>Ga0182008_10000292_pt1 | contig 39453 bp, 51 predicted proteins | sample Sormic07211129_1_FD_120482 | JGI IMG/M metagenome (GOLD analysis project Ga0182008, IMG submission 120482) | Rhizosphere microbial communities from Sorghum bicolor, Mead, Nebraska, USA - 072115-129_1 metaG | ecosystem: Host-associated > Plants > Roots > Rhizosphere | place: USA: Nebraska...
GCCATCAGCCGAAGCCGTCGTACACAGTCACAGAGGTGCTGTCGTGACGAACTGTCCCGACCCTCTGAACACCTTCCTTGCCTTCCTGAGCGAGATGCAGCTTGACGCTGCCGCGCGGGAGGCCGCGTATGTGGCGTGGCTTGCTGAGGCTGGGCCACGGTTCGCGGCGGAAATGACCGAGGAGCTGATCCCCGCGGATCTCCGCGCGGCCGGGATCCGGTTCGAGTGGACGGCCGCGCGATGAGAGAACTCACCTCGGATGAGCGCGCCCTCGCCGAAGCGATGTCCGACGTGTCCGAGCTGGCGTACTGCGCTGGCTGGATGCAGGACACGGAGTACGAGGTGTGGCGTCTCCTCCACGAGGGCGGAAGCTGGGGGCAAGCAGACGCCGAGCATCTCGCGCCGCTCCTCGCCGACGTGCGGGCCGCGTTCGACCGGGCTGGCTGCTGGATCGTGTGGGACGACGAGCACGAGGAACAGCCCATCACGCTCGGCACGTGGCGCTCCAAGTACCGGGCGTGGGCTGCGCGGCACGGCAAGGAGGACGCATCCGTGACGGACGGGATGGTGGTGTGGCTGCGGGAGACCCTGGATGCGGCCCAGCGGGACGCGGAAGCTGCAAGCGGGGGAACCGTGGTCGGTGGACCCGGCGCCTGGTTGCCTTCGCCTGCTGGCGACGAGTGGGAGGCATCCCGCAGCGAACACGGTGACGAGGAACTCCTCGTTGCTCTCCGTCCCGGCTTGCCGCGACCGCCGGACGTGATGAGTGGCATGTGGGGCGCCGTGGTCTCAGCCGTGCCTGACGGCGCGGACTCTGACGCGTGGTCGCCTATGCCGCAGTTCGTGCATGCGGCCCGGCATGACCCTGCCGCCGTGCTGCGCCGCATTGCCGCCGACCGGAAGACCCTCGAAGAGCACAAGCCCACACCTGCCGACTTCGATGGGATCTGCAGGTGCCTCGTCTGCGGCTGCTACACCATCCGCCCCGGCCTGGGGCCGGTCGGCTACCAGAAGGTCTGGCCGTGCCCCACCATCCGCAACCTCGCCGAGGGCTGGGGCTGGACCGAGGAGACGAAGAAGCCCGACTGGCCGGAGTGCATGTGCACCCCCTCAGGCGAGTGCGGCAGATGCTGGGAGAAACGGCAGCGAGAGGCAGCGCCGTGACCGATGCCCTGATGATGCGGCTTCTGGCCTCCGGAGCCCTCGCGCCCCCGAATCACCTCGACCCACCCCACCAGTGCTGCTGGATCGTTGACCAGAGTTACGAGCAGTGCGGCCTGTGGTGCGGCCACGACGGCGACCACACCCCGGACCACATAGGCGACTACCTCACCGTCACGACGCCCGTCATTCACCCGCTCGACATGCTGCGCCTGAACTCCCTGATGCGCGCCAGGCAGTGGGATCGCCTCCGCTGCCCACTCTGTGGTGCGGGCCGAGAGTCCTTTACGCTCACGTTCGACTGCGAAGGCTTCATCGGCCGCTTCTCGACGACGGGGACCATGGCGGCTACGAGCGCCTATGGCGGTTCGGTCCATGCGGCTGCGAGGGCCGCGAACTCTTGCGCTAGCACCCGACTGCTAGCTGCGGGTGCACAATGGGCCCACAACCCTCATGCACCACGGGAGGCCCAACGTGCCCGAGATTCCGCAGGACCCTCTCACCGAACTTGCCGCAGGCGCCGTCCAGCTCCACGAACTCTTCCTCGCCCAAGTCGCGGCAGGATTCACGGAGCAGCAGGCCATGCAGATCGTCATAGCCGTCCTCACCGGAGGCATGGGAGGCAGGCAGTGAGCGACGAGCAGGAACCCGCCTACCGCTGCACCCACTGCCCCCGCCTCCTCCACGCCAAGGAACTCGGGCGGCCCGTCTGCTTCGTCTGCGAAGACCGAGCCACCGAACAAGTCCGAGTGTTCCCCGACTTCTACCGCCGGCTTGAGGCCGCACTCCGCCCGGGCCGCGCGCCGGGCCCCACCGGCCGTGTTACGACGAGCCGCAGCGCGCCGCTTCCCGTCGCCCTCCAACCGCTCAGTCTCCGCGGCCCGGGCGGGATCGTTTCGATGCTGTTGGGGATCGAGCAGCGGTGGCGGATCGCTCTCGACTGGGAGCAGTTGCCCGTTCGTGGCGGGTACGAGGCCAGTCTCGCCGGGACGGTTGAGGTGATCGTCAACAACATGCGGTGGGCGTGCGCCGAGTACCCCTACGTCGCCCCTGACTTGAAGCTGATCGGAGTCCTGCACCGGCAGGCCGAAGCGATCGTCAACGACGTCCCCGATCAGCGCGTCCCTATCGGCGTATGTCCGGTCGTCGACGACGAAACCGGCGCACCGTGCGGGGAACGGCTGAAGGTGTCGCCGTTCGCGCTGCTGATCCGCTGCAACGGGTGCGGGACGCGATGGGGCCGCGACGAATGGCTGCGACTCGGGGCTGAGTTGCGGGGGCTCCCGGAGCCAGTTGTGGCGGCATAGGAAGCCCTACGCCGCCACTGTCGTGCCTGCCGTGGCAAGCCACGTCCCGCCCCGCCGAGCCGTGCCGAGACAAGCCGTGCCTGCCAGGCCGAGCCCTGCCACGCCTGGACGGGCCCAGTCATGCCGAGCCAAACCGCGCCTGCCGAGCCCCGCCCAACCCTGCCGGACCATGCCATACCTGGACGGACCTAGCCTGCCGTACCTCGCCTGGCAATGCCTCGCCTAGCCACACCATGCCTGCCCTACCGCGCCGCGCCTGACCGTGCCTGAACCCGCCCAGCCGCGCCTGCCATACCCTACCGAGCCCAACCCAACCCGACCATGCACCGCCTGGACCCGCCTGCCAGACCGAGACAAGACCCGCCGGACCTAGCCGAACCGCGCCTGCCACGCCGTGCCGACCTTGCCACGACAGATCGCGCCTAACCTTGCCTGCCGCGCGAAGCCGTGCCATGACGTTCCTGGACACACCGCGCCGAACCCAGCCTGCCGAACGATGCCCTGCCAAGCCCTGAACTGCCTTACCGGGCCTGCCACGTCACGCGGCGTCGAGATCTCGCCGCACCATCTCGACGAATTCCGCGAACTCCTCGTACTTCCGTCGGAGCGTCTTCCACTCACGCTCCATGTTGGCGAGAGCCAGCTTGGTGCGGAAAGGGTCCTCGGCAACTTCCTCGACCGGGTCGAAGACGTGACCTTCACCAGCCTGGATGGCGACGAACTTCCGGACCAGCCTCGGAGGGCCATCGCCATCAGACCGATAGGCAACCTTCGCCTTCTGAATCAGAACGTGAGCCTGCTCACGGCGATACTTCTCGGCCGCGACAGAGTCGTCCCACTCGAACCGCGAATGCAGCGGATGCGTCGAGTCCCGGGCTGCGTCTACCACGGCTTCAGGCGTCAACACCCCGCCGTTCGCCGACCGAATCGACAGAAGCAGATCCACCGTATTCACGGTCATGCAGCCACCAACTCCCCGGAGTCCCTGATGATTTCTACCTCACGCGCCGGGTCCACCCGGTAGGTGCCGAAGTCGCCGTCCTTCTCCGGGCGCCACTCGCCGACCCCAACGCCCATCCCGCCCGCGTCGATGAGCGAGAGCACCGAGCCCTGTGTGAGCGCCGAGGTGACGTAGCGGATCTCCAGGGTCGTGCGCCACTCGGAGAACTGCGGCCGGTAGCGCAGGTCCGAGCCGTTCCGGCCGACCGTGACGACGTCCTCACGCATCAGAGGGTCGCCCTCGATGCGGGTCAGTGCGCGGCCGTCGTCGCCTTCCTCGCCGTGGATGAACAGGAACTGCTTCAGGGCCGTCATGGTGACGCCCTGATAGAAGCGGGCGCCGCCGACGGTTGCCGCCTTGAAGGCGAGGGCAGGAAAGCCGAAACCGCCGTCCTTCAGCCGGTAGAACGCGGCCTCGTATTCGGCGTTCGGGTCCTTGGCCTGCTTCGGTGACTTCCGGCCCTGCATGGCGTCCAGCATCTGCCGCTTCGCTTTTTCGCTGAAGCGGTGAACGATGAGGGGGCTCGTTCCGACGATGGGAACGAGGAGCGTTTCGGTGCCTACTCGGGTGATTTCGATCGCGGCGTCGGACATGGGTAACCCCTTGCATTTGAACGGTGACTTGAAGTGCCGTTCCTCGCCACGAACCGTTCCGCAAGTATAAGAGATACAGCGTGTAAATCCGCAAGAAGCCCAGCTTGACAGAGATATGAGACCGAAGTAACTATCTGATCCAATGGCGCAACGAGTCGCATGGATCACCCCCACAAGGTGATCCATTTTCGCGTTTCAGGGGGTGCGCCCATGGACCCCATCCTCGTCACCGCCGCCGAAGCCGCCCTCTGGACCGGACGCCCCGTCGGAACCATCTGGCGGTGGGCATCAGAAGGCCGCATCACCACCCACCGGGCACCCAACGCGCGCAAGAGAGACGCCCGCTACGACCTTCGCGAACTCCCCGCAGCCACCGACGCCGGCCCCGGCCGCACGCCCCCGCTTCCCGAGGGCGTGCAGGCTGCGTAACGCAGACGGCACCCACCAACACGGGGACTGTGATGACGAGCTGGCAGCGGGTCAAGGCGTACGCGCGGCAGCGTGGGCAAGACCCGCGTGGCCAGGTCGTGCTTACCGCCCGTCAGGCTCGCCGGTACGTGAAGAAGTGGCACCGCGAGTTCCCGCACTTGAACGCCCAGGACTACATGGACGGGGGCGGCCGGTGACCTGCGCCGACCTGATCCGCTGGGTGCTGATGCGTCACTACGGCTGGTCGGCCGTGCAGGTTGCCGACATCCCGGATCGCCTGCTGCTCGCCGTCCTCGACGCGTAGGAGGCGGTCGTGCTCACCGTGTTCTGCTACGTCACCGCCCTCGTCCTGTTCGCTCTGGCCGCGACCATGCCGAACAACGTCCCGCGTGACCGGCTCGCCTACGCCGCCCTCGGCCTGTGGCTCCTCCCCACCGCCGTGCACGTCCTGCAAGCCCACTGAGGAGGCCCGGTGCCCGTTCGCTGCCCTGCCACCGACACGCTCGACGTCGACGGCGTCCAGATTGAGCTCCGCTGCGTCCACTGGAGTACCGACCCCGACGGACGCCACCCGGACGCCGTCCACCTCGTGCACACACGGCCACTCGACGACGACCACACCTGGCCCAACACCAACCCACTCCCGACGGAGTAGCCGTGGGCACCAACTACTACGTTGAGATCTCCTCGTGCCCGAACGCGTGCGAGCACTGCACCGCCGTGGAACGGCATCACCTCGGGAAGAGCAGCATCGGGTGGCGCTTCCTCTTCCGTGCCGAGTCCCACTGGCCTCAGGGTGCGGCCTTCACCAGTTGGCTCAGCCGGGCCGCCTCCGGCCGGATCGTGGACGAGAGCGGCGACGAGCACTCACTCGCCGACCTCATCCGGCTGATCGACCGGAACAGAAGCGGCGGTTCCCACAACGAATCCCACCCAGGCTGCGGTGCGCGCCCGTCGGAGATCTTCCACTGCTGCGGTCATCAGTTCACCGCACGCGATTTCTCGTAGATCCAGGTGAGGCGGTGAGCGGTGGCCAGCCTCCCGAACCAGTGGAACACCACGGCCGCCGCCGGTAGCCAGTGGGCGCAGGCCTTCCAGCTCGTCAACGACGACGGCACACCCGTGAACGTCACTGGCTGGACGTGGGAGTTCGTCATCCGGCCCACCGTGAACGACACGGCCAGCCCCGCCCTCGTCCAGGTGACGACCACAGTGAGCGCCCAGGGCTACATCACCGTCGACACGGTCACGGCCACGGTGATGGTCGTCCTCAACCCAGCCGCCACCGCGCTACTCGGCAAGGGCGCCAGACCGTACACGCTCTGGTCCAACCCCGGCACCACCCAAGCCGTCGCCTGGGTCGACGGCATCTTCAACACCCAACTCGTCGCCGCAGCCTGAAAGGGGAGACGCCGTGCCGAACGTGATCGTCTCCCCGACCGGCGTCCAAGGCCCCCGCGGCAACGCCGTCCTGAGCGGCGCCCGCACCCCCCTCGCGTCGGATGGCATCGACGGCGACTACTGGATCAACACCACCAACTACCCGACCAGCGCCGTCCTCTACGGGCCCAAGACATCAGGCGCGTGGCCCGGGTCGGGCATCACCTTCGGCGGGGGAGCCGTCGGCGCATTGCTCGCCGCCAACAACCTCTCCGACGTCCAATCCGCCGCGACCTCCCGCACCAACCTCGGACTCGGCACCGCGGCCACCCACGCCACCGGCGACTTCGACGCATCCGGAGCAGCCGCCGCAGCACTCGCCAGCGCGCAGACCTACAGCGACAACGAGATCGCCGCTGAAGTCAACCGCGCTAACGCCGCCTACGTCGGCCTCACTGGCAACCAAACCAAGACCGGCCAGCTCACCTTCGCCGACTTCTACCCCGTCGGCCCCGGCTTCGAGCCCGGCTTCGACAACCAACTCGTCCCCAAGTTCTACGTCGACAAGCCCTGGGTCTTCGACGTCACCCGCGCCCCCTACAGCGCCAAAGGCGACGCCCAAGTCGTCGGCGACGGCGCCATGGGCTCCGGAACCGCCATCCTCACCTCAGCGACCGCGAACTTCCAGGACAGCGACGTCGGCAAAGCCATCAGCGTCAAAGGCGCCGCCGCGACCGGAGTCACCACCCTCATCACGACGATCGCCAGCCGCCAATCCGCAACCCAGGTCACCCTCAACGCCGCAAACGCCTCCGGCGGAGCAGTCAGCGGCGCGGTCGTCATCTGGGGCACCGACGACACCGCAGCCATCCAAGCCGCCGTCAACGCCGCCGAAACCTACCTGGCCAGTCACACCTACGCCCAGGTGTACTTCCCGCCCCGCCCCTACATCATCGCCGGAGCCCTCAACACCTCCAAGAGCGGCAACGGACAGATCGTCTTCGGCGTGTACCCGGCCACGGCAAACAAGCGCATCCTGGAATTCCGCGGCGAAACCGACGGCGCCGCAGCCGTCCGCCACTGGCTCCAGACCGTCCCCCAGTACGCCGGATCCTGCCTCATCAGCTTCGGCGTGTACGCGTCCACGTCCGCGCAGATCTCCAGCATCAACACCGCAGGCAACCCCGGCGTCATCAGCGGACCCAGCGAAGGCTTCGGGTACGGGGCGAGCGCCCTCTACAGCAACATCATGCCGGTCATCAAGAACCTCGCCATCGGCACCACCCACAGCAGCTTCGGCCTCACCTACGGCATCGCCAACCTGTACGGCTGCGCCAACACCTACGTCGAAAACCTCGGCGGCGGCACCCTCGGCACCGTCGCCTCCCCCTCCACCGACTACAGCAACCCGGCCCTCTTCGGCACCGGCCTCTCCATCGGCCTACTCCTGCCATCGAACGGCAACAACGACCACAACATCGTCCGCAACGTATCCATCGGCGGCGGCTACACCTACGCCATGTTCCTCACCGAACACGGCCTCGCCGACCGCTACATGGCGTTGTACTGCTGGGCCGGCCTGTGCGCCGTCGGCACCTACTTCGGGTCCGTGGGCGCCACCCACGCCATGAAAGCGCTGCAAGCCTCCATCGAGGCGTGCACGCACGAGCTGTACATCATCGGCGCCGGCTCCTCCGGTGTCGGCCCGATCGTCGACATCGACCAGCTGCAGACCGAGTCGGGCACCCCAAACGTCGGCGGGAACTCCACCGGGGCGGTCGCCGCGGCGCTCGGCAGGGTAAAGCTGACGGGCCTGTTCACCCCGAGCGGCTTCTCGACGTCGAGTGCGTGCGGTATCGAGTTCGTCAACGGGCAGGTCCCCAGGGCGGTAAGCCGCAAGACGGGTGCGTTCACCTGCAACCCGCTGGACCGCACGCTGGTCTGCGACACCACAGCGGGTGGGGCGTTCACGGGCACTCTGCCGGACGCGTCGTTCAATCCGGTCGAGTACGTGTTCAAGAACGTCGGCAACAGCACGCTGACCGTGGCCACCACGTCCAGCCAGCTGATCTACGCGACGAGCGGCACCGGCGCCACAACCGCCGCACTCGCCACCGGGCAGAGTCTCCGCGTCCAAGCCCTCTACAACGGCACCAGCTGGGGCTGGTACGCCACATGACCTGGAAGGAGACCCTGGTGGACACCCTCACGCCCGACACCGCACCCGCAGCACCCGCCGAACTTCCCCCCGCATCTGCGGGCCCGGCGTGCGGGGCGTGCGGTGAACCGGCAGTCGTGAACTGGCGCCGCCGCCTCACCGACGGCGAACTCGCCGAACACGTCGCCCTGGAGCAGGAGCGCCGCGACCACGCCCTCCTGATCGCCAACCCCCAACTCCCGCCCCCCGTGTTCCCGCCACTCCCCGACGGCAGCGACGACACCCGCACCCTCTACGCCTGCGCCCAGCACGCCATCCGCATGGACGCCGCCGCCCACATCCACCACAACGCTTGCACCGCCCCCAATCAAGACGGTGTCGACGGCTGCGACTGCACCCCCGAACCCCACCCCAAGCCGGCCACCGACACCCCGATCGAGAGCCGCCTCCCCGAGCACTGGCAGACCGGAGGCGCCTGATGAATCCCAACCGCGTCCTCCAGATCGACTTCGCGCAGCGCCGCGCCAAGCTCGTCGAATACCGGCGCCGCAAGGTCCCCTACGCCGACTTCTACGAAGAACTCGGCTACGGCAGCATCCAGTCCGCCCGCAAGGACTTCACCCGCGCCCTCGAATACTCGATCGCCGCCCAGCACGCCAGCGTCGAGGTGTACCGCGAAGAGCAACTCGAAGAACTCGACTACCTCGCCGAGGAAGCCCACAAGGTCATGCGGGCCACGCACTACGTAGTCGCCCCCGGCGGACGAATCGTCGAAGACCCCGAAACCGGGCGCCCCCTCATCGACGACGGCCCCCGCCTCCAAGCCATCGACCGCCTCATCAAGATCCTCAATCGCGTCGCGAAACTCCGCGGACTCGACGCCCCGCAGAAGCTGGAGGTGATGACGATCGATGCCATCGAAGCCGCCATCGCCGACCTCAACGCCCAAATCGCCGCTACTGACCCTGAAACTGAAGCGGCTGCAGGAACTGAAGAAGCTCCAGGCTGAGCTACAACGCCGCGAAGCCGAACGCCTCCGTCACATAGACGTCTTCGGCCTCCTCGGCTACATCCCCACGCCGAAGCAGCAAGAGTTCCATGCGGCGACCGAGTTCGACGTCCTGTACGGCGGCGCAGCTGGCGGCGGCAAAACCAAAGCGTTGCTCATGGACGATCTTCTTGACTGCGTCCGCCACCCCGGCATCCGTATCGGAGCGTTCCGCCGGACCTACGGCGAACTGAAGGAAAGCCTCCTCGCCGAACTGGCACAGGTCGAGTACGCGGCGGCCCTCGGAGCCTCCTGGAACGGCACCGAGTACGAACTACGGTTCCCGAACGGCTCACTGCTGATGTTCCGCTACGCAGAGAGCGTCAAGGACGCCAGCCGTCGGCAGGGTGGCCAGTACCAGAAACTCACCTTCGACGAGCGGACCCTTACCCCGCCTGACGTGTGTTCCTTCTTGGAATCCCGGATCCGTTCCGGCCGCGCCGAGGTACCAGTCATCGGCATCCGGTCCGGCACCAACCCGGGAGGCGCCGGCCACGGCGCCGTGAAAGCCCGCTACATCCAGCCGACGAAATACGGTGCCAGCGTCGTAACTGATGAGCGAGGCAGGAACGTCCGCTTCATCCCGAGCCGGCTATCCGACAACCCGCACGTGAACCCGGAGTACGCCGCAGACCTCAAGGCACTCCCCGACAAGCTACGCGCCGCATTCCTGGACGGTGACTGGGACGTGTTCGCCGGCCAGATGTTCCCCGAGCTCAAACGCGAACGGCACGTCGTCGAACCGATCACGCTGCCTGCCACGTGGAAGCGGTACAACGGGCTGGACTGGGGTTTCACGAAGCCATGGGCCGTACTGTGGGCTGCAGTCGACGAAGACGGCCGCGTGTGGGTGTACCGGGAGATCTACCGCACGCAGGTCGGCGAGTCCGACCAGGCGAAGCAGATCCTCGCCGCCGAGGCTGACGGCGAGCATGTCGCCGTCCGGTTCGCGGACGACGCGATGTGGGCCACCCGCGGCGATGCCAAGCCGATCGCCCACATCTACGCCGAGAACGGCGTGCATCTCACCCAGGCCGGGAAGGGCGCCGGCAGCCGCGTCAACGGCTGGCAGCGCGTCCACTCCTACCTCGGTGAGGGCCCGGCCTGCCCGCATCACCGGGCGCAGGGCTGGGACACCTGCCCGAGGATGCACGTCTTCTCCACGGTGACAGAGCTGTACCGGGAACTCTCGGACCTGCCACACGCCACGAAGGGCGACCCTGAGGACGCCGACACGACAGCAGACGATCATGCATCCGATGCTCTGCGCTATCTCCTAACCAACCTGGGCACAGGCCCGGAGATGGTCATTCTCGATGATGTGCCGGCAGAGCCGATCGCCGAGGTGCTTCAGCCGCTCGGACTGACCATGGCGGTCCGACCGACCGCTCCCGCCCCCTCGGATGATGCGTGGTGGCCCGAGGACGACGAGACGACGCCGCGTGCGGGGAGGACGGTGGAATCCCCGTGGGTCTGAGGTCGTGGTTCAACAGTCGGCGTGCTGAGCCGGAGGTCTTGGAGACCGCCCTGGCCAAACTCCCCGAACGCTCCGGCTTCGAGTACGGCATCGGGCCCGGTGGCCTCACCGAGACCAACCAGGGCATCGGCGCGGCCACCCAGACCGACCGCCGCTCCATGCTCGGCCAACTCTACGAGGCCTACATGGCCTGCCCTTGGGCGTGGGCATCCGTCAACGCGATCGCGCGTACTATCACGGCCGGCGGCCTGGTCACCGACTGGGACAACGACGACGGTGAAGGCGACGAAGACACCCCGGACAAGCCGGCCGAGGTGAAGCTCCTTGAGAGCATGCTGGCGTTCTGCAACCCGCGGGAGAACATCCGGCAGATCCTCCGCGGTGTGATCGTGGACCTGCTGGTGTTCGGCGACGCCTACATCGAGGTCGTGTGGATCGGGAACCAGCCGGTCGCCCTGTACTCGCTGGACTGCCCGAGCATGCTGCCGATCGCGGACGAGCACGGTGCTATCACCTCTTACGTGCAGTACACGGAGTTGGGGCAGCGGGCAGAGTTCGAACCGCGCGAAGTCATCCACATCTCGTTGGACTCGCCGCGTAGTTCGGTGTTCGGTGTGTCGCCGACGCAGGCCGCCCTGCTGCCGATGACGGCATGGCTGTTCGCCGCCGCCACCTCGAAGGAAATCTTCCGCAAGGGTGCGCCCCCGCAGATCCACGTCGACCACCCGGCGTCCGCATCCCCGTCGGAGATCAACCGCTGGAATGCGATGTATCAGCAGCGGAACATCGGTCCCCGCAACATCGGCAACCCGATCAACACCAAGGGCGGCGCCACCGTCAACGAGCTGGCGCAGTCCCGCACGATGGACTACCTCCAGTTCCTCGACCAGAAGCGCGACGAGATCATCGCCGCCTACGGTGTGCCTCCGGCGAAGGTCGGCATCATCGAGTCGGGGAACCTGGGCGGCGGCACGGGTGAGGCGCAGGATCGCACGTTCATGGTCAACACCTGCCAGCCCATCGCCGAACTGGTACTGGAAGCGCTGAACTACGCGCTGGCGAAGATCGGCTTCGGGGTCGAGGGCTGGAAGCTGAAGTTCCGCGACATCGACATGCGCGACTCCAAGACCGTCGAGGAGATCCGCGACCTGCGGCTCCGCAACGGCTCCTGGACTCTGGACCGCTACCGCGCCGACATCGGCGAACCCGCGGTCGAAGGCGGCGACCAGCCGGTGCTCGTCGACCGGGAGAACCTCGTCAAGTGGGCCGACATGGACGCCGCGTCCAAGGCCGGCATCGCGTCCAAGCTCAAGGGCACTGCTCTGGAGCCGGCCGACCCGCAGCATGGCGAACCCGTCACCGTTGAGAAGCCGGAACCGGCGCCCGTGCCACCACAGTTGAAGGCGTTCGCGGGCGGTGTTCCGCCAGAGCCTGACGGCGACGGCACTCCGGACGATGACTTGCCGGAAGAGCCGGAGGAGTCGGCCCGCGCCCTCTATCGGCGCCGTCTGCGAGAAGCGCTGGCCAGCCTGCCGGGAGGTGTCGATGAGCGAGCAGCCGCCTGACCCAGGACCTGTCGTGGTGCAGCCGCCGGATCCGCCGAACCATCCACTGCGGGCCAAGGACGTCGCAGCTCTGATCAAGAAGCGGATCGGCTAGGACTCGTCTTGCTGTACCGCCTTCTCAGCGATGGAGAGCGGGACGACCGCCGCCACACGGCGCCCGCGACTGGTCACGAAGGTGATCCGGTTTCGGACCGCCGCGTTGATCACGTCCGCCAGGTTCGTGCGCACTTCGGCGGTGCTCATCTCGACAGGCTCTTCTTTCATGACGCCAGAGTACAGAGAAGCCCTTCCAGGTACACTGATGTACATGAATGTACAAGGCGGGATGGCCTGGATCTACACACTGAGCGACCCGCGGTCGGGCGAAGTTCGCTATGTCGGAGTCACAACTCGCTCACTGGCCGCGCGACTTCGAGGCCATATCTCTGATGCCGGTCGCCAAGACCACAAGAGTCGGTGGATCCGCTCTCTACTGAGAGCGGGCGTCTCGCCCTTGATGACGGAGATCGAGGTCGTTCCAATCGAGACCCACGGGGAGGCAGAACGCCGATGGATCGCCGCATACCGGGCCAAGGGCGCGCGCCTGACTAACGCCACCGACGGCGGCCCCGGGACCCTGGGTCACGTTCTTTCCCCCGAGGCTCGGGAGCGCATCCGGCAAGCTGCTCTCAAACGCATGAAAGAGCCCGCCCGTCGCGAAGCCGTAAGCCGAGTACACAAGGGCAAGACCATCCCTGATGCGACAAAGAAGGCGGTCTCCGAAGCTGCCACCAAGCGGTGGGCTGCCTGGCGCGCGGCAGGCAGCGTCACCTCAGACGAAACACGAGCCAAGCTCAGCGAGCTGGCCAAGGCGCGGGACCTCCAGCCCATGAACAACCCCGCGTCTCAGGCCAAGGTCGCTGAAGCTAAACGGCAGTGGTGGGACGAGTGGCGCGCGCAGGGGCGCCCCGGCCGGAAGACTCACTGCCCGCAGGGCCACCCATACGACGAAGCGAACACGGCGCTCGAACGGGGCGGCAATCGAAAGACACCCGGCCGTAAGTGTCGGACCTGCATGCGAGAGCGCGCACGAGCTCGACGCGAGGCCGCTCGCCGGATTCCCTGAACCGCATAGGTGTTGGCATCGCCGCTGGCCGTCACGTGGGGGTGTCAATGCCACATCCGATCGAGCCCTTCGCCCGGGAGGCGTTCGCTGCCGGATGGGCCCTGTCAGGGGGGCCGATGACCGAACGAGTGAAGGCCGCCAGCCGCGCGGCCGTGGACACGGCGATCGAGCGCGCCGACGACCCGCGCATCCTCGAAGTCACCATCGACCTCGGGAAACTCGAAGGCATGTGGGCGAAACTCTTCGCCCGCCGTGAGGCGAAGCAAGCCGAACACACCCGGCACGTCGCAGACGCCTGGCGCCCCCTCATCGACCGCGACACCGTCACCACAATGGTGACCGCCTTCCGAGGCCGCACGATCCTCGCAGAAGCGCTCAGCGACTTCTCCGCCGAAGCCCTCGCCGCCGCCCGGGCCATGCTCCGCGCGCTCGCCGACCTCACCGGCTGGACCAACCTCCGCACCACCATCCGCAACGCCATCGCCGCCGGACAAGCCGAAGGCATGGTCAACGCCGTGGCGATCGCCGCCGAACGCGCCAGCGCCATCGGCCTGGACTGGAACATCGCCTTCAAGGACGCCTACGAAGCCCTGGAACACCTCGACGAACTGTGGGGCCAAGCAGACGGCTGGCTCGGCCGCATGATCGACCGGGCGGCCGGAGACCTCGGCCGGGTCCTCGCGCGGGCGGCCGAAGACGGGGCGTCACGAGACGAGATGGTCGCCGCCGCCATGGACGTCCTCACCTCCACCGACGTGGATGCGGTCGCGTTCACCGTGGACTGGGCCATGACCACCGCAGCTGACGAAGGCGCACTGCGCCTGTACCAGTCCGAGGGCGTCCAGCAGATCGACGTCATCACCGCAGGCGACGGCCGTGTCTGTCAGGCCTGCGCCGACTACGAGGTCGGCAGCCCGTGGAACACGCTCGACGTACCGCATCTGCCCACGCACCCGTACTGCCGCTGCTGCTACGCCGCCGCCCTGTCCCTGAGCCACTTCGCCGGCTGGTTCGCCTGACCTGGAGACCTGAATGAGCATCTACCGCCCGGCCCGGGTCCTGTGGAACCTGACCCAATCCGGCACGCCGCAGACCCTGTCCGGCGCGGCCACGACGAACGGCCCGGTCATCAACCTGATCGACGTCAGCGACGTGTGGCTCGCCGTCACCGTGATCGGCACCCCAACCGGCACCAACCCGACCCTCGACGTCGGCCTCGACGTACAGGACCCGGACGGCAACTGGTACCCGACCGTCGCAAAGATCACCCAGCTGACGACGAGCGCCGGCCGCGGGTCGGCCTTTGTGGGCCTGCACATGCCGAACGTCTCTTCCACGAGCGCGGCGTTCGTCCTCCCGTCCTACGGCAGGGTCACCTGGACGCTCGGCGGCACCAACCCCGTCTACCCGCAGACGTCGATCGCCCTGATGGGGAGGTGAATTGTGGCCCGCATCGGCACCCTCTCCGGCATCGCACTCGTCCCTGGAGTCTCCCGCAACGGTCGGCTGTACACCGCCGAAGCGATCGGCCGGGCCTGCGCCCGAGCTGCGGCCCGCATCAAGGAAGGGGGCGCCCCGCTGACGATGCTGACCCACCACGCAGCCGACGACGACTCCACCCTCATCGTCGGCCGGCTCACCTCCCTCACGCAGCTCGACGACGGGCGCGCCCAGTACACCGCGGACCTGGCCGACACCGAAGAGGCCCGGACCATCGCCACGCTGGTCGATGGCACCGACGGGCCTCCGTACCTCGACGGCGTCTCCATCCGCGGCGCCTGGGTCGGGAAGGTGCGCCGGCAGCCCGGCCCGGACGGCGTGCCAGTGGAAACGGCCGACGACCTAGAGATTGATGGCCTGGACTTCACCCGGAAGCCCGGCGTTCCTGGTGCGCGGGTCGACAGTTTCACCCGCGAGGGCTCCAGCGCCCCGGCGGAGACGGCATCCGAAGGGCGGGTGCTCATCACCGAGTCAGTGCAGGAGGCGCTGGTGACCACCACGACTGAGGCCGACACGCCGAAGGCGGAGACACCGGTGCCGGGCGGTGGCCCGTATGCAGATCCGGGCTACCAGGCCGACAAGAAGAAGCGGTACCCCATCGACACGAAGGCTCGGGCCAAGGCTGCCTGGAGCTACGTGAACCAGGCCGACAACGCCCGCGCCTACACGTCCGCGCAGCTGAAGCGGATCAAGCAGCGCATCGTGAAGGCGCTGAAGAGCTTCGGCGTGACGGTAGCCACCCAGGAGGGCTGGCTGATCGAGCCCGCCACCGCGGTGACCGAGGCGCTCGCCGAGTGCTGGGGGATGGACTCGGCGGACGCCGGCAACCTGTACGTCTCGCTGACGAACGGGCCGACCACGGTCACCGTGTCCTCGTACTCGCTCGACCCCCACGACCTCGACGCCGTCGGCCGTGCGGCGATGGCGGGCGCCCTGCAGGCCATCCTCAACATCGACCCGGACCTGGACGCCGACGTCGACGTGCCCGGCGAACCGGACGACGACGGAGCCGCCGCCAGCGCGGCCGGCACCACATGCCCGTGCGGATGCGGCTGCGCGATCCCCGCCACGCCCGGCGGCTGCCCATGCGAGTGCGAGTCGTGCATGCACTGCAAGGGCGAAACCGACGAGGACGACGGCGACGACGACGCGATGGAGACCGCGGCCGAGCACGCCCTCACCGAGACCTCGGCGCCGGAGACACCGGCCGCCGACAACCCCACCAAAGAGAAGGAGGGGCCCGCCATGGCGGAGTCCACCACCCCGGCAGCTGAGACCGCTGCCGTCCCCGCCGCTGGTGGGGTCCACCTGACCGACGAGCAGTTCGCACAGCTCCTCGCCCGCGTCGCCCCGCCCACCGCCCCTGCCGCGGCGGCAGAGACCGCCCCGGCCGAGCCGGTCGCCGAAGCGCAGACCGTGGCCCCGGCCGCGGAGGTGACGGAGACCGAGGAGCAGCGCATCGCGCGGCTCGTCGCCGAGGGCGTCGCTGCGGCGCTGCCGAAGGCGATCCAGGAGCACGTCGAGACGACCGGAGGCCCGACCCGCAAGGGGCTCGTCGCCGAGGCCTCCACCGCACCCGGCAACGGCCCGTCCGGCCTGCCCGAGGGCTGGCCGCAGAAGCCCCTGCACCAGTACACCGAAGAGGAGTGGAGGGCGCACGTCGGCCCGTCCACGGTCGGCGCGATCCTCGGCGCCCGCGGCGCGATCCCCGCCGAATAACACCCCAGGCCTGTACGGGCCTTCACGCACTTCCTGACCGCCAGCCAGCCCGGCTGGTGCCGCTCGGCAGAGATGGTCACCCAGCCCCACCCGCAACCCGCGGCGTGGGGCTTCGTCATTCCCGCTTCTGCCGAGAAAGGCACGCTCACCATGACTACTGGTGACCTTCGTGAGGCGCTGACCGCCGCCGGTGCAGCACCCCTCATCAACAAGATCATCGACCCGATGCTGCTGGAGTACCAGCGGCGCTACTCCCCGCTCGTGCGGTCCATCCAGACCCGCAAGTGGGACTCCACGGTCTACTACTTCAACCAGCGCACCGCCCGCGCCGCGGGTGGCTTCGTCACCGACGGCGGCGCCCGACCGGTCACCAACAGCACCTACGTGCAGAACCAGTTCACGATCCGCAACATGCAGAGCGTGGGCGCGGTCACCGGCTACTCCCAGGCCGTCACCAAGCAGCTCATCGGCGACCTGCGCCAGCAGGAAATCGAGGGCGGCGTCCAGGGCCTGTACTGGGACATCGAGACCGCCCTCCTGTGGGGGAACTCCGGCTCCACCGCACTCGGCGGCTACCCCCAGTTCGACGGCCTCGACACCCTTGCCGCCACGTTCTCCGGCACCAACCAGAACGCCCTCGACGCCGCCGGCGCCTCGTTCTCGCTGGGCTGGCTGGACAAGCTGATCGACATGGTCGAGCAGCAGGCCGCGATGCCGGTCGCCGACCAGTCGTGGATGCTGGTGATGTCGCCGACCGCCGCGTCGAAGGTGCAGCAGCTCGTCGTCGCGAACCAGCGCTTCATGGACAAGATCGAGGTCGCGGCCGGCCTCAACGTCATCTCCTACCGCGACATCCCGATCATCAAGTCGTCGTTCCTGTCGGCGCGCGCCTTCCAGATGGGCGCGGTCACCACGGCGACCGCGACGACCGGCGGCTCGCTGGCGGCGGCCACGTACTACTACCAGATCGTGCCGGTCATCGCCCGCCAGGGCGAGATCCTCCCGTCGACCGAGGTCTCCCAGACCACCACCGGCTCGACGAGCACCGTGACGCTCTCGTTCTCCACCCCGAGCGGCCTCGACGGCTCCCAGCCCAACCTGTACAAGGTGTACCGGTCCACCGCGACCGGCACCGAAACGTTCCTCGGCTACGTCGACGCCACCGTCGGCATCGGCACCGACGGCGTCACCCCGATCCTCACCACGAGCATCCTCGACGACGGCGTCACCCTCACCCCGAAGAACGGCTCCACCGTCCCGGCCTCCGTGCCGGCCGCCTACGTGGGCACCAACAGCTCGATGAAGCCGCAGGCCTCCGGGTCGGAGAACATCTACCTGATGGCCCGCGACCCCAACTTCGTCGTGCGGCCCTACGTCCGCGAGCTGGAGCCGCTCGACGTGTACCCCACCACGTCCAGCCCCGACAGCCTCCCGTTTGCCATCGCGTCCGACACCTGCCTCGCTGTCCGTGCGCCCAAGTACCTCGGCCGCGTCAGCCGCGTCAGCACGGCACTGTCCAGCTGATCTTCCCCTCGTCCGGCGGCGCGCCATCCAGTGGCCCTTGCGCGCGCCGCCGGACCCCACCTCACCGAAGGGAGCGGACGTATGCCGCTCATCCGCAAGGAGCGGGCCGGGTCCGACTCGTTCGGCAACACCTGGCCCGAAGACGGCGCGGCCGTCGACATCGACGACGCCGAGCAGATCGCCGCCCTGATGTCGATCCCCGACGGCGGCTTCAGCGAAGTCACTCCCGATGCCGACGACGAAGGCCCTGGCGAGCCGTCCCAGGAACCCGCCGACGGCGAGAACCCTGACGAGAACACGGAACTCTCCGAAGTCGACCCTGACGCGCCAGCCGCCGAGCCCAAGGCTGAGGACGACGCGAAGCCGGCGGCCAAGAAGACCACCGCCCGCAAGACCACCGCGCGCAAGCCCGTCGAAGAGGGATAGCCCATGGCCGCGGACTCTCCCGTCCCCCTCGCCACCAGCGCGGACATGCAGGACGGACAGTTCGCAGACCTGGTGCGCGACTACAGCGCAAGCGCCCTCGACCAGCTGATGATCGAGTCCACGCGCGTCTGCGAAGGCATCGCCGGCCGACGCCTCGCACCATTCACCGCCGTGCCGGAAACCCACCGGGCCACCGGGATCGACCCGGACGAGTACACGGACTCGACGAACCTGCCCATGGACATCCTCGGATCGCTGGGCCGCTCCTACGCGAACGCGCTCGGCGCCGGCGACCAGGTGCGGCACGTGTGGCTGAACGAGTTCGCACCCCGCTACCCGGAGATGTGGACCTACTCCAACCTGCAGGTGACCATCCTCCGTTCCTACGGCGGCACGCAGGTCGTGAACACGGCGAACATCATCGGCGCCGAACCCGACTCCGGTCACATCTGGTTCACCCTGGGCACGTTCCTGCCGCTCGGCTCCCTGATCCGCACCGTCTACAGCGGCGGCTACACCACGTCTCCTGCCGATCTGGCCAGGGCGTGCAAGCTGCAGGCCGCGGTGCTGGTGCTCGGTGAAATCGACCCGGCGGGCACGCAGTTCGGCCACGATCCCGGCGCACTGCGCACGCAGGCCGAGGAGATCCTTTGCCGCTACCAGCCTTCCTGACAGGAGGTGAGTGGTGCCCACTGCCGTACAGAAGGAGGCCGCCTGGCTGGCGGCGTACAGTGCCGCGGATGGTCTGCCGGGGCTGCTGAAGGCCTACGGGGGACCGTGGGACATCGTTCAGGCGTACCGGGCGCGGACGCCCCCGCATCGCAAGGCCCGCTTGTACGTGCGGCGCTCGAATCTGCGGGTGGAGCGCTTCGGCTTCAACCGCAAGATCAACCACCACACGTTCATGCTGCACCTGTACTGGCCCCAGTCCTCCCCAACGGGGCAGGCCGAGTCCGTTCAAGAGGACTTCGACAACGCGGTGGGCCTCGTAGTCGACCGGATCTCCGGCCTGTTCATGGACAAGACACACGGAGCCCGCTTCCTCAGCGTCGCGGAAGACCCGGCCGACATCGACGTGCAGTTCGACGACCCGGATATTCCGATCCAGGCGAAGGCCGAGCTGACGGCCACGATCACCTACCAGGCAGACGACCAGGACTACACCTCCTGACCTGCCTGTTCATTCACCGGCTCTCGCCTCGCGGGGGCCATTTTTCATGCCCCCATCCCGCGAGGAGATCCCCGTGCCCGAGGCCGAAGAGACACCGCCGCCGGTCCGGCAGCGCAACACCACCCCCTACATCTACAACGTCGCCGAAACCGAGGCCGGCCCGGCCTACGCGGTGCTCCCCGGCGAGACCGCTGTGCTCCCCGCCCTCCTCGACGGCTGGACCCCCGTCGACGAGGCCGAGCCTGAGCCGGCCGCCGGGGAGACCCCGGCGAAGTCCCCCAGCAGGAAGCGCGCCGCCACCGCGAACACCGACACGAAGGACGGAGGTGAGCCGCAGTGACCCTGCTCGGACGGCTCGGATATGTGGGCCTCGCCAAGGAGACCACCCAGGGCACGTGGGTGACGCCTTCCTACTACCTGGCCTGCACGAAGATGGACTTCGAGGTCAACTACGACCAGTTGCGCGACGAGTCGTACCGCAACAACGACTCCAACCTGCAGGGCCTCTACCAGGGTGCCGGCGACAGTGCCGTGGACCTGGAGTTCAACGGCTACCCGGACGCGCTCGGCTACGCGCTGCGCATCATCGGCCCGGACACGGTTACGGCGGGCGTGTCGACGACGCTGTCCTCGTCCAGCATCGCGGGCGCCACGTCGATCAGCACCGCGGCGTCGATCCCGGTCGGCTCCACCATCATGATCGACACTGGGACGAAGGTCGAATACGCCACCACCGGAACCCCCACCGGCTCCGGCCCCTACACGATCCCCATCGCCACCCCGACGACAGGCCTGACATACGCCCACAACTCGGCCGTGGCCGTCGTCTCCCAGACGACCCACACCTTCAAGCAGTCCGCGACCCAGGCGAAGCCCACCTACTCTCTGACCCAGTCCAACGTCTACGAGGCGTGGGGCTACGCAGGCTGCATGCTGTCCGACGTATCGATCAAGGTCGACCCGAAGGGCATCGTCACCTGCGGCGCCAAGTACATGGGATGGATCCCGACCGTCCAAGCGGGCCCGTTCACGCCCGCGTTCTCGCAGCCGGCTCCGCTGCTGGGCTGGCAGTTCGCCATGACCAACGCGGGCGCCACGTCGACGCGCGGCCTGTCGTACGAGATGACGCTGAAGCGGCCGATCGAGGCCATCCACGCATCCAACGGCAGCCAGCAGCCGCGTGAGGTCTTCTCCGGTGTCCTCGACGCCGACATCGCGTACAAGGCGATCTACGAGAACGACAACGACTACAACCTGTACCTGAACGCCCTGCAGAACAACCCGACGTCGATGTCGCTGGTGCAGCCGGTCGGTGCGGGCGTCGACGCGGCGGGGTCGTCGCTGACGCTCACGACAACGCAGGGCGGCTGGAGCAAGGGCAAGCCGGACGTGTCCGGGACGTACGTGACCGCGGACTTCGACATCTCCGGCGTGTACAACGCCACCGACTCCGGGTCCGTGCAGGCCGTCCTGAAGAACTTCACCGCCAGCGCGTACTGACCTGCTTTCACTCCCCGGCCGTACCCGCGCGTGAGGGCGTCGCGGTACGGCCGGGGTCTCACGCCCTCAACGCCCTCACCCTGCAAGGAGATCGCCCATGTCGGGCTACACCAACCCGTATGTCCTGCTCCCGTTCCCCGAGCTCGGCGACGACATCAGCGTACTGATGAAGAACCCGCAGCTCCTGCCACCGTCCGAGATCCAGCCCGAGGACGTGCCGACCGACGAGAACGGGCAGCCGAAGGACCCGGAGGAGGCGCAGCGCGCCATGTACCGGGTCATGGCGCGGCTGATCGTCGCGTGGAAGGTCTACGAGGCGTTCGACCCGGACGCGACTCTCGACATCGACCCGGAAGCAGATCCGGCCGATCTCTTCGAGACGCTCGGCGCGGGCGAACAGAAGCGGCTGGGCGCCATCACCGTCGACAACATCGCGCGCCTGCCCCTGGCCATCATCAACCGGATCGGCGAGGAGGTCGGCCGGGTCGCGGACCCTCAGTAGAGCCGGGCTCCCCGTACTACGAGAACGTTCTCCTCCCCGTCGAGTCGATCATCGAGGGTAGGTGGGGCAGCACCGAGCCCGCGCCGCCGGAATGGACCGACTTCGCGTTGATGAGGCAGATGCGCTGGTCGTGGGAGCAGCTCCAGCGGACTCCGCTGTATGTGCGCCGGTACTGCGTCGACTTCCTCAGCATGATCAACGAGCACGAGGAACGCCAGATCGAACGCGAACGGCGCAAAGCCGAACGGGCATCACGGGGGTGATCCATGGGCGAGCTCAGGCCCGGCACATTCACCCGGCTGTTCGCCGAGATCGACCGCGAAGCCCAACTCAAGGCGCGCCGGGTCCTCACTGCGACCGCCCTGGCGGTAGAACGCCAAGCGAAGATCAACGCCTCGGTCGGTGCCCACAAGCGCGGAACCAAGACCCCGGCAAGCCCAGGCACCGGGCCAGCCGTCATCTCAGGAACGCTGCGCCGCGCCCTCTCCCACTCCCCGGTGACCTTCACCGGCAAAGGCTGGGAGACGAAAGTCGGCACCGCAGTCGGCTTCACACCCCCCTACGGGCGCACCCCGGCCAACAAGTACGGCTTCTACCTGGAGACCGGGCTGAAGAACGGCGCCACCTACCCCTTCCTCAAGCCGGCGGCTGACTTCGGCATGCGCATCGTCGCCCCCCAGCTGTACCGGGCCGCGTTCCGCGTCGGGTGGCCTCACGCCTGAACCCGGCAACACCGCCTTTTCCCCTGGTGCAGAGAGGCGGTGGGACGCGTGGGTGCCGAGATCGCCGACCTGTACACGATCCTGCGGGCCGAGACCGCCCCGTTCACCGCTGGCATGCGCCGGGCGTCAGAGGAGGGCGAGTCGTTCACGACGCGCATGGGTGGCGCGTCAGCGATGCTCCGCAAGCTGGGTGCGGCCACCACGCTGGTCGGGATCGGCTTCGTCGCCTACGGCGTGAAGGCGGCAGGCGACTTCCAGCAGCAGATGAACCTGCTGGTCACCGCTTGCGGGGAGTCGTCGAGGAACCTGAAGAAGGTCTCCGACGGCGTCATGTCCCTCGCGCGGGAGACGGGCACCTCGACGGACCAGCTCGCCGAGGGCATGTACCAGGTCGAGAAGGCCGGCTACCGGTCCGGTGATGGCCTGAAGGTTTTGCGGGCCGCGGCACAGGGCGCCCGTGAGGAGGGCGCGAACCTCAAGGACGTCACCAACGCGATGACGTCCGTGATGGCGTCGTACCACTTGAAGGCGAGCGACAGCGTCCGCGTGATGAACGCCCTCAAGACCGCCGCGGGCGAGGGCAAGATGACCATGGAGGAGTTCGCCGGATCCCTGTCGACGGTCATCCCGATCGCCTCCGCCAACAAGATCTCCTTCGGTGAGGTCGGCGGCGCGATCGCCACGCTCACCCAACACGGCACCTCGGCGCGTGAGGCCACGCAGGAACTCGCCTCCACGATCCGCCAGTTGGCGGCGCCGAACAACGTCGCTGTTCAGGAGATGCAGCGCCTCGGCCTGTCCAGCGTGGACGTATCCACGAAGCTCGGCAAGCGAGGCCTGTCCGGCACGTTGGATCTGCTGTCGCGGACGGTACTGCAGCAGATGGGCAAGTCCGGAACCCTGCTGCTGTCGTCGTTCAACAAGACGAAGCAGGCCGCGGCCGACGCCGACCAGATGGTCAAGTCGATGCCCCCGAACCTGCAGAAGCTCGCCCAGTCGTATGCGAAAGGTTCGATCAGCCTGGGTGACTGGCGCAAGCAACTGAAGGGGCTTCCGCCGGAGCAGGCCAACCTGCTCACCCAGTACGCGACGCTGCAGAACAAGACCAACGGGTTCTCCGCCGAGCTGAAGAAGGGCGGCCCGGCAGCCCAGACATACACCGAGGCGATCAAGAAGCTCACGGGCGGCGCGATCGGCCTCAACACCACGCTGCAGCTGACCGGGGAGAACACGGAAGGCTTCAAGGACCGCGTCCACAAGGTCTCGGAGTCGTTCAACCACGCCTCGAAGGACGTCGAAGGCTGGAAGATCACCCAGCAGTCCTTCAACGTCCAGATGGGCCGCCTGAAGGAGGCCGTGCAGACCGCCGCCATCACGGTCGGCACGAAACTGATCCCGGTCATCCTCAAGGTCGTCACGTTCTTCGAAAAGAACAAGGCTGCCGCGATCGCGCTCGCCGTCGTCATCGGCGGCGTGCTCACCGCCGCCGTGGTGTCGTTCGCGACCGGCGCTGTCGTCGGCGCGGTCTCCGGCGTGATGGACCTCTCCCGGGGGATCCTGGCCGCAGCGAAGGCCGTGAAGGCATTCGTGCTCTCGGAGCGGCTGGCCGCGATCGCCACGAAGATCTGGGCCGGCATCCAGCTCGTCTTCAACGCGATCATGGACGCGAACCCGATCGTTCTCGTCGTCCTCGCGATAGCTGCCCTCGTCGCCGGAATCATCTACGCCTACAACCACTGCGCCCGCTTCCGCGCCATCGTCCAGGCGGCGTTCGCCGGCGTGAAAATGGGGGCCGTTGCCCTCTGGCACGGCCTGCAGGCGGTCTGGAACGGCCTCGTCACCGGGGTCACCTTCCTGTGGCACGCCATCGTCGCCGTCTGGCACGCCATTTCCAGCACGACAACGACCGTGTGGAACGGGATCGTCGGGTTCTTCCGCAAGTGGTGGCCGCTCCTCCTGGTCATCTTCGCGCCGCCGATCGCCGCACTCGTCGCCATCTGGAACCACTTCCACACCCAGATCACCACGATCGCGCAAACCGTCTGGAACGCCATCCTCAGCTTCCTCAAAGGCGTGTGGAGCGGCATCCAGACCATGGCAGGGGCCATCTGGACAGCCATCCAGTTCGCGGTCATCACCCCGATGTTGGCTCTGTGGTCCGTGCTGAAGGCCGGCTGGAACGCCTTCTCCGGCTGGCTCAAGACGGCCTGGAGCCTGATCGAGGGCTTCGCGCGGGGCTACTGGTCGGCCATCAAGGGCGCCATCGTTGATCCGCTCGTCGCGGCCTGGCACGCGGTCAGCGGCACGATGTCCAGCATCGGCAAGACCATCACCAGTGGTCTGAGGTATGCCTACAACTTCGCCAAGGGCTTCGTCACCGGCTTCGTCAGCGTCGGCCGGAACATCGTCATGGGCATCGTCCACGGCGTCGAAAATTCCGCCGGGGCCCTGTTCGGGTCTCTGAAGAGCCTCGCCAAGAACGCTCTCAGTTCCGCGAAGTCGTTCCTTGGGATCAGTTCGCCGTCGAAGCTGTTCGCCGACCACGTTGGCGCCAACATCACGGCGGGCATCGCGCAGGGTGTCACCGCGACCGCCCGCACGGCGCATGAGGCCGTGCGGTCTGTGGCCGCCGGAATGATCGCCGAGACGGCGAAGACCCTCGGCATCTCTTCCCCGTCGAAGGTGTTCCGCCAGCTGGGCATCTACGTCAACGAGGGCCTCGTCGACGGTTTGACGGGCTCCATGGCGAGGGTGAAGGCCGCGACGCGGAGGATCGAGTCGCTGCTGCAGCAGACCTACAACCGGGTTGCGGACCTGAAGGGCCACAAGGGCGTCTCCAACAAGTGGGTCGCCTCCCACGAGAAGACCATCAAGCATCTGGAGGCGTACGCGGCGAAGGAGGACAAGATCCTCCGAGGCCTCGCGGCGAAACGCGACGCCGTCGCATCCAAGATCAAAACAGCGCAGAAGAAGCTGGCCGACCTGCAGAAAGCCTGGTCGGAAGAAGTCAAGTCAGTGGCCTCCGGCGTCATGCAGGGCTTCAGCATCGTCACCGACGCCCCCCAGGAAGGCTTCGCCCTCACCGCGCAGGACGTCGTCAACAAGATGCGCGACCAGATGCAGAAAGCCGTCCAGTTCGCGGCCCAGCTGCAGGCGCTGAAGAAGAAGGGCCTCAGCTCGGATCTGATCGCCCAGATCGCGGCGGCCGGCGTCGACCAGGGCGGGGCGACCGCGGCGGCACTACAGAACGCGTCGGCGGCACAGATCAAGCAGATCAACACGCTGAACACGACCACGAAGTCCGCGGCCACGAGTGCGGGCAAGGCGGTCGCCGACTCCATGTACGGGGCAGGGATCCGCGCGGCGCAGGGCTTGGTGAAGGGTCTGCAGTCGCAGGAGAAGCAGATCGAGCACCAGATGCTGAAGATCGCCGAATCGATGAAGAAGGCGATCAAGCACGCGCTCGGCATCAAGTCCCCGTCCACGGTGTTCGCGGAGATCGGCACGTGGATTCCCAAGGGCCTCGCCAAGGGCGTCGACGGCAGTGCACGGCATGCCACACAGGCCGTGCACCGGCTTGCCGGCTCCGTAGCGGGCGCGGGCGCCCGGATGGGCGCTGGGCTGGCCATGGCCGGCGGGGGAACCACGGTGGTGAACCAGTACACGGTGAACGTCCGGGTTGAGGGTTCGGTCCGTAGTGACCGTGAGCTGCGGGATGTGATGCAGCAGGAGTTCGCCCGCCTGGGGATGCGTAATGCGCAGACCTGGCAGTCCTACAGGCGCTGACCTGTTGATCGAGTTCGAGGGCGCCGCCGGGCGTCAGTGAGGGGTGTCCGGTGGCGAAGCTGGCGACGTTGATCGACGGGTTCACGGCGAGCGCGATCAACACCAGTGTGTGGAATGCGACGTCGGGTGGCCAGTTCGCGCTCGATGCGGTGAACGATCTGGTCACCCTCAACGTGGGTACGACGAGCGGCACGTTCTACAGTTTCGGGTCGGCGCTCGGCTACGACGCTACGGGCAGCAGCCTGTACGCGCAGATCACGGTCGCGGCGAACGGCAACGGGCACGTCCAGACGAACCTGAAGCTGGACGCGGGCGGCAACAATGCGTTGATCGCTTCGGTGTCGTCGGGCGGTAGCTTTCAGCTTCAGGTGTTCACGGCGGGCTCGCCGGTGTCGACGGCGCTGCCCACTTACGATCCGCACGCGCACAGGTGGTGGAGGTTCCGCGAGGTCGGCGGCTCGTTCGCGTTCGATGTGGCGCCGGACGGCCTGAACTGGACGACGCTGGCGACGATGGCGTACGCGTGGTCGGCGACATCGGTGGCCGTGTACTTGCAGACGGGTGCCACCGCGACCGAGGCGGCCGGGAATGTGGCGGCGATCCAGAACGTCAACACCCGGTCGGGGGGCCTGGCGAATCCGAACTGGCCGTGGGTTGAGGACGGCTGGGGTGCAGTCTGGAACGCCAACGGCGGCGACTCCCCGCTCGACCGGTACGTCGATGTCAGCGACCGTACCCGGCAGTCGGTGTCCGTGCAGCGGGGGCGGCAGTACGAACTGGACCAGGTCCGCAGCGGTGAGGCGTCACTGGCTCTGGAGAACAAGGACGCAGCTCTCGATCCGACGAACGCGTCGGGCCCGTATTACGGGCACATCCTGCCGTATCAGCCGTACCGGCGGCGCGCGCAGTGGCCTGCGACGAGGAACCGTCTCACGCAGGTTCAGGCGACGGGCGGGGATCTCGGCGGGTTCTCTGCCGGGACGATCCCGCAGGGCTCCGGCGGCATCGACGTGTTCTCGTTCTCCGACAGTTCGGGTGGGAGCATCGTCGCGTCGGCGACGGCCTGGCAGGGCGGCTCGGTCTTTCAGTTCTCGGTGCCGAACGCGACGGCGCTGCATACGGCGATCTGTTTCACTGCCCAGCCTGCGGTCAAGCCGGGCATCGCGTACACGGTGTCGATGTGGGTTCGGGATGTGACCGCATCAACATCGTTGCAGGTGAACGCGTGGATTGCGTTTACCAATGTGGGCGGTACGCAGACGACGACTCGCTCGTCGGCGGTGACGTTGACGGGGGCGACGGCGGCCGGGTGGACGCAGGTGTCCATAACGGCGACGGCTCCGGCGGATGCGGCGCGCCTGTCGGCGGGCGTGGAGACGGCCGCCGCAGCGGCGGCGACGTGCAGCGTGCAGGTGGACGGCTGGCAGCTTGAGACGGCCACCACCGCATCAGCGTGGGCGTGCCCCGGCATCATGTACCCGGTCTATGCGGGGTACATGGAGCGCTGGCCGTCCTCGTGGGACATGTCCGGCACCTACGGGCTCGTGCAGCCCAGTGCGGTGGACGCGTTCTCGCTGCTCTCCCAGAAGCAACTCAGTGATCCGCTCACCCAGGAGATCAACGGGAACAGTCCGCGGTTCGTCTACCGGCTCGACGACCCCAGCGGGTCGACCGCTGTGTCGGACTGGACCGGCAACAACCCGGCCGCGCAGCTCGGCGTCTCCAAGTACGGCGCGGGCTCCGTGACCTTCGGCGCCACGGTCACCGCCGCCGATGCGACCGGCGTATACACGGGCAGTTCGGGGACCGTAGCCACGGTGTCGAACGCGAATCCCGGCACCTCGACGATCGGCGCGGCCACGTTCATCCAACTCGCGGCGGCAGGGATCCTCGGCCCGGCAAACCTGGCCTCATGGACCCGCATGATCGCCTTCAAATACACGGGGCCGACCCCCACCAGCCTGGCCGTATTCGCGTCCGCGTTCGACCGGCAGCGCGCCAACAACGCGCCGAGCGGGTCGGGTATGTTCTGGCAGATCGACTCCACGGGCAAGGTCGGCTTCGTCATGCGAGGCCCGGCCTCCGGGGGCGTGGGCACCATCTACGCTCCCGGACCGACCGTCCTGGACTCCGACTGGCATCTCGTGTTCGCCGCCTACGACCGCACCTCGGCGACACTGCGGATCGGCATCGACGGCGTCTCGTGGACCTACACGAGTATCGCCTCCACCGATGAGCCGTCCGGGCTGATCAGCGACAACATCGCCGCCTACGTCGACCCGACCGTCGGCAACGGCACCGTCTTCAACTTCAAGGGCGACATGAGCTTTGTCGCAGAGTTCCCGACGCAGTTGTCGACGACGGCCATGAACAACATCTACACCGCGTGGCGGTCGGCGTGCGCGGGCGAGTCGACGAACGCCCGGTACGCGCGGATCCTCCGCTACGCCGGCTACACGGGCCCGTCGACGCTGCAGACCGGGCTGACCACATCGATGGGGCCCGCGGCGATTGAGGGCCAGGATGCGGTGTCGGCGTTGCAGGCGGTCACGGACACGGAGAACGGTGAGCATTTCGTCGACCGCTCCGGGTTCGTGCAGTTCAAGGCTCGTAGCGCCCGCTACAACGCGCTCACCCCGGTGTACACGTTCGGGGAGAACACAAACGAGTGGCCGTATGAGGACATCAGCACGGACTTCGACTCCACCCACCTGTCCAACCAGGTGACGGTCACCCAGGAGTCCACCGGGCAGAACTTTTACGCCCAGGACTCGACGTCGATCACGAACTACTTCCCGAGGACGATGGCCCGCACCATCAACGCCTCCGACCCCAACGAGTGCCAGGACGCCGCCGACTACCTGCTCTCCCGGTACAAGCAGCCCGCGACCCGCGTCGCGACGCTCAAGCTGCACCCGAGTGCGTATCCGGCGATGTGGCCTATCTGCCTCAGCCTGGAACTCGGGATGCGGGTGCGGGTGATGCGGCGGCCTCCCGGGGTGCCGGTGACGCAGATCGAATGCTTCATCGAGAACATCAGCTGGGAGTTCGGGGACGACGGGGAAGCCTTCCAGACGCTGCAGTGCTCGCCTGCCGACCTGACCCCGTATGGGATCTTCGCGGCCTGGCATACGACCCTCAACGCGTCTATCGCGTCGGGGGTCACGTCGATCGTGGTGAACGCCAGCCAGGACAACGTGAATCCACTCGCCGCGCAGTTGGCGGCCGGGCAGCAGTTGGTGCTCGGGCAGAACACCGGCAACCAGGAGACCGTCACGATCTCCACGGTCGGGGCGACGTCGCCCGGCTGGACCACGGCCACCATCACCCTCACCGCGGCCACCACCAAAGCCCACACGGCCGGTGACCTGGTCAACGAACCGCTGCCCGCAGGCACGACGGACCCCACCACGTGGGACAACGTCGCCAAGTTCGACTCTGTCGCGTTCGCTTATTGATCATGTCGGGCCCGCGCGGGCCCCTACCCGCCTGGAGGTGCCTGCGTGCCCCGCACCGTGCCCGTCTCCGTCACCGAATCACCCGGCAACTACCTGACCGGCGCCCTCTGGACAGCCCAGGTCAAAGCCACCATGGACTTCCTCCTGGGCTCCGGCACCAACGGCGTCCCACGCTTCAAAGGCTGGGCCTCCACCAGCCAGTCCATCGCCACCGGAGCCACCGACACACCCATCACCCTCGACAGCGAAGACTGGGACTCCGACAACGGCCACTCCACAGTCACCAACACCAGCCGGTACACGATCCAAGTCGCGGGCACCTACCGCGTCATCGCCGTCGGCGGATTCACCTCCAACAGCAACGGCAACCGCAAGCTCGGCATCAACGTCAACGGCGCGAACGTCCGCGGCTCCTCCACCCAGCAAGTCAACGCCGGAACCAACTCCTGGATCGGGGCATGCTCGGTCGAACTCGCCCTCAACGTGGGTGACTACGTCGAAATGGTCATGTGGCACACCTCCACCACCACCCCGTTGGGTACCGCCCAATCCGTCGGATTCGGGCCCGCCATGTCCGTGTGCTGGATCAGCAGCTAAGGAGTCCCATGAGCACGGCGAGTTCGGTCACCACCTACCAGATCGGCTTCTACCTCCAGCACGGCGGCGGGGAAGCAGAGACCGCATTCCTCACCTTCACCACCGCGTCCGGAATGGACGACGCCTCCGCGCTCGCCCTGGCCAGGGCCATGAAAGGCGTCGCCTGGCCGACGGGCACCAGCGCATCAGTGACGGTCGAACGCACCGAGATCACCAGCGTCTACACCGGCGGCGACCTCACCGCCGACCCACCCGTCTTCAACTGACCCCTTCCAGCCCACACCCGAGCCCCTGGCAGCGCGCTGGGGGGCTCTTGCACGCCCAGGAGCACCATGACCAGCACTTCGCCGCGCCCAGGTCTCGGCCGCATTCAGCATCACGACCCGCGGAATCTCGGCTACGCCCACGGCGTGCTGCCGAAGTCCGCGATCCAGTCCGTCGTCTGGGCCCGGCACACGCCGATCCTCGACCAGGGACAACTCGGCTCGTGCACCGCCAACGCCCTCACCGGCGCACTCGGCACCGACTCCGCGGGCCGCACGGCGACCGCACAGGTCACAGTGAAGGCCGACAGCAAGGGCATCTTCAAGGCCGGCTCGTACACCCTCGACGAGTCCTTCGCCGTGATGGCGTACGAGCTGAACACGCGCCTCGACGACATCAAGGGCCAGTACAAGCCTGACGACACCGGCTCGTCCGGGCCGGCGTGCGGGAAGACCGCGAAGGCTCTCGGGCTCGCGTCCGGCTACACGCACGCGTTCACGTACGACGCGCTGCGGTCGGCGCTGCAGTCGGGGCCGGTCCTGATCGGCATCGACTGGTACAACTCGATGTTCGACCCGCAGGCGGACGGCCGCATCGTCGTCGACAAGACATCCGGCCTGGCTGGCGGTCATGAGCTGATGATCCGCGAGTACGACGCCGTCAAGGACGTGGCGTGGGTCGACAACTCGTGGGGCCCGTCCTGGGGTGTGAACGGCCGCGGGTACTTCACGGGCGCTGACCTGCGGACGCTCCTTGCCGACGGTGGCGACGTCACTGTCCTCGCGTTCACGACTGCGCCGATGCCTACCCCTCCTCCGTCGCCCACTCCTGCTCCGGATCCTCGACTGGCTCAGGCGGCTGCTCTGGCCGTCCAGTTGAGCGATCTGATGCAGCCGTGGGCGCAGAACAAGGCCGCCTGATGACCGTGTGGGCCCAGCTGTGGCCGAACCTCGCGGCGAACATCATCTGGGTGCCGCTGGCCGCAGCGTGGGCGTGGGCACACCGCCGCTGGTCGAAACGGCACATCGCGATGCTCCGCGACCACATCACCGCCCTGCAGCGGCAGCACGAGGAACTCCTCATCAACCACATCCTCGGCGGCGCCGAGAACCGGCAGGAAGGAGGCGGGTGATGACCACCTCCCGCGGTATCGACGTCTCCGCCTACCAGGGCCTCCAGGACTGGGCGGCGCGGAAGGCTGAGGGCGTCGTCTTCGCCTTCGCCAAAGCATCCGAGGGCCAGACATCCCGGGACAGTCGGTTCGATGCCCACATCCGCGGCATCCTCGCCGCCGGCCTCATCCCTGGCGCCTACCACTTCGGCTGGCCCACGCAGGATCCGGCGCGGGAGGCGGCGAACTACATCGCCGCAGTGGGGCCGTACGCGCGGCCGGGGTTCGTGCACTGGCTGGACTTGGAACGCTACTCGGACGGCCGGAACTATGCGGGGCGCTCGGACAAGCAGATCGCCGAGTGGGTGGTGACGTGGCTCGCCGCGGTGCGCACCGCGTTCCCGGGGCAGCGGGTCGGCGTCTACACCAGCGCGGATGACGTCGCGAAGGAGCACGTGCCGGACGGCGTCGACTGGTGGTATCCCGCCTACCCGTGGGGCCCGGCCGCGTACTCGCGCGCGGAAGCCGCCACGCGCCCGAAGGCGTCCGGGCGTCAGCCGCTGATCTGGCAGTTCACCTCGCAGCCCGTCGACCGCAGCATCGCCTACCTGTCCGCCGCGGACCTCCGCACGTGGGCAGCCGGAACCGAGGAGGACCCCATGGCGGGGATCACCAAGCAGGACATCTACGACGCGGTCTGGAAGACGGACCAAGTCGCCGCACCAGCCGACGCGCCGGACCTGAAGACGAACCCCACCTGGCAGCCGCAGTCGTACCTGAAGGGCATCGATCAGCGGCTGCAGAAGCTCCTCGCTGCCGAGTCGGCGCAGTCGGCGGCGATTGCCGCGCTGGCGAAGCTCGTCGGCTCCGAGGTGGACACGGCCGCCGTGGTGGCGGCTGTGCAGAAGGCCATCGCGGACGCGGTGGTCAAGGTGTCGGTCGACGTCACCGGGCCGAGCGCATCGTAACCCGAGTGGACCGTAGTAAGCCGCCGTCGGAGTGGCCCGGCCTTGAGCTCGCTGGCCTGACGAAGCTCACCGACGACATCTTCTTCGGCTGGCTCGACCACGAGGTCAACCCGTTCTTCTGGCACTGGTGCCCGACCTACGCCGAGCTGCCGGAAGAGAACACCGTCAGCGGCGGCTGGATCGGCGCAGGCACCAGTGCACACACGCTCGTCTCCCGCGAGCCCCTGCATCTGGAGCCCTCGCTGTTGTGGCAGTGCTGCGGCACGCACGGCTTCGTCCGCGACGGGGTGTGGATCCCCGCGTGACCCCCTGAGAGGAATCCCATGAAGATCTTCGGAAGAGAACCGGCCGCCTGGCTTGCGCTCGTCTCGGTCGCCGTCAAGCTCCTGGCCGCGTTCGGTGTCGGTATCACCGCCGACCAGCAGGCCGTCGTCAACGCTGTCGCCGCCGCGGCCGTCGGCCTCCTCGTCGCGGTAATGGCGCACGACGCGCTCGCCGCGCCCATCTACGGCCTCGCACAGGCCGCCCTGGCGCTCGCGGTCGGGTTCGGTCTGCACTGGTCGGCGGACCAGCAGGCGGTCGTGCTGTCGTTCGTCCAGGTGGCGATCGCGATGTTCCTGCGCACGCAGGTCACGTCGAAGACGCCGTCTACCGCGCCGCGGCATGCTTCCCCCCAGGACGTGTGATCGGAGCTGACGGATGCCCGATGAGCAGCCCACGAACGGGGAACTCGGGCGGCTCATCGGCTCCTTGCAGAACAGGCTCGACAGCCGCTTCGGAGAGCTGAACGCCCGCCTCGACAAAATGGTGTCCCTGGACGTGTACACGATCCAGACGACCCACATGGAGCAGCGCCTCGCGGGGCTCCAGACGGCGCTGCAGCAGTGCATGGACGCGAACGGCAAGCTGGAAGACGACTTCGAGGCCTACCAGCGTGACGAGGCGAAACGCCGGGACGCAGAACGGCAGGCCCGCCTCTATCAGCTGATCGTGCCCGTGGCGTTGTGCGTCATCTCCTCGGTGATCGCGATCTGGGCGGTGGTGAAGTGAGCGATCCCAAGCACGCCGCGATCGAGGAGAAAGAACGGCGCCGGCTGGTACCGCGCGCCGAGACGGTCATTGCTGGCCTGGTGGTGGTGATGTGCGGCGGCATGGCCCTGCTGGCCGTGCAGTACGTGAGCATGCACCAGGATCTGGAGACTGCGAACGCCGCCCGGGATGCTCTGGCCTCGCAGGTGCAGCATCTTGGGGCTTCCCCGGTTGCGGGGGCGCCAGGATCGCGGGGTGAGCCGGGGCAGTCGATCGTCGGCCCTCGCGGGCCAGCCGGTCCGAGTGGGGCGTCGGGGAAGCCGGCACCAACGATTACGGGGCCGCCTGGCGCTTCTGGTCGTCCGGGTGCGGACTCGACGGTGGCGGGCCCGTCAGGTGCCCCGGGCCCGTCGTCGACGGTTCCAGGTCCGAGCGGGCCGCCGGGGGAGAAGGGCGACAAGGGCGATCCCGGAGACGCGGGCGCCCCGGGCCAGCCGCCGGCGGGTTGGTCGTACTCCTGGACGGACGGCACGGGTGTGACGCATCACGTGTCGTGTACGCGGACCGCGGATTCCCCGGACAGCGCTCCGGAGTATGCGTGTTCGGACACGTCAACGGACGGACCATCGCCGTCGCCGTCGGGTCCGTTGGTTCCGCAGGGTGCCCTGTTGGTGGCTGCTGCTGTCGTGGGTGGGAGGCGTCGTGGCGGACCGGGAGGTCGGGGAAGGCATCGGGCAGCCCGCGGCGGAGCACACCGATAGGCCGCCGCGGCCAGAGTGGCAGGGCCTGTTCCGGGAACCGGAGTGGCCGCCGGAGGACGAGGCCGACTGACGGCCGCATGTAGACCACCGGCCAGCCCCCATAGGCCGGTTGCCCGATCCGTTCTCTGTAGGGGAGGAGGTGTTCTCGTGCTGGACGTGCTGGTGCACATCGTCGTCATCCTCGGCTGCCTCTGACCGGCCATGAACGCGCCCCGCTCCTTGCTGCCATCCGGCGGCAGGGGCGGGGCGCTTCGTCGTGTCCGGGGTAGTGTCGGGGCAGGTCCCCGCCTGGTAACGACAGGCGGGGACCGCTCACTGCTCGTCGTCGGCGTGGTGTCCGACCCATTCGACGCCGGACACGATGCCCGTGCCGGGGGTGCCGACGAAGCTGGGCGCCCAGCCATCCGCGATGAACTTCGCAGCGGCGGCAGGCGGAACCCACCGGTCACCGCGCGCCAGGTCGGACATCCACCCAGCCAGCTCGTCGGCCGTAGCGAAAACGGGGCTGACGGGCGAGCCCTCGCTCACGGTCTCCCACAGCTGCCAGCCGTCACCCTCCGGCGGATCGGTCGGCTCCCATGCTTCGGCCTCGGCGCGCTGCCCCTCGTACTTCTCCAGGCTGGCGTGGCCCTTGCAGGTCGGACAGGTGTCGTCGATGCCCTCACGCTCACAGCGGGCTCGGATGACGACGGACGCGTTGATGCCGTCGTGGCCGAGCCCGCTCAGCGACCACGCGTTGACCTCGGCCGCCGTCGGATGTACCGGAGGATCCTTCGGCTTCCAGCCTTCGCCGGGAACGACCACGTGCGTGAAGTCGTAGAGACGTCCGGCCTTGATGAGTGCGTCCACGTCGTCCTGGTCGATGTGGTGTAGCCAGCCGTTGTTGAAGTGGTCGGCCAGTCGTTGGGCTTCACGTGCGATGGCGGCCTCGCCGCGACCGTAGTACTCGGGGGCCTGAGCGATGTTCCGCTCAGCGCGGGCCCGGATGGCAGGGGTGTCGGGCCCCCATGGGGTGGAGCCGGTGGTGGCCGGGTCGAAGGGGATCTTCCCGTACCAGAGGTCATACAGGTTCTGCGCGCGCGGCGAGTAGCCGTTCTCGCAGGCGGGGCACTTCTCCTCGTCGAACCGGTCAGGCGACAGGAAGCCCTCCCAGACCTTGTTCAGTGGCCAGTCGAAGTCGAGGGCCACTCGCCGGACTTCACGTCCCATGCTCAGTTCTCCTTGTGGTGTCGGTTCAGGTGGTTGCGGATGCTGGCGGGGGCGCCGACGTAGCCGCAGCCACGCGGGCGCGGTTGTCGGCCTCAGGACTTACTGTCCAACTCCTTGTTGATGGCGGTCCGGTAGTCCATGTACCGATCCACCAGCTCGGCGGCTTCCAGCTCATCCATCTCCATGGAAGCCATCTCCGCCTCGATGGCTTCCCGCCTCGCGCCCTCGGCCTGCTCCGCGAGGAAGAGCAGGAGTTCCTTGGCAGTCGCCCCTGGGTTTCTCTCCAGCCAGACCTCGGCCCACTGATAGTGGAGCCCCTTGGTCACAGCCTCGATCCTGGCCTTGAGGGCGCGAGCGGAGTTTGGCTCTCTTGCTTCCACGCCACCTCCTTGATCCATGCGTGACGGAAAACCGTCGTCTGTCGTCATCTCGTCAACAAGCCTATCGCTGCAGGAAGTTGTTGTCGATAACTCGCGTCGAAAATCTATGTCGGATAACAGTGCGCGTGTATGGTTGTCGTCATGGACTTCGGATACGCCCGGGTCTCCACCGCCGACCAGAACCCGGATCACCAGATAGACGCCCTCCTGCGGGCTGGCGTCGAAGAGAAGAACATCCACATCGACTACGCCAGCGGCGCCAAGGCGTCTCGGCCTGAGTTCGACATCCTCCTGAAGCGCCTACGTGAAGGAGACACGCTCAAGGCCACGCGCCTGGACCGGATCTCCCGATCGCTGCTCCATCTCGTCAACCTCGGTGCCGAGTTGAAGGAACGGGGAGTCGGACTGCACATCATCGAGCAGGGCATCGACTCCTCCACCCCGGAGGGCCGGGCCATGTTCGGCATGCTCGGCGTCATGGCCGAGCTGCAGCGCGAGCTCATCCTGGCGAACACCATGGACGGCCTCGCCGCCGCACGGGCTCGCGGACGCATCGGAGGACGTCGCCCCAGACTCACCGAACAGCAGGCGATCCTCGCGCAGGAGCTATACGACAAGCGAGAGAAGACCGTGCAGGAGATCGCCGACCTCTTCGGCGTGCCGCGCACCACCGTGTACGGCCACCTCAACCGATCGACCACCAACGCCAGGAAGGAAAAGGGGAAGTGATGAGCGATACCCGCCCCGTGCGCAACCCTGACCCGAAGAAGAACGAGGCCTACTGGGACCGCATCAGGCGCATCGTCGATGCTGCCCCTCCCCTCTCCGACGAGCAGCGAGCGATCATCCGAACCGCCTTTCATCAGCCCTCGGGGCGCAAGTGACAGTCACCTGCACCGCCACCGCCAAGTCAGGACGGCCCTGTCGGGCACTCCCCATCACCTGGCCCTACGGAGTCGACGGCAACCCTGGCCTCTGCGCCAAGCACGCACCAGCGCACCTCCGGCAGATGCGCGACACCATCTTCGCCGAGCAGAGGCAACGCCAAGCCGAACGCCTCGATGCCCGCGAACCCGAGTGCTGGTCATGGGACCCGGAGATCCCACTCGACCGCATCGCTGCCGAATACGGCTGGAGCGCGGACCACTTCACGCCCCGATTCCAGGCCGGTGATGAGCAGGCCCTGCGCATAGCCTTCGACGCCTGGCACCGTCACCGGTGCGCCGTCTGCGGCTTCCGCGACCTGCGACTCCTGACCGACCACGACCACGACACGGGCCTGATGCGCGGCCTTCTCTGCCGGAGCTGCAATGGCCGCGAGCCGCACGACGACGGTCTCTTCCGGAAGTACCGCGAGAGGCCCCCGGCGCAGATCCTCGGCATCAACCTGCGCTACTACGATCCCTGGCACGGTTGGGCTCAGCCGCGCGCCATCGACCCGAACCGCCTCGATAACCACCCCGCCTACGCATTGGCCGCCAAGCTGGGGGAGCGGCTGCAGCGGGACGATCCACCGCAGACGTAGGGGTGCGGTCGTCGGAGTGCCCCGTGGGGCTCTGTCCGGAGGCAGCGACTGCGACGACCGCAAGGCCACGGTAGGCGGCGGACGGCCGTCCTGTCAGGCAGACGGCAACCCCGGCGCGTACCCTCACCGTAGGGGCGTCCCGTGCGTGGCTGGCCAGCGCGCGCCCTCAAGAGCAAGGGGACCGGGGCCTGGCGGTGGCCAGGCCTGAGCGATCAGTGCGTCTGCGCCCACCCCTCGCGGCCGTCCGACGGCGGGACCCGGACGGCGCTACGCCGCTTCGACGACGTCCGGCCGGTCCCGCTCGGCGGCTATCGCGATCGTCCACTCCGTGACGAGCCGCTCATACTCCGCCCGATCCTCCCCATACAGGCGCCCGCCGGCCCGCGCGAACAACGCGCGGATCAGCTCGTTGACCACGTCAGCTGGGCGCGGTCGGCCACAGGCCGGGGGAGTGGGGGGCATGCCCTCGATCTTAGGGCGCGGGTCTGACAGCGGGCTATGACCGGGTGGCCTCAGCCACCTTCTGCTGCTGACCGCCTAGCCGGAAGCCGTGGATGCTCACCCCGGCGCGCCGGGCAAACCACACTGCGTCATCCTTCGACATCGGGCTGCCAGTCGGGGTCGCGAACAGAGGACCCTCGTCACGAGTGCCGATCAGTTCCCGCAGCATCTCGGCTGTCTGCTCGCTGAAAGGGACCGTGCGCGGATCGCCCTCATACTTCGGGAAGTCGACCGTCGCCATCCGCACCCCCAAGTCCGCATCCCGTACATCCAGGGACAGCAAGTCACCCAGCCGCAGCTTGCCCTCCCGGAGCAGCGTCCACAGCACGCGATGCCGTAGCGGGATCGTGTCGTCGGAGACGAGCTGGAGATATCGGTCTTCGTTCACGGCTTCAGGCATGCCGCCAGACTGCCAGACCTGGCGCGCCTAGGAGGCGGACTCCGGCGGCTGCGGCAGCTCGGTGACGAACGACCCCATGCCCGGCTCGGTGTAGATCAGCCCGTCGTCGCGCAGCTGCCGCAAAACCTTCTGCGCCGTCACGTTCGCGACCCCGAACTCACCCATCAACTGCACCGTCGACGGCACCCTCGAACGAGGGGCATACACGCCCGACCGGATCCGCTCCACGATCACCTCGTGGACCTGCCTCCACCTGGGGCGATCTGCAGCAAACTCCATGAGCGCACCGTAGAAGCCCATGATCCGCCACGGCGATCGGTAGTACGCCAGGCAAGCTATGGCGTGCTATGTCATTGTGGAGCAAAGAGAACGCCCCCGGAGCCGCGGCACAGCAGCCCCGAGGGCAGCCGACGATGGAGCCGTCGACATGGACGAGCGTAGAGACGCCACACCATCCCCCGGAACCCGGCCGGCGCGGATACTTCCGGCAGGGTTAAGCCCCGTGCAGCGGGCGCATCAGGCGCACACCGCGCATGCTGCGGGCTGTCCTCGCTGCAGTGATATCGACCGTGATCGCTGCCCTGTAGGGGACCGGTTGTGGAGGGCGTGGAGTGATGCCTGCGAGGCGGCTTACCGGGAGCTGAACCACCCCAGTTGACGACTGGTGGCGGCTGACGGCTTCGCACGGGGTGTGTTGTCGTCAGGCGGGTACGTGCTGGCCAGGGCTTACACGGACGGTTAGATCTTCACAAGTGGTGCACGGGATCCCCGCATTCAGATGTATGACAGCGGTTTCGTCCCTCCCGGGCCAGGTATTTACTCAGGGTCGATAGCGCGTCCCGGACCTTGCCGCGCTTCCCCGCCTGTGACGAGGAGGTCGGAGACGTGCACTCGAAGAGCGTGAGCCAGCAGCAGGAGGTCCGCGTATCGCGGGTCAGTGACGGCGTTCTCGTAGCGTTGCACGGTCCGCCTCTCGACTCCCATGTGTGCGGCTAGCTGGTCTTGTGAGAGGTCGGCTGCCCGTCTCAGGTCGGCGATGCGTTTACCGAGGGCGATCTGGCGGGCTCGGACCCAGTCGGGTCTTTCGTGGCGGCGGGATGGCACCCACCACACCGTTTAGGTCAAGTGATCTTGTGTCAGTACCTAAACTGTCGCTTTAGCCGTGTGCATATATGCA
>Ga0182008_10000294_pt1 | contig 39204 bp, 31 predicted proteins | sample Sormic07211129_1_FD_120482 | JGI IMG/M metagenome (GOLD analysis project Ga0182008, IMG submission 120482) | Rhizosphere microbial communities from Sorghum bicolor, Mead, Nebraska, USA - 072115-129_1 metaG | ecosystem: Host-associated > Plants > Roots > Rhizosphere | place: USA: Nebraska...
CGGTATTCTCTGCTTTAGCACCGAAAAGGGCTTTGCCAGCTTCCATGACCAGTTCAATTCCAGTCTTTGCGGAGTTTAAAGTGCCGTCAGCATATAAACGATAAGGCAGTGCACAGGCGGGTTTCATTCCTTTTTCTTGTTTTGGCATAAAAGGAGAACTCATTGGGGAAAAGGCAGGATGGGTGTTGATGTTTTCTATATCGGCCTTACTTAGTGGACTTGGTTTAACCTGAGGTGGCTTATTCTTCGCATTTTGTATGGTGTCAATTACGGCCTCTCTTTTCAGCGCTGTGGGTGGGGATAGTTTTTCGCCCTTGTAAGGTCTGAAGACAGAAGTCAGATCTCCGCAAACGGCCCGTCTCCAGCTGCTGATGTTATTGCTTTTTATGTTTTTGTTTGTTTTCTTGCTTAGAAATTTTTCCAGGAACATCAACGATGAGGTGTGGTCGAATACCTGGGAGTTTACATAGCCGCCTTTACTCCACGGAGAGGCGACCACAAACGGGATCCGGTAACCCAAACCTAAAGGGCTTCCCGCGATACGTTCAAATTCTACATCGGCATCAATGCCAGGTGAAACTTTGCCTGTAGAAGCATCTTTTGGATTAGGTGCAACAAATGGAGGCAGGTGATCGAAATAACCATCATTTTCATCATAGGTTAATATAAATATGGTTTTCTTCCATACCTCCGGATTTTTAGTCAGGATATCAAGCGCTTCCGATACATACCAGGTACCGTAAAGGGGAGAACTGGTATGGTCTGAAAAACGCTGCGGAGCAACCAGCCAGGATACTGTAGGCAGTTTGCCCTGGTCTACATCTTTTCGGAATTCGTGAAAGATATCATTTTTCGGAATATTGATGGTTTGCTGTACACCCTGATCATCGGTGAAGGTATAAGGGGCCAGGGCCAGATAGTCTTCTGGTGATTGAATATTAGTCGTAAATGCTTTATTGATGAGATTCCTTTCCTTTTCAGAGAGTTTATCGTACTTCTCTTTAACTTCTTCCGCAGTTAATTTTGGAGCGCTGGTAGAATCTCCATTTTTTCTGAAATAAGCAGAAAGCTTTACATGGTGTCTTTTGATATATTCCAGTGGATTGTCGCCATAGTTCCCCAGCCAGTCGCCTGTTTCTTCGGGTAGTTTGGCTGTCCATACTTCGTTCTGGTAAACTCTCCAGTCTATGCCGTTGTTTTCCAGTATTTCCGGAAAGCTTTCCCAGTCTACAAAGACGTTGTCTTGTGATTCTGCCTGTGAATTGTTCACTACTGCTATGGATTCGCCATTCTGTTCCGGTCTGATGGTACCTGTCCAGAAGAACAGGCGGTTTGGTGTTGTTCCCGTCAGGGAAGAGCAGAAGCTGTGGTCGCATACAGTAAAAGCATCTGCCAGTGCGTAATAAAAAGGAATATCTTCCCTTTTGTAATAACCCAGGCACATGGAGGACTTTGCAGGCACCCAATGGTTGTGTTTTCCCTGATTTCTGGCAGCAACCTGGTCCGGCCAGGAATGGGCAAGACCACCCTGCCAGGTAATTTTGGTCTTGTTAATGTCTACATGGAACGGGGCATACGTATTTCCTTTCTGATCTTCCTGAAGCCACACCTTATTGTTGTTTGGAAGCCGGACTGCTCTTGGGTCATTAAATCCTCTGACCCCTTTTAAAGTTCCAAAAAAATGATCAAATGAACGATTTTCCTGCATCAGGAAAACGACATGCTCTGCATCATAAAAGGTAGTACCCGGATCGGCATTGATGGCCATGGCTTTTTGTATCGACATTGGGATAACACTAGCCATTCCTGTTGCACCGCTAAGCAGGGCCGCTTTTTTAAGGAAATCTCTTCTTGAGTCCATGTAATAAAGGTATGAGGTTTTGTGGTTTTTTTACTTACTGTGAAGTAACGGCAACCAGGTTAATTAAAGAGAGAAAATATGTAATGTTTTTGTTACCAATCTATAATTGTGTTAATAAATACTAAACGAAAATAGTGGTATTTGTTAACTCAGAATTTTTATCCTGCTAACACTCGGACTTTAATATTGCGTCCAAAATCATTAAAGATTCCAGACTTATATGAAAATTCTTTACAAACCAAAAATGAGTATAGCAACCTTGCTGTTTCTATGTCTCTTGCCCTATTTAACCTGGGCACAAACTAAAATCACAGGAGTCGTTAGAGATGACTCGCAACAAGCTGTTCCCGGCGTAAGTGTACTTGTTAAGGGAACAAAAAGAGCAGTGTCCACAGATCAGTCCGGTCGTTTTAGCCTGGAAGCAGGTAACCAGGATATTCTTGTGTTCAGTTCAGTAGGATTTTTAAGGCAGGAGGTACAGCTTAGCGGCAGTACAACACTGAATGTGATCCTTAAAGCAGATTCGAAGAATTTAAATGAAGTCGTGGTTACGGCACTGGGCATCCGGAAGGAGAAGAGAAACCTCGGCTATGCCATTCAGGAGGTGAAAGGTGCAGATCTGGTGAAAGCCAGAGAAGCCAATCCGGTAAACGGACTGGTGGGAAAAGTAGCTGGTTTGACTGTTGGTGTTTCTTCAGAACTCCTGGGCAGGTCATCCGTGTACCTGCGTGGAAACAGCGTGAACCTGGTCGTTGTTGATGGAGTACCGATCAATTCCGATACCTGGAACATCAATCCGGATGATATAGAAAGCTATACGATATTAAAAGGGCCGGCTGCGGCTGCATTATATGGTTATCAGGCTTACAATGGAGCCTTGCTGATTACCTCCAAAAAAGGAAAGATTAATGATAAAGGATTCACAGTTGAATTGAATTCAAGTACTCAGTTTAACAAAGGCTTTATAGCCTTGCCCAAAAGCCAGGACGAATATGGTGCCGGAGAACATAGTGCTTATGCCTTTGGCGACGGTAAAGGAAGCGGTTTAAATGATGCAGATTATGACATCTGGGGTCCCAAGTTTGAAGGTCAGCTGATCCCGCAATATGACAGCCCGGTGGATAAGAACGGCGTACGTCAGGGCACACCATGGGTGGCCCGCGGAAAAGACAATTTAAAGAGGTTTATTCAGACGGGTATTCTTTCGGCCAATAATATTGCCCTGTCTACTGCAAATGATAAATATAATTTAAGGGTATCCATCTCGAATAATTACCAAAAGGGGATTATACCAAATACCGATTTGAACATCAACAGCTTTAATGTAAGCGGAGGGTATAATCTGAGTGCAAAGTTGAAAGCAGAGGCTTATATCAATTACAGCAGACAGTATTCTAAAAATATACCAGATGTAAACTATGGTCCAAACAGTGTCATTTACAATATGACGCTTTGGGGCGGAGCAGATTGGAACATCGATGACATGAAGAATTACTGGCAGCCAGGAAAAGAAGGTATACAGTCTGTCTTTGCAGAATATACGCGTTATCACAATCCTTATTTTATGTCTTACGAATGGTTACGAGGACATCAAAAAAATGATGTGAATGGTTATGCTTCTTTAAACTACAATTTCATTAAAGGTTTAGACCTGATGCTGAAAACACAGGTGTCTACCTACGATCAGTTAAGAACGGAAAAAATGCCCTTTTCTGCGCATCCTTATGGAAGAGAGCAAGCCCTTGGTGATTACCGGGAAGACAGAAGGAGTATGTTTGAGAACAACACACAGTTGATCCTGAAGTTCAACAAGAACATAGACCAAACTTTTGACATCAGCGCTTTTGGTGGAGGAAACATCCGTAATTTTAATTACAATTCCAGTTTCACCACAACAGATTACCTGAATGTTCCCAATGTATATAATTTTTCTAATTCCAAGAATCCGGTAAAGGCATTTAATTTTAATTCCAGCATGCTGGTGATGAGTGCATTCTACTCCGTAGATTTAAGCTTTAAAAAGTATTTAAACTTAAATACAACAGGCCGGATAGATAAAAACTCCGCTTTGCCTCCGGGGCATAATGCGGCTTTTTATCCTTCGGCATCTTTAAGCTCCGTTTTTTCTGATTATACCACCCTGCCTGATTTTATCTCTTTTGCCAAGCTGAGAGCGTCTTATGCGAACGTGAAGGATCCTGGTTTGGGTACACTGGATTACATAGGTGCTACACCACTGCAGACCTATCCTTTGGGTTACGGCGCAGAATATACGTCATCTTATGGTGGCCCGGGCTATGGATTGTCATCACCTTACAGCATCAGGCCATCTTATAACAATCAGCCTGCGGCCTATTATACCGACAACCTGATTGACATCAATTCAATTAAAGCACAAAGCAGGACCAATTATGAGCTGGGAGCCGATTTGAAATTCCTGAACAATCGTTTGGGTTTAGAAGGGACCTGGTTCAGGTATGTTGACGGACCAAAAATCATTAAACAAGCCATTACTTCTGCCACGGGTTTCACTACAAATACCATCAACGGAAGAAAAACACAAAACCGTGGCGTAGAATTGAGTTTGTCGGGTGCACCGGTAAGCAATGAGCGTTTTGGCTGGGATGTATTGGTAAATTGGTCTACTTATAAGCAGACCTATAAGGAACTTGCCCCGGGAGAAACTTATGTAGATCAGTTTTTCAAAACAGGCGACCGAATTGATAATATATATGGTTCAGTTCTCGCCAAAACACCAGATGGAAAAGTGATCCATACCTCCAGCGGTACCCCAATTGCTTTGCCTGTGAACCAATTGTTAGGTCACGCTGATCCAAACTGGGTTTGGAGTATCAGCAACAAGTTCAGGTACAAAAATTTTAGTTTCAGTTTCCAGCTGGATGGAAAAGTTGGAGGTGTAATGCAGGATTATGTGCGCCTTAAATCTTTCCAGGGCGGACGTCAGATCGAGACCGTTCAAGGAAAAATGGGAGAAGCCCGTTATCAGGATTTTCTTCATGTAAATGATAAGAATTATAAAGGAACCTGGGTAGGTGATGGTGTTGTGGTTGCCAATAACGGAAAGATCAAATTTGATCCGGTTACAGGTGTGATCACCAATTACAATGAGCTCACTTTTGCACCCAATACCACACCACAGTTGTTACAGGATTATATAGGGGTTTTCTATAATGCAAAAGAAAATACCATGATGAGCCGGACGTATGCAAAACTCAGGGAGGTGACCATAGGTTACCAATTGCCTAAAAAACTATTGTCCAAGACATTTATCCGTACGGCTGGTATTTCGGTAGTTGGCAGGAACCTGCTTTATTTCATCAACTCTACTTATAATGACGTTGATGTTGATCAGTACTCGGGGCGCGAGGCAACCTCAGGCTTGCAAACACCAACTACAAGAAGTATCGGATTTAATGTAAATGTTACTTTCTAATCTATAAATAAGAAGATCATGAAGAAAATATATAGTATTGTTTTTCTTTTCATCGCCCTGGTTACGGCCAGTGGTTGTAAAAAAGAATTTGAAGATAAATTCAAGAATCCAAACCAGGCTGAGCACGTGCCGCCTGACCTGATCTTTACGGGGATCATCAATGACATGTACGAAGCACCATTTGGAGGTTCCGAACGCTGGGGTCAGTATACAGCTGCAAATTATTTCTATTATAACACCAACAACTATGACTGGACCGGGGCAACCCTGGATTATCCAACAGTAAAAAACATTATGAAAATGGAAGAGGAGGCGAACAGACTGGGTGGAGCAGTGGCAAAACCTTATCTGGCTCTGGCTAAATTCTTCAAAGCTTATTTCTTTGTGCGGATGAGCTTAAAGGTTGGGGATTTGCCGATGACTGAAGCATTAAAAGGAGCTGCTAATCTGAAACCAAAATACGACTTACAGAAAGACATTTTTAAACAGGCACTGAGCTGGCTGGAAGAATCCAATAATGATTTGAATGGATTGATCACCGCTGGAAATACGGAACTCAGAGGAGATTTTTATTTAAAGAACAGCCTTCCTGCCTGGCAGAAAGTGGTCAATAGCTTTCATTTGAGAACACTTTTGCAGTTAAGCAAGAAGGTGGATGATGCCGATTTGCAATTGAAGCAGCAGTTCGCCGCCATACTGTCCAATCCTGCAAAGTACCCACTTATGGAAAGTATGTCAGATAACCTGCAGTATGTATATAACGAAAGCGCGAATAAATATCCAAATAATAAAGACAACCTGGGTAATGATGCTTTGCGGTATAATATGGCAGCCACCTATTTAAATACATTGTCAACGCTCCATGATCCCAGAGCCTATATGGTCGCGGAACCAGCCTGGGGCATTGCCAAAGAACATAATTATGTATTGACGGATTTCAGGAATTTTGTTGGAGCGAGTTCTGGTGAAGATCAGGGTGTCATGCTGGATAAGGTCCAAAAGGGAATGTATTCGCTGATTGGCCGTTATCGGTATTACAGCGGTTATACGGCCGAGAATACATTCATTATCAGTTATCCTGAGCTTTGCTTCAATATAGCAGAAGGGATCAACCGCGGCTGGGCCACCGGAGATGCAGCGTCCTGGTATAAAAAGGGAATCCAGGCATCCATGGGCTTTTATGGTATAAAGGAAGGGGCTAATACCGTATACTTCGCAAAGAAGGATGGGAAAGCGGGCGATTATGATAGTTTTACCATCAATTTCTCTTTCGAAGATGACTATTATACGCAGTCGGCAGTTAAATATGCGGGCAACAATACAGATGGGTTAAATCAAATCCTGACGCAGAAATACCTGGCTTTTTTCCGGAATTCTGGATTTGAGGCCTATAACCAATATCGCCGTACAGGTGTTCCGGGTTTTCTGACAGGACCGGGAACAGGTAACAGCGGCAGAATCCCGTTAAGATTTCAATACCCTGCCGTAGACAGGACAACGAACGGAGACCAACTGAGTATTGCTGTCAGCAGGCAGTATGGAGGAGTTGATGACATCAACCTTGCTCCATGGATCGTTAAGTAACCTATATCAACCACGCTCTGTAAGCCGGCAGTATTCTTATTGCCGGCTTATTCTTTTTCCGTCAGGTATTTCCAATATCGTCTTGGAACGTGGCGCACATGCAGTTTTGTGTTTTTACGGGCTTTTATATTGGTGCTTTTAAAATAATCTTTCCAGAGTGCGGCGTATAAAGGCTCTTGTTCTGAAGTAATCTTGTCTCTTTGTAGCTTTAGATTCTTCTCCTCTTCCTGATTTAAACAGATTTCCTCTACCTTATCCAGGTTATAATAAATACCATAGTGCCGTTTATAGTCATAGATAACCCAGGACTGATCAGCATAGCGATCTTTAAAATGTTTCATGATGAGCGGTATGACATTAAAATCGGGGTCTATTCCACAATAGAACAATCCATCCGAACTCTGCTGAAAACGGATAAACGCTTCCATCCGGTGCTTTTCTCTTTCTACTTTTCTGGCGTAGCCAGCAACCGCCAGTACATGAGGGTTACCATAATTTTGTGTTACATCGGAGGGGTTGCTGAAAATGTACCGGCAAAATTCAAAAAGATCTCTAAAAGCTTCAGGTATTTCTGACAAGTAAGCACAATAAAATCTGCGGAGCCATGTGGCTGAAAGTTTTCTATTCAAAGCTTTCCATACACGGTCTGCTTTCTCGGGATCGTTATCTATCCTGCGTGACGTGGTAAAGACATCAGGCTGGTAGCATTCAGCTGTGGTTAAGATGAGGTTGAAAGGCCGCCGTTCATGGTATTCGAACACTGCGGTAAGTAATCCCTCCAAAGAACCGTCAAAAACGTAGATCATTGCCCTGGAAATTAAAATAGATTCAATTGCTGAATATCGTTTTTCAAATATTTGCTTTGGCTTTCTGCCAGGATAAAAGATTTAATCTGTGTGGCCTGATAGTCCCTGAACATAGGGGGGGCTGTCTGTGCAGGTGATAAAATACTTTGCCCTGTTATAGGATACGCCAATTTTTTTCAGCTGATCTATCCGCAGTCTTCCAAACTTTCTTGCCTGAAAAATTTTTCTGGCGGAACTTACTCCAATCCCCGGAATGCGAAGTATCATTTGGTAAGAAGCAATATTGATGTCTACCGGGAAGAACTGGAGGTTACGCAATGCCCAGCTGAGTTTAGGGTCTATATCCACATCCAGGTGAGGATTGGCATCATTTAAAAGTTCATTGACATGAAAACCATAGAACCGCATCAGCCAGTCGGTTTGGTAAAGGCGGTTTTCCCGGATCAGCGGTGGTTGTGTTCCCAATAAGGGAAGTCTGTTGTCTGTACTGATGGGAATATAGCCTGAATAATAGACTCTTCTCAGGGAGAAATTCTTATAGAATTCGGCTGCGGTGTGCATAATATCTTTGTCTGTTTCCGGGGTTGCCCCGATCACCATTTGGGTGCTCTGCCCTGCAGGAACAAACTGCGGAACGCTTTTAATGACTTTCTTTTCTTCTTTAAACTGAATAATTTGTCTTTGCACATCTCCGAGCGGCTTGATCACTTCTTGATGACTTTTATCGGGGGCCAGTAATTTAAGACCCGCCTCTGTAGGCATTTCCAGGTTGATGCTCATTCTGTCAACATATATTCCCGCTTCCCTAACCAATTCTTCACTCGCGCCGGGAATGGTCTTCAGGTGAATATATCCGTTGTATCTTTCTTCGAGCCGAAGTTTTTTGACGACTTTTAATAGCCGTTCCATAGTGAAGTCTGCATTTTTAAAGATTCCTGAACTTAAAAATAAGCCCTCGATATAATTCCTGCGGTAGAAATTCATCGTCAATTGGACCACTTCATCGACGGTAAAGGCTGCCCTTTCAATGTCGTTGCTTTTGCGGGAGACACAATAAGCACAATCAAAAATGCAATGGTTGGTGAGCAGAATCTTTAGAAGAGAAACACAGCGCCCGTCTTCAGTATAAGTATGACAGATGCCCGAACTGTGGCCATTACCTAGCCCCTTGTTGTCATTTTTTCTTTTGCTTCCGCTGGATGAGCAGGAAACATCATATTTGGCAGCATCGGCAAGGATGCTTAACTTCTCTCTAATTCGTTCAGACATACACCAGACTTTGTTAAACAAAGATAGTGTTTTTGCTAAAAAAATTAGTATTATTATTTAATGCCTTCCCATTCGGCGTAGAACTGATCCAGGTAACTGAGCATAAATTGATGTCTGTTTTCTGCCATTTGTTTCCCGGCTGGGGTTTTCATCAGGTCTTTAAGCAACAACAATTTCTCATAAAAATGGTTGATGGTGGGGGCTGTGGTGTTTTTATATTGCTCTTTGCTCATATGCAGATTGACCTCAATTTCAGGGTCATATAAAACCCTGTTCTTAAAGCCCCCATAAGTAAAAGCACGTGCGATACCTATGGCTCCAATGGCATCAAGACGATCTGCATCCTGTACAATGTCCAGTTCTTTGGATTGAAAGGTCAGTTTTCCGAAGCTGGCCTTAAAGCTGAGGTTTTTAATGATTTGCTGTACCTGTTCAATCACTATAGCGTCAAGTTTGAGGCTTTCCAGAAAGTTACCGGCCATTTGTGGTCCGATTTCTTCATCTCCACCGTTAAATTTACTATCTGCTATGTCATGGAGAAGTGCCGCCAGGGCGACGATCAGCTCATCACCCTGTTCCTGTTTATTGATGTGCTGAGCAGTTTTATAGACCCTTTCAATATGGAACCAGTCATGCCCGGCTTCTGCTCCGGACAGCGTTTTTTTTACAAAATCGATGGTTTTGTTAATGATCTCTATATTGTTCATCGGATGGATCAGGTTCTAATTTTTTACTGGTCTTTCATGCTCCGGTCTTCTGCTGCCGTCATACAATTCGTATTCCAGCATACGGCAGTCCAGTTTTCCATTATAGAATTCGATTTTACGTGAGGCTTTTAGCCCGATCTTCTTTGCCAGATCCGGATTTCCGGTAAAGATATAACCAGAATAGCCTTTGCAGTGCTGTTTCATAAAGTCGCCCATTCGCTTATAGGTGGCTTCCAGTTTAGAATGCTCTCCCAAGCGTTCTCCGTATTCCGGATTAAAGACCACAATACCTCTGCCGCCTTCAGGTACCTGGGTATCTGCAAAGTCGCAAACTTCAAATGTAATTAAGGTATCCACACCGGCAGTTTTTGCGTTTCTGCGGCTTACATCTACGGCATCTTCAGAAATATCAGTAGCGATAATGTTAAGCTCAATATTCTTGATCACCTGGTCTTTAAGTATCCTTCTTTCGGCAAAGAAGACCTCTTCATCGTAACCCAGGATGTGCATAAAGCCATAATTCATTCTGAACAGACCCGGGCGTCTGTTGGTGGCAATCAGGGCTGCTTCAATGGCCAGGGTCCCGGAACCGCACATTGGGTTTACAAAAGGAGATTTTCTATCCCATTTTGTACTTAATATGGCACTTGCAGCAAGGGCTTCCAGCATGGGTGCTTTTCCTGGGATTTTGCGGTAGCCGTGTTTGGCCAGAGTTTCTCCGGAAGTATCCAGGAAAATGTCGGCTTCACTGTCTTTCCAGTATAAATGGACTACAGTTTTATTGGCATCAGAACCAGAATTTGGCCGGATGTTTTTCTTTGCCCGGAAGCGATCGACAATCGCATCTTTTACTTTCAGGTTGGCAAATAATGGGGTTGTAATGGTTGGGTTATCCACATTAGAGGTTACCGAGAAATAACCGGAAAAATCAATGAGTTCTTCCCAGGGCATTTCGACCAGCTGCTGGTATAATTCTTCAGGATTATTGGCCTTGAAGCTGTTTAAACAGTATAAAATCTGGCTGGCGCAACGCAGGTTGAGGTTGAGTTTTATACACTCTGTTAAGGTGATATTTAGCTCTACACCGGTGGGAAATTCCCTGATAATGGTGTATCCCAGGTCTTTAACTTCTTCCGCCAGATAGGAAGACAGTCTTTTGTTGCAGGTTACGATAACCTTATTCTTTGTGTGGAAAACTTGCATAATTTATTGTGCGAAGTTATCAATAAAAATATAGAGATTTGAACTTGAAAGTAGAATATAAGAGTATTTGTTATGGAATTAAAAGGAAAAGTGCACGAAATCGGTGCATTACAGCAAGTGAGTGAGACTTTTAAAAAACGTGATCTGATCATAGAGTACGCTGAAAACCCTACTTATCCGGAATATATCAGATTTGAGGCTTTGCAAGATAAAACTGCATTATTTGATAGTTTGAAAGTGGGTGACAATGTAGAGGTTGCCTTCAATTTACGCGGTCGCCCGTGGACGGATAAAACCGGTAAAGTTTCTTATTTTAACAGTTTAGTAGTATGGCGTATCAATGCATTGAACAATGCTGCTGCCGCTACTCCAGAATATGCTCCGCCTGTAGATTTAAACAGTGCACCCGGTGAGGAAGATGACCTGCCATTTTAAAGATCTTTTTTAAGGAAACAATTTTGAACTAGGAGCGCCGGGATTTATCCCGGTGCTTTTTTTATGGCTTTTTTTAAGGGGTTTTAGGAGGGTGAATTGGCCGGAAAATTCTGTACAGCTGCTTCAAGACTAACGATATCAGGTCCGCTGAAGAAGCGGACAGATCTCTGAGGTCTTTCCGCAGTGTACGGGAATTTTCCGTAGCAAATTGCAGAGGGGGAAGGTGACCGGGCAGGATGCAGAGCAAATTGAAGAATTCAGGATCAGGCTTTTTTGAAACTTCTTATCGCCAGAAAAGCGCTCAGCAGCATCAGCGCCGCACCAACAAAATAAGGTGCGCCAGGTAAATAGACCGGAGCTTTGGCATTGGTAAAGTAGTAGAAGATATAGGTCATAAACCAGGGGCCGAAAATAGAGCTCAGGCTCATTAAACTGGTTAAGCCGCCTTGCAGTTCTCCCTGTTCGTTTGCCGGAACCTGGTTGGTCATAATACCTTGCAGTGCCGGGCCGGCAATGCCACCTAAAGCATAGGGTACCATATAGGCAAACATCATCCAGCTCTTGTTGGCCAGGCCAAAAAGGACCATGCCTATGGCGTAGAGCGTGAGGCCAATCCAGATGCTGCGTTCCTGTCCAAGTTTTGGAATCGCAATCCGGATCAGGCCGCCTTGTACAACAGCGATCATGAGTCCGATGAAACCTAAAGAATAGCCCACCAGATCCTCACTCCATTTGAACTTTTGCATGGTGTAAAAGGTCCATACACTTTGCACGGCATGCCCGGCAAAATACACAACGAACAAGCATACCGACAAATTGATCACGGAGGGGTATTTTCTAAGTTGTATCAGGGTACCTAATGGGTTACATCGTTTCCAGTCCAGGGGGCGGCGATGTTCTTTGGATAAAGACTCCGGAAGGATGAAGAAACCATATAGCGCATTGATAAAAGCGAGGGCTGCTGCAGCATAAAAGGGATAATGGGTGTCTATTTTTCCCAGAATGCCTCCGATCACAGGGCCAAGGATAAAGCCAAGACCAAAAGCCACGCCGATCATTCCAAAGTTTTGGGCACGTTTTTCAGGTGTACTGACATCTGCAATATAAGCGGAAGCTGTAGTAAAACTGGCACCGGTGATCCCCGCAATGATCCGTCCTACAAACAGCCAGCCAATGGTGGGTGCAAAAGCAAGGAACAGATAATCGATCCCGAATCCCAGTAAAGAAAAAAGGAGTACAGGCCTGCGGCCATATTTATCACTTAAGTTGCCAACCAGGGGTGCACAAAGAAACTGCATGACGGCATAGGCCACCAGAAGCAGGCCGGAAATCCTGGATGCATCGCTGACATTGCCGTGAATGAGACCTTCAATGAGCTTAGGGAAAACAGGTATAATAATGGCTAGACCTATTACATCAATCAAAAGAGTAATGAAAATAAAACTTAGTCCTGCCGGACGCTTTTCTTGTTGAATCTGGTTCATAACCTCAAATGTAATTAAATCACTAAACAAGATGCGGCCAGCAGATGTTATAATTTAAAAATAAAGAATGATGTATAAGCTGAAAATTATATCTGCTACTGTACGACCTGGGAGGAAAGGTCCGGTAATCGCTAAGTGGATAGCGGACATTGCCTGCCGAAATGAAGAGTTTGATGTGGAGCTGCTGGACCTTGGAGAGGTAAAACTTCCGATGATGGATGAGCCCAATCATCCCTCACTTCAGAAATATCAGCATCAGCATACCAAAGATTGGAGTGCTAAAATTAACAGTGCAGATGCCTTTATTTTTGTGACCGGGGAATATAATTTTGGATATCCTGCTCCATTGAGAAATGCGCTGGAATATCTGCAAAAGGAATGGGCATATAAGGCGGCGGGCATAGTCAGTTATGGAGGTATCTCTGCAGGTACGCGGGCGGCCAACAGTTTAAAAGGGGATCTTGCTACCTTAAAGATCGTTCCCCTGGCAGACGCCGTATTTATTCCATTTTTTGCAAAACTGATTAATGAGCAGAATGAATTTATACCAGGTGAGATCTCTTTAATTGCTGCAGATAATATGCTGAAAGAGTTGCTCCGCTGGACAAGGGCCTTGAAAACGATGCGGGAATAAGGTCTGAAAAGGCTAAGCCTTTAAGTTAAAAAGTGTTAAAAACACAGCTTTCTGTTCATGCTTCGTTAATTTTGAATAGATCATGAAGAAAAGGAGCTTTTGGCTGATTACCGCGCTGATGACTATTGCGCTGGTAGGTGTGGTTGTAATGCAGTTATATTACATCAGGCAGGCCTATGAACTAAATTCTGAGGTGTTTAAACAGAATGTTAATCAGGCCTTAACTGCCGTAGTGAACAAAGTACAGCGGAGGAATGCCGCCAGTCTGATCACACGGAAGGATTTTGAATGGAGGTTGAAGAGGGAGAAGGAGCAGCGTGATAAAGAAAAAATGATAGCTGGTCTGGAAGAACGTTATAAGGAGGAGGAAAGAAAACGCAAATTTGAACAGCAACGCATGATCATTGATGACCTGAATCTCCAGGACAGCATCATCAGGGCGGTATATTTAAACCCGACCATCATTTCAGAGGCCGATTATATTGCTTTGAGCAGTCAGTCAACTACACCTTTAAATGTCGATGTAAGTGTCGCTTTTGATTCAGATTTGAATGTTGTTGGCGGCAATGTTAGGAAGACATTTATGCTTTCCAGGGCAAGAACATTTAGCATGCGCCCTTATAAGCTTCCGGATAGCATCCGCTACCTGGTTTATAATAAACTGGATGGTAAGCCCTTGAAAGTATCTGTTGCTACTGTGGATGGTAATGCTGCCCTTAGGTTTAACAGAGATGATACTCTGGCAAAAAGGCGTTATGAGCGGGAAATGAAGCAATTGAAAGCAGATACCATTCCATTGTTCAACTCCAGTAATTTCAATTTGGTAGAGGAAACAGCAAAGGAGATGGAAAGAGGTGATGTTCCGATTACCCAAAGAATTTCAAAAGATGTTCTGGATACCCTTATTAAAAGAGAACTGGTCAATAATAATATTGACCTTCCCTATGATTTCTGGGTGAAACTGGTCAATAGGGATTCCTTGCTGTATAAGAAAGTATCAAACGCAGCAGCAGAGGTTTTGCCCTCCAATACCTATCAGACAACTTTATTCAGCAATGATATTTTAAGAGATCCCGGAATGCTCTATGTCAGTTTTCCGAATAAAAGTGAGGCCATTTTTAGCAATATGGGGGTTACCCTTGCCTCCTCGGGTGGTTTGTTGCTGGTGCTGATCTTTATCTTTTCTTATACGCTTTACGCCATATTAAGGCAAAAGAAAATTTCAGAGATGAAAACGGATTTCATCAACAACATGACGCATGAATTTAAAACTCCGGTAGCGACAATTATGATTGCCAGTGAGGCGCTTAAAGACCCGGAGATTGTAGAAGATAAAAGCCGCATTAAACGGCTTGCGGGAATTATTTATGATGAAAATGTCCGTTTAGGCAACCATATTGAGCGGGTACTGAGTATCGCCAGGCTGGAGAAAAACGAGCTCCACCTTGAGAAAACAGAGGTCGATATGAATGATCTGATTGCTGCGGTGGCAGACAGCATGAGCCTGCAGCTGCAGAAAAGAAATGCGACATTAACACTCAACCTGGATGCAGCACATCCGGTAGTTGAGGGAGATGAGTTACACCTTTCCAATGTGATCTATAACCTGATCGACAATGCAAATAAATACAGTATGGAAAGTCCTGTAATTGAAATTACTACGAAGAATACCCCGCGAAATCTCTTTATTCAAATTACCGATCATGGAATTGGGATGACGAAAGATCAGACCAAGCGGATTTTCGATCAGTTTTACCGGGTTCCAACCGGAAACCTGCATGATGTAAAAGGCTTTGGTCTGGGTTTAAATTATGTGCAGGATATAGTTACTCAGCTGGGCGGAAATATTAAAGTGCAGAGTGAAAAAGACAAAGGAAGTGTTTTTGAAATAACTTTACCATTAATTTAAATATCTTTATATATGCTCAAAAAAATTCTACTTGTGGAAGATGATCCGAACCTGGGCTTGCTCTTACAGGATTATCTGCAGTTAAAAGGTAAGTTTGATGTTGTGTTGTGTGTTGACGGGGACGAAGGTTTGCGTGCATTTCATAAGCAGAGCTTTGACCTTTGTATCCTCGATGTGATGATGCCTAAAAAAGATGGTTTTACGCTGGGTAAAGAAATTAGGAAGATCAATCAGCATGTGCCTATTATTTTTGCAACGGCCAAAGCAATGATGGAAGATAAGGCTTCTGCTTACGACCTGGGGGGGGACGATTACATTACCAAGCCATTTAGAATAGAAGAATTGCTGCTTCGCATCAATGCTTTATTGAAAAGGGTATCAGCCGCAAGAGAATCTGATGAGAAGGAGCCCCAGCAAACCCAGTTCGAAATTGGGAATTATGTGTTTGATTATACCACTCAACTCATCTGGTTTAACGGACAACAACAGAAACTCTCTACCAAGGAGGCGGAACTCCTGCAATTGCTTTGTTTAAAGAAAAATTCAGTACTGACCCGTGAAGAAGCTTTGCTGAGCATCTGGCACGATGATAATTATTTTAACGGACGGAGTATGGATGTGTTTTTAAGTAAGTTGCGTAAATACCTGCGGGAAGATCCAAAGGTGGAGATTTTGAATGTTCATGGCAAAGGATATAAGCTTTTGGTTAATTAAATTTTTAATAGATTAATCAAAATCTTGCTATCTTTGTTTCATGGCTGAAACGAATCCTGCTGAGCTTGCTGCGAAATTTATCAATTATACCTCCAGACACATTTTTCTTACCGGAAAAGCTGGTACCGGTAAAACTACTTTTCTCAGGAATTTAATTGAGCTGACCCATAAAAGGGCTGTTATTGTAGCACCAACGGGAATAGCGGCCATTAATGCAGCAGGAGTAACCATACATTCCCTTTTCCAGCTTCCCTTTGGAACTTATCTGCCCAAGCAGCCGGCTGCAGGAGAAGTGCAGGGAAATCAACACTACAATACGCCTAAATCTATTGTACGCCATCTGCAAATGAACAGCACCAAACGCCGGATCTTTACAGATCTTGAGTTGCTGATCATTGATGAGGTCAGTATGTTGCGTGCAGACCTTCTGGATGCCATAGATATGGTGCTGCGTTATATACGGAGAGATAATTCTAGTTTTGGAGGTGTACAGGTGCTTTTTATTGGTGATTTGCATCAGTTGCCCCCGGTAGTGAAATCCAACGAATGGCCTTTGTTAAGTACCTTTTATCAAAGTCCTTATTTTTTTGATGCCCATGCATTGCTGCACCATCCGCCTATTTATATAGAATTGGAAAAGGTATACAGGCAAGCAGATGAGGTTTTTATTAACCTCTTGAATAATCTGAGGAATAATGCGGCTACAGCTGCAGACGTGGCCCTTCTGCAACAGCATTATAAAGAGAACTTCAGTCCACCTGTTACAGAAAAATACATTACCCTGACTACCCATAATCAAAGGGCGGATGCTTTGAACAGGCAAAGTCTGGATGCACTGAAATCTCCGTCTTATTTCTATAGATCGGCTATTGAAGATGAATTCAGCGAATCCTCCTACCCCGCAGAGCAGAGTCTCGAGCTAAAAGTAGGTGCACAGATCATGTTTATCAAAAATGATCCTTCTCCGGAGAAGAGATTCTTTAATGGAAAAATTGCTACAGTGGTGTCATTGGCTGCCGATGCAGTTGAAGTAGAAACAGAAGGAGAGCGGGAGCGGATCAAACTGGAAAAATATACCTGGAGGAACATCAGATATACCACTGATAAAGTAACTCACGAAATTAAGGAAGAGGTGATCGGAAAGTTTATACAATACCCGATCAAGCTGGCTTGGGCAATTACCGTACATAAAAGTCAGGGTTTGACCTTTGATAAGGCAATTGTCGATATTGGTAATGCTTTTGCGCCAGGTCAGATATATGTGGCCTTGTCCAGACTGCGGTCTCTGGATGGTTTGGTACTTACCTCTCCGCTTCCTTCGACAGGCATCCGCCAGGATCCGAATGTTTCTCTTTTTTCTAAAAATAAGGCCGACGGAGCAGTGCTTGGCGATCAGATTAAATCGGAGAGTGAAGCGTTTTTGCAGCGCTATCTTCTGAAGTGTTTTGACTTAACGAGCCTTGATAATTATGTGTATGAACATGTTCATTCCTATACCAAGGACCTGAATAAGTCGGCGAAACAAAAGCATTTTAAATGGGCTCAGCAATTGTTGAGGGAACTCAGTGAGCAAAAGGTGAATGCCAGTAAGTTTCTAGCTCAGATACAGCGGCTTTGCGCGGATAAGACTGAAGCAGGTTTGAATGTGCTGCTGGACCGTACAATTGCTGCAGAGAATTATTTTAATCCATTGCTTCAACGGATGTCAAAGAATATTTTTGACCGCATGGAGCTGGTTAAACAGGATAAGCAGGTGGTTGCTTTTCTAACAGAACTGCTGGAGATGGAGTCTCTGTTTTATGAGCAATATAAAAATATCAGGAAAGCCACTGCGCTTCTAAAGGCGACGATCAGGGGAGAGGAATTTACAAAAAAGGATGTCAATGACCTGCTGGATGAAGCCAATCGGGAGTTTGAAATGAAAAAGGTATTCGCGATGCCGAATACACTGGATTTTACGGCAAAAAAAAGCAAGACATCGAAAACGAAGAAAACGGAGGTTAAAGAAAAAGTTCCAAAGGTAGATACAAAGGAGCTTTCTCTGCAGTTGTTAAAAGAAGGCAAGACGGTACAGGAAATTGCCACAGAAAGAAAAATGGCGCTTGGAACCATAGAAGGCCATCTGGCCCACTACATTGCAAAGCAGGAAATTTCTGCAAAAGAAATTATAGGAGCTAAAAAACTTCAAAAGATCCTGGAAGCTATTCGCGAACTTAAAACTTTACAAATGAACCCTATCCGGGATCGCCTTGGCAGAGAATACAGTTTTGGTGAGATCAAAATTGGCATTGCTGCACACCTTGCAGATGGAGATTAAAGGTTTGTTGTTCCGGTAAAGACCTGCTCTGCTGGTCCGCAAAGGAAAATATTGGTGAAGGCATCGCCATCATAATCAAATTCAATCCGGAGTTTTCCTCCTAATACTTTGACTGGTGTGCTGATGTGGCCACTCTGGCCTTTATGTTTCGCCATAGATAAAGCAACAGCGGTAACACCTGTTCCGCAGGCATAAGTTTCATCTTCAACCCCCCTTTCGAAGGTCCTTACAAAGAGATGATCGCCTTTGTCTTCTATAAAATTCACATTGATGCCCTGTTCTTTGTAGGTTTCGTTGTTCCGGATGGATTTTCCTTCCAGATAAACATCCAGTCTTTCCAGATCAGTAACCTGCTCTACATAGTGTGGAGAACCTGTGTTCAATACATAAGCTTCACCATCCTGGCTGATGTGGTTCACATCAATCATCTGCAGATCTACCCAGTCGCCTTTGTCTGTAATTTTGGCGTGATGTGGGCCGTCTACAGCCAAAAAGTCAGTTTTTGTGTCGATAATGCCCAGGAATTTGGCAAACGCAACGATGCAACGCCCACCGTTACCGCACATGCTTCCCGGCCTGCCATCAGCGTTAAAATAAAGCATCTCAAAATCATAACCAGGATGTTCCTGCAGCAACATTAATCCATCGCCGCCAACTCCAAATCGTCGATCACATATTTTTTCTATATCTTTATAATTCAGTTGGTTGTACTCTTTTTTTCTGTTGTCGATCAGAATGAAGTCGTTGCCGGCGCCCTGGTATTTATAGAATGGAATGTTCATTTATTTTATTTGCTCCCGATTTAACATTTTTTAACTAAATAATGATGCTGAGCAGATACAAATATCGTGCATATGGTATTAAATTTGAACATAGGAATATAAAAATAATTATTTCATTCATTTACAGTCATTAAAACCGGATTAATGATGTTTTGAAACAGATATAAGAATTGATATACACCATAAACATACAGAACAAATGAAAAAGATAGGATTAATAATTTTAGCGGCATTGGTAGGTGGTGCTGCGGCAATTGGCGCCTATAGATTTTTAGAGCGCGGTCAGGATGGAATGTCTATTGAAGAAAAACAAAAGGTGCTTTTTGCAAGTAACCCAGTTAAGATTTCTTCAGCAGGGGCAGTAGATTTTGTGCAGGCGGCAGCGGCAGTTTCGCCGGCGGTAGTGCACATCAGAACAACATTTAACAGTTCAAATAATAGCGGGGGTTCTTCTCCAATGGATATGATGGAGCAGTTTTTTGGTGGCGGGGGCAGATCCCGTGCTCCAAGGGCAGCATCGGGATCCGGAGTAATCTTGACACCTGATGGATATATTGTAACCAATAACCACGTGGTAGAAAATGCAGAGAAAGTGGAAGTGGTTTTGTCGAACAGGAAAAAAGTAATCGCCAAAGTAATTGGTGCTGATCCAAATACAGATCTGGCTTTGATTAAAGTTGAGGCTACAGATTTGCCGGTGGTAAAGATGGGGAATTCAGATAATGTACAGGTTGGGGAATGGGTATTGGCCGTGGGTTTCCCATTAGATCTGCAAACCACAGTAACCGCAGGTATTGTAAGTGCTAAATCGAGATCTATTGGAATTCTGGCCAGAAATCAGCAGCCAACGGAAGAAGAATATGAACAATATCAAAAGACTGGTAAAAGACCAGCCAACAGCAGCATTGAATCTTATATCCAGACCGATGCAGCCATTAATCCGGGAAACAGCGGTGGTGCTTTGGTCAATGCAAATGGTGAATTGATCGGTATTAATGCTGCTATTGCTTCTCAAACAGGAACAAATGAAGGTTATGGTTTTGCTATCCCGGTAAACCTGGCGAAAAAAATCCTGGAGGATTTTAAAAAGTACGGCGCGGTAAAACGTGGTTATATCGGCGTTACTTTTACGCCACTTGATGCTGATCAGGCCGAACGTTTGAAAGTTAAAGATATTGACGGCTTATATGTGAGTGATGTGATGCCTGATGGCGGTGGTGCGGCTGCGGGAATTAAACCGGGTGACATCATTAAAAAAGTAGAAGGTAATGTGATCTACGATTCTCCTGATCTTCAGGAAAAAATAGGACGTCTGAGTCCTGGTGATAAAGTTAATCTGACGATTTTAAGAGACGGTCAGTTAAGAGATATGAGTGTTACTTTAAGAGGTGATAAGAGTGTAGGTGTTGTGGCTAAAGCCAATGGTGCCAAATCTACCGGAGCAAGCATTTCTAAATTGGGTGCTTCGTTTTCACCAGCACCAGCAGGATTAAAAGCAAAATATGGTGTAAGAAGTGGTGTGGTGGTTACTAATGTAGAAGAAGGTAAAGCATTCGACTCTTTTGATATTGCAAGAGGGACGCTGATCACTTCTATAAATGGTAAACCAGTGAACAGTGCAAAAGATGTGGAAGAGGCCTTGCCTACTTCCAGAAACGGAAGAACAACCATCTCAGGCGTTGGAGACAATGGTAAATTTACGATTGCGTTCTAAGCCTCAAAACTTTTTAAGCAAAAGGGGAGCTTTATTGGAGCTCCCCTTTTTTATTTATCATCCTTATGTCATCTTAGAACGTTTCTAAATAGTCGATTTGTGCTTGGAATTACCAATTTAATTCATTTATTAAATACTTTTGCAGGAATAGAATTATAAAAAAACAATCAAATGGCTAGTTTCGGAAACGCTTTTTCCTCCTCTATCGGAAAAAAATTAATAATGGGCATTACCGGCCTGTTCTTGGTTTTATTTTTAATAGTGCATTGCTTTATCAATGCACTGATCTTTATCAATGACGGTGGACTTACCTTTAATATTGGGGCACATTTTATGGCCACCAACTGGCTGATCAGGGCTGGAGAGATTGTCCTGTTCGTAGGGCTTATTGCACACATTGTTCAGGGTGCACGTTTAACTTTCCAGAACCAGGCTGCGCGTCCGGTAAAATATGCGGTAAGCAACGGTAACGCAAACAGTAAATGGTATTCCCGTTCTATGGGTTTGCTGGGTACCTTGTTGCTGATCTTTTTAATTGTGCATTTGTCTAACTTTTGGGTGGTATCCCGGTTTACCGGTATTCCTACTACAGATGCGAACGGGCATGAAGATCTGTTTGCCGTGATGAAGGAAACTTTTAAAAATATCTGGATCGTTGTATTGTATGTGCTGGCAATGGTTTCCCTTGCTTATCACTTATTACACGGTTTTTCATCTGCATTTCAAACTTTGGGATGGAACCATAAGAAATATACGCCGCTTATTAAAGGCGTGGGCGTATGGTATTCTATTATCATTGCGTTGCTTTTCGCTTTAATGCCAATTGCAATCTATGCAGGTTTTATTAATTAATTTTTGAACGTATAAGCTTAAAATAACATGGCAGAATTAAATGCTCATATACCAGAAGGTGAATTAACCGAAAAATGGACTAAGTTACGTTCTTCTATGCCTTTGGTAAATCCAGCCAATAAAAGGAGTATAGAGATCATCGTAGTAGGATCAGGACTGGCAGGCGCTTCGGCTGCGGCTACCCTGGCTGAAATGGGATATAAAGTAAAATGCTTTTGTTTCCAGGATTCGCCCCGCAGAGCGCACTCTATTGCAGCTCAGGGTGGTATCAATGCAGCAAAAAACTATCAGAATGATGGAGACAGTACTTACCGTTTATTCTATGATACCATTAAAGGTGGTGATTACCGCGCCCGAGAAGCAAACGTACATCGTTTAGCAGAAGTAAGTGCGAACATTATAGACCAGTGTGTAGCACAAGGTGTGCCATTGGCCAGAGAATACGGAGGCCTGTTAGACAACCGTTCTTTTGGAGGTACACAGGTACAAAGAACTTTTTATGCTGCAGGTCAAACTGGCCAGCAATTGCTTTTGGGTGCATATAGTGCTTTAGAGCGCCAGGTGGGAATGGGTAAAGTAGAAATGTTTACCCGTCATGAAATGCTGGAAGTGGTGGTTATTGATGGCAAGGCACGTGGTATTATTGCCCGTAACCTGATCACCGGAGAACTGGAACGTCATTTTGGACACGCTGTACTGCTTTGCAGCGGCGGTTATGGTAACGTATTCTATTTATCTACCAATGCGATGGGTAGTAACGTAACTGCAGCCTGGAAAGCGCACAAAAAGGGCGCGTTCTTTGGTAACCCGTGTTATACACAGATTCACCCAACCTGTATTCCGGTTTCAGGCGATCATCAGTCCAAGCTGACCCTGATGTCTGAGTCATTGCGTAATGATGGACGGATCTGGGTACCTAAGAAAAAAGACGATCCCCGTAAGGCAACAGATATTCCTGAAGACGAAAGAGATTATTATTTAGAGCGCAGATATCCTGCTTTTGGTAACCTGGTGCCGCGTGATGTGGCTTCCCGTGCGGCCAAAGAAAGATGTGATGCAGGTTATGGTGTGGGGGCCTCTAAATTGGCGGTTTATCTGGACTTTAAAGCAAATACAGAACGTTATGGAAAGATAGAAGCCAATAAGCATAACATTCATAATCCAGATAAAGAAACCTGCATGAGACTGGGCAGGGAAGTGATTAAAGAGAAATACGGCAATTTGTTTGACATGTACAAGCAGATTACCGGAGAGGATCCATATGAACTTCCTATGCGTATTTATCCTGCAGTTCACTATACCATGGGTGGTTTATGGGTAGATTATAACCTGATGACCACTGTACCGGGCTTATATGCTTTAGGTGAGGCCAACTTCTCTGATCACGGTGCAAACCGCTTAGGTGCATCAGCATTAATGCAGGGGCTGGCAGACGGATATTTTGTGATTCCTTATACTATTGGTGCTTATTTGTCAAAAGAACTGGCTACCAAGCCTATCCCGACAGATCACCCTGCATTTGTGGAAGCTGAAGCCAGTGCAAAAGCTATTCTGGATAAATTCTTTGCCATAAAAGGAACGAAATCAGTAGATCATTTCCATAAGAAATTAGGTAAGATCATGTGGGAAAGATGTGGTATGGCCCGAAATGCAGAAGGTTTGAAAAAAGGTATTGAGGAAATCCAGCAATTGCGCAAGGAATTCTGGTCTGACCTGCGTGTGCCAGGTGATGCCAATGAGCTGAATCCGGAACTGGAGAAAGCGGGCCGGGTTGCTGATTTTATTGAACTGGGCGAACTGATGTGTATGGATGCATTGAACAGAAATGAGTCCTGCGGCGGTCACTTCAGAGAAGAATACCAGACAGAAGAAGGCGAAGCTTTAAGAGATGATGTGAACTATGCTTATGTTTCTGCATGGGAATACAAAGGTGATGTAACTTTTGAACTTCATAAAGAAGAGCTGAAGTTCGAAAATATTAAGGTTGCACAAAGAAGTTATAAATAGGTAAAAAATCCCAATACCATGAGTACAGGAAATATGAATTTAACGCTGAAAGTATGGCGTCAAAAAAATAACATTGCCAAAGGTAGTTTGGTAGATTATAAATTATCTAATATTTCACCTGATATGTCATTCCTTGAAATGTTTGACGTATTGAACGAAGGTCTTGTTGACAAGGGAGAAGAACCTGTTGTTTTTGACCATGATTGCCGTGAAGGTATTTGTGGGGCCTGCTCTATGTTTATCAATGGCCAGCCTCACGGACCGCTTCAGGGGGTAACCACTTGTCAGCTGCATATGCGTTCCTTTAAAGATGGAGATACCATCGTTGTAGAACCATGGAGAGCAAAGGCTTTCCCGGTGATCAAGGATTTAATGGTAGATCGTACAGCATTTGACCGTGTTATTGCAGCCGGAGGTTTTATTTCTGTGAATACTGGAAATGCACAGGATGCGAATAACCTGCCTATTCCTAAAGTAAAGGCAGATTCGGCGTTTGAAGCAGCAGCTTGTATCGGATGTGGTGCTTGTGTAGCAACGTGTAAAAATGCATCAGCCATGTTGTTTGTTTCGGCAAAGATCTCGCAACTGGCGCAATTGCCTCAGGGACAGCCGGAACGTTACCGTCGTGTTCAGAGTATGGTGTCGCAGATGGATGCGGAAGGTTTTGGTAATTGTACCAATACCGGTGCCTGCGAAGCAGAATGCCCTAAAGGAATATCATTGGAAAATATTGCCAGGATGAACAGAGATTTTTATTCGGCAAAATTTGTTTCTGAGGAAGAAGTTTAATAAATTTATATCTCGAGACAAGGATATTAAACGAAGCCCCTGCCGTATTGGTTGGGGCTTCGTCCTTTTTAGAAGGGGCTGATTTCTATTTGCTTAAAGAAAAGGAGATTGGAATATTGTATTTTACCCTAACTGGTTTTCCTTTAACCAATCCAGGATCCCAGTTGGGGCTTTCTTCTAATACTCTTACAGCCTCTTCATCTGTACCGTAACCCAATTTCCTATCGACATGAATATTGTTGAGTTTACCGTCTTTTTCTACGATAAAGGATAGAAATACTTTGCCTTGAATATTATTCTTAACTGCACTTTCGGGATATTTGACAGAACTGTGCAGGTATTCATAGAACTTCTTCATACCTCCCTTAAACTCGGGCTGTTTCTCGATACTGACAAAATCATAAACTTTATCCTGTCTGGGTTGTCCATTCTGATCAAGTAAGCCATTCGACATAAAAAATGAAGTGTTTAATGGAATGCCATCTGTAAGCTTGGCGACTTTGTCATTGGTTCTAAGTGTCGCAGACGATAGGGTTAAAGTCAATGCGAATAAGGGCAGGAAAAGGCCATATTTCAGTACAGCTCTTTTCTTTGATTTTTCTTTGTACAGCATAGTGATTCTTTTTTTTAGTTGAGATTGAGTGAAAAAATGATTGTTTAGGGAAGTTCTTGGAACCTGGAAAGAGCTACTCAGCAGGAGCATGGCGTATTCTTCCTTATCCCCCTGGAAGTTTGCCGCCTGCTCATCTGCCAGATATTCATGAAGGTTTCGAATACTGCGTTTATAAAAATAAAGGATTGGATTGAACCAGTTGAGTATAGTCAATACTTCAAAAAATAAAACATCTGCGGTATGCCATTGTTTAATGTGGATATCCTCATGCTGATGAATGATGTCCAGATTAGGTAAATCCGGGTCTATGGATTTCCTGTTGAGGAAAGAAAATGCCGCTCCTTTTTTTGTTGTCTTTAGAGAGCTGGATGCCTTGATGACCTGTACAATAAGCCTGGATGTAAACAAAATTACACCAGTAATATAAACGAGTACAAGCAAGCTTCCGATCCATACAGCATAAGAATCGGAGGGCGCCTGGTTAAAGTCACTGATATAGGAATTGAGCTGATATGCACCCATGTAAATAGGTTGGCTGACCGTTTGACTGGCAAACCATTCAAATCTTAAGAATGGAATAGATATCGAAAGCATGCCTGCAGACAGCAGATAAATCCGGTTCAGCATGAAGTACGTTTCTTTGTCTAATAGCAGCTTATAGAAGCCATAGAATACCACCAGGTAAATATTGACTTGCAAGATATAATGGGCCCAGTTCATTTTGTTTTGTTTTTAATGTTGTTGATCATTTTTAATATCTCATCTACGTCATTGAGGTCAATTTTTTCCTCTTTAACAAAAAAGGAAAACATGCTTTCTACAGAATTTTCGAAATAGCCGCCCATCAATTTTTCTGTGGCATGGCGTTTATAATCTTCCTTACTGATCAAAGCATAGTATTGATGTGATTTTCCAAAGGCATGGTGGCCTATAAAACCTTTAGTCTCCAGAATGCGGATGATGGTCGAGACTGTGTTGTAAGCTGGTTTGGGAATGGGGAGCAGATCAATGACGTCCTTTACGTAGCCCTTTTCAATTTGCCAGATGATCTGCATAATCTGTTCCTCAGCTTTAGTTAAATCTTTAATTTCCATATGTTCTTATAAATCAGGTTGTTTTTGGTACTTGTAACGCGTTATATAAAGCTATAACTAATTATTTAGTTATACAAATTTTTATTACTAAATATTTAGTTTGAAAATTTTGCTTGAATAATTTGTACCTTTCTGATGCGATTAAACCCCATTCTTATGAAATTAGCCTATTGTGTTTTATTCCTGTTGGTGATCCATACTGCGTCTGCGCAGCGTGTCATTGTCCGTGATCCGATGATATCAGGAATGCTGGAGGAGGTTTCTGCAACTCATCTGGAGCAAACGATAAGAAAACTGGTTTCTTTTCAGACCAGACATACACTGAGTGATACCTTGAGTAAAACGACAGGAATAGGTGCTGCACGTACCTGGATCAAATCAGAATTTGAACGGTATAGTCAAGATAACGGAGGGAAGCTAAAGGTCAGTTATGATCAGTTTGTTCAGCCGGCAGACGGAAAACGGGTACCCGAACCCGCCACATTAAAAAATGTAATGGCCATTTTACCGGGCATGGACCCGGCCGATAAGCGTATGCTGATGGTATGCGGGCACTATGATTCCCGGGTAACTGATGTGATGAACAAAAAAGATTTTGCTCCGGGTGCTAATGACGACGCCTCTGGCGTAGCCGGTGTACTGGAGTTGGCCAGGGTGATGAGCAAAAACAGTTTTCGTACGACCATCGTATTTGTAGCCATGGTGGGTGAAGAACAGGGGTTGTATGGTGCCGCGCATTTGGCAAAGAGGGCAAAAGAAGAAGGATGGAATGTTCACCTGTTGCTTAATAATGACATGATCGGTAATAGCTATGGTATGGAGACCGATTTGAAAGACAACAGTAGTGTTCGGGTTTTTAGTGAAGGGATCCCCGCTGCAGAGACCAAAGAACAGGCTTTGGCCAGACAATCTGCAGGAACAGAAAACGACGGTGCTGCCAGACAGGCGGCCAGATATATTAAAGAGACAGGAGAAAAGTATGTAGACCAGCTGCAGGTGAAATTGATCTATAGAAGAGACCGTTTTTTAAGAGGGGGAGACCATACTCCCTTTTCTTTACAGGGGTTTACGGCAGTCCGGATAACGGAAATGAATGAAAATTTTAACCGGCAGCATCAGGACATCAAAAAAGGGCAGGAATTTCAGCTTGGAGATTTGCCGGATTATGTAGATTATACCTATTTGCAGAAGATCACAAGATTGAATCTTGCCGTACTTGCAAATTTGGGATTGGCACCTCAGGAGCCGGGTGGAGTTCTTTTATTAACGACAGAACTGACAAATAAGACGGCTTTAAAGTGGAAGGCACCTGCAGGCGTACAGCCTTCGGGTTATTATGTGCTGGTCAGGGAAACCAGCAGCCCTGTTTGGGAGAAGAAGTTCTTTTTTACAGAGACTTCCGCTGTCCTTCCGTATTCGAAGGATAATTATTTCTTTGGTTTGCAGTCTGTTGACGCACTGGGGCATGAAAGCCTGATGGTCACACCAACACCGGGGAAATAACTATTTGGAAAACAAGGCATCAACCTTAACCACTGGGCCGCGGGTATTGACTGTGCGTTTTACGGAAGCTTCATCGTTTTGACGGCTGCTGTTGATGCTGGTTGTAAAGGTTAACAACAGGACTACAAAAACTGGAACCAGTAAAAGTATAAATGGCGAGATGTTAGATAACGTTTTCATAATATTCGTTTTTTCAAGTTTTATGCTCTGGAGCATTACTAATGCTCGGTTTGATGAAACAAATAGAATCATAAAAAATATCCTGCTAAAATGTTTTAGACCAAGCGCAGGTTATTCTAGATAAACGGTTAATTTGAAAGGTTTGGAAGAAAATCGTCTTTTTTTGGGGTTCGTAGAAGAAAAAAGCCAGTTCGTCGAAACGGACGCCACACAGAGGATTAGTTTTTTTATTTTGGAAGCCTATAGTGGAATGATTATTATAGCACATAGCTTCATGGACATAAACCGCCGAAGGCAGCTTGAAGAGAATTAAAGAAAATAAGCACTGCTGAAAAAACAATAATATACGAATGAAAAACAGAGGCTCTTTTTTGATCCATTTTATATTCTGGTTGATCGTGATCATCATATGTGGCCTGGCTATAGCCAGCAACGAACGCAGGCTGTCGCCCCACGAGATCACGGTGCATTTCGGATACTATGGCCTGATTAATATTTCAATTTTTTATATCAACTATACTTTACTTATTCCGCAACTGGTTCAGGACAGGAAAAGATACGGGATGTATGTGTTTTCTATGCTTCTGCTGATTGTCTTCATGTGTATTTTGAAAACGATGATTGCCGTATTAAACAGTGATGTGATTTTGGCTTATCTGACCAAAAACGGAGAAAAGAAGTATACAGAGATTCCAGAGTATATTGTCAGGTCTGTTTTTACCTCTGGTTTCTTTATTGTGATCAGTGCATTAATTAAACTGGCCATAGACTGGTTTGGTAATGAACGGGTACAGCGTAAACTGGAGAGTGAAAAAAAAGATATGGAACTGCAGTTCCTCAAATCACAGTTAAATCCACATTTCTTATTCAATTCTTTAAATAATATCTATTCTCTTGCCTATCAGAAATCGGATAAAACAGCAGATGCCGTTTTAAAGCTTTCGGAGATTATGCGTTATATGATCTACGAAAGTAACGACAGCTGGGTATCGCTGAGTAAAGAGATTGAATATGTAAAAAGTTTTATAGAGCTTCAAAAGCTTAGGTTTAAGGACGGAGCCGCAGTTGAGCTGACTTTGAACGGGGAGATCGATGACCAGCAGATCGTACCACTGATCCTGATCTCCTTTGTAGAAAATGCATTTAAACACGGAGTGGCCAATGATCCGAAGGATCCGATCAAGATCAACATCATTGCCAATCAAAAAATCCTCCACTTTAGCATTACCAATAAAAAAAGTAAACAAAACAAAGACGAAATGGGTGGGGTAGGGCTCAATAACGTAGAGCGCAGATTACAGTTATTATATCCTGAAAGGTATAAATTAAATATTGTAAATTCGGCTACCCATTACACCAGTGAACTAATGCTTGATATATGATGAAACTTAAATGTATTGCTGTTGATGATGAGCCTCTGGCTCTGGATATTATAGAAGACTATATTTCTAAAGTTCCGTTTCTGGAGCTTGTTAAACGCACGGAAAATGCAATTGAGGCTTTGCAATTGGTTCAGGCCGGAGGTATAGATCTTGTTTTTCTGGATATCCAGATGCCTGACCTGACCGGGATCCAGTTTTTGAAAATTGCAACAGGGAAATCGAATTATATACTCACCACTGCTTATTCCCAGTATGCACTGGAAAGCTATGACCTGAATGTTTCAGACTATTTACTTAAACCCATAGCCTTTGACCGTTTCTATAAAGCAGTAGAGAAAGTGCACAGCCAGGTGAAGAATACAGAAGCCGCAGTAACGCCTGCGCCTGTTCCTGTTGCCGCTCCTGCCCCGGTGGCTATCCATCCGGTACAGGATTTTATCTTTGTTAAAACGGAACATAAAATACAGAAGATTGAACTGGCCGACATACTGTATATTGAAGGCTTAAAAGATTATATTTCGATTTATACAAAAACGGAAAGGGTGATCACACTTCAGAATATGAAGAAAATGGAAGAGACTTTGCCTTCCTCTCAGTTCATCCGTGTCCATAAATCCTATATTATTTCACTGGATAAGATTGAAAGTATAGAAAGAAGCCGCATTAGCATCTGTGGAAAAATCATTCCAATAGGAGATACTTACCGGGATGAATTCTTTAAGCGTATCGAGAATAAAAATCTTTAAGCAGGTAATTCCTGGTTCAGCTTTTTTCGGATGGCCTGTTCGGCTTCCAGGGTAATCTCTTCGAGTGATTTGCCTTCGGTGGAAATGGCAGGCAGTACGGTCCACTTTAGCTGTTCGCAAGTGCTTAAAGGATAGGAACCATAGCGTACAATTTTCCAGGAGTTCTCGATAGCGATCGGAACGACAAGTGCATCAGGATTAATTTTTAACAGCGTAGCTATTCCGCCAATATGGAATTTTTTCATCTGACCATCCTTTGCACGAGTGCCCTCGGCAAAGATCATAGCAGACCAGTTGTTTTCTTTCATCCTTCTGCCCAGTTTTATGATTTCTCCGATAGATTGCTTGCTGTCTTTCCGGTCAATATTTGCTCCTCCACCGTATTTGAGGTTAAAAGAGATGGATGGAATCCCTTTGGTAAGTTCGATTTTAGAAATGAATTTAACATGTTGCCTGCGCAAAAACCAGATAATGGAAGGAATGTCATACATGCTCTGGTGGTTGGCAATAAAAATGACTGAACGGTTATCCGGCAGGTGCTGGTCATTTATAAACTGAATGGAATTGCCGAGGAAAATCTGGCAATACGTCAGGAAAAAGTTTAAAGCATCTACCGACCATTTATGTGCCTTATAGCCGAAGCACTTGTAACAAACCCACTGTATGGGTTGGAAAACCACCAGGGTTAAAGCAAAGAAAATATAAAATACAGGGCTTAATATATAACCTAAAAGCTTCTTCATCGATATTATGTTTTTAAAGGGTGTTAAAGGTACCCTCGTCCAATAAAATTTTAGTTTTTAAAATGGCAGCTACACTTATGCTGTCCGTGATCTCTCCAAGGAGGACCATCTGATAAGCCTCCTCAAAAGGCAATTTGCGAATGCGGAGCTGTTCGGTTTCTTCTGGTTTAGATTCGCCTTCGGTTAATCCGGTGGCAATATATATAATGGCCAGTTCATCAGAAACGGAATTAGAGAGGTGCATTTGCTGGATCTGTTGCCAGTGGCTTGCCGTTAAACCGGTTTCTTCGAGCAGTTCGCGTTTGGCGCTGTCGAGTGCCGGTAGATGGAGCGGGCCACCACCCTCTGGAATTTCCCAGCTGTAGGCATTTAATGGATATCGGTACTGACCAACCAGCCAGGTGTTCCTTTCCTCGTCCAGGGGCAAAATACCAATGGCCAGGTTTTTAAAATGAACCTGGCCATAAATACCTTTGCCTCCTGAAGGGTTGATCACATCGTGCTCAGTGAGACCTATCCAGTTGTTTTCATAAATCTTGCGGCTTTCCAGGGTTGTCCAGGGATTCTTTTCATCCATGCCGCAAGATACAAATTTCTCTTAAAATGAGCCTTCATCAGGACGCTGATCCTGCTGTTCCTGTTTTTTTGTTTTTTTAGAAATGAAGTCCGTTCTTCCAAAACGATAAGAGAAGGTCAGACTGCCCATCGGACCGGTCATGTACCGTTTAAAGTCTATTGCAGTTCCCGGTGTGTTGGTGGTCATACTCCAGCTTCTGCTGTTCAGTACGTTCCTTACATTCAGGCTCAGAGAAGCTTTTTTGTTTTTGAAATCATATTTTGCGCCTGCGTCCAAACCGTACATCGCATTTCTTTTTCCCTGGGCAATAACTTGTGATGAGCTGTAGTCTCCTTTGAGCTGCAGGCTGATGTTGTAGGGAAGGATAAAATTATTGGTCAGGTTGGCATCCCAGCTGAATCCTGAATTGTCTGTCGTGCCATATTCAGGAGAACCGGTGAGTTTACTGTGGTACAAATTGGCATTGGCCGTAAAGTTCCAGGCTTTCATGATATCCACTTTGCCAATCAGCTCTAAACCAGTAGCCAATTGTTTGGCCAGGTTTTCCGGGGTTGTTGTGGTAATGCCCTGATCATTAGGGAGCGATCTGATCCGCTCAATGACATCATTGGTTTGACGAACATACACGGTAGAAATAAACGTGACCTTCTTCCAGAATTTATTATAACTGAATTCATAGGCATGGACATCTTCTGGTTTCAGGTTTGGATTACCCTGACGGTAATTTAACGGATCAGAAGTATCCAGGAACGGATTGGTATCCCAGGCTCTTGGTCTGTTTACCCTTCTGCTGTAACTCAATTGTATCTGCTGATCACCTTTCAGTTTTTCTGTTAAAAATACACTAGGGTACAAGCGGGTATAATCTACCTTTCCAGGGGTATAAGTAATACTGTTGTCGCTATGGTAAGCTCCTGATGTCGTGTTTAACAAGGCATCCTCTGCCCTTAAGCCAATCTGATAGCCAAAATTACCAACCTGGTTCTGGAAGTTGGCATAAATGGCATGGACCTGGTCTTTACTATGAAAATTATTGGTCAGGGAATAATCGGTATCGTAATTTCCGGTGGTGTTGTTTAAAATAGAAGACAAGGTATTGTTGTCTGCATAGCGGATCTGACTGCGGTAACCCGTTTCAAACTTACCTGCTTTTCCAACCGGAAGGCTGTAATCTGCCTGGATGTTATAACTTTTGTTAGATCCTGTACCGATATTGGTGTTTATACTATCCGGATAGATACCTGCCTGACCGCCCCTGTTATAGAATTCGGTTGTGTAGATCTGATTGTTGTCATTGGTGCCTTTGGAGTAGCCAAGATTAAAGGTTAGTTCCTCTTTAGGCTTTTTAAATTTCTGACTGAAATCCATATTCAGGTCATAGCTGTTGCCATTCCCATCTGTTTTGTTTTGACGGTTGCTCAGTTCAAATGGACTCCGGTCTGCATTTAAGCGGTTTACTTTAAGCAGATCCGTTCTGTCATTGTCACGGGTGTTAAAGTTTCCTGAAAAACTCAGGGTGCTTTTGTCGGTAACATTGTAATCAATCCCTGCTTTTACATTATGGCCTTTATCCAGGTTTTTGGAATCTGTATTCTGATCTGCATAACCTGAAGGAACTTTATTGACCATATCTATATAGGTAATGTTATTGTAGCCACCACCTAAACGGTTTCCATATCTGTAACTGTAATTTCCATAGAGGTTCACCCTTTTGTTCTGGAAACTGAGGCTGGTATTGGCGTTGTAATTGTCCCGGTTTCCGGCGGTAAGTGCCACGGATCCGTTAAAGCCAAGTTTTTTGTTCTTTTTAAGTACGATGTTAATGATCCCTGATTGCCCTTCTGCATCATATTTTGCAGAGGGGTTGTTGATGACCTCTACGCTTTCAATAGAGCTGGCCGGAATAGACTGAAGGATGGTCGCTACGTCGCCACCAGCAATTAACGAAGGCTTTCCGTCTACCAGGACCTTGACCCCGGTCGAACCTCTCAGGCTTACATTGCCATCCATATCAGTTTGTACTGTAGGTACGTTCTGAAGAAGATCTGCTGCTGAACCTCCCTCACTGATCAAACTCTGGTCTACAGAGAATACTTTTTTATCAATGCCAAGCTGCATGGTGCTTTTCTGACCTGTGATTTTAACTTCATTCAGTACGGTACCTTTGGCTGGTTTCATTTTTATGGTGCCGAAATTCAGATCTTTTTGACTTCCGTTAATATTTACCGAGTCTCTGACCAGGGTTTGATAGCCTATATAACTTATTTTAAAAGTGAATACACCATTGGGCAGCCCCATGATTTTTAAATTTCCGTTAACGTCTGTTTGTGCTACTTTTACAACAGCTTTCGTTTTTCTGTTGAGAATACTTGCGGTGGCAAAAGGAACGGTTTCATTGGTCTGGGCGTCTATAACTTTTGCGCTGATTGATGTTGGGGTGGTTGATTGAGCATTAAGTTTTACAGTTATTATACAAATTCCAATGACTAATAACAGAACTTTGCCTACATATGTTCTCATCTGGTGTTTTATCCTTTTTGTGTGTTTATTTAAGAAGGGCAAAGTAACAGCGAGGAAATTTAATATTAGGGGGCGTAACCATTTTATTACAGCGATAACATGATAAATTACAGTAATATTTTTGATAGGGAGGGTTTAAGCTATACGGCTTACCGCCAATTGATCGATGAAAAGTTAAAACAAGGAAAGACGACCGGTCCGGACGACTCGGAAGCGATGCTTCATTACACAAAAATGAATATACAGCGAATGAGCAGGGTGGAGAAGACGGTGGAGTTAAATGAGGATTTACTTCTGGCATTGAAGTCTGTTCAAAAGCCGCTCAGATTGTTGGTGATTTCAGAAGGCTGGTGTGGGGATGCTGCACAGATCGTTCCTCTGTTTGCTAAAATTGAAGCGAGTGACCCGGAGAAATTCAGTCTGAGGTTTGTGTTGCGTGACGAACATTTACCTTTAATCGACGCACACCTGACCAATGGAGGACGGGCCATTCCTGTGCTGCTTGTTCTGGATGAACAAGGAGAAGTGAAAATGCAATGGGGGCCAAGACCACAAATTCTTCAGCGCCTTTTAAAAGAATGGAAAGCTGAGGAAACGGATATGATGAAAATTGCCGAAAAGCTACATGGCTGGTATGCAAAGGACAAAACGCAGACTACCCAGGATGAACTGACGGCCGTATTTAAAAACCTGACCTAATCTACGGATACGGTCAAGCCCTCCTGTTGAAGGATTTTCCGGTAAATTTCCATTTCGGTAAAAGAACCTTCCAGGATGGCACATTTTCCTTTGTTGTGTACCTCCCAGGCAATTTTTTCTGCCTGGGTTTCTGTATAGTCCAGGTATTTCATCATACAATGGATAACATGATCAAAAGTGTTTACATCATCGTTCCATAAAATTAAACGATGCGAGGTTTTTAAAGAGGAAAGGATCTCCTCGAGCGTAAAGGTTTCTTCTTTTGTTTCTGTGGACATGCTACAAAAATAAGCTTATTTCAAAATAATGTTGCAGTTAAAGTTATTTTTGATTAAAATTTGCAGTTAAACCAAATAAGATGAACAGTTCTAAAATTGCAGGCATAGGTTATTATGTTCCAAAAAATGTCTATACCAACGACGATCTCTCTAAGTTTATGGATACAAATGATGCCTGGATACAAGAACGTACAGGGATCAAAGAGCGCCGTTTTGCAGACAGACTGGGAGAAACGACCACCACAATGGGGATCGAAGCGGCTAAAATAGCGATAGAAAGAGCCGGAACTACGGCTCAGGATATAGATTTTATCATTTTTGCAACCCTAAGTCCTGATTATTATTTTCCGGGTTGTGGGGTATTGCTACAAAGGGAAATGAAGATGAAAGAGATTGGGGCACTGGACATCCGGAATCAGTGTTCGGGTTTTGTATATGCACTTTCTGTTGCAGATCAGTTCATTAAAACCGGGATGTATAAAAATATCCTGGTGGTGGGCAGTGAAAAACATTCTTTTGCAATGGATTTTAATACACGCAGCAGAAATGTATCCGTCATTTTTGGTGACGGCGCGGGTGCAGTCGTGTTACAGCCTGCTGAGCGGGAAGGACAGGGGATTTTGAGTACGCATTTGCATAGTGATGGTGCGGACGCCGAAATTCTGGCGATGTATTACCCTGGTGCTGCTGCCAATAAGTGGTTAAAAGACAAACCTGGTTATCCGGATCAGGAACTGGGCGGTTTGTTTATGACAACCGAACAGCTGGAAAGCGGAGCCGCTTTGCCTTATATGGATGGACCTGCTGTATTTAAAAAGGCGGTAGTGAAATTTCCTGAAGTGATCAAAGAAGCCCTGGAGGCCAATCATCTGAAGCCTGAAGATATAGATCTGCTGGTTCCTCATCAGGCCAATCTGAGGATCAGTCAGTATGTGCAGCAATTGCTTGGGCTGAGTGATGACAAGGTATTCAATAACATCCAGAAGTATGGAAATACAACAGCAGCCTCCGTCCCGATTGCTTTATGCGAGGCCTGGGAGGCTGGTAAAATAAAAGAAGGCGACCTGGTTTGCCTGGCCGCCTTTGGTTCGGGGTTTACCTGGGCAAGTGCATTGATCAGGTGGTAAAAGGAGTTTAACTTCCTTTTGCTGCTCTTGTCATTTGCTCAAATGCGTCCCACATTTCATTTGGGATGGCTTCCAGCCCGTTAAACTGTCCGGCACCCTGGAGCCATTCACCGCCATCAATCGTAATCACTTCACCGTTGATATAGCCTGCAAAATCACTGATTAAAAAAGCAGCGAGGTTGGCCAGCTCCTGATGTTCTCCTACTCTCTTTAAAGGAACTCTGTTTTTGAAATCAAATTTTTCAGCCAGATCTCCTGGTAATAAACGTTCCCAGGCACCCTTGGTTGGGAAGGGACCGGGCGCAATGGCATTGGTTCGGATATCGTATTTACCCCATTCTACAGCTAATGATCTGGTCATCGCCAGTACACCGCCTTTAGCGCAGGCAGAAGGAACGACATAAGCCGATCCGGTAAAGGCATAGGTGGTGACGATATTTAAAATACTGGCTGGTTGTTTTTCCTTGATCCAGTGTTTTCCAAAAGCTAACGTGCAGTTCACAGATCCTTTCAATACAATGTCAATAACAGAAGAGAATGCATTGGCGGAAAGGCGTTCTGTAGGAGAGATGAAATTGCCTGCGGCATTGTTCAGCAAGCCATCTACCCGGCCAAAAGTTTTGAGGCTTTCTGCCAGCACATGCTCCACCTGTTCATATTCCCTTACATCGCAGGCCACTGCAAGAACCTTTCCCCCGGTCTCTTTCTCCAGTTCTTCTGCCGTCTTTTGGATGACTTCCAGTTTTCGGCTGGTGATCACCAGGTTGGCCCCCAGTTTCAGGAAATAGGTGCCCATGGCTTTACCCAATCCGGTACCACCTCCTGTAATTACAATGGTTTTGCCTTTTAAGGCGTCATCTCTCAGCATAGGTTGGTTGTACATCGCTTATTTTTTTTGAAGGTTATCAATAATTGTTTTCAGGATGCTCCTGGTAGAAGGTGCCCACCATTGCTCCAGCATCAGGGCAAGTGTTGCACTTTGATCCTCTGCCGTTGCGGCAATCAGTTCCTGCCTGATATTTAATTTGCTTTGTTGCCAGGTATTTGGTTCAAAAGCCATATACTTCCTGATCCTCCGCTCTGCTGCGGTCAGAATGCTTTCAGGTTTAACCACTTCGTCTATCAGGCCTGCCTGTAGTGCTTCTTCCGGACTAAACAATTTACCTTCCAGCAAGCTCCTGGATGCATTTGCCTTACCGATCCAGAATGCGTACAGCTTGAAAATGCTGTTGGGTACAATAATGCCTACCGGAACTTCATTCAGTCCTATAATATATTTGCCTTCAGCCATTACCCGCGCATCACAGGCCAATGCCATGACACAACCTCCCGCAGGGCTGTGCCCGTTTATCGCTGCAACCAGTGGTTTTTTGAAACGGGTAAGGGTAGAGGCAAAATCCAGGAACAATTCCCAGAAGGACCTTACTTCTTTTTCGTCATACTGGTAAAGCTCAATCAGGTCAAGCCCGGCCGAAAAAAAGTTTTCCTGGCCGGTCAGGATCACCCCACCAATATTGGCATCTGTAGAAATATTACGGAACATATCATTCAGTTCTGTGATCATCTCTCTGTTCATGGCATTAGACTTAGCCCTGTTGAGGGTAATAATGGCCAGACGGTCTTTTATGCTAACTTTAATTGTCTTCATTTTTATCTATTTTACTTCATAAGTATATACAGTTCTTGCCAGTTGGCCTACACGGTTCATGCCTTCTGTAACCACCCGGTAGATGCCGCTCTGATCGGTGTTGAAATAACCAACCTTGGCTGTTCCTGAAGTACTGGTAATAATTTGTGGATTCCAGTATACTGTTGTTCTCAGGTCAGGCTGGCTGCTGGATTCCGGAGTATATCGCGGAGAATAAAATTGCCTTGGTGTATAATAGCCCTTTTGCGTGTACACCATAATACCCGGTGTATAAACAGAACCGTAATTTCCGCCGCCACGTTTAGTTGTGATCACCAGGATACCTCCACCACCATTCATTCCGTAGATTGCTGTATTTCCTATACTTTTAAGGACTTCTATGGTTTCTACTTCCTGAGGTACTATATTATCCAGAAAATCTGCGTCCATATTCATTCCGTCAAGAACGATCCGCATAGGTGTATTTCCGTTTCTCATCAGATAGGCTTTTCCATCCCGTATCATCAGACCGGCTACCCGGCCTTGTAAACATTGGGACAGGGTTGTACAAGTACCCAGCTGATCTGCGGTGATGATGGCATCTGCATGACCTGCTCCATTCAGATTGGCGGAGTTTGGCGCTTTGTTCTTTTTCTCTACGATATTGACCTCATTTAACATGATGGTCCGCTGTAACAGGCCGCGTTTAGTCAGTTCATCAAAATAATTCTCACTTTTAGCGATGTAAGAGGAAATGGCCTCGTTGATGTTTACCTCTATATCCCCGGTATTTTTGTTTTTGGTGACTACTTGTCTCGGCACAAGATCCAGTTTGATCTCTACATTCTTTTTGTTTTTTGCGTTTCTGCCCTGAACAACAAATTTTGTACTGTCACTGAACAGGAGTTTGTCAAAATTGAAGCGGCCGTTGGCATCTGTTAAAGTATCGATCATAAATAGTCCCCCAGAAGAAGAAAACAAAGAAACCTTCCCCTTTTCTATGGGTTTACCACCCAGGGTAGTCAGTGTACCGCTAATGGCAAGGGATTTTTCGGCTTTATAAGTTACCGACGGATTTGTACTACCAGGGAAGGTTTTCCATGAAAATCTCCGCCATCCTTGGGTGAGCAGTAAATTGTCCAGATCGCTTTGTGCGGCAGGTTCTTTATGGAGGAAGTAATAATTTGGTTTCTCTACATAGCCGGCTAAATCAGAGGTCAGCAGAAAAGTGGTGAAAATATTGCTTTCATTATCCTCGTCTGGTTGAACAACGGATGTATTGGTTACAGACATCGAAAAAATACCTTGTACAGGCTTGTTGTCTGTGGTTGAAGTTAGGGTAAGCTGTACAGAATCCCTTTTATTATAGGTTTTCCGGTCACTCTGCACCTGAAGGTTAGTCAGATCAGTTTGATTCTGTACAAATGTTAACCTTTCACAAACGGGTTTGTTATCCGGGCCAAACAGGGTAAGCTGAAGAATTCCAATAGGGAGATCTTTTTTAGGAATATTGATGATCACCAGTTGTTTTTCTGTTTTTGTGGTAAAAACAGAAAACACATTGCCATTGTTCTGTGCGAGTAATTTTAGTTCA
>Ga0182008_10000295_pt1 | contig 39119 bp, 27 predicted proteins | sample Sormic07211129_1_FD_120482 | JGI IMG/M metagenome (GOLD analysis project Ga0182008, IMG submission 120482) | Rhizosphere microbial communities from Sorghum bicolor, Mead, Nebraska, USA - 072115-129_1 metaG | ecosystem: Host-associated > Plants > Roots > Rhizosphere | place: USA: Nebraska...
CCTTGTCCTTGCGGACGCTGGTGGTGGCCAGGCTGATGCGGGTGATCGCCATGCCGCCTTGGGTGTACTTCACGTCCGGGTCGTTGCCGAGGTTGCCGACCAGGATGACTTTATTGATGCCGCGCGCCATAGGGTTGCTCTTCCGTTGTCCGAGGGCAGGCCGCAGTCATAACACAGCGCCGTGCGGGCTGCAGATACGCAGGGCCACCCACGGGAGAATGGGGTGGGGTCCAGAATGCCCCATCTTACCATCGCCGCCCCGCCCGCCCCCGTCAGAATTCCGGCCAGAACCCGTCGGATTCCCCCGCAGCCCATGGGAGGCAAGGCCCGCGCCGGTTCAGCCGGCCGACCCGCCGGCCACCCGGCCACGCCCGCGCGGCGCATGGCATCATGCAGGTCGTCGTTCCCGCCGTTCCCAGCAATGACCATCCGCGGCAAAGCCACCTCCCTGGACATCGCCCACCTGGCCGGGGTGTCGCAGCCCACCGTCTCGCGTGCCCTGCGCGGCAGCCCGATGGTCAATCCGGAAACCCGCGAGCGCATCCTGCGCATCGCCCGCGAGCTGAACTACAAGGTCGACAAGAACGCCTCCAGCCTGCGCCTGCGCAATGCCGGCACGCTGGCCCTGCTGTTCTTCGAAGATCCCACCAACGACGACTCGCTGATCAACCCGTTCTTCCACGCCATGCTGGGCTCGATCACCCGCGCCTGCGCGCAGCGCGGCTACGACCTGCTGGTGTCCTTCCAGCAGCTGTCCACCGACTGGCAGGCCGACTACGAAGACAGCAACAAGGCCGACGGCATCATCCTGCTCGGCTATGGCGATTACCACGAGTCGCGCGAGCGGCTGCAACGTCTGGTTGAACAGGGCACCCACTTCGTGCGCTGGGGCGCGGCCCTGCCCGACCAGCCCGGGGTGTCGATCGGCAGCGACAACTTCCAGGGTGGGTTCGACATCACCGCGCACCTGCTCGACCAGGGCTGCCAGCGCATCGCCTTCATCGGCCACGCGTCCAGCCACTACCCCGAGTTCGAGGAGCGCTACCGTGGCCACGTGGCGGCGATGGCGGCACGCGGCATCCGTGCCGAACCGGGTCTGCAGCACGACGCGATCACCACCGAGCAGGACGGGTTCGATGCTTGCCAGACGTTGCTGGCGCGCGGCGAGACGCTGGATGGCGTGTTCGCGGCCAGCGACCTGATCGCCATCGGCGCCATGCGCGCACTGCGCGAGCACGGGCTGCGCGTGCCGCAGGATGTGGCGCTGGCCGGCTTCGACGATATCCCGCTGGCCGCATCGGTGTCGCCGCCGCTCACCACCGTGCAGCAGGACACCAAACAGGCCGGGCAGCTGCTGGTGGAAAAACTGCTGGCGCTGATCAGCGGCGCGCCGGTGGACGGGCAGACCATTCCGGTGAAGCAGGTGCTGCGCGAGTCGTCACGGCGGCGTTGAGCGCGGCCACGTTTCTATCCGTGCCGCGCCGTAGCAGGCCGCCAGCGGCAGCCGTGGCAGCGGCCACCTCCATCGCCTTGGAGACACGCGTACCAACCCAGCGATGATGGCCGCGCGCCAGCCGCTGCCCGGTGCGTCCGTCGGGCAGCCGCCAGGGCAGCTGTTCGGCCATTGCCTCCGGTCCGATGTCCACGCTGCTGCCATCGGCCATGCGATAACTGCCGACCGCGCACTGCGCGGCGGTTGCGACATCGGGCACCGGCGCAGTGCTGGCCGGTGCACTGCTTTCCAGCACCGCCAACACCGGGCGCCCGCGCCGGGACGTGCGGGTCAGATGGCGGTGGATGGGAATGACACGCTCCTGCAGTGGAGGGCCCAGCCTGCCTGCCCTGTAGGCCAGGTGCCCGCGTCATGCGATGAAACCGATCTGTCCGCGATGAAGCCCATCGTGCCGGGAGCAGGTGCGCGCCGCTCCCGACCGCACCCATGACTTACGGCGGATGTGGCCGGGCGGCTTTGCCGGGATAAGTCGTTCACCATTCAGGGAAGGTGTCCGACGCATGCTGCAGATCCGCTCGCTGTCCAAGACCTACGCCAACGGCGTGCACGCACTCAACGGCGTCACCCTCGACATTCCCCGCGGCATGTTCGGGCTGCTCGGCCCCAACGGCGCTGGCAAGTCATCGTTGATGCGCACGCTGTCCACGCTGCAGGAGGCCGACAGCGGCAGCGTGACCCTGGAGATTCCCGGCGAGCCGGTCATCGACGTGCTGCGCGACAAGGACGCGGTGCGACGCCGCCTGGGCTACCTGCCGCAGGATTTCGGGGTGTACCCCAAGGTCAGTGCATTGGATCTGCTGGACCACTTCGCCGTGCTCAAGGGCATTACCCACAAGGCGCAGCGCCGCGAGGTGGTGGACGGGCTGCTGCAGCAGGTGAACCTATGGGATGCCCGCAAGCGCAAGCTGGGTACGTATTCGGGCGGCATGCGCCAGCGCTTCGGCATCGCCCAGGCCTTGCTCGGCGACCCGCGGCTGGTGATCGTCGATGAGCCCACCGCCGGGCTGGACCCGGAAGAGCGCAACCGGTTCCTCAACCTGCTGGCCGCCATCGGCGAGAACGTGGCGGTGATCCTGTCCACCCATATCGTCGAGGACGTCACCGACCTGTGCCCGAGCATGGCCATCATGAACAAGGGCCAGGTGCTGCTGACCGGCAAGCCGAGCGATGCCATCGACGCGTTGCAGCAGCAGGTCTGGCGCAAGCAGGTGGACAGTGCCGAACTGGCCACCTACGAAGCCAACCATGTGGTGCTCTCCACCCGCCTGGTGGGCGGCCGCCCGGTGATTCACGTGCACAGCGCCAGCGATCCCGGTGACGGGTTCCAGCCGGTGGCCCCGGACCTCGAGGATGTGTATTTCCAGCGACTGCGCCTGCAGTCGCGGGCCGCCTGACCGGAGCGCGCCCATGATCACTGCCTTCTTCCGTTTCGAGCTGCGCGAGCAGCTTCGTTCCCCGCTGCTGTGGCTGCTGTCGGTGCTGTTCGCCGCGCTGGCCTTCGCCGCGGCCTCCAGCGATGCCGTGCAGATCGGCGGGGGTGCCGGCAACGTGCACAGCAATGCCCCGATCGTGATTGCCCGCTTCATGGGCATCTTCACCATCATGGGCATGCTGGTGTCCGCTCTGCTGGTGAGCAACGCGCTGCTGCGCGACTTCGAGCTGGGCACCGCCGAGCTGATCTTCGCCAGCCCGATCAAACGCCGTGACTACCTGGCCGGGCGCATCCTGGCCGCGCTGTGCGCCGGTCTGCTGTTCTACCTGATCATCGCGATGGGCCTGCTGCTGGCCCCGTTCATGCCGTGGGTCGACCCGGCACGGATAGGCCCCACCCCGCTGCGCGCCTACGCGTGGACGTTCGCGGTGATCGTGCTGCCCAACCTGGTGTTCACCACCGCGCTGCTGGCGATGCTGGCCGCGCTGACCCGCTCGATCCTGTGGGTGTACATCGGCCTGGTGGGCTACTTCGTGCTGTACGGGGTGAGCGCCTCGCTGCTGCGCGACATCGACAACACCTGGATCGCCACGCTGGCCGAACCGCTCGGCATGCGCGCGCTGGGCCGCACCGTGCGCTACTGGGCGACCGAGCAGAGCAACACCCAGCTGCCGCAGCTGGCCGGCTACGTGCTGGCCAACCGCGCGCTGTGGCTGGGCGTGGCGGTGGCGCTGTTCGCGGCGACCTTCGCGCTGTTCCGCACCGAGCGCAGCGGCAGCGGGCGCCGGCGCTGGGGCCGCAAGCCCGCCGCGCCGGTCGCCGCCGCCACCCGCCCCACGCAGCTCACCGTGCCGCGCATCCACCCGACCTTCGGCGCCACTACCGGCTGGCGGCAGTACCTGCGTCAGGTCCGCTTCGATACCGCCGGCGTGCTGCGCAGCGTGCCATTCCTGGTGCTGCTGGTGCTGGGCCTGGCCAACTTCATTCCGGGCGCGCTGTCGCAGGAGACGCTGTACGGCACGCCGATCTACCCGGTCACGGCGCAGATGCTCGGCGCGCTGCAGGGCGCCTACAGCTGGCTGCTGGTGATCATTGTGCTGTTCTATGCCGGCGAGCTGGTGTGGAAGGAACGCACCGCACGACTCAATGAAGTCAACGACGCCATGCCGGTGCCCAACTGGGTGCCGCTGCTGGCCAAGTTCAGCGTGCTGGTGATGGTGATCGTGTGCTTCCAGGCGATCGGCGCGCTGGCCTCGATGGCGCTGCAGCTGGGCCAGGGCTACACCCACCTTGAGCCGTTGGTGTATCTCGAAACGCTGGCGCTGGGTTCGGTGTTCTACGTGCTGATGGGTGGCATGGCGCTGGTGCTGCAGGTGCTGACCAACAACAAGTTCCTCGGCTATGCGCTGCTGATCGTGGTGATGATCGGCCAGGTGGCGCTGGGAATGCTGGACTACACCCAGAACCTCTACAACTTCGGCAACTGGCCCAACGCACCGTATTCGGACATGAACGGCTTCGGCCACTTCCTGACCGGGCAGCTGGCCTTCCAGGGCTATTGGGGCCTGCTGCTGGTGGCGCTGCTGTGCCTGGCGTCGGCATTCTGGGTACGCGGGGTCGGCATGGGGCTGCGCCAACGCCTCGCCCTGGCCGGGCGACGGCTGCGCGGCCCCGCCGGCGTGGGCGCGGGGGCGGCGTTGCTGGCCTTCGTCGCGGTAGGCGGCTGGCTGTACTGGAACACCAACATCCGCAATCCGTTCGTCTCTCCGGACCAGCAACGCGACCTGCAGGTGCGCTACGAGCGCGAGCTGTCCAGGTACCGCCACCTGCCGCAGCCGCGCATCACTGCGGTGGACAACCGCGTGGACCTGCACCCGGAAACCCAGTCGGTCACCATCGACGCCGACTGGACCGTGCGCAATACCCACGCCACGCCGATCACCGACATCCATATCGCAATGGACGATGACCGCCAGCTGGTGGCGGTGGACCTGGGCGGGCAGACGCTGGCCTTCCACGACGTGGACCTGGGCTACCGCATCTACCGCCTGGCAACCCCGCTGCAGCCAGGCGAGGAGCGCCGCGTGCACTTCCGCGTGGACCAGCACCCGAACGGCATCACCGCCGGGCAGGCGCCGACCAACCTGGTGGCCAACGGCAGCTTCTTCAACAGCCGCATGCTGCCCTCGTTCGGCTACGAAGCAGGCAACGAGCTACAGGACCGCAACGAGCGCCGCAAGCGCGGCCTGGGTGAGCCAACCCGCATGCCCAAGCTGGAGGACGAAGCCGCGCGCGCCAACACCTACGTTTCCGATGATGCCGACTGGCTCGACTTCCGCACCACCATCTGCACCGCGCCGGACCAGATCGCGCTGGCACCCGGCTACCTGCAGGAGGAGAAGACGGTGGACGGGCGGCGCTGCTTCCGCTATGCCATGGACCGGCCGATGCTCAACTTCTACGCGTACCTGTCTGCGCGTTGGGAGGTCAGGCGCGGCACCTACAAGGACATCCCCATCGAGGTGTATTACGACCCGCGCCACGGCTACAACGTGGACCGGATGATCCAGGCGGTGCAGGAGTCGCTGGCGTACTACGAGGCCAACTTCACCCCGTACCAGCACCGCCAGGTGCGCATCATCGAGTTCCCCGGCTACCAGAGCTTCGCGCAGTCCTTCGCCAATACCATCCCCTATTCCGAGTCGATCGGCTTCATCGCCGACCTGCGTGACCCGGACAAGATCGACTACGTGTTCTACGTGACCGCGCACGAAATCGCGCACCAGTGGTGGGCGCACCAGGTGATCGGCGCCAACGTGCAGGGGGCCACGGTGCTGTCCGAATCGCTGTCGCAGTACTCGGCGCTGATGGTGATGGAGAAGGAGTATGGGCGCGCGCACATGCGCCAGTTCCTCAAGACCGAACTGGACCGCTACCTGGCCGGGCGTGGCGGCGAGCGCATCCAGGAGCTGCCGCTGGAGCGGGTGGAGAACCAGCAGTACATCCACTACCAGAAGGGCTCGCTGGTGTTCTACCGCCTGCGCGAGGAGATCGGCGAGGCCGCGCTCAACCGTGCGCTCAAGCGCTTCCTGCAGGACAAGGGCTACCAGCAGCCGCCCTACACCACCTCACGCGAGCTGTTGGGCTACATCCGCGCCGAAACCCCGGCCGACCGCCAGCAGGTGGTCACCGACCTGTTCGAGAAGATCACCCTGTATGACAACCGCCTGCTGGACGCCAAGGCGCGCAAGCGTGCCGATGGCACGTACGAGGTCACCCTGACGCTGCATGCCGAGAAGCGCTACGCCGACGGCAGCGGCAAGGAAACCGCCGGCAAAATGGACGACTGGATCGAGGTGGGCGTGTTCGCCAATGCCCCCTCGGGCAAGGAGCGCGACCAGAAGGTGCTGTACCTGCAGCGCCACCACGTCACCGAGGCGTCGCCGACGATCACCGTGGTGGTGGACGGCAAGCCGGACGAGGCCGGGTTCGATCCGTACAACAAGTTCATCGACCGGGTCAGCGATGACAACCGGCGCAAGGTGAGCCTGTAGCGCCGGGTTCTACCCGGCTGTCGGGTACAGCGGCAATGGAGCAGCGGGGCAACGCCCCGCTCTACGCGAGGGATTGCCTTACTGCCGCACTGAACTCATCGAGCAGGAAGGGTTTGGCGATCATCGCCATGCCCTCTTCCAGGAACGCCGCACGCTCCTGCGCCTTCTCGGCATAGCCGGTCATGAACAGCACCGGCAACGTCGGGCGCGACTGTCGCGCGATCTCGGCCAGCTGGCGACCGTTGAGCCCGGGCAGCCCGACGTCGGTAATGAGCAGATCGATGCCGCGCGCGGACTGCAGGATCGGGATCGCACCATCGGCATCCCCCACGACCTGCACCTGATAGCCCAGGTCCTCCAGCACCACCGTCACCAGCATGCGCACCTGTTCGTCGTCTTCCACCACCAGGATGGACTGGCCGGCGCCCAGCGAGACCTCGGGCGCACTGACGACCGCGTCCGGTTCCGCTGCCGGCTCGGCCAGCGGGATGTAAAGCGAAATGGTGGTGCCCTGGCCGGGCACGGAGTCGATGGCGATGTGGCCACCGGATTGCTGCATGAAGCCATACACCATCGACATGCCCAGGCCGGTTCCCTTGCCGATGGGCTTGGTGGTGAAGAAGGGTTCGAAGGCGCGCTCCACCACCTCCGGCGGCATGCCGGTGCCGGTGTCGGCCACCCCGACGACCGCGTAGACCCCGGCCGGTATCGTGGCCGAGACGCCCTCGCCCACCTGCACCCGCGAGGTACTGAGTTCAAGCTGGCCGCCATTGGGCATCGCATCGCGTGCGTTGATCGCCAGGTTCAGCACCGCGCTTTCGAACTGGTTGGTGTCCAGCGCGGCATGCAGCGGATCGTGCGCCAGCCGGGTCTGGATGTGCACTGTTTCGCCCAGCGTGCTGCGCAGCAGGTGCTGCAGCGACCCCACCAGTTCATTGAGCTCCACCGGCTTGGAATCCAGGGACTGCCGGCGCGAGAACGCCAGCAGGCGCTGGGTGAGGCTGGCCGCACGCTGGCTGGACGCGGTGGCGGTATCCAGGAAGCGCTCCAGGTCATCGTAGCGGCCTTTTTCCAGCCGCAGCCGCACGATGTCCAGCGCCGAGAGGATGCCGGTGAGCATGTTGTTGAAGTCGTGCGCGATGCCGCCGGTAAGCTGGCCGATCGCCTCCATCTTCTGCGACTGGCGCAGCGCGGCTTCGCTGGCTTCGCGTGCGGCCATCTGCGCTTCCAGCTCACGCGTGCGCTGGGCCACCATCACCTCCAGCTGCTGGGCGTGCTGCCGGCTGACCTCCAGCGCCACCTTGGAGGCGGTGATGTCGGTGACGAAGACATGGAAGCCGTCGGCAATGCCATCTGCGCCGAAGCGCGGCGAATAGCGCACCTCGATATCACGTCGGCGGCCATCGCGGCGCGGCAGACGGGCCTCGAACAGCGTTTCACGCCCGGCCAGGGCCCGCGCCATCGCCGGCTTGCGGATCTCCCACGCCTCGGCACCGATCACCGCGCTGACGTGCTGGCCGATGACCTGGCCGACCGGCCGTTCGAACCATGCCTCGTAGGCCTTGTTGGCGAACCGGTAGTGCAGCGAGCGGTCGATGAAGGCGATCAGCACCGGCATGGCGTCGGCGATCAGGCGCAGCTCGGCGTCGCTGCGCGCCAATGCTGCGCGGCTGTCGGCCAGGGCCTGCATCTGGTCGCGGACCACGTACTGCTTCTCGCGTGCACGCAGCGCGCCCTGCACGGCACTGAGCAGCGAGATGCTGCCCAGCGGCCGGTCCAGTTCGATGACGTTGAGCGTGCGCTGCAGCAGTCCTTCGGCGGGCGAGCGGCGGTGCGCGCGCGGCGAACGCAGCAGGATGAACGGCAGGTCCGACCAGGCCGGTTGCTGCGCCAGCACCTCCACCAGCGCGTCGGTGCCGCTTGCCACCGCCTCCTCGGTAACCAGTACTGCACCGGCCTGCGCATCGAGCGCCTCGGCCAGTGCAGGAAGACTGGGCGACACGGCGGTACTCAGCCCGGCACTATCCAGCACCGCGGCGATGCTGTCGGCGTCGCGCCCGAACGGCGCGACGATGTGGACTACACCCGCATCCCCGCCGTCATCCGGCATACGGATGACTCAGCAGCGCTGCACTGTCGCCCACGAATTCCGGGGTGCCGGTCAGGATGCCCCTGAACTCCTTCAACGGGCTGCTCAGCGAGAGCCCCCGGCCGTCTATCTTGAGCTCGCGGATGGTGTCCTCGTGCCCGCCCCCCCGGTTCTTGATCACCGAGATCGCCTTGCGAATCCGTCCCTTCGCTTCGAAAAAGCGGAACAGGATCACCGCGTCGGCAATGTAGGACACGTTGAGATTTCCCGTGGACATGGTGCCGACCAGACCATGCTGCGGGTTGACCAGGAAGGTCACCACGCCCTTCTGGTTGAGGTAGGAGAGCAGCTCGTGAAGCTGCAACATCAGCTGCTTTTCCTGCGGCATGGCCGCCACATACCCGTTGAGGCTGTCGATCAGCAACACGCTGCAGCCGCGCTCCTCGACCGCCTTCTGGATGTTCCAGGCAAATTCGCCGGGCGAGATGTCGGCAGGGTCCATCTGGATGATCTCCAGCAGGCCCGCGTCCAGGTGCCGGTGCAGGTCGATGTCCAGCGCGCGGGCGCGTGCCAGCAGTGTCCCAACGCGCTCGTCAAACTCGAATATGCAGCAGCGCTCGCCGCGCTCGCAGGCCGCCCATATGTATTGAAGCGCAACGTTTGTCTTGCCGCTGCCGGCCGGGCCGGTCAGCAGTGTGCAGGTGCCGCGCAAGGGGCCGCCGCCAAGCAGGTTGTCGATCTCGTCCACGCCACTGCCGACCGGGCTGCCGTGGAACTGGTCATGGTGCTGGTTGGCGATCAGGCGCGGAAACACCTCCAGACCACCGCCTCGGATCACCATGTCGTGGTACCCGGCCACGAAGTCCACGCCGCGCAGCTTCTGCACCTGCAGGCGGCGTCGGGCGGGGCCGAAGTCCAGGGTCAGCCGTTCCAGCGACACCACGCCATGGCACAGGCTGTGGAGCTGCCCGTCGCGATCCTCGGCGGTGGAGGTGAGGTCATCGACCAGGAACACCGTGGTGCTCTTGGGCGCAAAGAACTGCTTCAGCGCCAGGATCTGGCGACGATAGCGCAGCGAATCCTGCGCCAGCAGGCGCAGCTCGGACAGCGAATCAAACACCACGCGACTGGGGCGGATGCGGTCCACTTCCCCCAGGATCAGGTTGACCGTTTCATCCAGCTCAACCTCCCAGGCGTGCAGCACCGACTGCAGCCGGCCATTACCCAACGCGTCCTCGGCCGAACCCAGTTCGAACAGGTGCAGCCCTTCCAGCGACCATCCGTGTGCGCTGGCCACTTCGCGCAATTCCTCGGCGGTTTCGGACAGGGTGATGTACAGACAGCGCTCGCCCTGCTTGAGCCCCTGCAGCAGGAACTGCAGCGACAGCGTGGTCTTGCCGGAGCCTGGGGGGCCTTCCAGCAGGTACAGCCGCCCTTGCGGGAAGCCGCCGCGGAGGATCTGATCCAGGCCCTGGATGCCGGTGGTGACGCGGGAAGTTTGTGTCTGCATAGGTTCGCCAATTTCGACGCGGCGAGTCTAGCAACGGCTTCTGTGTAGATATTGTGTGACCCGCATCTCTCGACGAGGACCGATTAAGTAATGTCGATGCCGCGTAAAAAGCGGCCGTCGATCACCCAAAATCCTTCAAAATCTCGCCGATCCCCGCCGCCGACAGTTCCAGCCCCAGCCGCGTCCCCGGATTGACCACCACGCCGTAGCCGCCGGGCACGCGCTTGAGCACCTCCAGCATCTGCATCCGAATCGTGTGCGGCGCCTGCTGGCTGTGGAACCCCACGCGCGCCATGTCGGTGAACACCGCCACGTGCAGCACGCCCTGCTTGTCGAACAGCAACGGATCGAACCCGCTGCCGTCGGCGGTGACCAGGCTGCCGGTGAGCAGCACCACCTCGGAGGCCACGAAGGCCTTCATGAACAACCCGATCGGCAACTGGCCGTCCATCGCGGACTGCAGCAGGGTTTCGATCGGCGTTTGCGGGGGCAGTTCGGTCATGGGCAACCTGTCGGGGCGTGGCGGGCCGGAATTGTACCGGTAGTGCCGGCCGCTGGCCGGCATGCCGATCGCACCACAGTATCCCGCGAGCCGGCCAGCGGCCGGCACTACCGTTTCGGACCGCTCAGCGGGCCAGGCGTGCGCTGCGCGCCTGCTGGTCGGCGACGGCGCGCTGCAGTTCGGCCTGCAGGTCCTGCTGCTTCACCGGGGCGTCCAGCACAAACACCTTGACCCCGTGCGCGGGCACCGTGGCTTTCAGGCTGCCGGTTACCTGCTGGCTGCCCCCGTCCAACGCGTCGCGCCACTGGCCCGGCTGCAGATAGCGACGAACCTCCATGCTGCGCGCGGTGTCCCCCTTGTTGAGCAGCACCAGCGCGGTCTGGGTGGTGTCGCCATGCTGCAGCACGCGGAAGAACACCGCTTCGTCGCCCTGCAGGCGCTCATTGACCTGCAGGCCGCGCTGCAGCGCCGGGGTCGCCTCGCGCAGGGTGGCGATGCGCTGCAGCGGGCCGAAGATCGGGCTCTGCGGCGCGGCATCTACGCGAGTCTGGCCGAAGTAGGCGCGGTTGCCGGCGTGCTCGGCACGGCCGCGCATGAAGCCGGTTTCCGAGCCGTAGTACAGCACTGGAATGCCGCGCGCGGTGAACAGCCAGTTGTGCGCGTCGATGAAGCCGGCGTCGGTGGCGTCCAGGCGGGCCATGTCGTGGTTGTCGTAGAAGCTCATCAGCTCATACGGGTTGGCGTACGGGCCGCCCACCAGGTGCAGCGGTTCGGCCAGGGTCTCAAAGCCCTTCTGCTCCTTGCCGAATACCGACGACAGCGCGCCGCGCAGCGGGAAATCCAGCACGCTGACGTTGGCGTTGGCCGGCCAGGTGTGTTCGGCGATCTTGCGGGCGTCGTAATCAAACGCCTCGCCGAACATGAACATGCCCGGGTGCGCGGCGCGGATGCGGCCCACGAATTCGTGCCACCACGGGTGCGGCAGCCAGCCGATGGTGTCGATGCGCAGCGCATCCACGCCCTGCGCGGTCCACTGCAGGTAGGCGCCCACCAGGTAGTCCATCACCGCCGGGTTGTGTTCGTTGAAATCGGACAGCTCGGCCAGGTTGCCGTCGAAGATCGAGCCGTTCTTGCCGTCGACCGGGCCGGTGTTGTTGTAGAACGCATGCAGCCGGTTGTGCTGCGGGTCCAGCTGCTGCGGCGGCAGGTTCTGGTGGTCGGCGACCAGGGTGCCGTCCTTGTCGAAGATCTGGCCGAACTGCGGCTGGCGCGTGGGCATGGTCCAGGCCGGCGACCCGTGGTTGCCCACGATGTCCAGCACCACCTTCAGCTTGGCCGCGTGCAGGCCGCGGGTCAGCCCGGCAAAGTCCAGGCCGGCGCTGGGCAGGTGCTCGTCCAGCGTGTAGAAATTGACGCCCCAGTAGCCGTGGTAGCCAGTCTTGCCGCGGTCGGTCAGGGTGCTGGTGCAACTGATCGGCTTGCTGCCGGTGAAGGCCTCGTCGGGGTTGTCCACGATCGGGGTGATCCACACGGCGCCGAAGCCCAGTTTGCGGATGTACTCGGCATTGTCCAGCACGCCCTTGAAGTCACCGCCCAGGTAGCCGATGTTGCCGTCCACCTTGTCCGGGCACGGCACCGGGATGTCGAAGGTGCGGTGTTTGCCGCCCTGGTCGCGGTGGTCGTTGGACGGATCGCCGTTGACGAAGCGGTCGGTGACCACGAAGTACACCGCATCGCGGGCGAACGGCTCGGTGGTACCGATGTAGTCCGGGCGTGGTCCGGCCATGGCCTGGCCGGCGGAAAGAACAAGCAGGACAGCAACAGACAACGCACCACGCATCACACCACCTCCGGACGGGACGGAACCCGCAGTACGCACAGACCGGCCACCAGCAGGCTGCAGCCGCCCAGCACCAGCACATGCATGGGCTGGCCACCCAGCCAGGCACGCAGGGCGAAGCCGAGCGCGCTGGCGGCCACCAGCTGCGGGATCACGATGAAGAAATTGAAGATGCCCATGTACACGCCCATCTTGGCCGCCGGCACGCTGTCGGACAGCAGTGCGTACGGCAACGACAGGATCGAGGCCCAGGCAAAGCCCACGCCGACCATCGACAGCAGCAGCCAGCGGGGATCGTCGATGAACATCATCGAGATCAGTCCCGCGCCGCCCAGCCACAGGTTGAGCAGATGGCTCCAGCGCAGCCCCAGCGCGCGTACCATCGGCGGAATCAGCAGTGCTGCCAGCGCCGCGAAGCCGTTGTAGGCCCCGAACAGCACGCCCACCCAGTTGGCGCCTTCATTGTAGGCCGCCGACTCGGTCTCGGTCGCACCGAAGTGGACGCCAGCCACCGCGCGGGTGGTGAAGATCCACATCGCAAACAGCGCGAACCACGAGAAGAACTGCACCCAGGCCAGCCGCCGCATGGTGGTCGGCATGGTGCGCAGGTCGCCCACGATCTGCGCCAGCATGTGGGTGCCGGGCAGCACCCGGGCCAGGCCCAGCAGCACGCCGTAGGCGGCACACAGGCCGGCCAGCACGTACAGCATCTTGTCGCCCTGGCGCCAGGCGATGAGCCCGGCCAGTACCACGCCCACCCCCAGCCACAGCGCCGCCTGGTGCCAGGGCGCCGGCCCGCGCACGGCGGCAGCGGTCTGGTGCGCGGGCGGCTCGGCATCGGCGAACGCGGCCAGCTCGGCCGGCGCGTACTCGCGGGTGCTGAACACCGTCCAGCAGATCGCCGCGAGCAGCACCACCGCGCCCACGTAGAACGCATAGCGCACGGTGTCGGGCACCTGCCCTGGCCCGGCGGTGTTGGCCACGCCGAAGTGCGCCAGCAGGAAGGGCAGGAAGCTGGCCACGATCGCGCCGATGCCGATGAAGAAACTCTGCATGGCGTAGCCGGTCGGCCGTTGGCGCGGCGCGAGTTGGTCGCCGACGAAAGCCCGGAAGGGCTCCATCGACACATTGATGGATGCGTCCAGTACCCACAACGTGCCGGCGGCGATCCACAGCGTGGGCGAGTTGGGCATCACCAGCAGCGCCAGCGTGGTCAGCACCGCGCCGATCATGAAGTAAGGGCGACGCCGGCCCCAGCGGGTCCAGGTGCGGTCGGACCAGTAGCCGATCACCGGCTGCACCAGCAACCCGGTCAGCGGCGCGGCGATCCACAGCCCGGGCACGGCATCCATCGGTGCACCGAGGGTTTCGAAGATGCGGCTGGCATTGGCGTTCTGCAGCGCGAACCCGAACTGGATCCCCATGAAGCCGAAGCACATGTTCCAGATCTGCCAGAACGACAGCGTGGGCTTGTCGGGGCGGCTCATCGTGCATCCCCGTCGGTGGCGGCAATCGGCGCGATCAGCAGCGCGCTGACCGTAGCCTGGTTGAGCACGCCGTCGCGCCCGCCCTTGCCGCCGTTATAGGTGGCAAAGTGCGCCAGTGCGCTCATGTTGAAGCCCTCTTCCAGCGCGAACCGACAGCGCCCGCCGGTCAGGTCGAATTCGGCGGCGGTGGAATCCTGCGGACCCACGCTGTGCGGCATCGCCACGCTGGCACGCTGCACCGGCTGGCCCGGGCACTGCATCACCAGCTGCTTCACCGCAGCGGTCACGCCGGTGTTGATCGGCCCATTGGGGTTGTCGTAGCGCAGGCGTACGCGTACCCGGGTGGGGTGAGTGGCAGTCCAGCTCCACGTGGTGGCACCGCGCAGACGCTGCTGCGGCCCGATGCAGGTCGTCGGGCCGTGCAGCGATTCGAGCGCGCCCTCGCGGCAGGTAAAGCTCAGACAGTGCTGGTGGCCGTCGTCGGTGAGCAGCAGCGGCGAGGCGCCCGTTACCGGGCGACCATCGCGCCACAGCACGTGGTTGGCCGGGATCGCAATCGACCATGCCGTGCCGCGTGCGGTGGGTGTCGGTGCGGCGGGCGTGGCAGGGGCGTAGGCGGTTGCAGATCCGGGGGCAGACGAGCGTGGTTCGGCGCTACCGCTGGCAGCCTGGGTTGCCAGATGCACGGTGACCGTGTTGCCCCGGCGCACGATCTTCTTTGCCACCAGCAGGTCGCCGTCCAGCGTGCGCGGGCGCGTGAGGATGTAGCGGCGCTGGCCGTCGTCCAGTTCGATGCTGCGTCGCGCACCGAACAGTTGCGGTACCAGCGCGGTCGGGAGTTTGGGGGCCACCGTGCCGTCGGCTTCCACGCCGAACACGCCTTCCAGCACCATCGACAGGTAGCCGGCCACCGACCACAGCTGGCGCGGCGAATTGACCACCGGGCCGCTCAACGCGCCCTCGTCGACATGCACGGCCAGGCGGCGCATCTCGTAGTTTTCCATGTTGGAACCGGCCAGCGCGCTGCCACGCATCAGCGATTCGATCTCCAGCTGGATGCGTGCGGCATCGTCCAGGCGGCGCGCGGCGCGCAGCGAATACGCGCTGACGAACGGCCAGACCGCGCGGTTGTGGTAGATCGGCTGCTGCGCTTCCTGCGGCCACACCACCGGGCTGCCGCCTTCCACCGCCGGGTAAGCGGCCAGCGCGCGGCGCGCACGGTCGGCGGGAAACACGTCGGCCAGCACGCCGAGTGAGAGCGCCAGCAGGTCGTACTTGGCATAGGGCACCGGGTGCGCCGCCTCGCCGATGTAGCTCATGTACATACCGGCATCATCGCGCCAGAAGCGCGCGTCGATCTGCGTGGCCAACGCGTCGGCCCAGCCGGCGTACTGGCTGGCGCGGGCGTCACCGCGGGCGCGCGCCAGTTGCTCGGCCAGGCGCAGCGCCTGGTAGTGCAGAACGTTGGTGGACAACGCGAAGGAGTCGCCGATGAAGCGCACGTCCTGGCGGGTCCAGTCCGGGTAGGTCTGTTCGCGCCAGTCCAGGAACGAGGTCTCGCCGCGGTACAGGCCGATGCGCGCATCGAACACCGCCGCGCGGTCCTGCGCCAGCGTGGCCTGCAGCGCCTGCCAGGTCTGCTCGGCGAACGCCGGGTCATCCAGCAGGTGGCGTGCAGCCAGGAACCACACCACCCGGTCGCTGCTGATCGGCCAACTGCCGCCGGAGCCGGTGTCCTGGGCCACGAACAGCCCGGGGGTGTGCCCGTCGCGCGCGGGCGACAGCTTGAACTGCAGCGACTGCCGGGTACGCTGCGGGTCCAGCCGGGCCAGCGCCAGATCGGCTGCGAAGCTGACATCGCGGGTCCACACGTAGGGCCAGCGCTCGCCGGTCTGGAAGCAGTCGCACGGCACCGGGTTGCCCTGGTTGAAGGCCGGGTCGCGGATCGCATCCACGCGGTCGGCGTCCATCTCCTGCTGGGCCAGCGCGAACAAGGCATCGAACAGCACGCTGTCGGTGCGGCTGCGCATCGGCGGGGCGGCAATGGCCACCGTCTGGCCGGCGGCCTGCAGGCGGAAGCCGCCATCGGCGGCCGTGTCGGCGCGCGCGGTGCGGCCGTCGAAGGTCAGGTCCGCCGCGGTTGCGGTCGAACCCAGCGCCAGCCCAAGGGCAGCGGTCAGGCAGATCATCTTCAGCATCGAAGCGGCTACCCGGCTTGCGCCCGGCGCCTCCCTCCCTCTTTGCACGCGTTGTGGTTACGCAACGCACGGTGCCGGCCAAGGTCGGTACCTCCCGGTCTGTGCACCGGTGTGGCGTTGCGCGCGCGGCCCCCTCCCAGGGTGCCTGGCCCCATGGTAGACGGCAGGCTCCGGTGCGCGCCGCCTTGCATACGTATTCATGGCGCAGCAGCGGGACGACCGGGACGGCGTGGCTATAGTCCGAGCCAGACAACGGCCGCCTTGGGAGGGGAAAATGCCGACAAAACAGCCGCATTCACCGCGTGGATCACGCACCACCACCGGCCTGCCCTGGCTGGCTGCCGCCGCGCTTCTGCTGGCCTTCGGCGCGGCCGCCGAACCGGTCACGGTGGCCAGCGTGGCGTCGCCTGGCAAGGTACTGCGGGTGTCGGTGCAGCTTGATGGCGGCACCCCCAGCTACCGCGTGGAACGCTTGGGTGACACGGTGGTGGCGCCGTCGCGGTTGGGCTTCCAGCTGCGCAATGGCCGGCTCGACCGCGATCTGGAGGTGCTCGGCCAGCACACGCGTGCGTTCGATGAGACCTGGGAACAGCCCTGGGGCGAGCGCCGCCGGGTGCGCAACCACTACAACGAAGTGGTGGTGCAGCTGGGCGAGCGCAGTGGGGCCAAGCGCCGCTTCGAGGTGGTGTTCCGCGCCTTCGATGACGGCGTGGGCTTCCGCTACCGCTTCCCCACGCAGCCCGGCCTGCGCGAGGCGATCATCGACGACGAACTGACCGAATTCGCGATCGCCCCGGTTGCCACCGCCTGGTGGATTCCGGCCGGCGAGCCGATCCACTACGAATACCTGTATCGGCGCACGCCACTGGACCAGGTGCCGCTGGTGCATACCCCGATCACCCTGCGCAGCAAAGACGGCCTGCACATCGCCATCCATGAGGCCGCCCTGGTCGACTATGCGGGCATGTGGCTGCGCCGCACCGACGGCCAGCGCCTGCGCGCGCAGCTGTCGCCGTCGGCCGAAGGCTGGAAGGTACGCCGCAGCCTGCCCTTCGATACCCCGTGGCGCACCCTGCAGATCAGCGATCGCGCCGGTGGGCTGGTGGAATCGGACCTGATCCTCAATCTCAACGAACCCAACGCGCTGGGGGATGTGAGCTGGGTGAAGCCGTCCAAGTACCTGGGGGTGTGGTGGTCGATGCACCTGGACCACGAAAGCTGGGCCACCGGGCCCCGGCATGCGGCCACCACCGCCAAGACGAAAAAAGTCATCGACTTCGCCTCCGCGCACGGCTTCCGTGGCGTGCTGGTCGAAGGCTGGAACCCCGGCTGGGACGGCAACTGGGTGGGCAACGGCTACGACTTCGACTTCACCCGGCCAACGGCCGACTTCGATATCGAGGCGCTGTCGGCCTACGGCGCCAGGAAGGGCGTGCACCTGATCGGCCACCATGAGACCGGCTGCGCCATCGAGCATTACGAAGACCAGCTGGGCGCCGCGCTGGACCTGTACGCGCGGCTGGGCGTGGATGCGTTCAAGAGCGGCTATGTCTGCGACGACGGCCACGTGGACCGGCGCAACCCGGCCGGCGGCCCGCTGTGGCGCGAGTGGCACGACGGCCAGTTCATGGCCCGCCACCACCTGAAGGTAGTGCAGGAAGCGGCCAAACGCCACATCGCGGTGAACCCGCACGAGCCGATCAAGGACACCGGGCTGCGCCGCACCTACCCCAACTGGATCTCGCGCGAAGGCGCGCGCGGCATGGAGTACAACGCCTGGGGGCAGCCCCCGAACCCGCCCGAGCACGAGGTCAACCTGGTGTTCACGCGCATGTTGTCCGGGCCCATGGATTACACGCCCGGCATCCTGAGCCTGAAGGGCCGCGGTGGGCAGGCCATTCCCAGCACGCTGGCGCGGCAGCTGGCGCTGTACGTGGCGATCTACAGTCCGATCCAGATGGCCGCCGACCTGCCCGAACACTACCTGCAGCACCGCGAGGCGTTCCGCTTCATCGAGGACGTGGCGGTGGATTGGGAGGACAGCCGCGTGCTCAATGGCGAGGTAGGCGACTATGTGACGATCGTGCGCGAGGACCGCAACAGCCGCGACTGGTTCCTGGGCAGCATCACCGACGAACACGGCCGCGTGCTGCCGGTATCGCTGGGCTTCCTGGACCCGGGCGTGCGCTACCGCGCCGAGATCTACCGTGACGGCGACGGTGCGGATTTCCGCAGCAACCCGTTCGCCTTCGTGCGCGAAACCCGCGAGGTCACCAGCGCCGATGCGCTGACGCTGGTGCTTGCGCCGGGCGGCGGCCAGGCGATCCGCTTTACCCCGCTGTAGACCTGATCAGAGGTCTCGACGTGGCCCATGACGGGTATCCACGGTTTGCATGGCAAACCGTGGCGCGGCAGCGCGAATGCGATGACGCACCTGTAACCGATTCCAACGCCTCAAATGCCATTGAATACGTATGCAGGGTGGTTCCCGCAGCCGACCCGCTGCCTACCATAGCCACGCAGTCAACGGCCACCGCGCCGTGACGCTCCCGGGTCTCCGGGCAACCAAAAAATCGATTGGCAACATTGCCTGGGAGGGGAAAATGTTGAACCGCAAGCGCAGCGCGCTGAGTATCGCGCTGGCCGTCGCCCTGACGCCGTTGATGGCGTCGGGGCAGACCGCCGAACCCACTACCGCCACCCCGCCGACCGGGACCGCGGCCACCAACCTGGACACCGTGCAGGTCACCGGCATCCGCCGCGGCATCGAGAACGCCATTGCGATCAAGCAGGACGCCACCTCGGTGGTCGAGGCGATTTCGGCCGAGGACATCGGCAAGCTGCCCGACGTGAGCATCGGCGAATCCATCTCGCGCCTGCCCGGCCTGGCCGCCCAGCGTGTGGCCGGTCGTGCCCAGGTGATCAGCGTGCGCGGCCTGTCGCCCGACTTCGCCACCACCCTGCTCAACGGGCGTGAAGTGGTCAGCACCGGCGACAACCGCAGCGTCGAATTCGACCAGTACCCCTCGGAACTGGTCAATGGCGTGGTGGTGTACAAGACCCCCGATGCGGCGCTGGTCGGCCAGGGCCTGTCGGGCACCATCGACATGCAGACCGCGCGCCCACTGAGCTTCGCCGAGCGCGTGATCGCCATCAGCGGCCGCTACCAGAAGAGCTCGCTGGGCAAGGCAGCCAACGTGGACCCCTACGGTAACCGCTTCAGCGCCAGCTACATCGACCAGTTCATGGACAACACCTGGGGTGTTGCGATCGGCTACGCACACAGCGACATGCCGATCCAGGAAAACCAGGTGGGCCTGTACGAGCCGTGGACCACCGAGCAGACCGACCAGGGCAATCGCCCCGGGCTGGCCCCGGGCACGGTGTTCTCCGACGGCATCAAGGCGCTGCGTCGCACTGGCAATACCAAGCGCGACGGCGTGATGGCCACCGTGCAGTTCCGCCCGTCCAACGTGTGGACCAGCACCCTGGATGCGTTCCACACCGAAGCCGAGCAGATCGACACTGCCAACCAGTTCGAGCTCAATCTCAGCAACTACAACGGCAACTACACCCCGGGCCTGCTGATCAGCAACCCGCAGGTCAACGCCGATGGCACCTTCACCGGTGGCGTGGCCAGCGGCGTGTATCCGCTGGTGCGCGGCATGTACAACAAGCGCAAGGACAAGATCGACGCGTTTGGCTGGAACAACGAGTTCAACTTCGAATCGGTCAAGGTGGTGGCGGACGTCAACTACTCCAAGGCCACCCGCGACGAACTGAACCTGGAAAACAACCTGCAGCTCACGCCGATGCCGCAGCTGGACACGGTGGGCGTGGTAGTCAACCCGAACGGGTTCTCGCAGATCCGCCCGGGCCTGAACTATTCCAACCCCGATGCGCTGTTCCTGACCAACACCATCTACGGCTCCGGCTACGGCAAGGTGCCGCAGGTGGAAGACCGCCTGAAGGCCGCGCGCCTGCAGGCCACCTTCGCGCTGCCCGAGGCGATGAAGTGGTTTGCCGACATGGACGTGGGCGTCAACTACGCCGACCGCCGCAAGGACAAGACCCAGGCCGAGGGCAACATCCTGCTCGGCGGCCAGGGCGATGCCAACATCGCCGGCGACCTGCAGTACCGTCCGGTCAACCTGGGCTTTGCCGGGCTGGGCCGCATTCCGGCCTGGAACGTGCCGGGCGCAGTGGACCGCTACATGGTGTTCAACCCGGTCACCAACCTGGACTACCTGATTCCGAAGGCATGGACGGTGCAGGAAAAGACCAGCACTGCCTGGGTGCGCGCCAACATCAACACCGACATCGGCGAGGTCGGCGTGCGCGGCAACATCGGCGTGCAGATGGTGCGCACCGACCAGAGTTCGCAGTCCAACTATTTCGACCGGTCGCGCCCCGCGGGCCAGGAAGTGTTGCCGATCGATGCAGGCAAGACCTACACCGACTGGCTGCCGAGCTTGAACCTGGTGTTCATGTTCCCGCACCAGCAGACGCTGCGTTTCGCCGCCGCCAAGCAGGTGGCACGCCCGCGCGTGGACCAGATGCGCGCCGGCCTGGAGTTCGGCGTGGATACGGCCACCGGCAAGCCGGGTGGCAGCGGCGGCAACCCGCTGCTGGATCCGTGGCGCGCCAATGCGCTGGACCTGTCGTATGAAAAGTACTTCGGCGAGAAGGCCTATGTCGCGGCGGCGATCTTCTACAAGGACCTGAAGTCGTACGTGTACACGCAGTCGCGCGACGACTACGATTTCAGCGACCTGCTGGCCAGCTACGTGATTCCGCCGGGCATGACCGCACCGCTGCTGACCACCGGTACCTTCTCTTCGCCGGAAAATGGCAAGGGCGGCAAGCTGAAGGGGCTGGAGCTGACGGCGTCGTTCCCGCTGGACATGTTCAGCGACACCCTGCGCGGCTTCGGCGTGCAGGCCAGCGCGACGTTCAATGACAGCAACATCGAGATCCTCGATCCGGAAAGCGCGTCCAGCGTGGGCAGCGATCCGATCAGTCTGCCGGGGCTGTCCAAGCGCGTGTACAACTTCACGGCGTACTACGAGCGCAGTGGGTTCGAGGCCCGCGTGAGCCAGCGTCGTCGGTCGGACTTCATTGGCGAGATCGGCAACTTCAACGGCAACCGCACGCTGCGCTACGTGGTGGGCGAGAACGTGACCGACGCGCAGATCAGCTACACCTTCGCCGACGACAGCAGCCTGCACGGGCTGACGTTGCTGCTGCAGGGAAGCAACCTGACCAACGAGCCGTACCGCACCTATGCCGGCACCAAGGACCGCCCGTTGGAGTACATCGAGTGGGGTCGCACCTACATGCTGGGCGTGAACTACAAGTTCTGATCCTGCGGTAGCCGCACCAACAAAAACCCCGCTGCTTCGGCAGCGGGGTTTTTCTTTGCCCCAGGTGCAGTGCCGGCCGCTGGCCGGCTTCCAACTGCGAGCGCCTTCGTCTACGGGCTGGGTGGGGATGGATGGGTTCGCGGGACACGCCGTAAATCCATCCATGGAGGCTCGTGGGCGCCATCCATGGCGCCCAACGGTCCCGCGAACCCACCCAGCCCCGCCCTCGACACTGGGTCGGCGGCCATGGCAACGCAGAGGCGTGTCCAGACGCGGATCGGTTCCGCAGCCGCCCCATCCAACAAAGAAAAAAAAAGGGCGAGGCCATCAAGCCCCGCCCTCTCAATACCACCGGAAATCGAATCAGCCCAGGCGCGCGCAGTACATCGACTGCGCCGGCAGTACCAGCGTGCCGTTGTCGGCCTGGCCCACGTCCGGGCCCGGCACGTGCATCGGCTGCCAGCTACCGGCGGGCAGCGCCACGTTCGCGGTGTCGGCGGCCAGGTTGAAGGCCAGCAGCAGCGTCTCCCCCGCATGCCGGCGCGCGAACATCAGCACCGGCTCGGCCGTCTGCAGGAATTCGATGTCGCCCACCAGCAGCGTCGGCATCGTCTTTCGCCACGCCAGGAACTGGCGGAACGCGTTCAACACCGAATGCGGGTCATGTTCCTGCACCGCCACCGCCGCGGCGCGGTGCTCGGCCGGAATCGGCAGCCACGGCTCACCGCTGGTGAAGCCCGCCTGCGGCGCATCGATCCAGGGTATCGGCGTGCGGCAGCCGTCGCGGCCCTTGAAGTTCGGCCAGAAGGTGATGCCGTAGGGGTCCTGCAGCGCCTCGAACGGCACGTCCGCCTCGCCCAGGCCAAGTTCCTCGCCCTGGTACAGGCAGATCGAGCCACGCAGCGAACACAGCAGCGCCACCAGCATCCGCGCCAGCCGCGGCTGGGCCGGATGGCCGCCCCAACGGGTGACCGCGCGCTCCACGTCATGGTTGGAGATCGCCCAGCACGGCCAGCCTTCGGTCATCGTCGCTTCCAGCCGCGACACGGTGTCGCGGATGTAGCCGGCGCTGAAATCCTTCACCAGCAGCTCGAAGCTGTAGCCCATGTGCAGGCGGCCCGGCGCGGTGTACTCGGCGGTGGTGGCCAGCGAGTCTTCCGCGGAAATTTCACCCAGGCTGACCGATCCCGGGTACTCATCCAGCAGAACGCGCAACTGCTCGATGAAGCCGATGTTCTCCGGCTGCGTGTTGTTGTAGTAGTGGTACTGGTAGGCGTACGGGTTGTCCGCGCTGAAGCCACGGCCGAGGCGCTTTTCCAGCGGCTTGGCTGGATTGTCACGCAGCTGTGCATCGTGGAAACAGAAGTTGATGGAATCCAGGCGGAAACCATCCACACCACGGTCCAGCCAGAACCGCACGTAGTCCAACGTGGCCTGCTGCACTGCCGGGTTATGGAAGTTCAGGTCGGGCTGGTCGGCCAGGAAGTTGTGCAGGAAGTACTGCTCCCGGCGAGGTTCCCATTGCCACGCCACCCCGCCGAAGATCGACATCCAGTTGTTGGGCGGCGTGCCGTCCTCGCGCGGGTCGGCCCACACGTACCAGTCCGCCTTCGGATTGGTGCGGTCCTGGCGGCTCTCGCGGAACCAGGCATGGTCGATCGAGGTGTGGCTGAACACCTGGTCGATCATCACCTTCAAGCCCAGCGCATGCGCCTTGGCCAGCAGCCGGTCGAAATCGGCCAGCGTGCCGAACAGCGGGTCCACGTCGCGATGGTCGGCGATGTCGTAGCCGAAATCGGCCATCGGCGAAGTGAAGAACGGCGACACCCAGATGGCGTCCACGCCCAGCGCGGCCACGTACTCCAGCCGGTCGATGATGCCGGGCAGGTCACCTACCCCGTCGCCATTGGCGTCGAGGAAACTGCGCGGGTAGATCTGGTAGATGACGGCACCGCGCCACCATGGAGTCTGCGACATCGAGGGCCCCCCTCCGGGCTTCCATGCACCCGCCGAACGGGGTGCCAAAACGAACCCGACAAGCTTAGCCCTGCACCTTCGGCGGTGGCGCTGCATGCATACGTATTCACGTCACGCGCCGCGTTGGCGCGCGCTGGGCCGGCCTGCGGAGCCACCGGCCGGCGGACCATGGGCCGGCCCACCCGGTCTCCTTCCGGCGCCCCGGATGGCCGCCCGCCCACCGGCCAGCGGGTCGTGGCCGGCCTTCGCGGGCGAAACACGACGGCACCGCCTATAATTAAGGTCAAGCCTGAAAGTCAGACCGCATGACCATCACCGAAGACACCCGCCCCGCGCTGGGCCTGCCCCAGATCCAGACGCTCGCCGCGACCGACATGGCCGCCGTCGATGCGCTGATTCGCCGCCGACTGTCCTCGGATGTCGTGCTGATCAACCAGATCGCCGACCACATCATCTCCGCCGGCGGCAAGCGCCTGCGGCCGATGCTGGTCATGCTGGCCGGCCACGCAGTGGGCCAGGCCGGGCCGGAACACCACCAGCTGGCGGCGATCATCGAGTTCATCCACACCTCGACCCTGCTGCACGACGACGTGGTGGACGAATCCAACCTGCGCCGCGGCCGCAGTACCGCCAATGCCCTGTGGGGCAACGCGCCGAGCGTGCTGGTGGGCGACTTCCTGTACTCGCGCAGCTTCCAGCTGATGGTCGAACTGGACCGCATGCCGGTCATGCGGATCCTGGCCGACACCACCAATCGCATCGCCGAAGGCGAGGTGCTGCAGTTGCTGCACGTGCATAACCCCGACACCGACGAAGCGGCCTACCTGCGGGTGATCGAGCGCAAGACCGCCGTGCTGTTCGCGGCCGGCACCCGCCTGGGCGCGCTGGCCAGCGGCGTTGATGAAGCCACCCAGCAGGCGCTGTACGACTACGGCATGGCGCTGGGCTATGCCTTCCAGATTGCCGATGACGTGCTGGATTACTCGGCCAACGCCGACGAACTGGGCAAGAACCTCGGCGACGACCTGGCCGAAGGCAAGGCCACACTGCCGCTGATCCACGCCATGGCGCATACCGATGCGACCACCCGCGAGCGCCTGCGCGCGATCGTGCAGAACGGCGATGCCGAGGCCATGCCCGAAGTGCTGGCCGCCATCCACGCCACCGGCGGCCTGGAATACAGCCGCGCCCGCGCCGTGGAATACGCCGATGCCGCCGAGCGCGCGCTCGACGGCCTGGCCGACAACGATGCCGTGGCCGCCCTGCGCGGACTGGCCCGTTACGCGGTGCAGCGCTCGCATTGACGGAGGGCGTGCCGGCCGACGGTCGGCTGCCCTTCCTCCCGGCGCCGCGATGCCTGATACATGCACCGCGCCTTGCGCGGTGCAGCCGACCAACGGTCGGCTCTACCGAATCGTTCGTACGGGCCGACGGCCGGGGCAGCGTAGTCCCTCACACGTAGAGCCGACCGTTGGTCGGCTGCCCTTCGCCCCGGCACCACGATCACCGATAGATGCACCGCGCCCTGCGCGGTGCAGCCGACCAACGGTCGGCTCTACCGAATCGTTCGTACGGGCCGACGGCCGGGGTAGCGTAGTCCCTCACACGTAGAGCCGACCGTTGGTCGGCTGCTCTTCCTGCGGACACCGCGATACCTGATACAGGCACCACGCGCTGCGCGGTGCAGCCGACCAACGGTCGGCTCTACCGCTTGCCTTTGCCGACCAATGGTCGGCTCTACCGGCGTCGTGTCTCGAACCGCTCCTCGAAGAATTCGTCCAGCGCCTTCCAGGCGCGCTTGGCGGCGCGTTCGTTGTACAGGCACCCCGGCGGACTGTTGGCGTCGGCCTCGGCGAAGCAATGCACCGCGCCGCTGTAGTTGGTGAATTCCCAGTCGACCTTGGCGGCATTCATTTCCTGCTCGAAGCTGGCGATGTCGTCCTTGCTCACGCCCTTGTCGCCGGCGCCATTGAGCACCAGCACCGAGGGATGGGTGCCACCGGCCTTGGCCGGCAACGGCGAGCCCAGCCCGCCGTGCAGGCTGACCACGCCGGCCAGCGGGGCACCTGCCCGGGCCATTTCCAGCACGGTGGTGCCACCGAAACAGAAGCCGACCGCGCCGATCCGCGACGCATCCAGCGGCGCCTTGCCCGCCTGCGCCTTGAGCACCTCGATGGCCTTCAGCGCGCGCGCCCGCAGCACGGGGCGCTCGTTGCGCAGCTTGGTCGCCACCGGCCCCGCCTCGGCGTCGGTCTTCGGGCGCACGCCCTTGCCGTACACATCGGCCACCAGCACCACATAGTCGTCGCCGGCCAACTGCTTGGCCTTGGCGATGGCCGAGTCATTGACGCCCTTCCAGTTGGGCACCATCACCAGCCCGGGACGCTTGTCGCTGTCGCCGTCGTCATAGACCAGCACGCCACTGAAGGTGGTGCCGTCCAGCTGCCATTCCACCGGCTGGGTCTTCATTGCCGCCATCGTCGGCAGCGCCACCATGCCCAACAGCACCGCCGCTCCCCACCGCCATTGCCTGACCATGCGCCTGCTCCTCCGGATAAGAACCCCGAGTGTAGGACGGTCGGGCGAACACCCCGTGTAGAGCGGGGCTCTGCCCCGCTGCCGTTCCCCACCGTCCGCAATCCAAAGCAGCGGGGCAGAGCCCCGCTCTACGAAAATCTGGCACTCTTGTCGGCCGCTTCTGCACGGCTGCTGCGCCATGACGCTTGTCGATCGCTTCCTCACCGGCCTGGTGCCCCGCCTTCCCGATGACGAAGTCTCCATGTGGGCCTGGACCGAAGGGGCCAGCGCCACAGACCGGAAGCGCCTGCGTGACCGTTGGCCGCAGGTGCCTGACAGCCTGGTGGACCTGCTGGGCCGTATTGATGGCACCCATTACCGCGCCTACCCCGGCGGCGAGGTCTGTGTCCCGATGCTCGGCTCGGACCTGGGCAGCTACCCGTACTACCTGCGGTCGATCGAACAGATCTTCGAAGACACCGCCCAGTGGGACAGCTGGGGCGAGAGCATCCGCTCGATCTACGAGGAATGGCTGGAGGAAGACGCCGATATCCTCGGCGCCGGCATCGATGCCGACCTGCCGATGGGCCAGCGCCTGTGCTTCGCGCACTGCGTGAACAACGGCGGCACCTCGATGCTGTACCTGGATTTCGATCCCGCGCCCGGCGGCGTTGTCGGCCAGGTAGTGCGCTACCTGCATGACCCGGACAGCTATGTGGTGATCGCACCGGGCTTTGATGCGTACCTGGCGCAGTTGATCGAGGACGAGTACCTGTTCATGGGAGACCAGGACGGGTGATGCACTGAGGCGCGACGGAACGGGCAAGCGCGACCGCAGCCGAGCAACGGTCGGCTCTACGCGATGCCGATGCCGGCGATGGCGGTGATCGCCTCCGGGTCGAACCCGGCCAGTGCGGCGAAGTGGCGGCCGCGTGCGACGTAGTCTTGGTACACCCCGTAGCTGGGCGCGCCCGGCGACATCAACACCACCCCGCCCTGCACGCCCAGTGCGGTGCGGGCCAGCTGCATCGCCTCGGCCAGGTCAGCCGCCGCATGCAGCCCGAAGCGGCCGGCATCGGCCAGTGGTTGCAGCAGCGCATGGATGCGCGGCCCGTTGGCCCCCATCGTGATGATCTCCACCGGCGGCATGTCGTGGGCCATGTGCTGCACGAAGTCCTGCCAGTCCAGGCCGCGGTCGTGCCCGCCCACCAGCAGCGCGATGCGCTGCCCGGCAAAACAGTCCAGCGCGGCAAGGCTGGCGTGCGGCGTGGTGCTGATGGAATCGTTGACGAACGTCAGGCCATCACGCGTACCCACGGTCTGCAGGCGATTGGGCAGCGGGCGGAAGTCCTGCACGGCAGGTGCCAGCGCCGCCGCATCCAGCCCCAGGGCCTCCAGCGCGGCCAGCACCGCGCACAGGTTCCCGCGGTTGTGCCGCCCGGGCAGGGGCGTGTTGGCGGTATCGAATACCGCGTGATCGCCGCGATACACCACCTCGCCCCGCATGTGCCAGCCCTGCGGCTGGTTGAACCACACCACCTGGCTGTGCGGCAGCGACAACGCGGCCAGGTGCGGATCGGCGGCATTGAGCACGGCGATGCGCGGCTGCGCTTCAGTCACCAGGCGCAGCTTGTCGGCGATGTAGCGCGCTTCGCTGCCGTGCCAGTCCAGGTGTTCGGGAAACAGGTTGAGCACGATCGCCACCTGCGGGTGCGCGCCACTGCGCGCGACCTCGCCGGTCTGGTAGCTGGACAGCTCCACCGCCCAGTACTGCGGGGCCGGCTGCGGGTCCAGCACTTCCAGCAACGGCAGGCCGATATTGCCCACCAGCGCGGTGCGCGCGCCGGACGCGCGCAGCAGGTGCGCCAGCAGCGAAGTGGTGGTGCTCTTGCCCTTGGTGCCGGTCACGCACACGGTGTCCTGCACGGTGCCATCGGCCGCGGCGTGCTCGGCAAACCACAACGAGGTGCCGCCGATGAACTGCGTGCCCGCCGCCGTGGCCTGCAGGGCCGCCTCGCCATACGGGCTGATGCCCGGCGATTTGATCACCACCTCGAACGCGGCCAATGCCGCCCCGGTCACGTCCGACCGCACGGCCAACGTGCCGGCGGTTTCCGCGCGCACAGCCGCCGCCTCGGCCTCCGGGCAGAACAGGGTCAGCGGCAGCGACGGCAGCCGCTGCTGCAGCACGCCGAAGGCGGCGCGCCCTTCCCGCCCCCACCCCCACAACGCAACGCGCTTGCCCTCAAGCTGCGAAATTCGCACGCAGGCGCTCCCAGATCGACGCCGGGATGCGGTGCTCGCCTTCCAGCACCAGCAACGGCGCGATGCCCAGCTCGGTGCTGTCCAGCTGCGGCTGGATCTCGCTGACGAAACGCTTCACCAGCGCATCTTCGGCCCACTCCGGGCGCGCCGCCAGGGTAGCCATCGCCGCGCGCGATTCGCGGCCTTCGCCCACGCATTCGAACGGCTTGTGGTCCTGGAATTCCAGCAGCGCATCGAAGCCGCCGGCCTGCTCCGGATCGTCCAGCAGGTTGCGGCCGAAGATCGCCACCAGGCGGGTCTTGGGCATGAACGGGGCCAGCGCCAGGAACACGAAGTGGCACTTCGGGCAGACCCCGCACCAGCGGTTCACCGGGCGCTCGCCCAGGATGTGGAAGTTGCGGTTGCAGCTGGAGAAGTGCGCGTCGTAGACATCGCTCTTGGCGAACTGCCGCGCTACCGCCAGTTCCGACAGCGGGCGCAGCAGCGAGTAGTAATGCAGGTCGGCGGCCACGTGCTGCTCCAGGTATTCCCCGAACGCCTGCTCGAACGCCCAGCCCTTGGACCACTGGTGGTTCACCTCGCCGGTGCCGGGAATCTGGCTGCCGTAGCTGGCCGAGCGCTCGTTGGAGAACACCACCTGGTCCACGCCCTGCAGCAGCGCGGCCAGCACCATGATCGCCGAGTTCACCGCGGTCACCGGGATATGCCCGTTCCACGCGCCCTGGCGGTTCAGGTCAAACAGTTCCGGGGCCAGCGCGCGGCCGATGTTCAAGGTGGGCAGGCCGGTACGTTCGGCGCAGGCGCGGATCAACTGCGAACCGCCGATCCAGGTGACCGTTTCGGCAATGCCCAGCCCGCGCAGGGCTTCGATGCTGACCAGCGAATCCTTGCCGCCGCCAATGGCCACCAGCGCATGTTCGCGCAGGCCTACCGCCGGGGCGCTGAGCGCCTCGCCGTCCACCGGCAGGCGGAAGCGCCCACGCAGGTTCAGGCCATTGCGGTAGGCGAACTCGCCCAGGCCGTTGAGGTAGACCTCCTCGACCAGCGCTGCGGTGGCCGCGTCGATGCGGTAGCTGTCGATGCGGACCTGGTCGGGCACGCCAGCCTTGTAATAGCTCACGCCGGCAATCAGGTGCAGCAGGCGCAGGGCACGCTGCACCGCCTCGGCACGCGCGCCGTCCAGCGCGAACGGCGCGCCGGGAATGGTGACCGTCTCGGTCAGCTCGGGGCCGTCGTCGAAGGCATATACCAGCTGCGCCACGCCGGTATCCGCGGCGAAATCGCAGCGGACGAAGCGGAAAACGGCAACCTGGTGTTTATCGAAAGCAGTCATGGTGTATCCGGTTCAGAGGGCGGCCGTGCGTGTGCACGGCGCGTCTTCAAGGGTGGGCGGCAGGCGGCGGTCAAGGACCGTCATCGATGACGTCCTCGCGCGGCAGCTCGCGCTGGTTGTAGGTGTTGGCCATGACGTAACCGTAGGCACCGGCATCGGCGATCAGCATCACATCGTCCGGCGCGGTCGAGACCGGCAGCTTGCGGCGCTTGCCGAACACATCGCTGGACTCGCAGATCGGGCCGACCACGTCGAACGCGGCCTCGGCGTAGCCGCCGAGCCGGCTCAGGTTCTCGATGTCGTGCCAGGCGTCATACAGGGCCGGGCGCATCAACGTGTTCATGCCGGCATCCAGGCCCACGCGGCGCACGCCGTCCTTTTCGATCACCTGGGTGGCCGTGGCCAGCAGCACGCCCGATTCGGCCACCAGGTAGCGACCCGGTTCGATCGCCAGCCGGAACGCCGGGTGCACCGCCTTGACCTCGGCCAGGCCAACGGCCCAGGCGTCCAGGTCGAACGGCTCGTCGTCGGCGCTGTAGGGAATGGGCAGGCCACCGCCAATGTCGATGGTTTCCACGCTGCCGATGCGCCGCGCGAAACCGGCCAGCTCATCGCACATCAGGCGCCAGTGCTGCGCGGTTTCCACGCCACTGCCCAGGTGCGCATGCAGGCCCACCACGCGGGTACCCAGCTCGGTGGCCAGGCGCACGAACTCGTCCACGCGGGCGATCGGCAGGCCGAACTTGGAGTCCTTGCCGCCGGTACGGACCTTGGCGTGGTGGCCTTCGCCACGGCCCAGGTCCACCCGCAGCCACAGCTCGCGGTTGCGGAACAGGTCCGGCCAACGCTGCAGCGCTTCCACGTTGTCCACGGTAACGGTGACACCCAGCGCGAACGCGGCGTCGTACTCGGCGCGCGGGGCGAAGCTGGGGGTGAACAGCACGCGCCGGGGCGACAGCGTGGGCAGCGTGTTGAACACGTGCTTGAGCTCGCCGTGCGACACGCACTCCAGGCCGAAGCCTTCCTGCTCCAGCACTTCCAGGATGGCCGGGTGCGAATTGGCCTTGATCGCGTAGTAGCGCTGGTCGATGGCCTTGATCGCAGTCAGCGCGCGCGCACGCGCCCGCACCGTGGGCAGGTTGTACACGTAGCGCGGCGTACCGGCCTGGGCGAGCGTCAGCAGGTGGGCACGCTGGCCCCGCCACCAGGCGGTTTCGCGCGGGCGCACGGTGCCGGCGATCTCGCGCCAGCGCGGGCCGAACACTTCGCCCTCTTCCACCGGCATCGCACCGCTGTCGATCAGCTCGGCGTGCAGGATCGGCAGCAGCCCATCGGCGTCGGCTTCATCGATGACGAAGGTCAGGTTGAGGTCGTTGGACGACTGCGAAATCATGTGCACGCGCTCGCGCCCGAACGTGGCCCACACGTCCGACAGCTTGTGCAGCAGCGAACGCATGCCGCGCCCGACCAGGGTGATCGCCGCGCACGGCACGATGATCTTGACCTTGCAGATCTGCGACAGGTCCGCCGACAGCGCAGCCAGCACGTCGGTGTTGACCAGGTTCTCGGACGGGTCCAGCGACACGGTGACGTTGGTTTCGGCCGAACCGATCAGGTCCACCGACAGCCCGTGCTTCTTGAACAGCCCGAACACGTCGGCCAGGAAGCCGACCTGCTGCCACATGCCGATGCCTTCCATGGACACCAGCACGATGCCGTTGCGGCGGCTGATCGCCTTCACCCCCGGCACCGGCGCGGCATTGCCGTCGATGCTGGTGCCCGGCAGCTCCGGGCGTTCGGTGTCCAGGATGGCCATCGGCACGCCGGCGTCGCGGCACGGCTTGATCGAGCGCGGGTGCAGCACCTTGGCGCCGGTGGTGGCGATTTCCTGGGCTTCGTAATAGTCCAGGCGGGTCAGCAGGCGCGCATCGGGTACGTCGCGCGGATTGGCGCTGAACATGCCCGGCACGTCGGTCCAGATCTCCACGCGGCTGGCCCCGAGCAGCGCCCCGAAGTACGCCGCCGAAGTGTCCGAGCCGCCGCGGCCGAGAATGGCGGTGCCGCCATCGGCGTGCCGCGAAATGAAGCCCTGGGTGATCAGCATGCGCGTGGGCTGGGCGCGGAAACGCGCGGCCCAGTCGGCATCGGCGCGCCACTGGCAGTTCACCGACAGCCGCTGCGACCAGTCGCTCTGGTTGGGCTGCGGCGGCAGCGCATCCAGCCACTGACGCGCGTCCATCCAGCCGAAGTCCAGGCCGCTGGCATGCAGGTAGGCCGCGCCCACGGTGGAGGACAGCAGCTCGCCCTGGCCCAGCACGTCGGCCTGCCAGTCCAGCGGGCGGCTGGCCGCGCGTGGGTCGTCGAGCAGCCCGGACAAGCCGGCCAGGCGTTCATCCAGCGCGGTGGCGTCCAGCGCCAGCTCGACCAGGAACTCGCGGTGGCGGGCCACCAGCGCGTCCACGCGGGCACGGCTGTCTTCGGCGCCGTCGGCAATGGCGGTCAGTTCATTGGTGACCCCGGACAACGCCGACACCACCACCAGCACGCGCGCGCCGGTCTCTTCCGCACGTTTTTTCGCCAGCTTCCCGATCGTGTCCCAGCGGTGACGACGCGACACGGAGGTGCCGCCGAACTTCAGTACGATCCAACGATCGACAAGGGGGGAAGCTGACATGGAAGTAAAGAGGGTTTCGTAGTGAGGGGGGGGGGATTCGCCCGGCACACCGGCCGAACTCCCGATTCTATGCCAAGCCCGGCCCCGGCAGGGCCTGCGCGGGCACCTGGTCCGCGCCGAAGGTGGGCCCGGGGCCGTCCCGGATTGGTAAGCTGCCCGACCGTTTCGCAGACCCTGATGCCATGACTTCCCGCCGTTTCCTGCAGTTGGACGTGTTTTCCCCCTACCCCGGCGCCGGCAACCCCCTGGCGGTGGTGCTGGATGCCGAAGGCCTGGACGAGGCGGCGATGCAGGCCATTGCCCGCTGGACCCGACTGCCGGAGACGACCTTCGTGTTCGCGCCGGAAGCGCCGGGCAGCAGCTACCGCCTGCGCATGTTCAGCCCGCAGAAGGAAGTACCCTTCGCCGGCCACCCCAGCGTGGGCACCGCGCATGCGGTGCTGGAGGAGGCCGTGGCAGCGCCGGTGGACGGCGTGCTGGTGCAGGACGGCATCGCCGGCACCCTGCCCTTGCAGGTGGACGGCACGGGCGCGGCCCGCACCATCGCCATCCGCACCCCGCGCGCCAGCGTGGCCGAGGTGGCGCAGCCGGATGACCCGCGCCTGCAGGCCGCCCTGGCCGGCTGGTCGCTGGGCGCATTGCCGCCGGCGCGGATGGCCGGTGGGCGCAGCTGGTGGGTGGTGGAACTGCGCGATGAGGCCACGCTGCGTGCGCTGCGGCCGGACTGGGACGCGATCGCCGCACTGGCCGAGAGCACCGACAGCATGGGCGTGTTCGCCTATGCGCGCAGCACGGGCGCGTCGTGGGACCTGGCGGTGCGGGCGTTCGTCGGCAACGGCCGTCGCTTCGAGGACGCCGCCTCCGGGGCCGCCAACGCGGTACTGGCCGCGTGGCTGGACAGCCGCGATGCACTGCCCGGCGCAGGACGCCGCTATCTGGTGAGCCAAGGCCGCGAAGTGGGCCACGATGCGCGGCTCAGCCTGCACATCGATGCCAACGGTGATGTGTGGTCGGGCGGCCAGGTGCAGACAGTCATCCGCGGCACGCTGGACTGGTGACACCGGCTGCGGCCTGCCCCGCAGGTACCGCCGCGCTGCGGGTGCCGGCCATTGGCCGGCACCCCTGAAGCAGCCGTCGGCCGTTAGGCCAGTTCGGCTTCCAGGCTGATCGGCACCGCACTCAGTGCCTTGGACACCGGGCAGTTCTGCTTGGCGTCATCGGCGATCGCCCGGAACTGGGTGGCGTCGATGTTGGGCACCACGGCCTTCACCTTCAAGGTGATCTGCGACAGCTGCGGGCCGCCTTCCATGGAAAGGTCCACCTTGGCTTCGGTGTCCAGCGAGGTCGGCACGAACCCGGCCTCGGTGAGTTTGGCCGACAGCGCCATGGTGAAGCAGCCGGCGTGCGCGGCGGCGATCAGTTCTTCCGGGTTGGTGCCCTTCTCATCGCCAAAGCGGCTGCTGAAGGCATAGCGGGTCTTGTCCAGCAGGCCGCTCTGCGGCGTGCTCAATTGTCCCTTGCCTGTCTTGAGGTCACCTTCCCAGTGCGCGGTGGCATGACGCGAAATACCCATCGGTGTGTCTCCTGCGGATGAATGGCAGGACCAGCATGGACGAGGCGGCGTTAGCACGGCGTCGGTCCGGCGGCCGCGCCCATCGCGGGCGCTCACCCGGGCCCGGTCGCCGTGCCGCATGGCGGCGAGAAAACCGCTGTTTTCAACGGGTTTGGAGCAAACCGACGGGCATCCTGACGATCCTGGCCGAGGCCACCGGGGTGATCGTCCGCCCTGTTTTTCGGGCATGTGCTGATGCACTGCAGTAACCGGCAGGCAGGAAATCGCGAACTTTTATGCGATTGCCTATTGGCGGCGCCGCCTGGTTGGCCTACATTTCGCTTGCCGACCGGGTTCGGCGCGACCAAACAACCAACCGTTCACGGAACAGGAAACCATGGCAAAGACCGCTAAGAAGGCTGCCCCGAAGAAGGCAGTAAAGAAAGTCGCTACCAAGGCAGCCGCCAAGCCGGCCGCTCCCAAGCCGATCAAGGACGTACTGAGCAAGTCTGGTCTGGTTGCACACATCGCTGAAACGTCCGGCGTTGTCGCCAAGGACGTGCGCGCCGTGCTCGCCTCGCTGGAAGGCGCCGTCGCCGCTTCGGTGCACAAGAAGGGCGCGGGCAGCTTCACCCTGCCGGGCCTGCTGAAGATCACCACCGTCAGCGTTGCGGCCAAGCCGAAGCGCAAGGGGATCAATCCGTTCACCAAGGAAGAGCAGTGGTTTGCCGCCAAGCCGGCTTCCACCAAGCTGAAGGTGCGTCCGCTCAAGAAGCTCAAGGACGCTGCGCTGTAACCAGCGCGTTTCCTGCAGCACCCGGACGGGACGGCCTTGGCCGTCCCGTTCTTTTTGGGCCGACCGCCGACGCTCGACCACAGGGGTGGCGAAACACAGCGTTGCCAATTGGGGGAGATGCGCTCGCGTCGCGCGTAAACGCTGCACCCACGGCCATCTCCGGCCGACAGCGCCAGCGTGGAACGCGCGCGGTGGAACACTGCGTGCGGCCGCGCCCGTCGCCCCCGGCCGCCGGCACGCCTATGGTGGTTTCGTCCCCCCAACGCCAGCCGCCATGACCAGCCCCTCCCAGCGCTATCGCATTACCGTTACCCCGATCGAGAAGGACGGGTTGCAGTGCAGCGGACGCTGCACGATCGAACTGGAACATCGCGCGCAGCAGGACTGGATGCGCCTGATGGAAATCGCACGGCGCCAGACCGGCCTGAGCGGTGACGAGCGCGCGGCCGCCATCGTGGCCACCCAGCTGCTGCACGACCTGGCCCAGCGCCACGCGCACGAACCGGGCCATCCGTTGAGCGTCCTGCAGCCGCAGCTCGGCGAAGTGCTCACGGCCCTGCAGGCGATCCAGCAAGCGCCCTGAGCGCGCCACCCGACCGCTACACTCTGCCCTTCACCTGGGGGAGTGCCCGCATGCGTCGTGCCGTGATCCTGTTGCCGCTGCTGCTGGGCGGTTGCTCCTGCGAGCGTCACCCAGCCGCCGACGCGCCTGGCGCTGCCGCGACGGCAGCGACCGCGGTCGCCGAAGCGACCGGCAGTACCGATGCCGCCACCGTCGCTCCGCTCGGGCCCGCGCCGCTGAGCGCCGTGGCAGCGGGTGCCGAGGACGAAGGCGTCGTGGTGCGCCACTACCTCAATGCACTCGCGCGCGGCGACCACGCCGCCGCCGATGCGTTCTGGAGTGGGGGCCGCACCGCCAGCCATGCCGATGACGCGGTGCTGCGCCAACTGCTTTCCCAACCCGAACCGTCGCGTGTGCTCAGCCTGCGCATGGACACCGAGGTCCCCATCGCCCGCGACCAGGCCCAGCCCTCGCGTCTGCGCGAGGTCCCGGTGCGGATCCGCGTGATGACCGCCGATGGCCCCCTGCGCTACCAGGGCGGGTATCGCCTGCAGCCACGCCCCGACGCAAGCGGCTGGGAAATCCACGGCGCGTCGGTGCAGCCCGTGCTGGACTGACTGCCCGGCAACCACCCTGCAGCGGCGGCGCGGCATCCAAGCTGGATTCAGCCGGAAGCGCTATCGTTGGCGCCTCCTCCTTAGCTACGGCCCGCCCCATGAACGCACGCCCGCTGTTGTCCCGCATCGCCGCATGCACGGTGCTGATCGCCGCCGCAGTCGGTGCGCAAGCCGCACCCAGCGTGTCCGGCCGCCAGTTGTCGGTGGGCGCCAGCGACGTTCAGCAGTACCTGGACGGCAGCTTCCCACGCACCCAGGATGCGCTCGGCGGGCTGATCGCCATGACCATGAGCCATCCGCAACTGGCCCTGCCACAGGGCAACCGCCTGGATCTGGGCTTCGATATCGCCATGGCCACCGCCGGCAGCGCGCCGGCCGCGCTGGGCAAGGTGAAGTTGAGCAGTGGCTTGCGCTACGACGCGCAGACCCAGGGCTTCCACCTGGACCAGCCGACCGTGGACGACTTCACCCCCGCCAACAACGGTGGACGCCTGGATTCGCGCACGCGCAGCCTGCTCAATGCCTGGCTGACCGACTATGCGCGGCGCGAGCCGATCTACAAGATCGACCCCACCGTGGCCAGCGTGCTCGGCGCGCTGCAGGTGCAATCGGCGCAGGTGGAGAACGGCAAGCTGGTGGTGACGTTCAACCAGGATCTGGGCAAGCTGGTCCCGGCGGGCATGCTGGGCAAATGATGCGGGAGCGCACCGACCAACGGTCGGTGCCTACTGGATGATCGGTGCGCAGCAGACACCGGTAGGTACCGACCGTTGGTCGGTACCCATCACGTCGGTACGCATCAGGTCGGTGCACACCGCATTGGCCCCGCCCCGATCAGCCGGCCAGTGCCTTGGCCACCGCGTCGGCGAACGCCGGAATGTCATCCGGCTTGCGGCTGGTGATCAGGTTGCCGTCCACCACTACCTCGGCATCGCGCCACTGCGCGCCGGCGTTGGTGAGGTCGGTTTTCAGCGACGGCCACGAGGTAACCGCGTGGCCCTTGGCCAACCCCGACTCCACCAGCAGCCACGGGCCATGGCAGATCGCCGCGACCGGCTTGCCCGCTGCGCCAAATGCCTTGATGAAGTCCACGGCCTGCGTATCGATGCGCAGCTTGTCGGGGTTGATCACCCCGCCCGGCAGCACCAGTGCGTGGTACGTGTCGGGCTTGGCCGCTGCCAGCGCCTGATCCACCGCCACCGATTCGCCCCAGTCCTTGCCCTTCCAGCCGCGGATCTGGCTGGCATCGCCGGGGGCGATCACTGTCACCGTGGCGCCCCACGTTTCCAGCAGGCGCTTGGGCTCCTGCAGTTCGGACTGTTCAAAACCGTCGGTGGCCAGGATCGCCACCTTCTTGCCGTCGAGTGCGTGTGCCATGGAGAGGCTCCGGTAGAAAGGAGCCTTCAGTCTGCCGCGCCACGCATTGAGCAGCAGTGACCAGCATGTGCAGGGCGCGTGGGCAGTGCCGGCAGCCACCGGCACCCCGTGCACGCCGCCGGATCAGCGCTTGGGCTGCAGCATCGTCCCGGTGCACTTCTTCGACCCGCAGCGGCACTCCCAGATCTTCTTCAGGCGCGCGGTGTGGCGCTCGGCCAGGGTGATGCCGTAGTTGTAGGTCAGCTCGTCGCCCGGCTTGATGTCCTTGATCGCCTCGATGAACACCTTGTCCTCGCGGCGGTTGTCACCCTCGGCTTCCTCGATCACCGCCTCGCAGTTCGGCTCGCAGCTGTGGTTCAACCAGCGCGCGTCGTTGCCCTTGTAGTTGGCATCGATGACGTAATCGTCGTTCAGGGTGAACAGGAAGGTGTGCCCGCTCTCGACATCCCCGGTATCATCGGCATCCACATCGGCGTGGCTGCGCAGCAACCCCTTGTACTGGATGACCCGCTCGCCCTGCTTGATCGGCGCCAGCGCGAACACGCCGTTGCCGTGGATGGAGGACTTGCGGGCTTGGATCTTCTTGGGCATGTGGCTGGCCGTTGCGGAAGGTAGGCAACGATTCTCGCTTAATCTTTGTGATTGCCAAAGCCACGCGATGCCCAGCCCCTGCAGCATCCCCCGGGATCGCCCCTGAACGGGGTGGGTTGGATGCCCGCGGAGAAAAGCGTACAATTTCAGTCCGCTTTACGGTTCAACCCTCTCCATGCTCCGCGTCACCAAACTCACCGATTACGCCACCGTCGTGCTGACCGTGCTCGCCGCCCGCCCGGGCGAAGTGCTCAGTGCGACCGAACTGGCCGAGTTCGCCAGCCTTGAGCCGCCCACCGTCAGCAAGCTGCTCAAGCCGCTGGCCCAGGCCGGGCTGGTTGAAGGGCTGCGCGGCGTGCGCGGCGGTTACCGCCTGACCCGCCCGGCCGAGCAGATCACCCTGTTCGAGATCGTGGAAGCCATGGAGGGCCCGCTGGGCCTGACCGAGTGCGCCCACGAGCACAGCCAGTGCGGCCGCGAGATGCAATGCGGCGCGCGCAGCAGCTGGCGGCTGATCAACGACGTGGTGTCCGAAGCACTGCGCGCGGTCAGCCTGGCGCAGATCCTGCCCCCTCTTCCCCTTGTTGATGCTTCGCGCCGCGTGATCGCGGCCGATGTCGTCTCCTGATCCACAGGCAGCCCCCATGGCCACCGATATCCTCGACACCGTCGCCACCGGCGATACCCCCAACCGCGAGATCCACGAGCAGCTTGGCCGCAAGTATTCGGCCGGCTTCATCACCGATATCGAATCGGACTCGCTGCCGCCTGGACTGGACGAGGACACCATTCGTGCCCTGTCGGCCAAGAAGGACGAGCCGGAATGGATGACGCAGTGGCGCCTGGACGCCTACCGCCACTTCCTGACCATGCCGATGCCGGAGTGGGCGAAGCTGAAGATCGCGCCGATCGACCTTCAGTCGCTGAGCTATTACTCCGCGCCCAAGGGCCCCAAGTACGCCTCGCTGGACGACGTGCCCAAGGAACTGCTGGACACCTACGACAAGCTGGGCGTGCCGCTGCACGAGCGCGCCAAGCTGGCCGGCGTGGCCGTGGATGCGGTGTTCGACTCGGTTTCGGTGGGCACCACCTTCCGCAAGGAACTGGCCGAAAAGGGCGTGATCTTCTGCTCGATGTCCGAAGCCATCAAGGAGCACCCGGAACTGGTCAAACAGTACCTGGGCACCGTGGTGCCGGTCGGCGACAACTACTTTGCCGCGTTGAATTCGGCGGTGTTCTCCGACGGCAGTTTCGTGTTCATCCCCAAGGGCGTGCGTTGCCCGATGGAACTGAGCACCTACTTCCGCATCAACGCCGGCCACACCGGCCAGTTCGAGCGCACCCTGATCATCTGCGAGGACAAGGCGTAC
>Ga0182008_10000297_pt1 | contig 38971 bp, 39 predicted proteins | sample Sormic07211129_1_FD_120482 | JGI IMG/M metagenome (GOLD analysis project Ga0182008, IMG submission 120482) | Rhizosphere microbial communities from Sorghum bicolor, Mead, Nebraska, USA - 072115-129_1 metaG | ecosystem: Host-associated > Plants > Roots > Rhizosphere | place: USA: Nebraska...
ACAGGAACAGCCAGAGGAAAGGAATGCCGATCACCAGCTTGCGACCGCTGGGCAGCATACGGAACAGCTTCTGATTGAAAGTGCTCATGGTCGATGTACTCATGCTCGCAGTACCACGCCGCTGTCGTCTTCCCACCAGACGTAGACTTCGTCATCCCAGGTCGGCCGCGAGCCACGGCGCTCGGCGTTGGCCATGAACGACTGGACGATCTTGCCGCCAGGCAGCTCGACGTAGAACACCGAGTGACCGCCCAGGTAGGCGATGTCATGCACCTTGCCCTTGGACCAGTTGTAGCGGGCGTCGGGCTTGAGGGTGGTGACCAGCATCTTTTCCGGGCGGATGGCGTAGGTCACCGACTTGTCCTGCACCGAGGTGCTGACCCCGTGGCCGACGTAGATCTGCTGCTCGAGGTCCGCGCAGTCGATGATGGCGTAGCCTTCCAGGTCTTCGGTAACGGTGCCGTCGAAGGCGTTGACGTTGCCGATGAATTCGCACACCAGGCGGCTCACCGGCGCTTCGTAGATGTCCACCGGGCTGCCGGTCTGGGCGATCCAGCCCAGGTGCATGATGGCGATGCGCTGGGCCATGGTCATGGCCTCTTCCTGGTCGTGGGTCACCATCACGCAGGTCACGCCCACGCGCTCGATGATCTCCACCAGTTCCAGTTGCATCTGCGAGCGCAGCTTCTTGTCCAGGGCGCCCATGGGTTCGTCCAGCAAGAGCAGCTTGGGGCGCTTGGCCAGGGAGCGGGCCAGGGCCACGCGCTGGCGCTGGCCACCGGAGAGCTGGTGCGGCTTGCGCTTGGCGTACTGGGTCATGTGCACCAGCTTGAGCATTTCCTCGACCCGGGCGTCGATCTCGCTGGCCGGCAGGCGGTCCTGCTTGAGGCCGAAGGCAATGTTCTGGGCCACGGTCATGTGGGGGAACAGGGCGTAGGACTGGAACATCATGTTGATCGGCCGCTCGTAGGGCGGCATGTCGGTGATGTCCACGCCATCCAGCAGGATGCGGCCTTCGGTGGGGCGTTCGAAGCCGGCGAGCATGCGCAGCAGGGTGGATTTGCCGGAGCCGGAACCGCCCAGCAGGGCAAAGATCTCGCCTTGGTGGATCTCCAGGGACACATCGTCCACGGCCACGGTTTCATCGAACTTCTTGGTCACGCGGTCGATCTTGACCAGGACCTTCTGCGGGCTCGGAGTGCCTTCGAGGGCCTTGCGGTAAGTGCTGGAGGCGTTTGCCATGTGAAACTCCCAACAGGTGTCAGCAGCCCGATCAATTCGGCCGGGCCTAAAGGTTGATTGCCAGCCCGCAGTGAGTGCGGGCTGATTCGGCGCTGCCTCCCTGGCGGCCTGACGCTATTTGTTGTTGTGGTCTTGCCGTGTGTTGCTCACGCTGGACGACGGGCGCGCACAGGCGCGCTCGCCGCGGGGCAGGGCGTGATGAATCGTCTGGGTTGTGGCCGCGGCCGGTGGTTCAGCGCCGTTGTGCGGCCCGTTGCCGGCAGGCGTCGCCAAAGGCCTGGAAGATCCGCAGGTAGGCCGGGTTCGACAGCACCTGCCATTCCGGGTGCCACTGCACGCCGAAGGCGAAGGCCTTGCTGTGTTCCACCGACAGCGCCTCGATCAGGCCGTCCGGGGCCACGGCCTCGACCCGCAGGCCGGGGGCCAGGCGGTCGACGCCCTGGCTGTGGATCGAGTTGACCTGGATCTCGCCGCCCAGGCCCATGGCCTCGAACACACCGCCGGGCTGGATCGCCACCGGGTGCGCCGGGGCGTACTGCACTTCGATGCGCGGATCGTCGGCTTCGCGGTGGTCCATGTAGCCCGGCAGTTCATGCACCTTCTGGTGCAGGCTGCCGCCGAAGGCCACGTTCATTTCCTGGAAGCCGCGGCAGATGCCGAGCACCGGCACGCCGGCGGCAATCGCCGCGCGCAGCAGGGGCAGGGTGGTGGCATCGCGCTGCGGGTCGTGGGCGGTGCCCGGCTCGCTGGGAGTGCCTTGGTAATGGAAGGGTTCGACATTGGATGGCGAGCCGGTAAACAGCAGCCCATCCACTTGCCGCAGCAGATCGTCGATGTCGATCAGATCCGCCAGGGAAGGAATGATCAGGGGCAGGCCCTCGGCCGCGACGCTGACAGCACGCAAGTACTTGTCGCCGCTGACGTGGTAGGGGTGCAGGCCGATCTCTTTGACGCACGCAGTAACGCCGATCAATGGCTTGAATGCCATTTTTATCACCTCGAAATTCACGCTGGAACGAGTTTTTCCAGAGCTTATCCTCGTTGATTTTAATTAACAACTTCCATGTAAAAAATTCTAAACATTATCTGCTTGAAACCCGCAGGCGGCGCGGATTGCGCGGCGTATCGACCTTTAGTGAGGCAAAATAATTGACGAATGGTGGCTGCTGTTGGCTATTGACTCCGGTTTTTCTTTCGGGTTGACTGCTGGCGTGTCACAGCAGTGAACATAATAATTAACACAATAGGTGCATCATGTCGGTCCCCCCGCGTGCCATTCAACTCAATGAAGCCAATGCCTTCCTGAAAAAACACCCCGAGGTTCTCTACGTCGATCTGCTGATTGCAGACATGAACGGTGTGGTGCGCGGCAAGCGCATCGAGCGCACCGCGCTGCACAAGGTCTATGAGAAGGGCATCAACCTGCCCGCCTCGCTGTTTGCCCTGGATATCAACGGTTCCACGGTGGAAAGCACCGGCCTGGGCCTGGACATCGGTGATGCCGACCGCATCTGCTACCCGATCCCCGGCACCCTGAGCGTCGAGCCCTGGCAGAAGCGCCCCACCGCGCAACTGCTGATGACCATGCACGAGATCGAAGGCCAGCCGTTCTTCGCCGACCCCCGCGAAGTGCTGCGCCAGGTGGTGAGCAAGTTCGACGAGATGGGCCTGACCATCTGCGCCGCCTTCGAGCTGGAGTTCTACCTGATCGACCAGGACAACGTGAACGGCCGTCCGCAGTCGCCCCGTTCGCCGATCTCCGGCAAGCGTCCGCATTCCACCCAGGTCTACCTGATCGACGACCTCGACGAGTACGTCGACTGCCTGCAAGACATCCTCGAAGGCGCGAAAGAGCAGGGCATTCCGGCCGACGCCATCGTCAAGGAAAGCGCCCCGGCGCAGTTCGAAGTCAACCTGCACCACGTCAGCGACCCGATCAAGGCCTGTGACTACGCAGTACTGCTCAAGCGCCTGGTAAAGAACATCGCCTACGACCATGAAATGGACACCACCTTCATGGCCAAGCCTTACCCGGGCCAGGCGGGCAACGGCCTGCATGTGCACATCTCGATCCTCGACAAACAGGGCAACAACATCTTCGCCAGCGAAGACCCAGAGACCAACGAAGCCCTGCGCCACGCCATCGGCGGCGTGCTGGACACCCTGCCGCAGCAGATGGCTTTCCTGTGCCCCAACGTCAACTCGTACCGCCGCTTCGGTGCGCAGTTCTACGTGCCGAACTCGCCGACCTGGGGCATCGACAACCGCACCGTGGCCGTGCGCGTACCCACCGGTTCTGCCGATGCGGTGCGCATCGAGCACCGGGTGGCCGGCGCCGACGCCAACCCTTACCTGCTGATGGCTTCGGTGCTGGCGGGCATTCACCACGGCCTGACCAACAAGATCGACCCGGGCGCGCCGGTTGAAGGCAACTCCTACGAGCAGAACGAACAAAGCCTGCCCACCAACCTGCGGGACGCCCTGCGCGTACTGGACGACAGCGAAGTGATGGCCAAGTACATCGACCCGATGTACATCGACGTGTTCGTGGCCTGTAAGGAAAGCGAGTTGGCGGAGTTCGAAAACTCCATCTCCGACCTGGAATACAACTGGTACCTGCACACGGTCTGATGACCGTGTCACTTCCTGCGTTGAGTATTTGCCATGACTAAATCCCGCAGCGACTGGGAGCAGCACTTCCAGTCCCTCAGCCTTGAAGGCCGTGCCTTTATCGACGGCCAGTACTGCGCCGCCGCCAGCGGTGCCACCTTTGAATGCCTGAGCCCGGTGGACGGGCGCTTCCTGGCCAACGTTGCCAGCACCGATCAGGCCGATGCCGATCGTGCGGTGGCGGTGGCGCGCCAGGCGTTCAACAGTGGCGTCTGGTCGGGCAAGGCCCCGGCCGAGCGCAAGCGCATCCTCACGCGCTTTGCCGAACTGATCCTTGAGCACCAGGAAGAACTGGCGCTCCTGGAAACCCTGGACATGGGCAAGCCGATTGGCGACTCCATGGCCATCGACATTCCAGCCACGGCCAACGCCATCCGCTGGAACGCCGAAGCCATCGACAAGCTCTACGATGAAGTGGCGGCCACCCCTCACGACCAGCTGGGCCTGGTGACCCGGGAACCGGCGGGCGTGGTAGCGGCCATCGTGCCGTGGAATTTCCCGCTGATCATGGCCAGCTGGAAATTCGCCCCGGCCCTGGCGGTGGGCAACTCGTTCATTCTCAAGCCGTCGGAAAAGTCGCCGTTGACCGCGATCCGCATCGCCCAGCTGGCCCTGGACGCCGGAATCCCCAAAGGCGTGTTCAACGTCCTGCCGGGTTACGGCCACACCGTCGGCAAGGCCCTGGCCCTGCACATGGATGTGGACGTGCTGGCCTTCACCGGCTCCACCGCCGTGGGCAAGCAACTGTTGGTGTACTCCGGCGAAAGCAACATGAAGCGGGTGTGGCTGGAAGCCGGTGGCAAGAGCCCCAACGTGGTGTTTGCCGATGCCCCGGACCTGCGCGAAGCCGCCGAGGCGGCGGCCGCAGCCATCGCCTTCAACCAGGGCGAAGTCTGCACCGCCGGCTCGCGCCTGCTGGTGGAGCGCTCGATCCGCGAGCAGTTCATCCCGCTGCTGGTGGAGGCCCTCAAGGGCTGGAAACCGGGCCACGCCCTCGACCCCGAGACCCGGGTCGGCGCGGTAGTGGACCAGCGCCAGCTGGACAACGTGCTGCGCTACATCGAGATCGGCAAGGAGCAGGGCGGCCAACTGCTGGCCGGCGGTGTCCGCACCCTGGAAAGCACTGGCGGCCTGTATGTCGAGCCGACGATCTTCGACGGCGTGACCAACGCCATGACCATCGCCCGGGAAGAAATCTTCGGCCCGGTGCTGTCGGTCATCAGTTTCGATACCGAAGAAGAAGCGCTGCAGATCGCCAACGACAGCATCTTCGGCCTGGCGGCCGGGGTCTGGACCGCCAACCTCAGCCGCGCCCACCGTTTCGCCCGTGGCCTGCGGGCCGGCAGTGTGTGGGTCAACCAGTACGACGGCGGCGACATGACCGCGCCGTTCGGCGGCTTCAAACAGTCCGGCAATGGCCGCGACAAGTCGTTGCACGCCTTCGACAAATACACCGAGCTCAAAGCGACCTGGATCAAGCTCTAACTCTTATAACAACAGCGGCGGCGGGCCTGGGCCCGTACCCGCTGGGGAATTTCTCATGCAAACCTACGTGAACAGCTACTACGCGGCGACCCGCAACCAGACCACCGACTACCCGCAACTCGAAGAGTTGGTGGAGTGCGACGTCTGCGTGATCGGCGCCGGCTACACCGGCCTGTCCTCGGCCTTGTTCCTGGCGGAAGCGGGCTACAGCGTCACCGTGCTGGAAGCGGCCAAGGTCGGCTTCGGCGCCAGCGGGCGCAACGGCGGGCAACTGGTCAACTCCTACAGCCGCGACGTGGACGTGATCGAAGAACGCTACGGCGAAAAAAGCGCCGAAGTACTCGGCAGCATGATCTTCGAAGGCGCCGACATCATCCGCCAGCGCATCCAGCACTACGACATCCAGTGCGACTACCGCCCCGGTGGCATCTTCGCCGCCCTGAACAACAAGCAGCTCAAGGGCCTGGCGGAACAGAAGCGCAACTGGGAGCGCCTGGGCAATAACAACCTGAAGATGCTCGACAAGGCGCAGATCGACCGCGAAGTCGGCACCAAGAACTACATCGGCGGCCTGCTGGACATGCAGGGCGGCCACATCCACCCGCTGAACCTGGCCCTGGGCGAAGCCAGCGCCATCATCGGCCTGGGCGGCAAGATCTTCGAACAGTCGGCGGCGGTGGAAATCACCTACGGCGAACCCAACGTGGTGCGCACCGCCAAGGGCGTGGTCCGCGCCAAATACCTGCTGATCGCCGGCAACGCCTACCTGCAGCAAGACCTCGACCCCCGCGTGACCCGCAAGAGCATGCCCTGCGGTTCGCAGATCGTGGTTACCGAGCAACTGCCTGAGCAACTGGCCCGCAGCCTGATCAGCAACAACTACTGCGTGGAAGACTGCAACTACCTACTGGACTACTTCCGCCTGACCGGCGACAACCGCCTGCTGTACGGCGGCGGCGTGGTCTACGGCGCCCGGGAACCGGACGACATCGAGCAACTGATCCGGCCGAAGATCCTCAAGACCTTCCCCCAGCTCAAGGACGTGAAGATCGACTACCGCTGGACCGGCAATTTCCTGCTGACCATGTCGCGCATGCCGCAATTCGGCCGTATCGAAAAGAACGCCTACTACATGCAGGGCTACAGCGGCCACGGTGTTACCTGTTCACACCTGGCGGGCAAGCTGATTGCCGAAATGATCCGCGGCGACGCCGAGCGCTTCAACGCCTTCGCCTCCCTGCCGCACATGCCGATGATCGGCGGGCGCACCTTCCAGGCCCCGTTGACCGCCATGGGCGCCGCGTACTACGCCCTGCGCGACCGCTTCGGCATCTGACGCCACCTCGCTCCTACAGCCCCCACTCCTGTAGGAGCGAGCTTGCTCGCGAAGCTCCGGCCCTTGACCCACTCCAGGAAAAGCCCCGCAAAGCCCCAGAAAACCGGCACTCCATCACCCGGCCTTCACGCCCATCGCCAGTCTTTACAGCTTGCCTGTCAAACATGTTTAAATAGCCGCCTTTTCAGGCTCCAGGGCAGCCAAATCGCGACGTTCGCGACCCAACCGCCGCAAAAATACCCTTAAGTACTTCTCACATAAGGCTGTTATGGACACGGGCACCCGACTCAAACTCGTTCGCGAAAGCTACAAACTCTCCCAGCGCGAGCTGGCCCGTCGTAGCGGCGTAACCAATGCCACCATCTCCCTGATCGAACAGAACCGCGTCAGCCCCTCCGTCAGCTCCCTGAAAAAGCTGCTGGAAGGCATCCCCATGTCCCTGGCCGACTTCTTCACCTTCGACCAGCCGCCCCGTGAGCACCAATACGTGTTCCGCGCCAACGAACAGCCCGACCTCGGTCGCGACGGCCTGCGCCTGTTGATGATCGGCGCCCCGGTGGCCAACCGGCAGATGCGCTTTCTGCGCGAGCAATACGCCCCCGGCGCCAGCTCCGGCGAAGAGGCCATCGTGCACAGCGAAGGCGAGGAGTGCGGGCTGGTGACTCGCGGCACCGTGGAGTTGACCGTGGACGGGCAGGTGAGTGTGTTGAATCCGGGGGATGGGTATTACTTCCCCACCACCTTGCCCCACAGCTTTCGCAACATTGGCCAGGATGAGGCGGAAATCATTAGCGCCAACACCCCGGCGAACTTCTAAGGGGCCGGGTAACTGACCCAGTACAGCCTGCTGCAACCCTATTCAGCCTGCGCCTTGTGTCGCAGGCTTTGTTTTTTGGACCGGCCCACGCCCTGGAGACTGCCGTAACCGCGCTTGCGGGCAGGGCCTGGAGCGGGCGCCGTTCAGACAAGGAAGACCCATGATCAAGGACAGACGACAAGCATTCCTCAGCGCAGCACGCCTGGAAAACTTCTTCAGCAACTACCAGCACAGCGTGGAATTCTTTGCCGAAAACACCTTTGAGTCCGACTCCGAAGCCCAGGAAAAGTCCCTCAGGGCCCGGCATTTCCAGAAGTGGATCTTCAAGGAAATCCTCATCCGCTACACCGCCGGCCACAGCATCGACCTGCTGATTCCCCTGCTGGAAACCCTGGTGGGCAGCTACGAACACCTGCAAAGACAACTGGCCCAGTACAACCAGATTCCGAACATCACCCCCTTGGCGATCGACGACTGGCTCGACCAGTACCAAGAGTGCGTCCAGGTGTTCAGCCTGTGCATCCTGCTGCACCGCACCGACCTGCTCCAACGCTTCGTAGCCCTGATCGACCCCGCGGGTTACGCCGGGGACGACACCCTCTACGAAGACCTGCTGTGCAAACTGCTGCCCGACCGATATGACGTCGATGACTGGTACCACGACGTCTACACACCGCTGATACAAGCCATCTACGCCGATGACCCGACCGAGGCCAGCGGCCTTTTGCAGCAGTACTGTGACGACTGGTACCCCGCGTTCGAACAGGCGCCCTGGCACGACAGCCACCTGCAAGGGGACGAGGGCAGCTATTGCGGGTATTGGGCGTTCGAGGCGGCAGCCATCGCCTTTCTGTATGGCATCGATGACAGCGGGGTCGAGCATAGGGTCTATCCCAAGGATCTGGTGGCCTATGCGAGGAACCTTCGGCCGAGCCACCCGAAACGTGTAGCGCCGGTGGTGGCGGGGGAGACCTGTAGTAAGGCCGGTTATTGGTTTACCCCGGCGGCGCCGGAGTCGCGGCGCTACTTTGCGCAGGGGGAAGTGATGCCGGCGTTTGAGGGGGGAGCGGTTTGGTATTGGGTCGCGCAGGGGTAGAGGGGAGGCGGGGCAGTCATCCGTAGTAGCGTTTTCCAACGCTAGTTTCTGGTCGAGTGCAGAAGGGGCTGCTATCGACTCAACGGCATCCTGAGAGAAATCTCGGCCATCCGAGTAAGGCTTCAAATCGCAGGACAAAGAGCCTGCGGGCGGTTCAACTGCTGCTCGGCCATTCGACGCTGGAGAGCACCGTTCGATATCTGGGTATTGAGACCGATGACGCCCTGGAGAGGGCGAAGCAGACTGAGGTTTGACCATGCATAGCGACGGCCGAAGACGGGCCGTCGCTAACCGGTACCGATCAGTTATTTAATGAAACTTTGAAGAGACTCGGACTGTGAAACTTAAGAAAACGACAGCTGGTGACATCGTATTGATCCCTGTAGAAGGAGGATTTAAGCCAGCCAAGGTTTTGTATGTATCAGAGCGACACAACGACACCATTTTGCTTGGAATATATAAATTTTTTTCTACTGAACAAAGACTTCCGGACGAGTTACCTGACAGATTTGATCTCCTGCTTTACACATCAAAAGCACCTATTCAAAACAAACGCTGGCACTACGTTGGGCACGAGGATTTAAGAAGCACTCAGACAGACCTAGATCTTAGAGTTGTAGCTGGGGAGCTGTGGAAAGGTGATGTTCATATCGGCGCTGCATCAGACGAAGATAGAAAAAGCTTGCCTGAAATGCTGGTAGTGGGAGCTGGGCTAGTTGAAAAAAAGGCCACTGCATTGAACTGAAGAACGCAAAAGGATCTACAGGCCGCGGTTCTACTGAGCCGCCTCTTGATACTCAATGACTGCATTTGGCCGATTTCTACCGTTCGTGACAGGCCGCAATCGGCCAGGATCGGACATTTGGAGCGGGGAGATAATATCGTCGCATTTCTTCCCGACTTGGCAATTCGTCGACGCGCTTTTACACACTCAGATCTGGGAAACTAGGGTTTAAAAATCAACTAGCCTCTTTTTTCTAAGTAGGTGCCAATGGTTACTCCCCACGATCTTCAGGGCTTTGATGTTGGATGGATCGCCACTGATGCCATCGGGCAGGTTGCGCTTTTCACTACGGCTGGTCCGGGGCCGATTCCTGACTCCGCAATTCCCTCCGTCGAGCACTCCGAAGAATGGGTCTGTTCATTGCCGGAGGTGTCCGATGTAAGTCTGGTCACCTCCATGTCTAGCGCAAACGCTTTCGTTGCCTTTGCCAAACGTCGATTGTTTGCATATGACTGGTCGGACGTTCATCGCGATGCACACCAAGCCTTGAACGGATATGAGCTGCAATACCGTCCACTGAATCCATTAAGACTTTACGACTTGCCTGCCCCTTTGCGGGCATTGGCTGAGCTTACCCGGCTATCTAGCGTAACGTTCGGAGTATCTATCGTAGTGATAGGTGATCAGATTTCTTAGCGGTTGTTCGACGGTTAACGCTGTTTTTTGCTGATTGCTATCCGCCACGAAGGGCAGCTCAGAGTTGTTATCAGACGAAATCGAGCGTCTGCTTTTGGCCGTTGGCAGCCTTGGATCGACGCTCCAGGAAGATGATAGCCTTTTGCCGTAAAATGATGCACCTTTGACCATCCTTTCCAAGGACTACCGAAGTGAGCAATACGCGATTCGTAGGGAATGCTAAAGAGCTGAAAAGCGCCCTGAACGACAAGGCAGACAGCATCGTGATCACCGATCGCAAGCTTGCTTTGGCGGTACGTGTGATCAAGTCCGTGACATACACGAAGCTTGCATTAATAGCAGGCGGAGCAGGGGTAGCCGCGGCCAGCTTCTGGAACCCGGTGGGGGCTATTTCTGGTGGTGTTGCCGGAGCCAGCGGTCTGGTGGCCTTCGGAGCTGCTGCGGGTGCGGTAGGTGCTACCGGTATCAGTGGCGGCGCAGCTGCGGTTGCCGTTGCTGCGATTGCCACCGTCGGCGTGCTTGGGCTGGCGGCAATGGTCATGCATAAGGACTACGAGCTTTTGATCGATGGCGGCGCCAATGGTAAAGCCACTACCACTGACGACAAGCCCGATGTGAATGGAAAGTTCTCATTCAAGATGACCCTGAAACGCAACTGAATCGCCCTGGCTTTCGTAGACACTCAGTGACGGCTTTTGGCCGATTTCTGCCTATGCCCACCGTCAGCTTAGGGTCGAAAGCGGCCATTGGTAAGAGGCTGCTTCCGGGCAAAGGCAGCCTGTCACCAACTGATCACTGTGTGTTTTTGAAACGAAGAACCGAATGATCTTTTACCCAGAAACTGTCATCGAGCGAATACCACTTCTATAGTCCAACATGTCACCACAACTTAAGTGACTGGTCATCGCGGGCCAAAAAACTATGGGCATAAACCTCGTCTCTTAGCCGATTCCATTTGGCTGTTTGACAGCGGTAAAGACTTGTCTCTCATGGAGCTTCACCAATGACCCGCACACCTACCTGCAATCCCATCCCGCTCACCCGCAACGACACCGACCATCCCGTCCTCTACCTGGACGCCAACGCCTCGTTGGCCGATCTGTATACCTGCGCTCAGCAACGCATCGGCGCAGCCCACAACCTGCTGGAAATCCTCGACTGCGCTTCTGGTCCGCAGGACCTCTCACAGATCCGCTTTGCCATCGGCCTGTTGCTCAGTGATGGCTTCGATCTGTTGCGTACCTTGGGTGATAGAACCTTGGGGCAGGCTGATCCTGCCTGACCCCTGGTTGCGTAATGAAGCAACAAAAAAGGCGACGCAATGCGTCGCCTTTTTGCTTGAACGGGGCGCTTTCCAGCGATCGGCTCTGTGCCCGCTGTCCTGCCTCTGACGTTGGCCTCAGATCCGCTCACTGACTTTTAAGAACCACCTTGGGGTTCCGCCGGTCTGGTATTGGGTAGCGCAGGAGTAGGGCGTCCTAACCCTTGTCGCCATGCACCAATATCCGGCCGTCATACCCACAGCTGATCCAGCCACCGGAGCGGGTGGGGAGCACATCGGTTGCAAAGTTGTCGTGTGAGCCGATGCTCACCCCCTGTCGTGAGGGCAGGTTCCAGCGCTTGACGAATCCGTCCTCGCCGCAGGTCAGCAGCATGTGTCGCGCCTCGAAGCGCACGCGCCGCACAGGCCCGTCATGAGTGGCAAGGCAATCCAGGAGCGCGAGCATCGGTTCGGTCGCTAGCAGGTGCACCGCGCCGTCGAGATCACCAGCGGCCAAGGTGACGCTGCCATCGGCGTCGATCCAGCTCGCCAGCGTCCTCAGGGGGCGGCCCAGATCGAGCACTTGTACGCAGTCCCGCTCCTCGGGTTGCCACAGCCTGACGGTTCCGTCCTCCGATGCGCTGGCGAAACCACCCTTGGCCGTAGGCGCGATCGCCCAGACCCAGCAGGCGTGGGCCTGACGCTTGTCCGTGGCACCTGTCGCCAGGTTCCAGACTGTCACGCGACCGTCAGCAGCCCCGGTTACGAAGAGGCCAGCGCCTAACTTTGCCGAGGACAGGACGGCCGAGTCCGATGTGCCGATCAACCTTGACTTGCCGGTCGCCAAGGACCAATGCCGGACTGTTCGATCCCGCGAGTGAGAAACAAGCTCGCCAGGCGCCACGCCCACCAGACCCAGAATGGATTGTGTATGTCCGTCAAGCTGGCCCAGGCACCGGCCCTCGCGATCCCACAGCCGGATGGTTGCGTCACGCCCGGCGCTTGCAAAGCCCCTGTCGCCAAGGTCGGCAAGCGCCCATACGTAACCGCGGTGGCCCGGCTGGAAGGGGCCGTCGACTTGCAAGGATTGCTGTGGCTCGTACATCAGGTCACTGCGCATGACGTATTTTTGGCCAGCGTCCACTAAGGCGCCGGCGTGCCAGAGTGTGTGGTCGAATACGATCAGGCTGCCCTTTCGGGGGCGCAGCCTGAGCGTGGAATTCCGGTTCGACATGGCGGCGGACCGTCCCTCGAAGAACACGGTCTCTCCGCCGCTGAATGCATCGTCGTTAAGATAAATCATGAAGGTCAGGCGTGACTGTTGGCGCTGGCGATGGTGTACACCATCCTGATGGGCACGGAACTGGGTGCCGGGCCGGTAGCGGCAGAAGCGCAGCCGCTCATTGATGCCGACCGGACGCCAGCCGTCCTCATCGATCACCGTCCCGAGCCTCGGCATCCGCGAGGCGCAGTGCTTCAAACGTTCAAATAGTCGTCCGGCCAGAGCTGGGTCGTCTGCCACGATCCGGTCATTATCGCGGTAGGAGGACGGGTAGTCCGACCCTGCGCTGGCGAACCCGCGCTGCTCCGTGGCTTCTATCAATGCCTCGCACTCGCTGGCCGAAAGAAACTCGTGGACCAGGACACACCGCACCCGGTCACCCAGCGGTAGCTCGACCGAGGCCGACGCAGCAGTGGCCCCCGCCATCAGTTTTTCAGCGAAGGAATTCATCGTGATCTCCAAAGTTGGTCTGATAACCAATATTTGGAAAGCTAGGGTGTGGCGGGGTCGATGTCAATGCTAAGCTGGTCGCGCAACCAACATTGGAAAGGTGACATGGCACGGCGCTCGAACACTGATGAAAGACGCGGCCAGATCGTGGCGGCACTCCAGGCTGTCATGGCCAAGGCCGGCTACGCTGGCGCAACCGTAGCGGCCATCGCCCGGCATGCGGAGCTAGCGCCTGGCCTCGTGCACTACCACTTCAAGGACAAGCGCGAGATCTTGGTGGCACTGGTCGACTCACTGGCCGGCTACGCCCATCAGCGCTACGAGTCCCGGGCCGCTGAGGCCCAGACCGCCGAGCAAAGGCTTCAGGCCTACATTGCAGCACACCTTGCCTACGGTTCGGACGCGCAGCCCGATGCGGTGGCGGCATGGGTGATGATCGGCGAGCAGTCGGCCCACGACCCAGACGTGCGTGAGGTCTATCAGGCCGTGCTAGCGGCGCAGATGAAGCTCCTCAAGGGCCTGCTCCGGCAGCGGTTCGCCGAACGCGGACGCCGCGTCCGAGGGCTCGACGCGCTGGTGGCGGGCATTACATGCTTTATCCAGGGGGCGTTCACGCTGTCCACCACGGCGCGGCCGCTGCTGCCGACGGCCTTCGCCGCACCGACGTTGATCGCCTGGGTCGAGCGTTACATTGATGGGGAGGAGGAGCGATGAGGGGAACGCCAGAAGGGCGCAACCTCTTTCCGGCCGGCGCGCACGGCGCCCCCGAGGTGCCTGATGGTGTGGATTTCGCCGCCTGGGCTCGCCTCTGGGCGGAGCTTGGCGTCGGATGCCCGCCGCGAGAAACCTACGAAGAGCTCCTTCGACGCTACCGCGAGCCCCATCGTGCGTATCACAACTGCCAGCATTTGCAGGAATGCCTCCAGGTGCGCCGACTCATCAACGCTGCTTGTCACGCCCCCGCTGAAGTCGACCTCGCACTTTGGTTTCATGACGCCATATACGACCCCCTTCGCAGCGACAACGAGCTGCGCAGTGCGCAATGGCTGGACGACGTGGCACGCGATAGCGGCCTGGACGATGAAATCCGACGCAGGCTTTACGGCCTGATCATGGTGACGCGACACGACGGCGCTCCAGCGTCGGCAGACGAGGCCGTGTTGGTGGACACGGATCTGGCGATCCTTGGGGCATCGGCTGCGCGGTTTGAGGAGTACGACCGCCAAGTCCGTCGCGAGTACCGATATGTACCTCTGTTTGTGTACCGCCGAAAGCGGCGCCAGGTCCTGGAGGGCTTCCTGGCACGCGGGCGCATCTATACGACCGCACCGTACTTCGATGCATTCGAACAGCAAGCCCGCGTCAATCTTACAAGCGCCATCGACCGCCTCGGCTGAGGAACGGACCCCAGTGGAGGGGCGGGAATTTCGCCTTCGCAGGTGCCTGGCCATTCTGCAGTTCAAGCCGTCACCGTAAACAGATGACGCGGCATCGCTAGCCAAAAAACCATGGTTACAGGTCACACAGGCTGCCGTTGCCGTTGCGCCCGTGATACCGACCTAAGGCTTGGCCCGGTCCCAGCGACATTCCGCCAACCGGTGCACATCGGTTCCGCTCTTTTCTCGCCTGTCGATGTCGCCTCAGCGTTCAGGTAGATAAACGAGGTGGTATCGAGAGGGCATCCTGCAAATGCACGGATTCTGGACACTCATTGGTAGCCACGCCAATAGGCCTCGACGTGCCACAGTGGGCGTCCTGTCAGGACTTCCCGTATGCCATTGATCACGGCTTGATACTGCTCGGCATCGAACTTCGACCAGCGTTGCTTTCGTGCTTGTGCCCAGACTGCCCGTAAACCGCCAACATCTTGATCGTAGAGCTCATCCAGCAAAAGCTTGTCGATAGGGGGATGCAGAGCCTGGACATGGGGGTGCAACTCCTGGCCGGCGCAGACAAAGGCACCCTTGAGATAAACATTGATGAGCTTTGCTGCGACGCCGTGGCCGAATCCGACCAGGCCCTTGTTCCTGGCTGCTTCGATTGCGGTCTCGCGCCATATTTTGTGCTGGGCATCGATGTTCTCGGGAGACGGCAGAAGTTGCGGGCCCGCTAGTAGCAGGTGCAGGCCTGTGGCTTCGATGATTGTCTTGCCGGTACTCACATCGAAGCGACAGGTCTTGGTGCTCGCTGCACGACTTGCCGCCCAGGCGGTGTAGCGGTGAAGGTGTTCGGCAATGTCGTAGGGCTTGATCAATGTGGGAGCGTTCATACGGGCATCTCCAGCTGTTCATAAGCGTACAGCCAATACAGTGTTCTTTGGTTGTTGAAAGTCTTGACCTCGACCACGCCACGGTTCTCCGGCAGCCAGCTGTTGTCCCAGGTTCGGGTGGAGTCTTCCATTTGCCACCAACTGACAATGTTCGGGTGCCAGGTTTCGGCAAGCATCAAGCGGTAGACACTGCGGGTCTTGGTGGAAGGGGAGATGAACTTCTCCAGGACCGGGGCCAGGTTTTCCGCTTTCATCCTTTGAAAGTCGATACGCAGTTGTTCGGCTTTCTTCGGGGTGAAGAGGCGCTTGGCCTCGACAAAGAACACACGTTCCTTGTCGAACAACATGCAGTCGATCCGATACTCATAGCGCTGGGTGAGCGGGTTGAGGAACGGCACTTCCATGAACGCATGGGCGTTGTTGCGTGTGCCAAACGCATTGGCCAACTGAAAGGTGAGGTTGCGTTCGTTCATGCCATTGCGGCCGTAGGATGGGTAGAACGCACTCAAGCTGTCGGAAAAGTTTTCCGCTGCTTGTTGAATGACACGGTTGATGACTCGACTCACAGTATCCCTTTGCTTTTATCCTTGAAAACTGGCCTGCACAGGTGCCTGTTGCCCCGAGCATGGCTTGCATCATAAACAACGAGATCCGGGGGTTGCTATCAAAATGCCGCTATCGATGTTACGTCTTTTCGCGGGCTGGGCGTTTTGGGCATCAGTGCGATCTGTGCGGTCGAAAGCAACGAAGCGTTCCTTCTTGATCGCTCCTTGTGGTGTTCACTGCGTGGTTGCCTGATCAATCTTGATGCGAAGCAACCTTTAGCCAGTGCGCGGGCCACTCATCTAGGCGTGCAAATGCTTTTTCAAGAACGACCGGGTTCGTTCGTGAGTCGGGTTTTGCAGGATCTCTTGTGGCGCGCCTTCCTCGACCACCACGCCACCGTCCATGAAGATGATCCGGTCCGCCACTTCGCCGGCAAAGCGCATTTCATGGGTGACGATCAACATGGTCATGTGTTCGGCGGCGAGTTGCTTCATGACCTGGTTGACCTCTTCCACCAGCTCGGGGTCCAGCGCCGAGGTGGCTTCATCGAACAGCATGACCTTGGGGCGCATCGCCAGGGCCCGGGCAATGGCCACGCGCTGTTTCTGCCCGCCGGACAGGCGAGAAGGGTACTCGTCGAACTTGTTGGCCAGGCCGACCTTCGACAGGTACTCCATGGCCAGCTCGCGAGCGGCTGGCCTGGTCAGCCCTTTGAGCTTGACCGGGCCGAGGGCGATGTTTTCATGCACGGTCAGGTGCGGGAACAGGTTGAAGTGCTGGAACACCATGCCCATCTGCTGGCGCACGCTATTGATGTGCTGTTCAAAGGCTCGACCTTTCAAGGGGCGGTTGACGTGTTCGCCTTCCAGCCAGATCTCCCCCTCGTTCAGCACTTCCAGGTGATTGATGGAGCGCAGCAGGGTGCTTTTGCCCGAACCACTGGGGCCGATGATGGCGATGATCTGCCCGCGCGAGACAGACAGATCGATGCCTTTGAGCACTTCAAGTGCGCCATACGCCTTGCGCGCGCCCTTGACTTCAACCATGAGCTTTTCGGTGGTCATCGTGACATCTCTACCTTGGTTTCAAGAAGGTGCAGGCCGGCTTCCAGGACAAGATTGACCGCGTAATAAATCACCGCGACGGCCAGATAGAACTCGAACGGGCTGTAGGTTTCGCTCACGGCGCGCTGGGCGCTGTAGACCAGTTCGGCAATGCCGATGATCGACACCAGGGAGGTGTCCTTGAGCAGCACGATCAGGTTGTTGCCCAGGGGCGCCAGGGTACTGCGCAGGGCTTGCGGCACAATCACGTAGCGCTGAGCCTGGCTGCGGCTCAGGCCAATGGAGCGCGCGCCTTCAATCTGCCCCGGATCGACCGACAGGACCCCGGCACGAATGACGTCGGCGTTGTAGACGGCGAAGTGCAGGCTCAGGCCGATGATGCCAGCCATCAATGCCGGGATATCGATCCCCACTTGCACCAGGCCGTAATAGATCAGGTACAGCTGAAGCAGCAGGGGCGTGCCCATCAGCAGCCAGGTCATGAAGCGTATGGGAAGGGATACCAGTTTGGGGGTGTAGAGCACGATAAGGGCGAAGGCTATGCCCGCTATCAGGCTCAATACGCTGGAGCAGAGGAACAAGACGATGGTCCACCAGAGTCCGGTTGCCAGCAGCTCGGAATAGGGGGTGAGGATACTGAGATCGAGGCTTTGCATTGACGCGTCTCACTTTGCCGCGAAGCGTTTGTCGAGGTGGTCAACCAGCAATCTGACCGTGTAGACCATGGCGATATACAAAATGGCCGACACCATGAAGATCTCGAATGGCTTGTAGGTGGAGCTGATAAAGCGCTGCGCTGTATAGGAGAGTTCCACCACCGAGATGGTCGACACCAGGGCCGAGCCCTTGATCAGCGCGACCGCATTGACCCCCAGTGGCCTGATCATCAGCTTGGCGGTTTGCGGCAGGGTGATCAGCCACAGGGTCTGGCCCTTGCCGAAACCGATTGAGCGGGCCGCTTCGACCTGGCCGGGATCGACGTTGCTGATGGCGCCGCGAATGGATTCGGCCATGTAGGCCGCGATGTTCAGGCCCAGGCCGATGACGCCAGCGGAAAACGGCTCCAGCTCAAGGCCGATCTGCGGGCCGCCAAAGTAGAGGAGGAAGAGTTGGACCAGGCAGGGCGTGCCGCGAAAAACGCTGATGTAGACCCTGGCCAGGCAGCGAAGCAGGAAAAAGCCGGACAGCCGGGCCGCCACCAGCACGATGGCGACCAGCAGGCCCAGCAGCAGTGCCAGTAGCGAAACGTGCACCGTGACCCAGGCCGCCTCCAGAAAAAACGGCAGGGTGCGCTGTATGAGTGTCAGATCCATGGGCAGGCTCGAAAAGGTCAGGTTGACTGGCCCGACCCCAGGTCGAGCCAGGCTGAAGAGGAGTCAGCGAATGTCCTTGCCGATCCACTTCATCGAGATCTTTTCGTAGCTGCCATCGGCGAGCATGTCGTTCAGTGCCTGCTGCATCGCCGCCTTGAGCTCGGGGTTGTTCTTGCGCAGCGCAATGCCCATGCCTTCAACCCCACCGTCACTGTCGGGTGGCGTGATGATGCGCACTTTCTGCCCGGTTTCCTTGACGGCCACCAGTACCGGAACGCTGTCCATCACCAGCGCGTCGAGGCGCCCGGCTTCCAGGTCGACCAGCATCTCGGGAAGCCCTTTGTAGGTCTTGACCTTCAGGTTGCCGCGCGCCCTGGCCCATTTGTCGTGGGCATCGCCGAGGGTGACGCCCACCGTCACATCCTTCAGGTCAGCCAGGCTGTTGATCGGCGAGTCTTCCTTCACCACGATGGTGCGGCCGGCGTGGTAGTAGGGGCCGACGAAATCCACGGCCCTCAGGCGTTCAGGGGTGATGGTCATGGAGGCGATGATGGCGTCGTATTTCTTGGCCAGGAGCCCGGCAATGATCCCGTCGAAGGGCGTGGTGACAATGCTGACCTTCACCCCAAGCCGCTGGGCCAGGGCTTCGCTGATGGAGGCGTCGAAGCCGACGATCTGGTTCTGCTCGTTGGCAAAGCTGAAGGGCGAGTATTGCCCGCTCATGGCGATGCGGATTTCTCTGGATTCCCGGATCGATTGCAAGTCATCAGCCTGAGCGGCTGCGGGGCAGAGGAGCGCCGCGGCGGCGACGGTGGATGCGGCAAGCAGACCCTTGAGCGTTCTGGTTAGCATGGGATGGCACCTTTGAAGAATTATTATTTTTTGTTGTGGGCTCTTCACCCTGGCTCGGGAAAAGCTTTGCACAGGTCATTGCGCAAAGCACCCGGCAAGGTGTCCGCGTGCCGGACACATTGCCGGAGTTGGCCGACACTATGTCGGCCAGCCCGGTTTGGAGCACTGTGGCCTCGATCCTGATGCTCTAGCGCAGTGCCGCCTTGAAGCTTTCGTCCAGGACCTCAAGCAGGAAGTCGGCGTTCTTCTGGCTGAAAATCATCGAGGGGCGCATTTTCAGTACGTTGTCGTAGGGGCCTTCGGTGCCGATCAGAATCCCGCGCTCCCGGGCACCATCGGCGACCTTTCTGGCCAGTTGCGTAGCGGGAGCCTTGCTCTTGCGATCGGTGACCAGTTCAATCCCGAGGAACAGCCCCAGGCCGCGTACGTCGCCAATGGCATCGTAGCGCTGCTGCAGCGTGCGAAAGCCATCGAGCAAATAGTTGCCCACCGTCAGTGCGTTGAGTTTCAGGTTGTCGCGTTCAATCACATCGAGAACGCTGAGCCCCACGGCACAGGAAACCGGGTTGCCGGCGAAGGTGTTGAAGTACTCCATGCCATTGTTGAAGCTGTCGGCGATTTCGCGGGTGGTCACCACTGCCGACATCGGGTGCCCGTTGCCAATGGGTTTGCCCATGGACACCGCATCGGGCACCACGCCCTGGGTTTCAAAGGCCCACCAGTGGCTGCCCACTCGACCAAAGCCGACCTGGACTTCATCGGCCAGGCACAGGCCGCCCTCGGCACGCACCATTGCATAGACTTCCTGCAAGTAGTTTTCCGGGAAAAACAGTTGCCCGGCGACGCTGGGAATGGACTCCGCGAGAAAGAACGCCGGGGCCCGGCCCTGCTTGCGCATGCTATCGATCTGCTCGGCGACACTTTGCGCGAAACGCTTGCCCAGCTCCTCGAATGGCCAGTGATCCGCAGCGCGGTAGGCATCCGGCACCGCCGCCTCGAATACGTGTTCTGCACGGCCTTTGCCGGCCTTGCGCTTGTACTTGTAGGGGCTCAGATCGATCAGCTCCTGGGTGGTGCCGTGGTAGGCCCAGTCCAGCACGATGGCATCGTTGCGCCCGGTGTGATTGCGCGCCATGCGCAGCATCAGGCTATTGGCTTCGCTGCCTGAACAGCCGAAGGAGGCCACCGCCAGGCCTTCGGGCAAAGTCGCGGTGAGCCGCTCGGCGTACTCGACGATGTTGTCGTGCAGGTAACGGGTGTTGGTGTTCAGGCGTGAAGCCTGGCGCGCCAGGGCCTGCACCACATCGGGATGGGAGTGGCCCAGATGGCAGACGTTGTTGAAGCAGTCCAGGTAGGCCCGGCCAAAGTTGTCTATCAACCAGACCCCATCACCGCGTACGAACTTGATCGGGTCCGAGTAGGAAATCGACAAGTTGGGCAGCAGCAGTTGTTTACGCTTGGCCACGATCTCTGCTTTGCTTCTGCCTTCCTGGCTGTAGGTTTCCGCAGGGATTCCGGCCAGGGTCGATGCATCCGGGAACAGGTCGGCCCACACCTCAAGGTAGGCGCGCTCACCGACGCCGATGAACTCGCTCGCTTGCAGCTGGGTATCGGTGGACATCTGGAAGTGCACATGGGGCAGCCAGCCGCCGTTTTCCGTGTCCGCGCCCATGTGGCCCACCAGGGCACCCGCCTCAAGACGGTCCCCGGGCTTGAGGCGGGTCAGCGCTTCGTGGGCCATGTGCCCCCACAGGGTCAGGAACGGCGGGCAGCCCTCAGGCGAATGCTCAAGCATGATCAAGCCGCCATAGCCCAGCGGTTCACGCTCGACCTCGACGCTGCGCACTACGCCGGCAAGCGGTGTGTACAGCGGCGTTCCGGCCGGCATGATCAAGTCGACGCCCAGGTGAATGATCCGACGTTGCCCTGCAATGAAGCGCGATTCAAATGCCGCATCGGTGTAGATGGTCCGTTCTTCGCCCCAGGGGCCGATGCCCAGTGGCACTTGATGTTCAGCCGCGAAATCGTTCCACCATTTCGCCGCCTCTGCCGGACGCTGCTCGGCGGAGGCGACCGTCAGCACATGGGCGGCATCGGCGAACGGCACAATGGCCTTGTTCAGGGTCGCCGCCGCCGGATGCACGATGTCCGCGAAGGCGTGGCGGTTTTCATCCACCCAGCGGCGAACCGCCCCGGCACCTTCTATCGCGTCATAACCGCAGGCCTTGCGCAGGATCGCCGTCGCCAGGCGCGGGTTCATGCGGTCCATTTTTTCCAGCAGGCGCCAGGCCGGGGCTTCGCTGATGGCCAGGTAAGGGTTGTCCTGGGTCTGCTCGTGGCGCGAGGCCGACAAGGTGACGCTGATGACCAGGCGCATGGCGATCAGGTTGAACAGCACGTCCAGTTCTTGCGGCTGCAGCGGGTAGCGCTCGTGGAAGCCGGCGGTGAGGGCGGCGGCCGCGCCGATGGGGTCCTCCATGTCGAGAATGGAGTAGGCGCAGGTGATGGCGACTTCGGCAATCAGCACCGTATGCACGGCATCGCCAAAGTCGATGATGCCCGAGACCTGCTGATGAGTCTGCGGGTCGACGAGGATGTTCCAGTCATTGCCGTCATTGTGAATGACCTGCGTGCGCAACCGCGCAAGCCTGGGTTGCACGGTGTTTTCGAACGCGGAAATGAAGCGCTCCAGAATGGCTCGTCGGCCAGGGTCCTTGACGAAATGCAGGCGCGATCTGGAGCGCGCGGCGTGCCGCAGGTCCCAGTCCAGGTCGCGCACCGCACCGGGATGCATGAAGCCCTGCAACGCACGATCCATGTCGGCGAACGATTGGCCCAGGCTGCGCATGAGGGCGAAGGTGCGCTTGACCTCGGCCAGGGGAGTGCCGTGCAGCCAGCTCACCAGGCGCACCGCATGGGTTTCACCGGAGGGCGCCACGGCCGAGGCGAGGAAGCCACCGGCAAGGCTCTTCTTCAGCTGCGGCACGGCAAGCTCGGGGTTGTAGCTGGCGAGGTGGCTGAGGATGGCCGTCTGCAGCTCGCTTTCAGTTCGCGGTTCACTCGAATTGACCACCTTCAGAATCCACCCCGCATCGCTTGCAGTGTTCAACCGGTAGTTGCAGTCGCGCTCGCCATCCAGGGGCGAGGCCGTGGCGACGACATTGAAAAGCTGCTCGGCCAGTTGTTCGGCATCGCGGGGCGAGAACTGCGGGGCGGGATGGGAAAGGTTGGTCATGGTAATGGTTTTCCAAGTTATTGTTTTCAGTTAGCTTGGCATGCGAAATCCTTGACGGCAGTAGGTATGCGGTCGGTGTTGGCCTGCATATTGTCGGAATCGACCGGCACAAATTCGGTAGTCAAAGTGAGGAGTCTTGATGCGCGACCTGGACGTGAAAGATCGCGAAATACTGGACATTCTGTCTAAAGAAGCGCGGATTGCCCTGAAGGCCCTGGCCGCGAGAATCGGACTGTCCAGAAGCGCCACCAGCGAGCGTGTCCTCAACCTTGAGCGCAATGGCGTGATCAGGGGCTACCGGGCGGATATTGGCGAAATCGACGCCAACGTGATTCGCGCCATGTTTCTGGTGTGCCTGAAACGCACGCCGGCCATCAGCCTGCTGGACATGCTGGCCCAGCACTCCCAGGTGCGACGCATCTCTTCGGTCAGTGGCCAGCTCGATCTGGTGATCGAGATCGAATCCCGGACCATTGATGACCTGAACCGAGTCCGGGATGCCGTAGCCAGTCACGAGTCCGTCGAGGACATCACCACGGCGGTGGTTCTTCGCCGCGATATCGATCGACAGACATCCTGATTCGCCGCTGTACAACTCCCGCACTGAAACAATAAAATGAGAAGCATTATCATTAATGCGAATCTCCCATGCACAACCACAGCCTCTCTTCGCCCGTCGCCCAGTTGTATGCGAACCATCACGGCTGGCTGCGGGGCTGGCTGCACCGGCGCCTGGGGCACAGTGCCGATGCCGAGGACCTGGCCCATGACACCTTTATCCGGGTGCTGCGCTCCCAGGAGGATGTGCGTGAGTTGCGCCAGCCCATGGCGTTCCTGGCCACCATTGCCAACGGCCTGCTGATCAATCGCTGGCGCCGCCAGGCGATCGAACGGGCTTATCTGGAAGCCCTGGCGGCGCGGCCGGTGGGGGAGGAGCCTTCGCCGGAGGAGCGGCATCTGATGATCGAGACCCTGTTGCAGCTGGATTCGCTGCTGGTGGGGTTGTCGTCGCGGGTGCGGCAGATTTTCTTTCTGTCCCAGCTCGATGGCCTGACCTATCCGCAGATCGCTGCGCAGTTGGGCTTGACCGTGGCCCAGGTGCAGCGGGCCATGGGCAAGGCCTTCAGTGTCTGTTACGCGAGCCGTTTTGAATGAGTGGCGCTGCGGTCGATCCCCGAGTGCGGGACAGCGCCATCGACTGGCTGGTGCGGATGCAGTCCGGGCTGATGAGCGCCGCGGACCATCAGGCCCTGCAGCAGTGGCGGCAAGCCAGCGTCGAGCATGAATACGCGTGGCAGCGGGTCAGCAGCCTGCCGCTGATGTTGCAGCCAGGGGCCAATCTGTTGGCCGATGCCACGGCGCGCCGGGCATTGCAAGCGGCGGGCGCCGATCCACAGCGACGGCGACAGGTGCTCAAGTGCCTGCTGGCCCTGGGGCTGTTGGGGGGCATTTCCTGGCAGGGGGCGGATTCCACCCTGGTGCGCTCAGCCCTGGCCAGTTATCGCACCGGCGTCGGCGAGCGACGCCATTGGGCCCTGGCCGACGGTGGCTCGTTATGGCTGAACACCGCCAGTGCGGTGAACCTGGACCTGAGCGCCCGGCAGCGCAGCCTGCAATTGATCGAGGGCGAACTGGCCCTGGACACCCCGGCGGGCTCTGCATCCCTGCAACTGTCGACCCCGGATGCGGTGCTCTATAGCCGTGGTGCCAACCTGCTGGTGCGTCACGATCGCCTGGGCACCCAGGTGACGGTGTTGCGCGGGCTGGTGCAGGTGAGCGCACGGCAGCACCCAGCACCGCTGGCGTTGCAGGCCGGCTGGCAAACCCGAGTCGATGGCCGGGGAGCAGGGCGGCCAAGCCCCATCGATACGTTTCTGGCCCAGGCCTGGATGCGCGGCATCCTGCCCGCCGAGCGCATGCGCCTGGATCAGTTGCTGGCAGAGCTGTCGCGCTATCGCCCGGGCTTCTTGCGTTGCAGCGAAGCCGTGGCGGGCCTGCGCGTAACCGGCAGTTTCCAGTTGGACGACACCGATGCCGCCCTGGCCCTGGTAGCCAATACCTTGCCGGTGCGCATCGAGCGAAGAACCCGATACTGGGTGACCGTGGTGCCGGCCTGAAACTTTTTTTTCACCGGCGCGATAGTTTTTTCGATCTGGCTTGGCCTTCAGGTATTACCCACCGGCACAGGTGGGTTTCGATCCCTAGGAGCCCTGCATGATTTTCCCTGCTCGTGTCTTGCGTACCCATACCTTCGGCCTGCTGTTGCTCGGTTTGCAGCCGCTCTGTAGTGAAGTGGTGTTGGCTGCCGGCGAGCGCCACTACAGCATCGGCGCCGGTCCCCTGGACCAGGTGCTGTCGCGCTTTGGCGCCGAGGCGGGCATCAGCATGGCCGGCAGTGCGCTGCTCACCGCAGGCAAGACCAGCCAGGGCCTGCAAGGGGATTTCAATACCGAGGCGGGCTTGAACCAGCTGCTGTCGGGCACCGGCCTGGGCTACGTGCGCCAGGCCGACGGCGGCTATGCCTTGCGCCTGCGCCTTGATGCGGTGTCGCTGCCGACCCAGAAGGTCAAGGGCGAAAATCCTGACGAGGAAGAGGTGTACCGGGCACCGCGTTCATCGGTGTACATCTCTGCCGACGACATGCAGCGCTTTGGCGTGGTGTCGGTGGGCGACATGCTCAAGGGCCAGCCCGGGGTCCAGGTCGGTGACAGCCGCAATGGCGGCGGCCTGGATGTGAACATCCGCGGCATCCAGGGCCAGAGCCGGGTGGCGGTGACGGTGGACGGTTCGCAGCAGGCGCTGGATGTCTATCGCGGTTATGCCGGGACCCAGCAACGCAGCTACATCGACCCGGACATGATCAGCGACATCGCCATCGACAAGGGCCCGAGCCTGACCTCCAGTGCCATAGGCGGCACGGTGAAGATGCGCACCCTCGGGGTCGGCGACATCCTCAAGGACGGTCAGAATATCGGCCTGCGGCTCAAGGGTGATGTCTGGAACAACGGTGTGGCCCCGGCCTCCCGCGATCCGCACTCCAAGACCCAGGACCTGTACTCCGAGCCGCATCAGAGCCGCGGCGGGCTGTTCGGCTCGGAGGCCGAGGCCGGCAGTGCCGCGTTCGCCTATTCCCATGAATTCTTCGATGTGGTGGCGGCCTATGCCCATCGCAACCAGGGCAACTATTTCGCCGGCAAGAAGGGCCAGGATCGCTACCGCACCTATGACCGTTACGGCGATGAAGAGACCAGCGTCGCCACCACCTACAACGCCGGGGAAGAGGTGCTGAACTCCTCGTCGAAGACCGAATCCTGGCTGCTCAAGACCACCCTGCGCCCGGCGGACGGCCACACCTTCGACCTGGGCTACCGGCGCTACGACGGACGCATCGGCGAGATCATGCCCTCGGACATCTTCCGTTTCGGCACTGGCGGCATCTACCAGTACCCCCTGGGCCACACCCAGATCGACACCTACACCGCGCGCTACAACTACCTGCCTGCAGGCAACCCGCTGGTGGACCTGAGCGCCGACCTGTGGATGACCGATGCGCAGACCAGCCAGTTGACCGCCGTCTCGGCGCCGGCATCCCAGGCCTACCGTTCGGACCGCAACTGGAGCCGCCAGGCCGATCGCCGGGTGGGCGGTGGCCTGGCCAATACCTCGCGTTTCGAGACCGGCTACGGCGACTTGAAGCTGGACCTGGGCAGCTCGTTCCAGCTGGAGGAACTGCGCCCGCAGAAAAGCGTGGCCACCACCCAGGACGATATCAACGCCAACCGCATGCTGCGCGAAGGTTCGCGGCAGGAGTTCAGTTTCAACGGCAAGCTGGAGTACAAGCCGGTGGACAGCCTCACCCTGTGGGGCGGCGGGCGCTACACCCACTATCGCAGCAAGGATCACGTGCCCACGGCCACGGCGCGTCGCGAGGAACGTGACCTGCGCTACCTGCGGGTTTCCAACGGCGACAATTCCGGCAACATGATGTGGTTCCCCGACCAGAACGGCCAGTACACCGACGCCACCGACCCGCGCCTGAACAACGGCATCGTCTTCCAGAACACCAACTTCCCCTTCGAGGGCGTGCGCTACAACGACTTTGGCGCCACCGACTCCACGGTCTATCCGTCCCAGGTCGGCGAGGTGGTCACCGGCTACAACTACTCCGGCAAGAACAGCAACAGCGGTGGCGCCTTTGCCCCGGCCTTCGGTATCAATATCGAAGTGCTGCCGGACACCTTCGTGTATGCCTCGTACACCCAGGGCTTTCGCATGCCGTCGCTGTTCGAAACCAGCCAGGGCGTGCAGCAGACGATGCCCGGCAAGGGCCTCAAGCCCGAGCGTTCGAGCAACTGGGAGATCGGCGCCAGCACCCTGCAAAAGGGCCTGCTGGTGGATGACGACTCGGCGGCGTTCAAGCTGGCCTACTTCAACAACACCATCAAGAACTACATCACCCGCTACTACGACCCGAGCCCGGGCCTGTGGGGCCTGATGCGCTTCAGCAACACCGACAGCTACAAAACCAGCGGCCTGGAACTGCAGACCCGCTACGATGCCGGGCGGGTGTTTGCCGACCTGTCGTCCACCTACTACCTGAAGACCGAAACCTGCGACGCGGCTTTCGCGGCCACCCTGCGCGCCACCAGCAATCCCTACCAGAAAACCGCCGACACCCCGGACTGCACCCCGGGCAGCTTCATGGGCTCCTACACCAACACCCAGAACCCGCCACGCTTTGCCGGCAACCTGACCACTGGCCTGCGCTTCTTCGACCAGAGCCTGACCCTCGGCACGCGCATCACCTACACCTCCGGCCCCACGGTTACCGCCGACAAGCCCTGGCAGACCGGGGCCACCACGCCGCAACTGAACTACCGCGAAGTGGCGCTGTTCGATCTGTTCCTCAACTACAAACTGAAGGAAGACGCCAGCCTCAACGTGTCGCTGCAGAACCTCACCGACCGCTACTACCTGGACCCGCTGGCGCAGAGCTTCATGCCGGCACCGGGGCGCACGCTGCGGGTGGGGATGCAGGCGAAGTTCTAGGATGCGGGCGGCCTTCTCCGGACCAGGCAGCAAGGTGCGGCCTTGCCGCGCCGGCCTTTTACTGCGGCGGGTCGACGCAGTAAAGTAGGCCGCTTTCGCCCCCATTGGCCGGCACTCGCCCCTGACCTGAGCGGTATTGCCAAAGGGATCTGGCCCTCGCTGCGTTACAGATAAGGATATCCAATGAAGACCCTGGTAAAGCGTCTCCGCCCCCTGGCTGTTCTGGTTTCAGTCACGCTCTTGAGTGCCTGTGCCCCGCTGGGCAGTTCCGACCTCAATGGCAGCGCCACGCAGAACCCGACCAACCAGCTCCTGGAAATCATCGATGGCGCGACCCGGGACGGTATGTCCGTGGTGCTGGTGCCGGCGCTCATGCCCAACAAGAGCGTGACCGACCTCTCCAGCTATTCCCATCGCGTGATCTTCAGCAACAAGGACCAGCCGGGCCAGGGCTACATGCAGTCCTTCGCCAATAACGACCTGGAGAAAATCAAGGAAACCGTATTTCTCTGGGACTTCCTTGAAGTGCACATCGTCCCGCCGGGAACCTACCTGATGTCCGGCGGCATTGATTACAGGATCGACAGCAGCCTGGCCCAGGTAGGCGCCGCGAAGGGCCAGCCGGCCAGCAGTGCCCGTGGTTCGGTGGACATGTCTGCGGTGCTGTATCGCCAGTTCGTCAAGGAACAATACTGGCGCGACGCTTCCTACGCGGATACCACCCACACCCAGAATGTCTGCAGTACCGTGCATGTCGCCTCCGGCCAGTGCGTGGCCTGGCAAGAGCAGCAATACAACACGCGCCGGCAGGTGTCGGAAGGCGGTTGGACCGAAGGCACCAAGATCCGTGATGTCCAGTCCGTCAAGTTGAAGGCACAGATCCCCGACGCCTACGCGCCCCTGGCCTTCAGTATCCAGCCCGGCCAGATACTGCTCAGCGACCGCTTCCACCTGAAAACCCCGGCCGTGAGCTACGACAAGAAGACTTGCAAGGCTATCGACCCGCAGAACATCAAATGCGCACTGCGGGATATCCAGGTCTACGTGAGGCCGGCCCCCGTGGAACTGGTCAAGAAGTTCAGCGACAAGGAGCTGGCGAATGTCAACGACACAGGCCGCCGGGTGCTGGCGCGTATCGAACCGATGAAAACCCGCCTGCAAGGGGACACCGGCATGGAAGACCTGGTGTGGGGCATCCCGGTTTCCCTGAAGAAAACCGCCAGGTAAGGGGGCTTGCCTTGGGGCGCGGAGAACAGCGCGCAGCGCCACGGACCATTGCTAGTTGAAGGAGCTGCGCAAGCCTTTGATGACCTGTTCGATGGAGGGCCCTTGAATGGCCGGCGGTTGCGGGTTTTCGCCGAATTCGCGCCAGATGAACAGGGTCAGTTCCGCCCCGTCAGTCAGTGACAGGGCGTTTTCCTCATGGGCGAAAGTTTCAAGCAGCCGGTAGCGCTGATCACTCCAGAACAGCTCCTCGACCCAGGGGTACACCGGAATAAAGTGGAAATGGATGGGGTAGCCGGGGGCATGGCCGAACCGGCTGATATACAGCCACTTGGGTTTGAGCTGCAGCTCCAGGTTTTTCTGCACCCTGGCGAGCAGGCCGCCCAACTCCGTCAGGGCGCTCTCGTGCAGCTCGGCCAGTGAATTGACCCGGGATCGCGAGCCCAGCATCAGGTAGCCGGGCAGGGCGGACGACAGGTGATGATTGAGCACCCAATGGTCGGTTTGCAGAATGATGAACTCGGGGGCTATGCCCACCTGCTGGGCGGAGTTCAAGGCATGGGCTCCTGTTCGGGAAGGTCGCTCTTGTATTCGCCCCATTGCATGTACGCGTAGTACCGGGTCATTGCTTCGAAGTGGCTGGGGGCTTCCACTTCCCACACAAGCCGGGCGTCGGGGTGAAGCAGTTTGCGTGCGGTGTTTCCCTGTGGGCCGCTCAGACAGAAGGTCTGGCAGTCATCCGGTTCCATCCAGAGTTGGTAGTTCATCTCTTGCGCTTCAGAGTGTGGGGGAGGCTATCGTCGTTGTGGCTCGAGCAACCTAGATCGATCCGACCGAACGCAGGTATTTCCGTGCCTGAGGGCTGGTGATCTTTTCGGGTTCAAGGACATACAGCGAGCTCCAGAGCGGCGGTAAACCCAGTTCCTCCATGTAGGACGTGAAGCTGTTGAAAGGCTCGGTGCCAATGACCTCGGCGCTGAGCCAGAGCAACTCGCACTCCTGGCAAAGGTGCAGGATTTCCTGCGTTGCCCGCACTTGAACCTGGGTTACTTCGCCTTGTTCACATTCCGGACACAGCATTTTTTCACCTCCCCATGGGCGCGCAGTCTATCACTGACCAGGTTGCACGCGGCCAGCAACGAAGGTCTGCCTGCGCTCAGAAACCCGCCATGGAGGACGCTGCTTTCGACCCTGTCCGGAGCGGGCCTTTGCGGCACCCGCATCCCCGGCCCCGGTCGCATAAATTTGAAATGCCTGGCATTGCTCGCCAGAATCGCCCCCCGATCCGGCACAAGGTGCCGGACCTTGGTGGTGAAAAGGGGTAGCAGTTGAATCAGCAGACATTGTCCATGCGCCTGGCGCGCGTGGCGGCGCATGTACCAACCGGCGCACGCCTGGCCGATATCGGCTCGGATCACGGCTATCTGCCGGTAGCCTTGCTGCTGCGCGGCAGCATCAGCGCGGCGGTGGCCGGAGAGGTGGCGTTGACGCCGTTCCACGTGGCCCGGCGCACGGTGCGCGACAACGGCCTGGAGCAGCAGGTCAGCGTGCGCCTGGCCGATGGCCTGGCGGCGATCGAACCGGGCGACGCCATCAGCGCCATCAGCCTGTGCGGCATGGGTGGCGAGACCATCCGTGACCTGCTGCAAGCCGGCAAGGCGCGCCTCAATGGCCAGGAGCGGTTGATCCTGCAGCCCAACGGGGGCGAGCAGCCCCTGCGCCAGTGGCTGATGGACAACGGCTACCGCATCCTGTGCGAAGAGGTGCTGCGGGAAAACCGTTTCGACTACGAAATCATCGTCGCCGAGCGCACAGGGCCGGTGAGCTACAGCCCCCGGGAGCTGTACTTCGGCCCTCTGCAACTGCAGGCCCGCAGCCCGGCGTTCCTGGCCAAATGGCAGCGCCTGCTGCGCCTGAAACAGCGCACCCTGGAAAACTTCAGCCGGGCACAGGCGGTGCCCGAAGAGAAGGTGCAGGATATGGCCCGGCAGGTGCGCTGGATCAGCGAGTTGCTGGGCTGAGTGCGCCAGGCGGCCGCTTGCCAGGGCCCGGTGCCAATCACCGCCGGCCCGTACGACACGCTACCGAGCCGCGCAATGTCCCACGCTCAGCGCGTTGCCGGCTCCAGGCCTTATGCCTGGGGCTGGATGGCCGGCGGCGTCGAGACCTGTTGCAGGAACCGTTCGATCAGCCATCGCGCCGCCGGGCCCGGCGGCGTGTCGCTGCGGTAGATGGCGTCGAAGGGGTAGATCCCGCTTTGATATTCCGGAAGATTCAGGCGCACCAGCCGGCCGCTGCGCAGGTCCTCCTCGACCATGGGCCGCGGCATGTTGCCCCAGCCGATGCCGGCACGCAGCAACATGTGCTTGGCGCCCAGGTCCGCCAGCCGCCAGGTTCGGTTGCTCAGCACCGCGAAATCCCTGCCCCGGGTCAGCGTCGAGCGGTCCGACAGCACCAGTTGGATGAATTCGCGCCCGGCGCCGGTCAGGTTGGCATCGCTGGCGGCCAGGGGATGATCCGGCGCGGCCACCGGAATCAGCTCGACACTGCCCACACCGATTCTTTCGATCCCGTCGATGCTTTCGTTCATCGGCCCACTGATGCCGACGACTGCGCCGCGCTCGATCACCCGCTCGGTGACTGCTCCCAGGGCTTCCATGTGCAGGTGCAGGGCCACCGTGGGAAAGACTTCGCGAAAGGCCTTGAGGGCGTCCACCACGCGCTCGGGGGCCAGCATCACATCGAGCACCAGGTGGACCTCGGCCTCCAGGCCTTGCAACAGGCCCCTGACCTTGGCACGCAGGCCATGGACGCCGTTGGCGATGGTCCTGGCCTCTACGAGCACGGTGCGTCCGGCCTCGGTGAGTTGCGGCTTGCGCGTACTTTGGCGGTCGAACAGCGAGACCCCGAGCTGCATTTCCAGGTTGGCGATGGAGTAGCTGATGACGGACGTAGCGCGGTGCAGTTTTCTTGCGGCGCCGGCGAAGCTGCCGACCTCCACCACGGTCAGGAATACGCGCAATTGGTCCAGCGTCGGGGTGCCGGGGTCGGAGATCATCTCGGGTTCCTTGAGCGTTATCGGCGTTGACGCCCCGGCAGTGTGATCGATTCCAGCCGGGGAGGGGTTGAGGCAGTGTCCAGTGAGCGTTGTATTCTTGCCTATTTTATCGAACCTAATGATCTAAATTAGTCGGCTATTCAGAGAAGCTGTGGCGGCGCAAGCTTTCTTCACCCGGGCGATTCATCTCGGATCGCACCCAACTGAAGGAAATACCTCATGTCCGCTTCTGCCCATATTGCTCAACCCGACACTCGCCAACAAAGCCGCTCCGATACTCCCCAGGCTGTGGCCGCACTGGCTGGCCGAGTGCTGCTCAGCGCGATCTTCCTGCTGTCCGGCGTCTCGAAGCTGGCGGCACCGGCGATGATGATCGGTTACATCGGCTCTGTCGGGTTGCCATTTCCGCAGCTGGCCCTGGCCCTGGCGGTCATCGTTGAAATCGGCGGCGGCCTGGCCCTGGTCGCTGGCTGGCGGACCCGCACTGTCGCGGCATTGCTGGCGTTGTTCAGCGTGGTCACTGCCTTGGCCTTCCATAACGCACTGGGCGACCAGAACCAGTTCATCCACTTCTTCAAGAACCTGGCCATGGCCGGTGGCCTGTTGCAGGTCGTGGCGTTCGGTGCCGGTCGTTTCAGCCTCGACGCCCGCCGTCGCTGATCACCCGCCAGCGGGGGCCGGTTCCTTCGCGGCGGTTGCGGTTTCCCTGTGTTTTCTTGCCTGATCGAGGTGTCCATGAAAGCCATACGTGCCTACCAATACGGCAGTCCCGATGTCCTGCGCCTGGAAGAAGTTGCCGACCCTGTGGCCGGCGAAGGTGAAGTGCTGATCGATGTCGCCGGTGCTGGAGTCAACCCTATCGACTGGAAGATCCTGTCCGGTGCCATGCAGGCATTCATCCCGCTGCCACTGCCTTTCACCCCGGGGGTCGAGGTGGCCGGGCGGGTGCTTGCCACCGGCCGGGGCGCCAGCCGGTTCGAGGTCGGTGACCGGGTGTTCGGTTTCATCAACATCACGGGCGGCTATGCCGGCAAGGCGGTTGCCCGGGAATCCTCGCTGGCGTTGCTGCCCCGTTCCCTCACTGCGTTGCAGGCCGGCGCCGTGCCCGCCACAGCGCTGACCGCCTGGCAGGCCCTGACCGAACATGCCGGCGTACAGCCCGGGCAGAAGGTGTTGATCCATGCCGCGGCAGGAGGTGTGGGCAGCATGGCGGTGCAGATCGCCAAGTACCTGGGGGCCGAGGTCATCGCCAGCGCTTCGGCGGACAACCATGCCTACCTCAAAGGGCTAGGGGCCGATCAGGTCATCGACTATCGCCGCCAGGATTTCACTCAATGGCGGCCCGCGGTCGATGTGGTCCTGGACCTGGTGGGGGAGCAAACCCAGGCGCTGTCGTTCGCCCTGTTGAAACGGCACGGGGTGCTGGTTTCCCCGGTGAGCCAGCCCGACATCACCCTGGCCAACGACTATGGCGTGACCCCGGTGAATTTCGCCACCCGTGGTGATGGTGGCCAGTTGGCGAGGATTGCCGAGCTGTTCGACCAGGGCCGCTTGCAGGTCGCTGTCCAAGCCTTCCCCCTGAGTGACGCCCCGCAGGCGCTGGAAAAAAGCAGGGGCCGCCATGGCCATGGCAGGCTGGTCCTCGACATGGCCCGCTGATCGCTTGGCGGGCTCCCAGAACAGCCGGCACCACCGGCAAGCCAGGGCGGCGGTCCAGGGTACGGGCCTGCCGCTTGCGGCATTGGCGAGGGCTAACCGGCGGGCCTGATGCCGAAGGGGCCGTTGCAGTCAGCCCTGCACTGTCCAGAGCATGGTCTGCACCTGGATGTGGGGGTGGCTTTGCAGAGGCTCCCACTCATCAATGAACGCGAACCCCTGGCGCAGATAGAAACTCGCGGCCCTGGCATTGGCGGGGGAGACGTCGAGGAACACCCGCTCATGGCCTTGTTCCCGTGCGCGCGACTTCACCGCCTCCACCAGCCGGGCCGCCACGCCGGAGCCACGGGCCGCGGGTGCGACCCACATGCCGATCAGGTTGTAGCGGTTTGCCTCACTGACTGCGGCGCCGATCATTCCCAGGGGCTGGCCATCCTCGATGGCCAGCCAGAATGCGCTGGTCGCGCCCGAGGCACGTTCCTGCCACTGCTGGTCACTGTACCGGGCGGCACTCTGGTAGCTGACCCCGAACGCGGTCGGAGCGTCCTGCAGCGCGGCGAGACGAACTTGCTTCAACAGCCTCCAGTCCTTGGTTTGCGTCGGTCGAATATCCATGGCGGTCTTCAGGTCGAGTGAGGCAGAAACCTCTCACAAGGCTGGCGCAGGAACAAGCGCGCCTTGCCCGGTGCTGCGCTTGCCGGCGGCCTGCGCTTGCCATTTGCCAGCATCTTGTCGCTGATGAAACGCTGGCTATATGATCGCGCGTCATGCCATTGGCCACTTGCGTGGCCGGCGTTTTCTCATCGGTTCTACAGGGATGTTCCAGGGATGAAAATCAAGAGCAATACAGGTCTGCACAAGGAAGGCCGGCTGGCTGCGCGACTGGCCGGCTGGTTGCTGGCGCCGTGCATGCTGGCGGCTTCGATGCTGGCCCAGGCCGGTGCGCCGATCCCTCCCGGCGCAGTGCTGGCGGTGATGCAGAACGTCGAGGTGCCGGACCAGGATGAAGAGGTGGAACTGGAAGACGGCGTTACCGCCACCTTCTGGTACGGCCAGGAGCTGGACTTCGACGGCAAGCACTACTACGCCACCTTTGTCTGGCACACCCGGGACCGCGCCGCCCGCGAGGGCGAGGATTTTGCCGCGCCGGAGGTTCAGGTACGGCTGGCCGATGCCACCTTCGAACTCACCAACCCGGGCCAGAAGCAGGCCTATTCCATCCGCAGCATCGAACGCAAGATCGGCTTCTTCGGCGGCGGCGAGAAGCCCGAGGAAGTGGACACCAAGCGCAAGGCCGTTGAGCACCGTACCGCTGACGGCCGCCTACTGCTGGCGGTGCCCACGGCCACTTTCGACAATGGGGTGATCACCAGGGGCTACACCATGCTGGTGTTCAATCCGAACAAGAAACCCGAAGACGATGGCTGGGTCTGGTCCTATGTGGGCCAGGTGCGCACCGGCGAGGACAACTCCGCGGCCTGCGACGACGGCGCGGTCATGCCCTGCATCGGCAGCGACGGTGAGCTGAGCTTCGTCGCCGGCCAGGAGCCGCTGCCGCAGGTGCAGGTCAAGGTCAGCGGCACTACCTTCGAGGGCCCGGGAAAGGTCCGTTCGCTGGCGGCCGCAGACAACCTCACCTATGTCTACGACAGCAAGGCCGAGCAGTACGTCAGCCGCTAGTTGCGGCAGCGACGGCCAGGTAGCGCAGCCTTGCCAAACCCACGATCCTCCAGGGAGGATCGTGGAGCGCTTTCACCCCGGTCCGGCACAGCCATCATCCAAGGAAACGGCGAATGAGTACGCGTATCGACATGCTGATGAACCCGGGGCCGGAGGTGCGCGCTGCGATCCTCGAGCCCTTGCGGGCCCACAACCGGGCCCAGGCGGGCGATCCCAAGCCCGAGGCCATCGCCCTGGTGGTTCGCGACGAGCACAGCGGTGAGATTCTCGGTGGCCTGCAGGCGGAGATTTTCTATCGCTGGATGTTCATCGAGCTGCTGGCGGTCCCCGAGCAGACACGGGGCCAGGGCACGGGCTCGCAATTGCTGAACATGGCCGAGGAGCTGGCCCGGGAAAAGGGCTGTATCGGCATCTGGCTCGATACCTTCGACTTTCAGGCGCCGCAGTTCTATCAGCGGCACGGCTTCAGCGAATTCGGCCGGCTGGAGGAATTCCCGCCGCAGCACCGGCGTTTCTTCCTGCACAAACGCCTGGTCTGAACTCCCGGGCCCTGGCTGGCGAACCCGCATGCAGCGCGTTCCCGCAGCCTGGGCCGCGGCTACTCAGGCGTGGGCATCGACGCCGATCCGCGCCAGTAGCCAGTCCTGATAGAGCGCGGGGCTGTCGGTGGTCTGGCCGCCGTTTTTGGCAACGACCGTCTTGCCGTCCAGGCGCCCGATTTCCATCAGGTATTGCAGGCCCTTGAGCACATGGGTGGCGTCGTCCTTGCCCAGGGACTGCACATCGGGCAGTTGGACGGAGTTGCTCTTGTCGTCGAATGTCGCCCAGGTGGGGTTGGCTCTGTATTGGGCTATCAGTTTGGCGTCCGAGATTTGCGATTCATGAAAACTGGCGTCGATCTTCGCCTGCATTTGCGGCGTTGCATTCTCTACCTGGATTTTCATGGACTTCAGCGTGCCATTCTCCAGCGCCCTGGTGATTCCCTTGAGGCCCATGGCTACGAGGGATGTCGAGTTTGAGATGCTTCCTGTCATGAGACTGCTCCTGGGTGGGTTCTGGCCAAGCAGAGCAAAACCCGGGCCATGAGCCCTGAACATGATGCGGCTCGGCGTTGGCAGCGGCGCCAGCAGCGATGGCGGGCAGAAGTTGGCCGTAGTGGGCAAGGGATTGCCATTGGATCGCCTGCTTTTGCCAGCCACTACTGCCCCGAGGCGGATATCGACCTGTGTCCGCCGCCCTGGAGGCCGTGAAGAAAAACTCGATCTGCATGGCCAATCGGCGCACAGTGGCCACCTGTACTGTTGCCACTTCCGATTGCCCGCACATGACCCAGCCCCGAACCCCCACCGCACTCGCGGCCCTGATTGCCCGGCACACCCCGCACTCCGGCGACTTTCCCAGCGCCGTGCCCAACCTGACCTTGCACCGCCGTTCCACGCCGACCTCGGCCATTCCCTGCATCTACAGCCTGGGCCTGGGGGTGATTGCCCAGGGCGGCAAGCAGGTGCTGCTGCAGGAGGCGGTGATCAATTACCGGGCCGGGCAGGGCATGCTGACCAGCATCGACCAGCCGGTGGTGGCCCGGGTGACCCAGGGCTCGGCGGCCGAACCTTTCCTGGGCATGATGCTGACCCTGGACATGCACCAGATCCTGCAAACCGCCGCGCAGATGCAGCCGCCACCGCCTTCGCGGGCCAGCGATTATCGGACGGTGGTGGTGGATGAACTGGAGCCGGGGCTGGCCAGCGCTCTGGAGCGGCTGGTGGGCTTGCTCGACGAGCCGGCGCTGATTCCCCAGCTGGCGCCATTGATCCAGCAGGAAATCATCGTCCGGCTGTTGGCCGGGCCTTACAGCCTGGCGTTGCAGCAGTTGCTGGCGGTGGGTTCGCCGACCCAGCAGATCTTCAAGACCGTGGCCTGGCTCAAACAGAACTTCACCCAGCCGTTGCGCGTCGATGATCTGGCGCAGCGCGCCCATATGAGCCCGTCCACCTTCCGCCAGCATTTTCGCGCCATCATCGGCGTCAGCCCGCTGCAGTTCCACAAGCAGTTGCGCCTGCAGGAAGCCCGGCAGTTGATGCTCAGCCAGAACATCGATGCCGGGCGCGCCGCGGGGCTGGTGGGCTATGAAAGTGCTTCGCAGTTCAGCCGGGAATACAGCCGGGTGTTCGGCGCGCCGCCGCAGCGGGATATCCGCAGGATGCGCGAGGCCGGGTAAGGGCCAGGTTGCAGTGCAGGGTTCAGCGAAATAGGCAAACAGACTGTGGCGCGGCTCTGGGCGCCTAACCATTCGATCCGCCACGGATAGGCCTGTTTCTAGCTGTTTGTGTTGCAGCGAAACGCCCTTTGGGGTGGGCCGGCAGAATCCGCAAAACAGGCAAACTTGCCGTCAGAATAGGCAAGGTTTCGCCGCGAGCCATTTCTATACTGGTGCCCGACGACGCAGCAGCCCCAAGGCCTGCCGTGTCCCGGGCGCTTTCGGTAACGCCCGACTCCGCACTCCCGCACACGGGAGCGAGCGGTCCGCCTATCGATCCAGACGAGCCTGCCCAGGGCGGCTCAAGGAGTACGGTCATGAGCAACAGCATCGAACACGTCAGCTTCCCCAACTTCGGCTGGAATAACGCCGCGGACATCTATCTGCCGGCGGATTTCGACCCGGGCAAGCGCTACCCGGCGATCGTCAGCACCCATCCCATCGGCAGTTGCAAGGAGCAGACCTCCGGCAACATCTACGCCGCCCGGCTGGCCCGGGCCGGGTTTGTGGTCATCGCCTTCGACGCCAGTTTCCAGGGCGCCAGCGGCGGCCAGCCACGCTTTATCGAAGACCCGGCCACTCGCGTGTCGGACATCCGTTTCGCCATCGACTACCTGGTGACCCTGCCTTATGTCGACCCCGAGCGCATCGGTGCCATCGGTGTCTGTGGTGGCGGTGGCTACACCATCCAGGCGGCAATGACCGACTACCGGATCAAGGCCCTGGCCTCCATTACCGGGGTCAACTTCGGCCGCCTGATCCGCGAAGGTTTCAGCAACTTCGATCCGGTCAGCGCCTTGCACGCCATGGCGAAGCAGCGCACCGCCGAGGCCCGGGGCGAGGCGCGTCATGTGATCGACTACCTGCCAGCATCGGTAGCCGAGGCGCAGCAGAACGGCATCAGCGACATCGACGTACTGGAAGCCACCGAGTACTACAAGACCGCCCGGGGCCAGCAGCCAAACGGCGCCACCAGCGGTCTGTTTTCCTTCAATAGCGCGGCCTTTGGCTGGGATGCCTTCCTGCAGGCCGAGGTGCTGCTGACCCAGCCACTGATGGTGGTGGTCGGCGACAAGCCCGGCGGCTTCGGTGCCTACCGCGACGGCCTGGAAATCCATGGCCGCGCGGCCTCCAGGGACAAGCATCTGGTGGTCGCTGAAGGCGGGTCCCACTACGACCTGTACGACCGCGCCGAAACGGTGGCGCTGGCCATGGCGCAATTGGTGCCGTTCTTCCAGCAGCACCTGTAAGGGGTGAGGCAGCCGCCGCTGTCGCCTGACCGGCGACGGCGGCTTTGTCGCGCCCGGGCGCCAAACCGCTCCCCCGGCAGGCCGCCGGTGAGCAGCAGGCTGGTGAAGCTCAGGGGGTAGGCGTTGATGACTCATTGCAGGGCCGTGATGCCGGCATCCCGGTCCCGGGCGATGGATTCCAGGGCGACATTGACGATCGAGGTGTCGAGGATCACCACCCCATAGCTCCGGCAGGGGGCGATCAGTACCTGGCGTCGCAGGCGGTGCTTGAGGTCCATGGGGGCGTATTTCCTTTGCCGCAGTGCGGTGCGACTATACGAACCTTTTTGCACACAATGCTTCGGGCTGGATCGAAGTGTGCGGCGAAACCTTCGCCGAGCCGGTGCGGGGGGCATGCTCATCATCCTGTCCGATGGCAGCTCGCTGTCCGCCAGCGCCCTGGCCGAAGCGGCGGGGATG
>Ga0182008_10000299_pt1 | contig 38806 bp, 27 predicted proteins | sample Sormic07211129_1_FD_120482 | JGI IMG/M metagenome (GOLD analysis project Ga0182008, IMG submission 120482) | Rhizosphere microbial communities from Sorghum bicolor, Mead, Nebraska, USA - 072115-129_1 metaG | ecosystem: Host-associated > Plants > Roots > Rhizosphere | place: USA: Nebraska...
CAGGCCAGGGCATTCAGGCTATGAAATCTGGGATAAAGTCTCGGATTTGAAACTCACCGGAAAAGGTGTAACACTTAAGGGAAATGATGTTACTTTCACAGAGAACCTCCAATTCATCACTAGAGGGAACGACATTTTCTATGTTGTAACAATCACGGGTGAAAAAGAACCTGTTTTTTTTAAATTGACACAAATTGATAGTCAAGGTTTCACATGCGAAAATCCAACACATGATTTTCCCAAAAAAATCACATATACGTATGATGGAAAAAACATCAAAGCTGTAATCTCCGGAGATGGAAAGAGTATGGACTATGATTTTGTCAGGATCAATTAGTTTCAGACTTTAATTTCATCACCTGACTAAGTAAACCAGGAAGACCAGTTCCTGGATTTACCATATCATTGTTCCAGAAACTCATTACGCAACTTACGTATTGTTTTCTAACTGGCGCGCTTACAAAATAAACAGTCAGTGTTTTACCTCCGCTCATCCCCGCTAATAACGAGGTCAAACCTTTAAAATCATAAATGATCTTTTTTGCGCGAACTTCAACTCCTTCAAAAATTACATTAACCGTCTCCTCTGAAACCACCTTCCCATTTTTTTTCGCTTTAATTACCTTGTACCTGTTCAGAACATCTTCCCTTGCTTCCAACTCATCTTTATGAACACTCCAACTCATTTGACCTTTTCCCGGACACTGGGTATTCCCAACTCCCATCCAGTAACACTGATTTCCAAGAGCGATCTTTCTTCCAGCAAAATTTATACTATCAATTTGCAAGGATTGATAAACACTATCCGGAATACTTCTGTTGAGCAAGAGTTGTACAAATCTCCTTTCAAAAATCCTATCCTTCTTATTTAAACTGGCAAAAGTTACCGTCATGAGCATCTTATCAGAATTTTCCACAAAATAATAGGAAGTCATTTGGGTAATCCCATCCGGACCCTGTTCAGATTTCGAAACATAAAAATTTGGTTGAACGATCAAACTGTCAGATACCCCAAGATCCTCTTCTTTTATACCATATTTTTTGGCTCCTCTAAGAATATTTTTTTTTGATATCTCCTGATTAATAATCGTACTGGTTATTTCGATTCCATCAATGTTATAGAAATTAGTTCCTTTATTGGAAATAGCCTGCAATCTGGAAAATATTTGATCATTGTTTTGTCCAAAACAATAGGAACAACTTAAATAGAATAATAAAATAACAATGCTTTTTTTCATAAACAGTATATTAAAAATGTGATCACCAATGTTAAGATACAGGTTTTCATGAAGATAGGCAATTATTATTATGGCAAACTGGACTACCTATTTTGTTTATATTGGACTATCCTTATCATCCATTCGGATTGTAATTTTGTGTGTATTCTAAATATTTAACAATGAATTTTTCCATACAACAACAACTAGAAAACGAAAGGGTTAAGCTTGTTCCTTTGGAGAACAATGACTTTGATGCCTTATATAGAGTTGCCTCTGACCAGGATATCTGGGTGCAACATCCCAATAAGGACCGCTGGAAAAAAGAAATTTTCCAGCTTTTCTTTGAAGGTGCTATCCAGAGCAAAGGGGCCTTCAAAATCATAGATAAATCCACTAATGAAATTGCAGGATGCACACGTTTTTACGATTATAAGGAATCAGACAAAAGTATCCTGATCGGATATACGTTTTATGCAACAAAATACTGGGGAACCGGACTAAATCCATCAGTAAAAAAGTTAATGATGGACTATATCTTTCAGTTTGCAAATAGCGTATTGCTTCACGTTGGTGCAAATAATCTTAGATCACAGATTGCAGTAGGCCGTTTAGGGGCAACCAAAATAGCTGAAGAGAACGTAGCCTATTATGGCGAACCTTCCAAATTAAACTTTATTTATGAAATCAAAAAGGAAGACTATTTATCTGCTTCTCAAAACTAATAGAACATGTATATACCCGCCCAATTTAAGTTTAAAGATCAGCAACAGATTCTCGACTTTATGCAGCGTTACAGTTTTGCGACATTAGTGACCGCCGCAGACCGATTACCTGTTGCTACCCACCTCCCATTTCATATTGAATTACGGGAAGGCACGGTTATTCTTTCCTCCCATTTTGCAAAAGCAAATCCACAAGCCCAGAAACTGGTTGATCATCCGGCATTGGTCATTTTTAATGAACCCCATGCCTATATAGCACCAAAAAACTACGATAAGCAGGAAAACGTACCAACATGGAACTATATTGCCGTACATGCTTATGGCAAGGCCACCATTCTTCATCAAGAAACTCAGCAGCTTGAACTGATGGAAAAAATGATCTCCACGTATGACCAGGATTATTTGGAACAATGGGCAGGCCTTTCCATGGCCTTTAAACTTAAGATGCTCAAAGGTATTGTTGCCTTTGAGATCACGATCAATGACCTGCAGGCCCAGCAAAAATTAAGTCAGAACAAAACAGAAAACGAAAGAAAAAAAATTGTAAACGACCTGGAAAACAGCAAGCACAGCACGGAGCAAGACTTAGCCTTCTACATGAAACACACATAATTTCTTGGCAGGAAACGCACTAATTGTTACTTTTATTAAAAAACTACCATGAATATTGAAGAACTGCGTGAGTACTGTCTGCAAAAACCAGGAGTGACAGAAGATTTGCCCTTTGGAGATCAAACACTTGTATTTAAAATAGGAGGAAAAATCTTTCTCCTTACAGGTCTTGAACAAGGAAATCGTTTTAATGTAAAATGCGATCCAGAACGTGCTATAGAACTGAGAGAGCAGTATGATGCGATCATTCCCGGTTATCATATGAATAAAAAACACTGGAACACCGTTTACATGGATGGAAGGCTGAAACGTAATTTACTTCATGAACTCATCGATCATTCTTATGATCTTGTACTAAACAGCTTGCCGAAAACCCAACGTGAATTAATCCCAAAATAACTTAAACATCCAGTTCATGGCGTAATAAAGAATATAAAACCAAATCCAGGAACTCATTATTCACCAGTTCTGCCTGTCTTAAAACACCTTCCTTTTTAAAATTCAATTTCTCAGGAACAGCCTGACTTCTTAAATTATCGACCGCAGCCTTAATCTCTATCCTATGCAGCCCCAACTCATTAAACCCGTAATTGATTATGGCTTTGCAAGACTTGGTGATAATACCCTTCCCTTCTGCCTCTTTTACGAGCCAATAGCCTATGGCCCCACTTTTATTGAGCCCATTTAAATGATGCAATCCAATTCTTCCTATAACAAATTGCTCAAACAAAATAGCAAAACTGATTTCCTTTTGTTGCTGAATAAGCGCCTCACTCCCCTTAAGATATTCCTTCAGATCGTTGACGGATTGCATATTGCCTACCCAGGGCAGAAATGCAGAAAGATGCTTGCGGTTGTTGTCTATAGCATTAAATAGGACATCTGCTTGCGATTCATTAGTTAACTCAAGTTTGATATGATCATCTACATTTAAAGAAAAGACACTATTCTGCTTCATAACGCAAGTTACAATTTTTTTGTTTCCACCGCCTGTGTGACCAAAGCCAATAAGCTGGCTCCTCAAAAATCGTTTCCTGAAGTTTAGCGGCAAAGGTTCTGGTAATTTCCTGATCGCCGGTTAATGGTGAAGATTCTGTGATTAAAGAAAAATCAAGTTCCCAGCAATCGTTCGTTTTTCTTTTTAAATCAAGCTAATTTTACCCCTACGTTACGGGCTATTAAAATTTTAAATCTTGTATATTTAAATTCGAGAAACTCATTTAGCTTATCCTCTATGAAAATAGCGACTTATAATGTCAACGGTGTTAACGGACGTCTTCCTGTATTGCTCCGGTGGCTGGAAGAAACAGCTCCAGATGTAGCTTGCCTGCAGGAATTAAAAGCCCCACAGGAAAAATTTCCGGAACAGGCCATAAAAGATGCTGGCTATCACGCCATCTGGCATGGACAAAAAAGCTGGAATGGTGTTGCTATACTGTCCAGAAAAGATAATATTAAAGAAATCAGACGTGGTCTTCCAGGTGATCCTGAAGACCTGCATAGTCGTTACATCGAAGCCTTAATTGATGGAATTGTGATAGGCTGTCTTTATTTACCAAATGGTAATCCTGCACCCGGACCAAAATTTGACTATAAGCTTCAATGGTTTGAACGGTTCAGGCTACATGCAGCAGAGTTGCTAACTTCCGGCCAACCCGTGGTATTAACCGGAGATTACAATGTAATGCCAACCGAACTCGACGTTTATAAACCAGAACGTTGGGTAGATGATGCCCTATTCCGGCCTGAAACCCGTGCGGCCTTCCAAAAACTAATAGACCAGGGATGGATCGATGCCATACGTAAGCTGTATCCAACCGAGACAATATATACCTTTTGGGACTATTTTAGAAATGCATATGGAAGAAATGCGGGTTTACGCATTGACCATTTTCTACTCAGCCCACAACTGAAGGAACATTTACTTGCTGCCGGAGTAGACCGACATGTACGTGGCTGGGAAAAAACGAGTGACCATGGACCAGTTTGGATAGAACTTTGTTTAAACAAGTAATGAATTTTTCTGTTGTAACTTACATAAGGCAATATCAAAACACCTCAGCATATGAAAGCTATCCAATTTTCAAATTATGGTGATTCCTCAGTTTTGGAACTCCATCAAACCGATCAACCCAAACCAAAAGCAGGAGAAGTACTTATTAAAATCTCTGCCACAACTGTTAATCCATGGGATATTAAAGTACGCTCGGGTGCCATGCAAAAAATAGTCCCTATTTCTTTTCCCTATACCCCTGGAATAGATGTTTCAGGTACTGTTGAAGCAGTTGGAGAACAGGTAAACAGATTAAAAATTGGGGACAAGGTATTTGCCAATCCTTCCAGCGGATCCTATGCAGAGTATATTTCTATAAAGGAACAGATTGTATCCACCATTCCGAATAATGTTACACTTGCAGAAGCCGCAGCACTCACAATTCCCCTAACCACTGCCTACAGCCTGCTGATCGAAGCCGGTGATCTGGAATCCGGTCAAAAAATACTGATCCATGGTGCTTCAGGCGGTGTAGGAACTATTTTAATACAAATGGCCAAAGCACTGGGTGCTTACGTAATTGGAACTGCCTCAGGTAAGGGATTAGAGTTGATTAAATCATTAGGTGCAGATGAAGTCATTGACTACAAATCTCAGGATTTCAGCCAACTGGTTTCCGATATCGACCTGATTGCAGACCTGGTTGGTGGTGAAACACAAACAAAATCCTACCCTTTGGTTAAAAAGGGAGGAAAACTATTAAGTCTGGTTATGCCAACTTCAGATGAACTGGCAAAGGAACACGGTATAACGGCAAAATTTGTAAACTCAGCTCCCGGTTACGAAAAACTGGCTTTCGGAAAAGCACTTGTTGAAGCTGGAAAAATCAAAGTACAAATTGCGAGGACCATGCCGCTCGAAGAAGCGGCTAAAGCCCAAGACTTGATATCCTCCGGAGGGGTAAATGGAAAAATCGTTCTGGAAGTCAGTTAATTCTCTTTATAACCTGGAAACTGATCAAACACTAGTTTCAACTCATGCGCAATATCTGCATGATCCTCAATGACATTCGTTCTTTCTCCCGGATCAAAAGCAAGGTTGAACAACTCAATCTTGCTTTTCACATTTTTGTCAAGAATCCCATTTTTAATTTCTCCGCCTTTCACTTCCCTATATTTCCAGTTGTCTTTACGTACAGCCTCACAAATACCGTTATTTACAATGTAGATCTCTCTGTGTGCTGGGTGTTTACCACCCGTTCCCAATAAAACATTAGAAATCGCCTGACCATCAAGGGTTCGCCCTTCAGGCAATTTCGCCCCTGTCCATTGTGCAAGTGTAGGCAATACATCCAGGTTGCTGATCATATTGGTTAAAGTGGTGCCCGGCGGGGTATGGTTTTTCCAGTAAACAATAAAAGGTTCTCGCACCCCACCCTCATAACTCTCCCCCTTACTTCCTCTAAAAACACCTGCCGTCCCGGCATGCCAGCGTTTTGTTTCCCCATCACCAGACATGCGTTCAGGATAATCTATCCATGGTCCATTATCGCTGGAGAATATAAAAATTGTATTGTCAGCCAGTCCATTTTTTTCTACAGCAGCCCAAACTTCAGCCAGGCTGGCATCCAGTTGCTCTACCACATCACCAAGAGGTCCACCTTCAGAACGCCCCTTATTTTTTACCGAAGAAGCAAAAGCCACAGGCAAATGCGGCATATTATGAGCCAGGTAAAGAAAAAAAGGTTTCCCTTTCTTTTGCTTACCAATATAATTCACAGCTTCAGTTTTATACAATTCTGTAAGTGAGGAATCAGCTGGCCTAAGCACCTCCGGTTTATGATTACGGAAAATTTTCAGTGTTGTATCTGTTTTAACATAAGGTGTTCGATAGTCGTGGCTATAAAGCATTCCATAATAGGAATCAAATCCCTGAGACATTGGATGATTATAAACCGTATGGTCGCCAAGGTGCCATTTGCCAATCATAGCTGTAGTATATCCTACTCCTTTAAGCATCTCCGCTATAGTTACCTCCTGATCTGGAATACCTAGAGAAGATCCAGGACCAATTACAGATCCTAAACTCATCCGGGAGGCATACCTCCCGGTTAATAAAGATGCTCTGGAGGGTGTACATGCCGGACTTGAGACGACATAATTTGTCGCCCTAACACCTTTTTGTGCCATCCTATCCAGAAATGGTGTCATAATTACTGGGTTTCCATAACAACTTAAATCAGAATACCCCATGTCGTCGGCAAGCACGAAAATGATATTGGGGCGTTGCTGGGCGCAAATGCTGGTAGTAATCAAGACCAGCAACACAATCATAAATCTTTTGATCATATACAAATCGTTATAAATTAAATTTTCCCTTTTTATACAGCCGCAGATATAGAAATGCCAGATCTCAGCATGTGTATATGATCAATACCGTCTTCGTCGTAAACCTCACCTGTTACTTTGAAACCAAATGATTCATAAAAAGATTTCAGATACAGCTGTGCACCAATCTTAATATCTCTGTTTCCGTGCAGACGGATACAGTTATTGATGGCTAACCTTACCAGTTCCTTTCCAAAGCCAGTTTTTCTCACCCTCTTGCTACTTACAATCCGACCGATGGAAGGCTCTTTAAAAGAAATACCTGGCGGAACAATCCTTGCGTAAGCGACAAGCTCCTTCTGATGGTATAACATCAAGTGCTGGCAGGACAGATCTTTTCCATCCGCATCAAGATACACACATTGCTGTTCTACAACAAATACCTCACTCCTTAACTTCAAAACATCGTAGAGTTCTTTAGGTTTAAGCGCGTCAAAAGGCTTACATAGTTCAATAAATTCCATAGTCAAATATAAGTTCATTTAGCCAGCCTTAAGGCTAAAATAAAAAAATGTATATTGTACTCAACAGCGCCTAAGTATTACCTAATCATGGATATCAAAAAAGACCTAAAACTCGCCGTATTAATTGATGCAGATAATGTACCCTATGTCAACGTAAAAGAAATGTTTGAAGAAATTGCAAAATACGGCACTCCAACCTTCAGAAGAATCTATGCAGACTGGACCAAGCCCACTGTATCAGGATGGAAAAAAGTGCTCCTTGAGAATGCAATAACGCCTATTCAGCAATACAGTTATACCACAGGCAAGAATGCCAGCGACAGTGCTTTGATCATAGATGCAATGGATATTTTATACACAGGCAAAGTTGATGGCTTTTGTATCGTATCCAGTGATAGCGATTTTACCAGGTTAGCAACGAGATTAAGAGAAGCAGGGATGACCGTTATCGGAATTGGAGAGAAAAAAACCCTCACCCCATTTATTAAAGCCTGTGATAAATTTATCTATATGGAAATCCTTAAACCTGATCTTTCTGTAGAAGAAGAAATAGAAAACAAAAAGCCACAGAACAAAAAAGAGCATCAACCCTTAAGTAAAATAGATCCTAAAGTCATCAAACTATTTTCCGATACCATTTCTGATCTGGCCGATGAAAACGGTTGGGCATCCCTTGCAGAGCTGGGAAGTTTAATGCTTAAGAAAAAACCCGACTTCGATTCCAGAAACTATGGTTTTCCGCGATTGCTTCCTTTAATCAAAAGTATCAACCGGTTTGAAGTGGACGAAAGGGAAACAGGCAAATTAAATGTAAAACACATTTACATCAGAAGAAAATAAATACCAAAAAGAATCTATCTTTAGCCAAATTTTATAATTATATTTTATGGCAAAAGCATCCGAAATCAAAGTAGGAAATATTTTACGTTATAACAACGAACTGGTAACGGTTACAGAATTTATACACCGTACACCAGGAAAAGGTGGCGCTTTTTACTTAGGTAAATTTCGCAACATTAAAACCGGAAAAATTGTAGAAGCACGTTTAGGAACAGACGAGCAGGTGGAAATCTGTCGTGTGGAAACCAACGACTTCCAATATCTATATGAAGAAGGCGAATACTTTGTAGTGATGGATAACATCAGTTTTGAACAATTTAACATCCCTAAATCTTTATTTGGACCAGCTGCGAAATTTCTAAAAGAAGGAATGGATGTTATCGTTTCTTTTGAAAGTGAAGAACCTATCATGGCCCAGGCACCAAACTTTGTAGAACTGGAGATCACTTACACAGAACCAGCCGTTAAAGGCGACACGTCTTCGGGAGCTCAAAAATCCGCTACAACAGAAAATGGCATTGAATTAAAGGTACCATTGTTTGTAAATCAAGGTGATAGGATTAAAATAGACACACGCACTGGTGATTACGTTGAACGTGTAAAATAACCTCAGCATCTTTATCCTGACCAGAGGCCAGGATAAAGATGTTTTTTATGATGGAGATTTAAGTGAAATAAATGTAAACTGCTACATTTACGCCATGAATTTTACCGAACAATTTCCCGTACTAAATGACTATTTATATCTTGACACAGCCGGTTCGGGCATCTTATCTCAATCTATACAACAATGGAGAAGAGCACATGACGAACAATTTGTGAAAGAAGGAAGTAAATTCCGCCACCATCAGGCAGATTTTCTGCAGGATGTAAAAAGTCATGTAGCCAGATTTTTTAAAGCAAAAGTTGAAAACACCTTCCTTGTCCAGAATTTCTCCATTGCGTTTAATACTTTCCTTGACGGATTAGACCATTCTCATCGCTTTTTACTATTACAAAGTGATTATCCGTCTGTAAACTATCCAGTTGAAAGCCGGAATTTCAAGCATATCGAATATGCAGAACTGGATGAAAACCTGGAGCAAAATATATTAAATAAAGTCAGATCTTTTAAACCAACTATATTAGCACTGAGCCTGATCCAATACATTAGCGGAATCAGGATCAATCTTGATTTCATTAAAAAACTAAAACAAGAATATCCGGAAATGTTAATTGTTGCCGATGGAACGCAATTTTGCGGTACAGCAAGCTTTAATTTTGAAGATTCAGGCCTGGATGTACTCCTAAGCAGCGGTTATAAATGGATGCTTTCCGGCTACGGAAATGGATTTATGCTGATCAAAGATCATGTTAAAGAACATCTGTATCAAGACAGAACAAGCCACGCCCTTCCGCAAGAACCCTTCCTGAAACACAAGAAGCTTTTGGCATTATGTTTTGAGCCGGGCCATTTAGATACACTTGCTTTCGGAACACTAAAACAGTCCATTCTACACTTAGAACAACTGGGAATGGATCTTATAGAGAAAAGACTGCGTACACTAAGCGAACTTGCAAAGAAAGCTTTTACCGAAAGAGAACTTCTCAGTTCAGAAGTTGCTCAAAGAACAGTGCATTCTACAATATTCAATCTCAAATCAGACGCGGTATTGACAAAAAAAATGCAGGATGCTAATGTACTATTTTCTCCTCGTGGAGCAGGACTGAGGGTATCATTTCATTTTTATAACACAGAACAAGATCTTGAAAAACTTATTCAAATTATTGACAGAGCTTAATAAAGCTCTGTCAATAAGGATAAAAACATTTAAAGTACCGTAACCACACCTAGCTCGGCAACTGAAATCCCCTTCCCATTGTTAATTTTTAAAGCAGAAAATTTAAAATATCTCGCTTTAACCGGTTTCTCCAATATAATGAACTGCTGAACAGGATTAGCCTCTATATTATGAAAATCACCTCTCCTGGCTTCTTTCCAATTCAGCCCATCATCACTTACAGAAACCAAATATTGGCCAATTAGCCCTTCGTCTATATGGTCTTGACGCGGCAGGTACGTAAAAGCCTTGATCAGTTCTTCTTTCCCCATATCAACTGCAACTTCGTAAGGTAAATCCTTAAGTAATTCTTGCGATAAGGTATTCCAATTGGTCTTTTCATTTTCATCAATGGCATATTCCGGATGGCTGGCATCAAGTGCGCCAAGCACCTTCCAGTCCATTTTTCCTATCCCAAAAATTTTAGTCTCTATATCTCCCCAAAGACCAGCTGACAGGTTCCTGGCTTTGATTGTTCCTCCTTTTGCAAGAAGAAAAGGTTTGGTATACACAGGAGACGACAGTATAGGTTCGGAACCATCTAAAGTATAATGTACAGGAGATTTACGATAAACAGAAGTTATCGTTACGATTCCGGATTTTGCCCGCATAATTTCTGGTGCCCTTAAATGTTCCGGTTCTTTAAAAAGACCAAAATCACTCAATGCAATACAAACCGGAGATCCTGTGACCCTGAGCCTTACTTTTTTTGCAGTTACATTTTTATTCAGCCTGATCAATCTGTTAGACCCAATACTTGTGGCTTTTCCAACTTCTTTCCATGCGCCTTTAGCATCCATTATATCTATAGCCACCCCCTCTATTCTCTGCCCCAGTTTAATATTTTCTCTCAACTGAATAATATTAAAAGTTTTCTGCCCGGAAAGCGTAAGGATCAATTCAGGTGTAGTAATCTTATCATCTGTTGCCCAATAAGAATACCTGTCTTTATCCAATAGAAATTGCGGACCATATTTAGCCAGGTTATTTCCCCTAACATTAGAAGCCTTAAGTTCCGCACCCCGAGCCAGGTTAACTGCAAAAATCTGTTTTAACAGATCGCCAAATCTTTTCAGGGACGCCACATCCGGATCAGGCAGCAAACCACGTTTATCCGGAGACAAGCCTAAATCCAGCCCTGCGCCACGACCTACACTTTGAAAATACAGATCCAAAAGTTCAGCAGAAGTTTTCACCTGCGGGTCCTGAGCAGCATGATAAAACCACCCAGGTCTCAAAGGCACATCACACTCTGCCGGAATCCAGTATTTTCCATGGCGCGTACCTTCAGTGCCCAACTCAGATTTCACATAACCGTTTGCAGGTTTACGTCCTTCATCTGGAGCAACAGGAGTATAAGTTGCCCAGCAAGTCTCACCCGCATGTCCCATTTCATTACCTACCCAGCGGGTATCCGGCCCCACATCACCAAACAACACCGCATCTGGTTGCATTTTACGGGTAATAGCCCAGGTATTGTCCCAGTCATAATAAGTAGTACGGTCTATGTTCCTGACTTCACGGGCGCCACCATAATAACCATTGCCGCCATTTGCGCCATCATGCCAGGAAGTAAACAAAGGGCCATAGTTGGCGTATAATTCTTTCAGCTGATTGCGATAAATCTCCAGGTATTCCGGCTTTCCGTAATTTGCATTATTCCTGTCCCAGGGAGAGCAATAAAGACCAAGTTTAAGACCAAGCGTGTTGCAAGCAAGCTGATATTCTTTGATCATATCCCCCTTTCCATTTCTCCAGGGGCTTTGAGATATATTATGATCAGTTGTCTTTGTTGGCCATAAACATAAACCATCATGATGTTTGGCAACAACAATGATCCCTTTAAAACCTCCGGCTTTTGCCGCACCTACAATTTGTTTAGCATCAAACTGCGTTGGATTCACCAATTTAGGGTCTTCATCTCCATAGCCCCATTCATGATCAAGATAAGTATTGGCACCAAAATGAATCAGGCAATACATTTCCATTTCGTGCCATTGCAACTGGCCTTTGGAAGGTAAAGGCCCATAAGGCTTAGGTGCTGTTTGAGCATTTGAGAAAAGATAAACAGTAAACAAACATAGCGATAAGGACAGCTTTTTCATGCCTAAATTAAAGCATCATCGGTTTGAAATTGGTATCCCTTATATTCTGAATTGTAAACAATATTGGCCTTTTACCCCCAATCGTTCGAAAACTAAATAATTCCCATTATTGTATTGGCCTCATCTATAAAACGCTCTATCTTCTTAGTTCCTCTAAAATTCCGCAATAAAATCTCCCTGGTTTTACCTTTAGCAGGAATTTCAATAAGCACCTTTACCTCGGTGCCCGCATAGATGAAATTGGTGGTTTTACGTATGATTTGGAAACGAATAAAATCATCAAAAGAATAGATCCGCGTAATGGCTCCTCCAAGAGTAGTACAAATGATCTGACGTTGATCTTTATCAAAGCGAATAGAAGAAAAAAACGTATTGATCAGGACCACACCAATAACCAGGGGAAAGTAGGTAGCGAGTATCCTTCTAAAACCCTCATCATTACTCATGAAATCTGGTATGGTCAATATAAAACCAGTTAAACCGATCATTAAGACTCCAAAGATCATATTGGCCGTTTTTGTATCTTTTACTGTATATACACCAGCCTCTTCTTTAAAAAACTCAAAATCACGAATCTCTTCTTTAACTTCTTCTGGCTGATGAGAAAAGACCAGTTCATTAATTTTAGGCAAAACCTCTTCAATAAATGCAAGCAGGTTTTTATTACTTTGCTTAGAATAACCAGCCGACACCACCACGCCTTTTCCATGCCGGTTTGCCTTGGTAAATGCCCTGTAACTCACTGCACCCATCGTGTTATAAGGGGTAACGGCAGCCAGTTCATCAAAGCCGATCGATTTTGTATTTATTCCAAAAACATTGCTGTACATGGTCTGAGTACTGCCATCAAAAACAATTTTACGTCCACCTGCAATAAATAAAATGATGCATATAAAAAAAATGAATCCGACAGAAATATATAGAGTATCCCTACCCGGAATAACATTACTCGTGTAAAGAAAAACAAACAACAAAGTGAATCCGATAAAATAAACAAGGGATAATAAGCGTACAATCCTTGCCGGGTAGATCGTTAAATGGTTGGGCTCTATTACCCATTCTGTTTTTGCCATAGCGTTTCGATAGATAGTTTGTTGCCAAACATCAATTTTTACGCCAAAAAGAGGGATGCAACTCGTGGCGGCATAGTAAGAAATAGTTTGGCATCATTTTTCGATAAGTAAAGAAACGATCATATGATCGTTGATACAACAAATGAAACAGAAAAGATGAAAAAGCTATTATTATTAGGTTTGTTTGGTATAGTTGCCCTACTGCCTTATCGTGCATCAGCACAAATTAGCGTCAATGTGAACATTGGATCACAACCCTTATGGGGACCCGTTGGCTATGACCATGTAGATTACTATTACCTGCCCGAAATTGAAAGTTACTACAATGTTCCGGACCGCCAGTTTATCTATCGTGAAGGCTCCAGATGGATTTTTTCTGCCTCACTTCCTTCGAGGTACAGAGGATATGATCTTTACAATGGCTATAAAGTGGTTGTTAACGGAAGAGACCCCTACCGTAACTTTGACAATGACAGAATCAGATACGCAAAATATAAGAAAGTCCGTAATCAGAAGATCATCAAATACAGCGACGATCCAAGATACTATGTTGTAAAAGGGCATCCACACGGAATGCCGCCGGGACAAGCCAAAAAATACTATTCAGACGACCGGGGCAACGGAAAGTGGAAAGATAAAGACAAAGGAAATGATCGTGGCCATGGAAAAGATAAATGGAAGAAACACGACGACGATCATTAAAAAACGATTATTAAAAAGTGGTGGTATATATTACCACCACTTTAACGGATACTCAATCTGATCAACAGAACTTACAATTAAATCCGGTTTAAAAGCATATTGACTTAAATGTTCCTTCTGTGCAATACCTGATAAAACCAGGATCGTTTTGTAGCCCATTTGGACCCCTCCCTGGATATCTGTTTCCATCGTATCTCCTACCACTGTAGTCTCGGCAGTTTCCAAGCCTAAATATTTTCTTGCAGACCGCATCATCACCGGACTCGGTTTTCCAATAACAAAAGCTTTACGGCCTGTGGCCTCTTCAATCATAGCTGTTGTAGCAGCGATCCCCAGATTGTTCCAACCAGGCTTTTTAGGCGAAGGATCACGGTTGGTGGTGATAAATTTTGCACCGGCTAAAATCATATCTACAGCACGCTGCACCATTTCTAAAGTAAAATTTCTACCTTCACCTAATACTACAAATTCTGGATCACTATTCACCAGGCTAATCCCATTTTCATGTAAACTGGTTAACAAGCCACCTTCTCCCAGCACATAGGCTGTGCCATTTTTTCCCTGATCGCCAAGAAATTTTCCAGTTGCCATGGCACTGGTATATACGTGATTCTCTGTTACCTCAATTCCCAGCAATTTCAATTTCCGCACCACATCAAGCCGGGTGCGCTGGCTGTTGTTCGTCATAAAAGTAAAAGGAATATCGTTTTTAAGCAGGTCGGCGATAAACTTATCTGCCCCCTCAATTAAAGTTTCACCGCTATAAATAACGCCATCCATGTCTATTAAAAGTCCGTGTTTCATCTAATTTATTCTTATTGTTTTAAGTTGTTTTAATCAATTGCTGATAACCAGCTATATATTCTTTATAATCTCTTTTTACTTGTCTGGCATAACTACTCGCATAATCGGAGATATGCTTTCTCCAATCCATAGCACTTGCGGCGAAGGCCCTTAAGTCATCGTTGATCGCCGAACCTTGAATCCCGCTGCTGCGCAATTGTGCTGAAGCAGTCAAAATTGCCATATCTTTTAGCACACTTTTAAACGCTTTAAGGTCTTTCGCTAAAAGCGTTAAATTAATCTTATCCGCTGTAGGCTGCATTTCCTGAAGCACATAAGCATCGCCCTTAAAGATACTTGTACTGAGCAAGGCAGGCGATATATTTTGCATTCTATATTTCGTCGTAATCACCCGTTCCGCCTCGGAAGTCCATATAGGCTGGGCAACAGAATTATAGGGAGCCAGAGAAGACCGGTTCCCCTGCTTAAGTTCAACCAGCAAAAATTTATCTTTATTCTTTTTTCCCTGCAGCAGGAACATATACCTTTTAAGACCAATACTACCAGTGCCCGCCACCCGAAATGCAGCATCGACAACTTCATATTTATTGGGCCAGGCAGATGTATTTATTAACCAGTCAGCAATATGTGTTATCAGTTCCTTTTTTAATCCCTGCTCCAATTTAAAGTGCAGAACATTGTCTATTTTTATGGTTATTTTCCTGCCATCAATATGGGCAGCCTTTTTTAACAATTCCTTCTCTGTCCGCTTCCTTACGTTGTTCAGAAAATAACTCACCACCCCATCTGCTGTTCTTGGATCCATATAATAAGCCTTGCCCGAACCTAATACTTCAATGTACTTATCCAAAAAAATAGCAGCCATTTTATGGGCTGCTGCTTTTTCTAAATTAAGGGTATCAAATGCAATATATATGCTGGTTAAAACCCTTGCCAGTTCCCAATTTACAGGGCTTAGCATCGATTCGTCGAAATCATTAAGATCAAAGTAAACCAGCCTGTTATTCCCTTTAAAACTCCCGAAATTTTCCAGGTGCAGGTCACCACAAATCCATCCCAGAGGTGAAGAAGGAAATCCTTTTGCCTGACTAAGGTCATCATAAAAGAGATGACAAGTTCCTCTAAAGAAGCGGAAAGCATTTTCTGCCATCCCCTTATATTTCAATTGAACTTTGTCTGGAAGCAATCCAGCATTAAACTTTTCAATTCTCTCAATGATGTTATCCATAGCCCTATCGATTTACCAGTTAAAAGATTGTATAGATCCCTGTTCCAGCAACCAGTCATTAAAAGCATTTAATTTTTCACCCCTTCCGGAAGCCTGGAATTCTACGATAACCTGCTCATCAGATCTGGATGTCCGGATAAACCGGGCTTGCAGTTTCAGACCCTTGATTTGGGTTCGAAGTGGCTCCAAAGCCGCCTTATCTTTAAAAACCAGTCTGTAGTCGCGGTGCTGAAAGCGATCATCTATCCAAAACTGAATGTAGTCCATTACAAACAATATGAATATAGCAAGTATGAGGGAAATGCCCGTCAGAAAAAATTCACCAATGCCAATAAACATACCCAGAGCAGCCGCTATCCATATAGATGCCGCTGTAGTGATGCCAGAAACGCTAAAATTATTTCTAAAAATAACACCAGCCCCAAGAAAACCGACGCCGGTAACGATATTGGCCGCTATGCGGTCCCGGTTATCTTCTACACCTAAAAGATAAGAGCAAATGGTAAAAATCGTTGAACCGAAACAGATCAGGGCAAGTGTTCTGAAGCCAGCAGACTTACCCCTGATTTCCCGTTCCAGACCAAGGATACTACCACACAGTACAGAAAGAAATATTTTCAATATTTCATCTCCATACATTGTTGTTGGAATATGACCACCCAGTCCAACAACCATATGACTAGTTATTTGGCAACTTTAACCCGGAAATACCTGTTACTACTTCCTCGTCTTCTTTATCGTGTTTTCCTTTTTTCTTCTTTTTTTGCCCACCACGTGCCTGTTCTTCCAGGAACTCATCGTATTGTGCTTGCTGATCTCCTTTTAATATATTTCTAATACTGGCGTTTGTAGCATTCTGGCTTTTATAAAAGCGTGTAATATCATCCTCTCCAGCCGTACCAGCCTGTTGTTTTTTTGAAAGATCCAGCTGATCTTTACACATATCCACCATGTAATTATAAATTACGTTCTTTTGGGTTGGATTCAACTTCACCTTTTTGTCTAAGGCTTCTATGCTTTTTGTAGCCATTTCAGTGGCTGTAGGCAACTTTTGTTGCGCCTCAACCAAAATTACCGTGCCCAAAACCATCAACAGAGTTAAAACAGATTTTTTCATCCTTATTTTTATCATTAATTAATCTTAAACCATAAATGTTTGCCCATGCAATCTATAAAATTATCTGCAGAAAACCGCCTACAGAGCGATACTGATTAGTTTATTTTCATTAAGTGCTTCCAGCCAACCAAATGAAACAGCAGGTAATCCAAGTTCCTGCAACAACTCCTCAAATTCCAGACGCCCATTTTCTTCTACCGCAACCAATAGGCCCCCGCTCGTTTGAGGATCCGCAAGAATAAATTTCTGTAACTCGTTTAATACACCAATTTTTCCCCCATAGCTGTTCCAATTCCGCTGAGTTCCACCCGGGAAACAGTTCTGGCTGAGGTAAAAAGGAAGCGATGAAATCACAGGTACTTTATCAAACTCAATTACTGCCGATAATCCGCTTCCTTCACACATTTCTGCAAGGTGGCCCAGCAAACCAAAGCCTGTTACATCTGTCATGGCTTTAACACTCTTCATTCTGCCAAAAAGTTCTCCTGGTTTGTTTAGAGTAACCATACTTTTTAGTGCTATTGCCGCATCTTCCGGGCGTAAGATCCCTTTCTTTTGAGCGGTAGACAGGATACCAACACCTAAAGCCTTTGTCAAATATAACCTGCAGCCCGCCGTAGCGGTAGAATTCTGTTTCAGACAACTGGTATCTAACATACCGTTAACAGCCAATCCAAATACAGGCTCCGGACAATCAATACTGTGCCCTCCGGCTAATGTAATTCCTGCCTCCGCACAAATAGACCTCGCACCTTCCAGTACTTTTTGTGCGACCTCCGGGGCTAGCTTTTCAATCGGCCAACCGAGAATCGCAATGGCCAGCACAGGTTTTCCTCCCATAGCATACACATCACTTATGGCATTTGCAGAGGCAATACGCCCAAAGTCATAAGGATCATCTACAATTGGCATAAAGAAATCCGTGGTAGATATCAGTGCTGTCCCATTTCCTAAATCCAGTACCGCCGCATCATCTCTTTTATCATTACCCACCAATAATCGGGTATCCGGCACTGCAGGGATTGCACTATGCAATATTTTATCCAAAACCGAAGGGCTTATTTTACAGCCGCAACCCGCTCCATGAGAGTATTGTGTAAGTTTTATATCGTTTATATCCATTCTTAATTTCCCTATACGGCTTTTTTAATCATGATGCTTTTTGTAAATGCTAATATCTTTCTGGCATTCATCTCCGGGCTATCCTGCGCTACAGGCAACGAAAATACCCGTTCCATATACCTTTTACCCAAGCCGGTACGATACGTTTTATCATAATAAACCAGTACCAGGCTTACAAAATCCTCCATTCGATTTTCCCGGATAGCTTGAATAGCCTGTTTAGTTTGTTCCGGGCCAAGCCGTTTATGTATCCTTTCGGTGCATTCCACCAGAAAATCTTTATCCAGCTGCCCATATTCCAGAGCCAGCTTTTGAATGCGCAGTTCCAGTGGCACTTGCAAATTAATTAACTGCGAACTTCTCATTTGATTCCAGAAAGGTTTGGGTATACACCGCTTTCCGATCGTCAAACTCTCGTCTTCCACCCATATTTGTTTCCCGATATCCAGAAGTGAAAGCTCAAAAGCAAAGTTATTCTCAAATTGTTCCTGACTGGGCTGTACCATATGGTTCATTGTACCATAAGAAGAACCTTGATGTTGTGCAAGATTCTCAAGGTCTATTACCTGCTCATTTAAACTCTTGAACTGATGCAATATATTGGTTTTATTTGAGCCGGTCATACCGCCCAGAACCTTCAGGTTATATTCTTTTTCAAATTGTTTATGTGCCCATCTCCTGTAGCTTTTATAGCCACCAATAATCACATACACTTCAAATCCATAAAGTCCCAATGCCCATGCCATGGCTCCGCTTCTCATTCCCCCACGCCAGCAATGAACTGCAATTTTCTTCTCCGGTGCAATCTTTAAAGCTTCCCGAATAAAGCCAGACCACTTATTCCCTGTCAGATCAAAACCAAGCAATATGGCCTGTTCACGTCCAACCTGTTTATACGTTGTACCGACTGAAACCCTTTCTTCATTGGTAAACAGAGGAATATTAAAAGCGCCCGGAATATGTCCATGTAAAAATTCAGCTGGCGTACGTACATCAACAAGAGGAATTGAAGCGTATAAACTTAGAAAATCGCCAATCGCAATTTGCTGAACCATTTTTGAAGGAATTAGATTGTTTCAAAGATACCTAATTCTATACAATCTTATTTCATGTTTTCACCAAACTACGTTTTCTTCGATTTGTTTAAATCTGAAAATTTGCAGAATTAATATTAATTTAGAATAATAAATACCTAAAAATCTACTTAAAATGATTAGACAAGTTTCAAAATTATCCCTGCTGTTACTTGGTACAGCGGCTATCTCTTCTTGTGGAAACTCCTCCAAAAAGGCACAGGGTGCCGATTCCACAATGACTAAAACTGAAACCACCACAACAGTAAGTCCTCCAAAAGAAAATGCACCGGCAAGCACAGAGTTTAAAGCCGTCCCAGACAGTGCTATTTTAGGAAAGAACAGTGAAGCACTCGTTAAGGTGATTGGAGCCAAAAGCATTAGCCTTCAGGATGCTGAAGGTAAATCTACTGGTTCAGAACTAACGCTTAATCTATCCATCACCAATAAAAGCAAATTAGATAACAAGATATTCTTTACTGTACAATCCAATGATGCCAGACTGGAACTTGACAATTCCACTTCAATTCCTTCCTCTGGTTCGACAGGCACATCCAACCCTGAACCAGAATCTACAGGTCAGGCCGAGTGGAAATTTAATCTTCCGGCGGGCACACAACCTAAAAAACTAAATTTCTTCCTGGATGGAACAAGAGTTTCAGTCAGTCTGGAAAAAAAATAATTACCATTAAAAGAAAGAAGCCGCCTCACTTTTGAGACGGCTTCTTCAATAAAGGACAATCCGTTAACAGATCACTCCTGTTTAAAGCTCTTTAAAGTTCCGTCGACATTAAATTCTATAGAATAACGCTCGCGGCTTCCAGAAATACTGTTCGGAAACCATTGTACCCTGTTGTTCCAGATACTAAGATAAATATGAGTTACCGGCTTTGCACCCTCAATGTCCGACGCTTTCTCATTGTAGTTCCGGCATACCCTGGCTACATTTACAAAACTCACCTGTGAAAGCGGCACCAATCTATTCTTAATATCGTCCTTTACCGATAATTGCTCTGGCTTCGGACCTGTCCATTTGCCTTTTTCGTATTGATAATTGTCTACGTACTTTGGGTTTGTGGGGTGCTGAAGTGCAATAAAGATCCGCCCATCATCAAAAAAAGAAGCACTGGAGTAAACATATATTTCTTTACCTATATACTGAGGCAGTTTTTTCAATAAAACCTCCGCCCGCTGAAGGTTAACTGAATCTTTCAGAAAACCTATATTTTCTCCCTCCCGGTGCACTATAGAATGAGTTGTACTTGTTGTAGTACTAACGGTAGTTACCAACTTCTGTTTATCTGCAACCGAATCGACAGGATTCAGAGTTTCATCGATGCTTTTTGAGATTTGCCGGCAACTCAAAAATGCAAAGATCCATAGTACAAATACACTCCATTTTCTCATAATACAGGGTTTATTTCGTCCAGATCACTTGCTATGGCAACCTGATCCGGAGCTTCATCCAAATAAAAGATATCAATATATTTTTGCTTAGTGATATCCAGCTCAAGCAGATTGATCACTTTTTTTAAACTAGGTTTATGAAACCGCCCCTGATCATCCGTATATTCCAGATTAAACTCCACTCTGGGCTGTTCATTAATAAATACTCCGGTTTGACGTACACTAATAATGTTTGCCGTCGCTCTTTTTCCTTTAAACTTAAGACGAATTGCCTTTCTGAACTCCATACTAAAATTAAGAATAAGTGCCGACAAGCCTCTGTAAAATAAAAACACGGCCGGGCAAACCAGCAAAGGATGGCCTATACTCATAAAGCGCCAGCCCATCCCGTAGCTTTCGTGTTGATAAGAAAACACATAATACCCCGCCACCAAAACAACAACAACTAACCAACCCAATACACTCAAAACCACAGAAGCTTTCTTAATTTGCACTTCCGAACTGGAAAAAACAAAATACGGAATGTGTTTGAGATCCTTATCGATTTTTAGCTCTACCGTTTTCCCCACTTCAAAACGACGTTCATAAGGCTTAATATCATTCACTTTCGCTCTCTGTTTAATCTCCGTTCCAGAAAGGTTCTTAAAAGACAACTGAAGTTCATAAGTATCGTACCCCCCGCCTGGTTTTGAAAGCCTGGCCGAGCTTATGATTTTAGCTTCGCGGACTATCCCCTCTTTTTTAAGCTTTTCTATATTACTTTTAGCGCTCAGAACCTTGAATACCCATTTTCTCAAAAAACCAGTCAAAACAATTAACCAGAGTACAACGGATAGAGCAACCAGCGTTAAAGCAAGCCAAGGTGAGTTATCCTGAAGACTTCTGAGATCCTGTTCATTATTAATCGAATAATACATGATCATAGGAAATGGCACTGCAAAAAACAGCGCATAAAGCATCCAGAATATCAGCCATCCCTTTTTCATCCTTTTGGTCTTATAACAGCAAGCACATTAATTCTAATATTGGCTGCAAAAATAGCCCCAACTAAAAGGAAACAGCCGATTGCTACACCAATCAGCCGTTTTCCATAAGCACTAATTTTGAGAGACTTAATTACAGGAACGTTTTGTTTTTCCCTTTCAAAAAAGATCTTTATATCAGATGTCCATTCTTTTCCCGGAATCCTTGCTCCACAGGCACTGCAGTTCAGCTTACCTGAAATTTTATTTAAGCGATGAATAACTACACCGCTTTGTTCTTGTTGCAAAAACGTCATCTGAAGGCGTGTTTTTTCTAACCAATGAAGGCAAACTGATTTTCAAAGGCCTTGCCAAAAACTGGTACAGGTTTTTCTGCGCCATTAGAAGCATTAATAATACCCAGTATCCAAAACACCAAAATAGCCCAGCCAGCAAAACCAAGAAAAGCAAGACTGGGTGCGGCAAGTAATATTGCATTTAGTGCCAGGTTGAAAATGATACTCACAATGGCTAAACCTAAAGCCTGCCTTAAATGATACTTCAGTAACGAATCTGCTTTTTCTTTACCTGAAAAATAAGCGATCAGCCAGCCTATAAGTGTAATATAGGATACTATAGATAATGTTTTGTTGTTCATAGACTTTTTAATTTGAAAACACTGGCAATATTGCCTTCACAAATTTCAAATTAAGACAGACCTGTTTCCAAATATTAACCTACTACATTATGTCTACGGGTTGATGCTGTGCATCTACAATACGACTACAGCAAAGGCAATTGAAGCTATTTTTGAAGAAAGTTCTATGGTTCATAACGGTAAATTCACGTATTAATACCTGCGCAAAACACGTACATACACCCAGCCAGACACCAGCATAAAAACACCAAATTTGATAAGCTAAATCACTCCGTATTAATCTGAAACCTATGGACAGCGAATCAAAAAAAAACTCCGCCAATCAGTTTCTAAACACCGAAGGCGGCAAAACCAAGTCTAACGCTATCGAAATCCCTTCTATCAATCTCCCTAAAGGCGGAGGGGCTATAAAGGGCATTGACGAAAAATTCACAGTGAATGCAGTGAATGGCACTTCATCTTTTGGCATAGAACTTCCTGTTGGCGCTTCCAGGGGAATGGCGCCAAGTTTAACACTGACCTACAGCTCCGGAGCAGGGAATGGAATTTTTGGCCTGGGATGGGACTTAAGCCTGTCTTCTATCAAGAGAAAAACAGACAAGGGGCTACCACAGTACCTTGACCCACAGGATTCGGACACCTTTCTGCTTTCTGATGCAGAGGATCTGGTTCCTGAATTCCAGCGGGAAGCTGACCAGAGCTTTTCGAAAGATCTAGAGGGCAACTATGTCTATAAGGAACAGGATTCTCCGGACGGTCTCTACCGAATCCGCTCTTACCGCCCCAGGATTGAAGGTCTTTTTGCAAGAATAGAACGCTGGATGGAAAAGACATCAGGTGCTTTTAAATGGCGGGTAATGAACAAAAACAACAGTACAGTTCTCTATGGCTGGAGCAGCAACAGCGTTATTAAAGACCCGCAAAACCCACACAGAATCTATCAGTGGCTGCCCGAATTCAGTTTTGACGACAAGGGCAATTGCTGCCATTATCAATATAAACCAGAAGACGCCAGCGGCTTCGACAAAAACCATCTGCCCAATAAAAACCGCTTTAAAAACGGCCAGATCACCTATACCAATATGTACCTCGCAAAGGTGCTCTACGGCAATAAAACACCCTTTAAAAAACTCAGCGACAACTATCCGCCGGAAACAGACTATCTGTTCCAGACCATTTTCGACTACGGAGAATACGACGCCAACTACCAAAAAACAAACAACTGGGACTACCGAACCGATAGTTTTTCAAATTACAAACCCGGATTTGAATTACGAACCACCAGGCTCTGCAAAAGAGTCCTCCTGTTCCATTACTTCGACGAACTCCCTGGTGGATCTGCCCTGATCAAATCCATGGACCTGCAATACGACACCAGCAGCCAACGGGATTTCACCTATCTGAAAAGCGCAACTGCCCGGGGATACATCAAAAAAGCAGACGGCAGTTACAGCAGCAAAAGCCTCCCTTCTACCGAGTTTAACTACCAGCAACATGACTGGAGCACCGAAGTGCAAGACATTACCACAGAAGAACTGACCCATGCCCCAGCAGGTCTGGACCAGAATTACCAGTTTGCAGACCTCTTTAACGAAGGCCTCTCCGGCATGCTCACCGAACAAGCCACGGGATGGTACTATAAACACAACCAGGGCAAAGGCCAGTTCGAAAATGCCACGCTCATCAGCCCAAAACCCTCTTTTACCGGTTTAGGTAAAGCCCTTCAAATCGCAGACCTGAATGCAGATGGCCACAAACAAATCGTCAGCATGGGCAGTCAGCCCTCTGGTTATTTCGAACTCGACGATCTGGACCAGTGGCAGCCCTTCCAAAACTTCCTCAACAGCCTCAACATCAATCTCGATGACCTCAACATGCGCATGATCGATTTGAACGGCGATGGAAAACCAGACCTGCTGATCACCGAAGACAATGTGTTCACCTGGTATGAATCCCTGGGCAAAGACGGTTATGATGCTTCAAAGAGAACCATCAGAGCTACAGACGAAGAAACAGGCCCGGCCATTCTGTTCTATGATCCGCTTCAAACCATCTTCCTGGCCGATATGTCTGGCGATGGAATGACCGACATCGTAAGGATAAGGAATGGAGAAGTCTGTTACTGGCCCAACCTGGGTTACGGACAATTCGGAGCCAAAGTCACTATGGACAACGCTCCGTTCCTCGACTTCCCGGATGCTTTTAACCCGATTTACATCAAACTGGCCGATCTTGACGGCTCCGGAACCACAGACCTCATCTACCTGGGCAGGGACAAGTTCAGTTGCTGGATGAACCTGAGCGGCAACAGCTTCAACAATGTTCCTTTTGAAACAAACGCCTTCCCGGAAATCCACAACCAGGCCAACATCACCGTAACCGATTTACTCGGCAACGGCCTTTCCTGCATCGTCTGGTCCAGCAACCTGCCCCAATACAGCAATACCCCCTTGCGCTATATCGACCTGATGAACAGCAAAAAGCCACACCTGCTTATCGGCTATAAAAATAACCTGGGTAAAGAAGTAACCATAGAATACACACCCTCCACCCGGTTTTACATCGAAGACAAACTCAATGGCCGGCCCTGGATCACCAAACTGCATTTTCCGGTACATTGTGTTTCCAGAACAGAAACCCTCGATAAAATTACCGGTTACCGATTCAACAGCAGCTACAAATACCACCACGGTTACTACGATCACCCCGAACAAGAATTCCGGGGCTTTGGCATGGTAGAACAAACAGATACCGAACAACTCGAAGAACTGGATTATCACCAACCACCTGTCTATACCAAAAACTGGTTCCATACCGGCGCCTTCCTTCAAAAAGACAATATCCTGAACCAGTTTGCCAGCGAATACTGGTACGAAGAAATGGCCAGACAAGGTTTTACGGTCACCAATCACGAAAACCTGTTACCCGATGCACCTATTTTGCCTGGGCCGGGCATAGACCCTGGCTTCCTTGATCATCTGAGCGGAGAAGAATGGTGCCAGGCCCTAAGAACCTGTAAAAGCATGGGGCTACGCACAGAAGTTTTTGCATTAGATGCACCATTAAATAACCCTAATAATGATCAGATCCAGCAACAGCTCAGTCCATATTCGGTAACCACCCACAACGTAGTTCTTGAAATGCTGCAGCCCAAAGGACAAAATAAATACGCCATTTTCATTTCCAAAGAAAGCGAATCCATCTCCTATGCCTATGAACGGGCAACCGACGATCCCAGGATCAGCCACAACCTCAACATCAAACTGGATGAATATGGCAATATCCTCGAATCAGCAAGTGTTGTTTATCCGCGGAAAATGAGCGACGCGAGCTTGCCTGTGGAAACCCAGAACGAACAGAACAAAACGCACATTCTTTACACGCTTAACCAACTCAGCAACAGCATTAAAGAAACCAACAACTACCGTTTAGCTTTACAAACAGAAAGCCAAACCTTCGAGCTAAAAGGGCTAAGCAAAACCAGCCCTTATTTTGCCTTAAGCGATTTCAATGATATCCTTAACCTCGCCACGGAAATTCCTTATACACAAATAGACAGCACTCCGGCCAGCCCTCAAAAACGATGTATTGAACACATACGCAGCACCTATTACAAAAATGACCTCAGTGGTCCGCTCCCGCTGCACCAGCTCGAATCACTGGCCATAGGCTACGAAAGTTACCAGCTTGCCTTTACACCAGACTTGTTGACCGACATCTTTGGCACCAAAGCAACCGATGCCCTGTTAACTGAAGGCAAATTTACCCACAGCGAAGGCGACAACAACTGGTGGATCCGGTCGGGAACTACACAATACCTCAACGGCTCTGAAAACCAAGCCAATGCCGCAAATCGCTTCTACAGGCCTGTTTCCTATACAGATCCCTATGGCGCCACCACTACAGTAAGTTATTATGGCAATTACAACCTGCTCGTAGAACAAACGAAAGATGCCCTGGGCAATACCACCACCGTTGAAGCCTTCAATTTCCGAAGTTTAACACCACAACGTCTGCGCGACACCAATCAAAACCTCTCTGAAGTGATTACCGACGAACTTTGCCTGATCAAAGCCACCGCTGTCTACGGAAAAGGCACAGAAGCAGATGAGCTCAGCGGTTTAACCGAATTCAGCAATCCTGCAGAAAACACTCTGATCAATCAGTTCTTCAACGCCACAGACGGATTACAACTGGTCAACACCGCTAAAATGCTCCTCCATCATGCCACTTCCTGCTTTATCTACGATTTCGACACCTACAAAAATACAGGAAAACCGACCGTCGTCGCCACGATACTAAGAGAACAACATTTCAAAAACAACCCCGCTTCCCCTGTACAAATCAGCCTGGAATACAGCAGCGGCATAGGCAGCACAGTGATGAAAAAAGTACAAGCCGAACCTTTCCGCTGGATTGGAAACGGCCGCACTGTCCTCAACAACAAAGGCAATCCGGTTAAGCAATACGAGCCCTATTTTTCCCCCACCTGGCACTACGAAGACGCTGCTGAACTGGTAGAAACCGGTGTAAGCCCACTCATGCACTATGATCCGCCCGGACGTCTGATCAAAACCACCATGCCCGATGAAACCTTTTCCAAAGTAGAATTCTCCTCCTGGAAACAAAGCATTTATGATACCTGCGATACCATCCTTGATTCCCCCTGGTATACCAACAGAACCAATCACCTGATCGATGGCCTGCTGATCGCCCAGGGGAAAGACCCTATCAAAGAAAAAGAAGCTGCAGATCAGGCAGCTTTACATGCCAACACACCAAACATCCTCCATTTTGACACGCTTGGAAGACCTGTACTTTCCATAGAACACAACCGGAACCCGCAAACCAACGCCGATGAATTCTACAACACCAAGGTCAAATTAGATGTAGAAGGCAATCTGCGCAGCATTACCGATGCCAGAGAACTACCTGAAAACAGCAACAAAGGCAACCTGGTGGTGCAGTATAAATACGATATGCTGGGCCATAAAATGTACCAGAACAGCATGGATGCCGGACAACGCTGGCTCCTGTCCAATTGCCTGGGCAGCCCTTTACGCACCTGGGACGAACGGAACCATGAATTCTGCTATTTCTATGATGTTCTTCAAAGACCACTTTACAGCAAGGTCCTTGGCGGAGATGGCCCACAGCCCCTCAACCATATTTTTGAAAGGATCTTTTATGGCGAAAGCGAACCCAGCCCGGAAAGCAAAAACCTACGGGGCAAAATGGTTAAACATTACGATACCGGTGGTGTGGTATTGACTCCGGAATACGATTTTAAAGGTCAGGCCATAGAAACCACCAGACAACTATTCAAATCCTATAAAACCGTAGCGAACTGGACCGATTCCAATCTCCAGAACGATCTGGAAACTAAAGAATTTACATACAAAACAGAAACCGATGCTTTAGGCAGAATCACCCAGCAAACCGCACCAGACGGAAGCATCTCCAGCCCCACCTATAACCGCACGGGCCTGCTTCAGAGCCAATCGATCAAAGAACCGGGATCGGCCATAAAAATACCCTACATCAAAGACATTGATTACAATGAAAAAGGTCAGCGTAATAAGATCATTTACGGCAATAATGTTATCACCCGTTTTTATTACGACACCCAAACCTTCCGCCTCAACCGGCTGGAATCCAAAAGACTCAACAATGATCCATTGCAGGATTGGTATTATACCTTCGATCCCACAGGAAATGTGACCCATATCGAAGACAAAAACATTCCTAAAACCTTTTTTGGCAACGAGAAAACAGATGGTGTATCGCAATATACCTACGATGCCCTGTACCGCCTCATTCAGGCCACCGGACGCGAAAACAAGGCCGCCTTAAATTACGACACCAAGGACAACTGGAATGATAAAGCCTTTATTCAGCAACTCAACCCAGGTGATCCTATGGCCATACGGGCTTATACCCAGAACTACCAATATGACCAGGTGGGCAATATCCAGCAAATGACACAACTTGCCACCGGAAATAACTGGACCAGAAACTACGAATACGAAAAAACCAATAACCGACTAAACAACACCAAAATAGGAAGTACCACTTACAGTTACAATACACATCCAAAACATGGTTTTATCCTAAATATGCCTAATCTGGATGCCCTAAGCTGGAACTTCAAAGAAGAACTCACCAGTACCATTCAGCAAAAAGTAAACCCGGCAAACGGGACTGCAGAAACCACCTGGTATCAATATGATGCACAAGGACAACGCCTCCGCAAAATTACCGAAAACAGCGCCAATGCCGGAGCCACACCATCTATAAAAGAAGAACGGATCTATATCGGCAGTTACGAACGCTACAAGAAATACAGCGGCACCAACGCAGGCCTGGAGCGGGTTAGCCTCAGCATCATGGACCAACAACACCGCTTTGCGCTAATCGACACCCGCAACGACATCAACGACGGCACCGAAAAACAACTGACCCGCTACCAGCTCCACAACCATCTTGGTTCTGCAGCTTTAGAACTCAGTGATACCGCCGAAGTGATCAGCTATGAAGAATACCATCCTTTTGGCACCACAGCCTTTCAGGCCAGCAGCAGTGCAATCAAAGCAGCGGCCAAGCGTTACCGCTACACGGGTATGGAACGCGATGAAGAAACCGGCTTCGGTTATCATGGCTCAAGGTATTACCTGCCCTGGCTGGGCAGATGGCTCAGTTGTGACCCCATCGGCATCCAGGGTGGTATAAACTGCTATGCCTACGTCAAAAACAACCCCATCATGCAACTGGATCCGACTGGAAAAGATGGAGAAACCTGCGGGGTTTGGGACGAAGAAACCGCTACCTGCCATGCAGACGCCTGCCCGATTCAATCTTCCCCCGAGATCGAACCACCTTCGCCGGCTACACCGCCAAGGGTAAGTGTCAGAAGAAGGGCGGTTGGCCCTCCGGTTTCCCATGCTGCACCACCACCACCGCCCCCTCCACCGCCACCACCACCGCCTCCTGCAGAACCCACTGCAGCAGACATCACCAACAGTTTATGGCAGGCCGCAGAAGCAGACAATTATTCCGATGCTTCCGTAGGTGCATTAATCGATAATGTCGAACTCAATCATACCGACCCCTTCATCCGGAGCACTTCCCTGAGTTATGCCACGGTACGGGCAACCGTTGCCGTGCGGGCCTGGGATCGAGGTGACTACGGCACTTCCATACTCAACTATACTGTCGGTATTATAGAATGCTTCCACTATGCCACATTCGGGGATACCCATGCCGAAAGCGCCAAAAACGTTGTGTTTACGATGGTCGTTTCTGCAGGCATAGGTGCCTTGGGGGCTGCAGGAGGAAGACCTGGGCTACCTGCGGAACCACCTCCAAGACCCAACCCTTTTGCCGGACTTTCTGAAGCAGAGATAGACGCTGCAGTGAGCACAGTAGAAACGACTGGTCCCATACACAGGGTACCTGCTTCTGTAACCCAAACCACCACCACGCCATTGTCTGATTTTGTACCGATCTCCAGATGGGGACGGCCAGGACTAAGGCCAGGCGACTGGGTGATGCCGGGTTCTCCAAACTGGCTCAACTACTTCTTCTCCTTTAAATGGGATCCCAATCCAACCAATATCCGGGCACCATTTGCCAGCGGAGAAGCCTTCCTTGTGCCACCGGAAAGTGTAACCTGGCCAAGAGGCTGGGGCCTTGACGGGGCTTTCAAGGGCCTGTTTGGACAGCGGGTATATACACCTGCGCCACCCCCACCAGCATTACCACCAGCACCAAGACCATAAACCTATTTAAAATATAAAGTCATGAACACCAATCAACATCAAAAACCTAATTTCGTTTTAGGCAGAATAACAGACTTCACCGGCAAACCTATAGAAGGCCTGGTGGTCGAAATCTACGATCAGAACCTGCGTTCTGGTGTGCTTTTAGCAGAAACTGCTACCAATAAAAATGGCCAGTACAAAACCAGCTGGCAGCAAAGCCAACTCAGCGGCCCCAATCTCCGTACCGCAGACCTGGCATTGAAAGTTTACACCCCTAAGAAAAGGGTCCTTGTCTATGCCTCCCCACTAAACAAAGTTCGCTTCAATGCCTCCCCAAGCGAGGTGATCGATGTTGCACTACAGGAACCTATTCAAGACCGCCTGATCGAATTTGATGAGCTCCTGAAAGAAGTCACTTACCTGGCTGCTAACCTCGCCATTACCGATCTTCAGGAAAGCACCGAATACCAGGATGTCACCTTTTTATCTAAAGAAACCGGGATCAAACCGGAAAAGATCGAACACCTGATCCTGGCACACAGAATCCAGGCCATTTCCAAAATAGACCCGGATTTCTTCTATGCTTTACTGCGCGAAAACACCTTATTGCTCAGTGATCCGTCACAGAACCTGCCCATCCGGCTTTCCATTGGCTTGCAGAGCCCGGCAGAACCTTTACTGCTTGAAGCTGCATTGAAAGACAGCGATATCCTCAGTCAAGCGGTAAAAACAGCGATAAAAGACCAGATTGTCAATCCCTCCCTGGAAAAACGTTTCAAAAGAAACCTGGAATTGCTCCAAAGTTTTAAAAAAAGAGCAGAAAAATACAGCACAGAGCAGCATACAGAAAAGATCCTAAGTACTGTTGGCCGTTTCCTGCTGAATGGCAAAGTACAGGAAGTGAAAAAACTGTTTAAGGAAAACAGGAACGACCTCAATACCTTCTTTGACAAAGTAACCAATCCGGCCTTTTTCTCCAGTGATGCTCAGGCTGCAGATGTAAAGACCAGTATTGCGATGGGCCAGTTATTTGGTTTTGGCAACGAAATCATTCCTCATCTGATAAAATCAAGGAAGATCAGTAAGCCAGAAGACATCCGAAAACTGGCCAGCATGAATAAAACAGAGTGGCTAACAGAACTCATCAAAGCCAGTGGAAGCAAAACACCAACGGCAGAACAAAAAAAGGCCTTAAACCTTTATGCTTCCACTATGGTGCGTAAAATGGAAAAGGCCTACCCTACAACAGCCTATGCCGCTCAATTGAAAAGAGAAAAAAGCCCTGTATTTAAAACGCAGAGCCAAATCCTCGACTTCCTCCATAAAAACGAAGATTTTAACCTCGCCAAAGATACAATCCAGGAAAATCAGCCTTACAGCGATGAATTGAAGTCCGTACAGCGCATCTTTAAACTCACACCCAGCTACAGCAAGACCAATGCCCTGCTGAAACAAAACATCCATTCTTCGCACCAGATCGTTGCCATGGGCAAAAGCCGTTTCCTGAAAACTGCTGCACCGGCGGCTGGCATAGAACCTGCAGAGGCCAGGGAAATGTTCCGTAAAGCGGAAAGTACCAATACCGCTGCCATGATGAAGATCGGGGAATTGCAGGCTACCTTACGCGCCGCAGATATTGCCTCGTTGAAAAACAAAAACCTCTCTCTCAAACTGGAAGCGGTGAGCAAAGACTTTCCGAACCTCAAATCTCTGTTTAAGGTAACCGATACCTGCGCCTGCGAAGCTTGCAGATCGGTATACAGCCCGGCAGCTTACCTGGTGGAGATTCTTCAGTTTCTGCACCAGCGCAGCGTGACCGACATCAATACCCATGTTACTTCCAATATCGCCAAAGACGTGTTATTTGAACGCCGGCCGGATCTGGGAGAGATAGACCTGAGTTGTGCCAATGCAAATACCTCACTCCCTTATATTGACCTGGTTTGTGAACTCCTGGAACAGGCCATTGCACCCGATCAGGGCATCAGTTATCATGGAAAACTTTCTGACGGGCCCGACCAATATACCGGTACCATTTCTGCAGCTCTCCTGGCTAAACTCGTGGCCAAAGGATTGCCTGTAACCGATAAAGCCCAAATCTTCCATACGGAAGTTCCCTCCGGGAGCTCAAGTACCGCTTTACCACATTACCTGCGGGACAGCAAAGCCGTGTGCAAAATAGAAACCACAGGCACCGGCAAATATAAAGTTTACCTGCTGCGCCAAACCCTGGCCCCTGAAGATGAACTGGCAGCGGCACCGGCTTACGTAAACCAGAAAGCCTATGATCAACTGAAAAACAACGCCTATGCCTTTGGACTGCCCTTTGATCTCAACCAAGTCGAAGCAACCGCCTATTTCAGCCGCTTTGATCTGTCCAGGGCCAACCTGATGAGCGACTTCAATTTGACAACAGCAGCCATTACATCAGCTATGGCTGCTGAAATCCTGGGTTTAACCGACAGCGAAAGTACACTCATCACCACATCCAAACCGAGTATCGCGGATCAGCAACTGATCTGGAACACACCAGCACAATGGGACAGTCCTGCAGTGAGCGGAAATGTAGTGGATTATATGAAGAGAGTGGATCACTTTCTGGATAAAACCGGACTGAGTTTTAGCGATCTGAGCCTGCTGCTCACCCTGCAATGTATTGACAACAGCGACAAGCTATACGTTTACAACAAAGATCTGACCTGCGATACCAGTCAGAAAGAAATTGCAAACCTGGACGAAAAGGCTTTGGACCGTATCCATCGCTTCCTGCGCCTGCAGAAAAAAACAGGCTGGAAATTTCAAACCCTTGACAGTATCATCAGTCAGGGTACAGCCGGCACCATTGATCTGGTCTTCGCTGCTACGATGAAAAAACTTGCAGATCAAACTGGTTTAAAAATAGACGAACTGATTGGTTACTTTGGCCATATCCCGTATACGCCGGTCAACAATCTGGTTCCGCTTTACCAGCAGATCTTCTTAAACAAAGCCAAAAATGGTGTCATTGATGAAGGTCTGTTGCCGGAAAAAGTAAATGGCAGCCAATTGCTAAACACCTACAACAACAGTCTTTCCGTATGCCTGCAAATGAAAACAGCAGATCTGGTGAAACTCTATTCTTTGCTACCAGATGCGACGTTGAGCTTCTCCAACCTCAGTTACCTCCTGGGGGCCTCCCGGCTGATCAAAAAACTACACCTGAAAACCGATGATTTTCTGATCCTGATGAACATGACCGGCATCAATATTTTCGCCGGACCCCAAAAAATGCTGGATTTCATCAACCAATGCACCCTGCTTCAATCAGCCCCATTGAAACCGGCCGATATCCAGTTTATGCTCCAGCATCAGGCAGCTAATTTGAGCGACCGGGAATTGAAAGAAGATAAAATTCTAAACAACCTGCTGGCGCTGCAAAAAGCCTATCAGGACAATTTTAAAGCCAACCAGTCTAAGTTTAATCCAGATCTGAGTGCAGAAGAACAACAGCCAACCCTGCAAGGCGAACTGTCTAAACTCAGTGTTTTAAGCGATGATGATGTTAAAACCATTCTCCAGTTTCCGGATAAAGTATATATCAATGTTGCCGCAGCAAAAACCTTTATCAACAGTAAATTATCTGCTCTTTTTAACACCACCAATATCGACGCGGCATTAGATGCTTTAGACGCCGCAACAGGAACAGACAAGGACCTGGTGAAGGCCCTTTTAGACAGCATTTCTGCTTATCAGCTTTTAAGCGGAAAACAAAGCATCCTGCAGCAAAACCTGATCACAGCCTTTAAGGCAGATCCGGATACCATCAGTGTGGTCTTGGAATATGCAGAATTGAAACAGCCTGCGCCAGGATTGGGTCTCCTCTCGGATATTCTGATTTCAGACAGCTTGATTGACACCGATCCGAGCCATACCACTCCAGTACTCCCTGCACTGAACGCGGCCGCCTTCCCCAATCATTACGCCAGTTTCAGACTGCTTCATAAGTTATTTCCACTGTTGAGCTCCTTTAACCTCAGCACCGAGGCCTTAAGCTTTTATTTCCAAAACAACAGCGCTTTAAGCTGGTTTACTTTTGACAGTATTCCTTATGCCACAGGCCAGACCGCGATAGACCAGCAGCCCTATACAGACTTTGTCCAGTTCCTGGCTTTAGACCAGCAATACCCGGCGATTCCAGATCCTGCAGATGCCGCTGCTTCCATCTCCTTTTTGAGCCTGGCAGCACTGCTTTTGCCTGGCTCTGCCACCACAAGAGACCAGTTTTTACGCACACTGTCTATATTGACCGGCTACGATCAAATTGATTTGGATACCATTGACAATTACCTGTTTAGCCCATTCAATCTAAACAACTACACCAAGATTAAAACCTGGAAGCGTTTGCTGCAAGCCGCCGCAGATCTGAGTAGTTTAGGCGTTGAACTTGCACAGGCCCTTCAATACATCAAACCTGTTTTAAACGATGCAGATGTCAGTACACTCCGGGCAGCTTTAAAATCCCGTTATGAGGAAGACACCTGGCTCCTCACCCTCAAAGAAATTATGGATGCCATCCGCCCTCAAAAAAGGGACGCGTTAGTGGCTTACCTTTTGGCTATCAATCCAGATATTAAAGATATAGATGACCTCTATGACTATTTTCTGGTTGATGTAGAAATGGAAGCGGTCATGTCCACTTCCCGCATTGTGCAGGCGCATGGCACCATACAACTCTTTGTACAACGCTGCCTGATGGGGCTTGAACCTAAAGCCGCGGCAGATCTGGACGATGATGCCAGCTGGACACAATGGGCCTGGATGAAAAACTACCGGGTTTGGGAGGCCAACCGAAAAATCTTTCTGTATCCGGAAAACTGGATTGAGGCAGAATTGCGTGATGAAAAATCCTTCCTGTTTGAAGAGCTGGAAGATCAACTGCAGCAAAACGAACTGACAGCATTTACCGCCGAGGACGCCTTGATCAATTACCTTGAAAAGTTAGACAACCTGGCCTTTTTAGAAGTCATGGCCACCTGGTACCAGACCGACATCACCACCATGCACGTCTTCGCCCGCACCAAAGGCGGCGATCCGGCCAAATACTATTACCGCAGGTTTGAACAGGAACGGACCTGGACCCCTTGGGAAAAAGTGGATATGGACATCACCGGTGATCAGCTCCTCGCCTTTGTACGCAACAACCGCCTTTGCCTGGCCTGGCCCGTGTTTACCGAAGTCCATGACCCGAACCAGGGCTCTACCCTGCCCAATACTGGCGACAGTTCGGAGCAAAGCATTGACAAACCCCGCAGAAAATTAAAAATCCAGCTGGCCATCAGTGAATTTGCAAACAAACAATGGCAGCCTAAAAAGGTATCACAGGATGGTATTATGACGCCAGACACCTATGTCACCGATGATCTGCCTACAGACCGTTACAACATGATCTATGCAGAGCAGCTGCAGCAGGTGCAGTTTTTCAGAAGTGGTTTTGAAGGAGAATACGAATTTCAGCAGATCAGTGGAATCTTTAACCTGACCGGTTGTAAAGGCTATCCGGAACTCATTTTCCAGGGCAGCAAAGACTTTAATGATTTCTATCCTGACTTCAGGGATACCCTGCTCAAGTCACAGCGTTATGACGAGTGGAACCAAATTCCTGGAGATGACCTGAGTGTAAGGAACGGCATGTCGCCTACCAAATTTTACGAAATCCTGCATCAAACCCCAGGCAATTTCAGGCTCAGTTACCCGCATCAGTTCACCAATATCGATTTGCTGGTGGTGCTGTTTGAATACCTGGCTATGATCCTGGACGGTGATTCTGGCGGCAATGAACATTATGCTTATGTGGCTAACAGAGGCAGGAAGATTAAACTCGCCCTGGGCACCATGCTACCTTATTTTATGGAAGACAGCGCGCATGCCTATGTGATCATCCCTGGTTACTATCAAAAAGATAAAACCCGTTTTAAAGACAGAGTTATTTTCTCCGACAGAGATGAACGCACAGCTTCAGATATATTTAAACTGCTGAAAGACATCAGCAACTTCATCAATAAATACGCGGCTATTGTTACTGAAAACTTCCCAACTGATCTGACTGCTTTTGCGCATACCGTGATCACCGATCCAGATTTCCAGAACATTCTGACCGAATTGAGCGCTTATGAAGGTTTTGATAAGTTATATAATGCTTTTATTGGCGCAAGCGGCAACCCTGAAATTGACAAAATATTAAAGCAGTTGAGAGATGCGAAGGGTTTGGAATACGGAGAAGAGTTCAAAAACATGTACCACCCCTTGGTTTGCGCTTTGCGTACGGTCCTTTACAAAAACGGTGTACCCGAACTGATGAAAAGGGAAACCCAGCTGATGAAAACCGCCTTCGATTTCAAAACCAATTACCTGCCCAATCCGGATGTCGTTCCATTGGGCCAGATCATCAAAAACAACGGCCACAAAACGCTGAGTTACCCTATTGAGGACCTGGATTTCAGTAGTGATGGCAGTTACAGCATCTACAACTGGGAACTTTTCTTCCATGTGCCTTTCCTTTTAGCTACCCGCCTGACTCAAAACCAGAGCTTCGAAGATGCATTGACCTGGTTCAATTATATGTTTAATCCAACGGGCGCCTTATCTGGTGACGCCCCTCAGAAATACTGGGTCACCAAACCTTTTTATTTAAATCAGGATGCCGATTATATCGCCCAGCGTATAGATACCATTCTCTATACTGTTGCAGGCCCAACTTCCCCAGAAAGAACACAACTGGAATATGCGATAGAACAATGGCGAGAAAACCCTTTCAAACCGCATGTGATTGCCAAATTCAGACCGGTGGCTTATCAGAAAGCTTTGCTGATGAAATACCTGGATAACCTCTGTGAGTGGGGAGATAATTTGTTCCGGCAGGATACCTGGGAGGCCATCGGGCAAGCGACACAGATGTATATCCTTGCAGATAAAATCCTGGGCCCAAAACCTAGAATTATCCCACCTACAGTTCCAGCGCCTTATGAAACCTATAACCAATTGGAGCGTAAACTGGACTCTTTTGGCAATGCATTAATCAATATGGAAAATATGGTTCCGGATTTGACTGTTTTGCCAGAAAAAGGAAAAGAGCTACCTCCACCACCGGTTACACTTGCAATGCTTTATTTCTGCATCCCTCAAAACGACCAGATGCTGACCTATTGGGACACCATCGCAGACCGCCTGTTTAAAATCAGGAACAGCCAGAATATCGATGGTGTAGAACGCAGCCTGGCCTTATTTGCTCCGCCAATTGATCCGGGGATGCTCGTTCGCGCAGCGGCTGCAGGTCTGGACATTTCTTCGGTAATCGCTGGCATGAATGCCCCAACGCCGTATTACCGCTTCAATGTTCTAGCCGGAAAAGCCACAGAACTGGCCCAGGAAATCCGTGGACTGGGCAATGCATTGCTGCAAAGCTTAGAAAAGAAAGATGCGGAGGCCATGTCCTTGCTCCGCAGTGAACTGGAATTGAAAGTACTGAATGCCGTTCGTGACCTGAAAGTGCTTCAGATCAATGAGGCCGCTGCGCAGATAGAGGTTTTGAAAAGAACGCAACTGGTAACACAGGAAAGAGTTCAGTATTATGGTGCGATTGAAAAAATCATTTCCAACGAGCAACTGAACCTGGATAAACTGGATCAGGCTGTGGGCTGGCAGACTGCAGCAAATATTGTGGCCACTTTAGGCAGCGGCCTGGCTTTGATTCCTGATTTTGCTTTAGGGGTTTCCGGATTTGGAGGATCGCCTCATGGCGCCGCCAAATTTGGAGGAAGTGCACTCGCACACAGTACCGATGCAATTGCTAAAGGCTTAGGTATATTTAGCACGATTGCGACTTTTGAAGCCAATAAAGCTTCTATTATGGGCGGTTATGACCGTCGCTATTCGGATTGGAAATTACAGGAACGTCTGGCCATTAAGGAATCTGCTTCGATTGATCAGCAAATTACAGCCGCACAGATCCGCAAGGATATTGCCACTGCAGATTTGAAAAATCAGGATCTTCAGATCGACAATGCGAAAAAAACAGATGACTTTATGCGGTCCAAATACACCAACAAGGAACTGTACGACTGGATGGTTGGACAAATTAGTTCCGTGTATTTTAAATCTTACCAGATGGCTTTTGACATTGCTAAAAAAGCAGAACGTTGTTATCGTTTCGAATTGGGCAGCGACGATACTTTTATTGCTTATGGTTATTGGGACAGCATGAAAAAAGGCCTGCAAACTGCAGACAAGCTGATTTATGATCTGAAACGCATGGAGACCAGTTATATCGACAAGAACAAACGGGAGTACGAAATCACTAAACACGTGTCTCTGCTTCAACTCGATCCTTTGGCTATTTTGCGTTTAAGATCTACCGGAAGTTGTGATTTTGACATCCCTGAGGCTTTGTTTGACCTGGATTATGCAGGTCAGTATTTTAGACGCATCAAATCAGTGAGTATCAGTTTGCCTTGTATTGCCGGTCCTTATACTTCCATAAGTGCTAAACTGTCCTTAGTGAATAACCGATATCGTAAGTTGACCAATCCGGACAATATCGCCACTACAGGATATACCGAAGACCCGGGAAATGACGAACGTTTTGTGTACAATGTGGGTGCGATACAGTCTATTGCCGCCAGCAATGCGCAGAATGACAGTGGAGTTTTCGAGTTAAACTTTAAAGACGAGCGCTATCTGCCATTTGAAGGTACAGGCGCGA
>Ga0182008_10000301_pt1 | contig 38798 bp, 37 predicted proteins | sample Sormic07211129_1_FD_120482 | JGI IMG/M metagenome (GOLD analysis project Ga0182008, IMG submission 120482) | Rhizosphere microbial communities from Sorghum bicolor, Mead, Nebraska, USA - 072115-129_1 metaG | ecosystem: Host-associated > Plants > Roots > Rhizosphere | place: USA: Nebraska...
CGCCGTGGATAAGGCGCTGGTTGCGCTGCATGCGCTGGGCCCAACCGGGTGTTTCAGGCGGCACGTCCGGTGCACCGCTCGAGGTCGATGGCGCCGCATCGACTGGCGCGCTCGCATCTGCCGACGACGTCGATGACCCGAGACTCGCAACCTTGTCTCGAACCGCCTGCGCACGTGCGGCGAGCTTTTGGCCGACTGCGCTGGCGCCTTCGCGCGCGACATTCGCCACACCAGCTGCCGCTGCGCGGGCGCCGCCGGGCGGCGATGCGGCGGCACCGGCGCGGTACGCGTCACCTGCGCTTTGCGCCACACCGCTCGCCGAGCGTGCTGCACCGGCAACCGCACCCGGCACGAGCTTCGCGCCCGCGGCAACCGCCGCGCCACCGGCGACGGCCGCGGCCGTTCCTGCGGTCGCAAGTCCCGCCACGCCGAGCGCGGTCCCTGCCGCGGCGCCCGCGCCGAGTTGCGGCGCGCCGGACACTAGTCCCGTCGCAATGCCCGGCCCGAAGATTCCCAGCCCGAACAGCGTCAGCGATGCCAGCATGATCGCGAGCGCGTTGTCGATCGACGGCTCGGAACCCGGCGGCAATTGGAACTCAGCAAAGATGCCGGACCCGATGCCGACGATCACGGCCAGCACCAGCACCTTGATGCCTGAAGACACCACGTTGCCCAGCACCTTCTCCGCGAGGAACGCGGTCTTGTTCCACAGTGCGAAGGGCAGCAGAACTAAGCCCGCAAGCGTCGTCAGCTTGAATTCGATCAGCGTCACGAACAGCTGCACCGCGAGCACGAAGAAGCTCGCGATCACGACGAGCCAGGCGAGGAACAGCACGACGATGCTGTCCAGATTGAGAAACACTTCCGGAAATCCGGCGAGATCGCCGATCTGCGCCATGATCGGCCGACCCGCGTCGACGCCCACTTGGGCGAGATGCCCCGGTTGCAGCAGCTGCGCCTGCGTCATCCCGGAACCCGAGGCGACCAGGCCGAGGCCGGCGAAAGACCGAAACACGATGCCGGCCAGCGCGTTGAAGTTGCCGATGATGAAGGCGAAAGCGCCTACGTAAAGGGTCTTCTTCACCAGCTTGGCGATCACGTCATCGCCGTTGCCACTCACGCCGCCCATGGCCCAGAACAAGCCTGCCAGCGTCATGTCGATCACGACCAGCGTCGCGCTGAGAAACCCGACTTCACTTCCGAGCAAGCCGAAACCGGAGTCGATGTAGTGCGAGAAGACGTCCAGGAAATGATCGATGACGGACAGATCGTTCATTGCAGCACTCTCAAAGGCACTGTGGACGCCATAGACTGCGGCGCGCCTACGCTGCAATCGCCGCCCGGGAAGCGCCGCCGCCAGGATTCAAAACCTGGCCGGCAGCTCGCATCGCCGACCTTGACCCAATCGGCTTTGCATTGGCGCATCAGCTCCCTCGAGCGATCCGGGTCGCCGCCGATCGCGTCAGGTGCAGGAACCCTGATCGGGTTGCATGCGGCGAGCATCACCATGCAGGCCGACTTCATCACGGTCCGGTGAATCTCCTGCACGTTGCCGTCACTCCGCATAGAAGCTCACGGGCTGCGGGGTGTAGCGCGAACCGTCGCCCTGGAAGCGGCGCCGCACTTCGCGCGCGCGTTCCTGCGCCGCCACTGCCCGCGCCTGCTCGAGCGCGACGGCCCGGTCCTGCGTGATGCGCAGCTGCTGTCCCTGAATCGCCTGCCGCGCCTGCAGCGCGAGCAGCTGGTTGGTCGCCTGTGTCGCTTGCAAGGCGCCGACCGCGCCCTGGCTGCGGTTGACCAGATCGCTCAGCGTTTCCTCGTCGATGGCCAGGTTCTGCGAAGCCTGCGCCTGCATGCGCATGGCCGAGCCCAGTGCCTTGAGCGAGAAGTTCCAGCGCTGGCGCGCATCCAGGGCCATCTGGCTGCCGGTAATGGTCGCCGCGTAGGCGTCGGGATACAGCCGCGCGAAGTCCGCATCCATCTGCGAAATGTCGTAGGCCAGGCCCTGCGCCTGCTGGATCAGCTGGTTGGTGCTGGCGAGCGCCGAGCGCAGCTGCTGCAGCGCGCTGAAGTCCAGGCCCGTGAGGTTCAGCGCATCGTTCTGCAGCTGGCGAATCTGGTTGTTGATCGTCTCCAGAGTGTGCGCAGCGGTCATGATGTTCTGCGCGTAGTTGGCCGCGTCGAACACGGCCCACTGCGCGTGCGCCGGTGACGCCAGCAAGGCGAGCGTGGTGGCGGAGAGGATGAGAAGTCGTTTCATGAGGAGCTTTCTTTCGTGGGTGGGAATTCCTGCATCAGGTCGGCAGCCCAGTTGATGCGGCTATGGCGAAGCCAGGCGGACGCGAAGCCCGCGCTGCCCGCTTCGGCGAGCACTTGGTCGATGTTGCGCTGGTCCTCGGGCGACGCGGCGGCGGCGAAGGCGAGCGCCACCGATCCGAGCCCGAGGTCGAACACGCGATTGCCCAAGCGGGACTGGTAGTAGTAGTCGCGCTTGGGCTGCGCGTGCGCGACGATGCCAATCTGCCGCGCGTTCAGGCCGAAGCCTTCGTAGATCGCACGCAGCTGCGGCTCGCTGGCCTGTGGGTTCGGCAGGAAGATCCGGCTGGCGCAGCTCTCGACGATGGCCGGCGCGATGGCAGAGTCCTGGATGTCCGCGAGCGACTGCGTCGCGAAGACCACCGAGACGTTCTTCTTGCGCAGGGTCTTGAGCCACTCGCGAATCCGCCCGGCAAAGGCCGGGTCGTCCAGAAACACCCAGGCCTCATCGAGGATCAACAGCGTCGGCGCACCATCGAAACGCGCCTCCAGCCGATGGAAGAGATAGCTCAGCACGGGCAGCACCGCGCTCTTGCCCTGCATCAGTTCTTCCATCTCGAAGCCCTGCACGTCGCCCTGCCCCAGACGGTCGTCTTCGGCATCGAGCAGCCGTCCGTGCGGTCCGCCGAGCGTGTAGGGCTGCAGCGCTTGGCGCAGCGCGTTGGATTGCAGGAGCACCGACAGGCCCGTCAAGGTGCGCTGCTCGCGCGGCGCGCTGGCCAGGCTGTTCAAGGCCGACCACACCGAGTCCTTGACCTCCGGTGTCAGATGCACGCCTTCATGCAGCAGCAGACCCGCGATCCATTCGGCGGCCCAGGCGCGCGCCGCATCGCCCTCGATGCGCGCCAGAGGCTGAAACGCGATCGCGCTGTCCGCGCCGAGGTCGTAGTGCTCGCCGCCGAGACCCAGCACGGTGGCGCGGGCCGAGCGTCCCTTGTCGAAGACGAAGACGCGCGAACCGGCGTAGCGACGGAACTGCAGCATCAGCGTGGCCAGCAGCACCGACTTGCCCATTCCGGTCGGGCCGACCATCAGCGTGTGGCCCACGTCGCCGACGTGCGTCACCAGCCGGAACGGCGTCGAGCCGTCGGTGCGCGTGACAACCAGCGGCGGCGCGTCGAGGTGGGCGTTGCGTTCCGGCCCAGCCCACACCGCCGACAGCGGCATGAGGTGCGCCAGGTTCAGCGTCGAGACGATGGGCTGGCGCACGTTGGCATAGACGTGACCCGGGATCGAGGACAGCCAGGCATCGACCGCGTTTAGGGTCTCCGGCATCGTCACGAAGCCGCGGCTCTGGATCGCGCGCTCGACGCTGCGCAGCTTGTCGTCGGCGGCCGCAGCCGTCGAACCCATCACCGTCACCGTGGCCGTGAGGTACCCGTAGGCCACCTGGTCGGTGCCGAGTTCCTGCAACGCGGCGTCGGCGTCCGCCGCCTTGTTGGCCGCATCGGAATCCAGCAGCGGACTCTCCTGCTGGAACACCGTCTCGCGCAGCAGTGCGACCACACTCTTGCGTTTGGCGAACCACTGCCGGCGCAGCCGCACCAGCTCGCGCTCGGCCTCGCTCTTGTCGAGAAACAGGAAGCGCGTGCACCACCGGTAGCCGAAGCCCAGGCGATTGAGTTCGTCGAGCAGACCCGGCCAAGTCGATGTCGGAAAGCCACGCACCGTGAGCACCCGAAGATGCTGTGCGCCGAGCATTGGCGCCAAGCCACCAGTCAACGGTTGGTCGGCGAGCAGCGCATCCAGGTGAAACGGCACTTCCGGCACCGCGACGCGCTGGCGACGCGTGGAGACGACGCCGTGCAGATAGCTCAGCGTCTCGCTGTCATCCAGCCAGGCGATGTCGGGCATCACGCCATCGAGCAGATCGAACAGGCGCTGCGTCTCCGACTGGAACGACGCCAGATGCTCGCGCCACTCGGTGCGCCGGTCGGACCGTGACGAGGACTCGATCGCGCCGCCTTCGTACAGCATCGCGGTGACGCGCGACGTCGTTTCTTCCGGCGGCAGCCACAGGAGCGTCAGGACATAGACGCTCTCGAAATGGCTTCCCGCTTCCTCGAACGCGGCGCGCCGCTCCTGGTCGACAAGCCAGGACAGTGCGTCCGGAAACGTGGAGCGCGGGTAGTCGGCGGCGGCGCGGCGCTCCGCTTCGACGAACACCGCCCAGCCCGACCCCAGGCGCCGCAGCGCGTTGTTCAGACGAGCGGAAGTCGCGACCAGTTCACTCTCGGTCGCGCTGTCCAGATCCGGCCCGCGAAACAGCGCGCTGCGTTGGAACGAACCGTCCTTGTTCAGGACCACGCCCGGTGCGACCAGGCCCGCCCACGGCAGCCAGTCGGCCAGAAGCGCCGGACGCTTGCGGAATTCGGAGAGATTCAGCATGGCTCAGGCGTCCAGGAAGGCGCGATGCTTGATGTGGCGCGCGAACACCGGCATGAACTGCGGATCGAGCCGCGCGCCCCACACGGCCAGCGAGTGGCCGGCGAGCCAGAAGGCGAGCCCCGGCAACCACAGCCGCAGACCCAGGCCGATCGCCGCAGCCAGCGTTCCGTTGGTGATTGCCACCGTGCGGGGCGCGCCGCCGAGAAGAATGGGCTCCGTCAGCGAGCGATGCAGCGGCACTTCGAAGCCCGCGACAAACTGGCTGGCTTGTGCGGTTTGTGCGTTCATCCAACCACCGCCCCGCCGGTGAAGCTGAAGAAGGTCAGGAAGAACGACGAGGCGGCGAATGCGATCGACAGACCGAACACGATCTGAATCAGCTTGCGAAACCCGCCGCTCGTGTCGCCGAAGGCCAGGCTCAGGCCCGTGGCGATGATCACGATCACCGCCACGATGCGCGCGACCGGCCCCTGGATCGAATCGAGGATCGACTGGAGGGGCGCTTCCCACGGCATGCTGGAGCCAGACGCGTGCGCCGATACGGCCGCACCGAGCAGCAGCGCCGTAAGCAGTGCAACGCGCAAGCACGTATTCACGTAAATGCGTGAAGTCGTCATGTCATTTCTCCGGAATTGAGGAAGGGTCGAGCGGCGGGAAGTCCGGCACCAGGGGCGGCGACAGGTAGTAGCCCTGCGAACCGAAGCCGGTGACGCGCGCGATCTCGTGCACGCGGCGGGCACGTCCGCGGCCCGCGATGAACACGATCACGTTCACCGCTTCGGCGATGAGCGCGCGCGGTGGCGTCACGGCCACTTCGAGGATCAGCTGTTCGAGGCGCATGAGGGAGCCCTGGGCCGAGCCCGCGTGGATAGTTGCGATCCCACCCGGATGGCCCGTGCCCCAGACCTTGAGAAGGTCCAGCGCCTCGGGACCACGCACCTCGCCCACCACCACGCGGTCGGGGCGCAGCCGCAGCGTCGAGCGGACGAGTTCGGCCATCGACACGACGCCGCGCCGGGTACGCAGCGGCACGTGGTCATCGGCCGTGCATTGCAGTTCGACCGTGTCCTCGAGCACGATCACGCGGTCGCCCGTGGCGGCTACCTCGTCGAGCAGCGCGTTCGCCAGCGTCGTCTTGCCAGTGCTGGTGCCGCCAGCGATCAGGATGTTCTGCCGCTCGCGCACGGCCTGCCGGAGAAACCCGGCCTGCTCCGCGGTCATGATCCCGTCGGCCACATAGGCGTCGAGGCTGATGCGGCCAACGGCGCGCTTGCGAATGGCGAACGCGGGCGCGCGCACGACCGGCGGCAGCACGCCCTCGAAGCGCTCGCCGGTTTCGGGCAGCTCCGCCGAAAGAATCGGCATGCCCGCATGCACTTCGGCGCGCACGTGCGCGGCGACTAGGCGGATGATGCGTTCGGCGTCGGCCGGTGTGATGGTCAGGCCCGTCGGCGCCCGGCCCGTTCCCAGCCGGTCGAGCCACAGCGAGCCATCGGGGTTGAGCAACACTTCGACCACCTCGGGGTCTTCCAGCGCTCGCGCGATGGCCGGGCCCATGGCCGTGCGGAGCATGCGGATGCGCCGGTCCAATGAGGTTGCGGCGGACGTCGCGGACTTGTCAGGCAACACGCTCACGCTGCCACCTCCGCCGGGCCGCTCGCCGGTGCGTCGTCGCCAGGCAATCCGAAGAACTGGCTCTGGTCCGGCACGATCTCCTCGTGCACTTCCTTGACCAAGCTGCGGCCCTTGAGCAGATGGCGACTGAGCTGCGCGATGAACTGCTCGAAGCGCGCGCGCCCCTGCGCACGCGCGGCGTCCTGATGCGACTCCGGCACCGGCGTGCTCACCGTGAGGAAGTAGCGCACGTATAGCGCCACGGTCTCGATCAGGATGTTCTGATCGCGCTCCAGCTTGGCGAACTGGTTCGACAGGCGATCGAGCCGCTTGGCGATCGCGGCTTCGCGCCGATCGCCGCTGTCCGGCGACAGAAACGACGACAAGGCCGCGGCGATGATCGAGGACTTGGACAGCCCCTTCATCGTGGCGAGCTCCTCGAGCCGCTTCGCGTGCTCGGGCTCCAGGAAGATGTTCAGGCGCGTGCGGCTCATAGCGCGATCCCGTCGTCGGGATCGAGCGCGGCCAGGCGTGCCGTGCGCGTCATCTGCCGATCGATCGAATCGTGTCCCGACCAGGGCACGTCGTCGTCATCGAGCACGACGAGGTCGTCGGCCGTGGATTCGGGCAGCGGTTGTGCGGCCTCCTGCATTAGCTCTGGCTGCAGCCGCAACCCACCGTCGTCGACGAGCGCGCTGCCCTCGACATCGCGCGCTGCGCTGATCGGCGCCGCAATCTGCGCGACGAGTTCGCTCCAGTCGTCCGCCCGGCGCGCAGGCGCGTCCAGGTAGCGACCTTGTACCAGCGCCGGCGCGGAAATCACACGCCGCTTGAAGTTGGCGTCCTGGTAGTAGCGGATCTTGTGCGCCTGGATCGGCGCATGACCCGACACCATCACTACCTCGTCGTCCGGCGGCAGTTGCATCACTTCTCCGGGCGTGAGCAGCGGCCGCGCGGTTTCCTGGCGCGACACCATCAGGTGGCCGAGCCACGGGGCCAGGCGGTGACCCGCGTAGTTGCACTGCGCGCGCAGTTCGGTCGCCGTGCCCAGCGCGTCGGAAATGCGTTTGGCCGTTCGCTCGTCGTTCGTGGCGAACGCGATGCGCACATGGCAGTTGTCCAGGATGGCGTGGTTGGGCCCGTAGGCCTTGTCGATCTGGTTGAGCGATTGCGCGATCAGGAAGGCGCGCAGGCCATAGCCGGCCATGAAGGCCAGCGCGCTCTCGAAGAAGTCCAAACGTCCAAGCGCCGGAAACTCGTCGAGCATCAGCAGCAGCTGGTGTCTGCGCGCGATGCCGTCCGAGCCGTCGAGCGACTCCGTGAGGCGCCGGCCAATCTGATTGAGCAGCAGTCGGATGAGCGGCTTGGTGCGGCTGATGTCCGAGGGCGGGACCACCAGGTACAGCGACACCGGACAGGCACAGTCGATCAGATCGGCGATGCGCCAGTCGCAGCGCGAGGTGACCGTGGCCACCGTCGGGTCGCGGTAGAGCCCGAGGAAACTCATGGCGGTGGACAGCACGCCCGAGCGCTCGTTGTCGCTCTTGTTCAGGACTTCGCGTGCCGCGGAGGCCACCACCGGGTGCGGCAGGTCGCCCAGGTGAGCCGACGTCATCATGAGATGCAGCGTCAGCTCGAAAGGACGCGCCGGATCCGACAGGAAGTTGGCGACACCGCGCAGCGTCTTGTCCGGGTCGGCGTAGAGCACATGGAGGATGGCACCGACCAGCAGGGCGTGGCTGGTCTTCTCCCAGTGGTTGCGCCGCTCCAGCGCGCCTTCTGGGTCGACCAGGATGTCGGCGATGTTCTGCACGTCGCGCACCTCGTGGTCGCCGCGCCGCACTTCCAGCAGCGGGTTGTACGCGGCCGAGCGCGCATCGGTCGGGTTGAACAGCAGACAGTGTGAAAAGCGCGTACGCCAGCCGGCCGTCAGCTGCCAGTTCTCACCCTTGATGTCGTGAATGACGGCGGAACCGGGCCAGGACAGCAGCGTGGGAACAACCAACCCCACGCCCTTGCCCGAGCGCGTTGGCGCGAAGGCCATCACATGCTCGGGACCGTCGTGGCGCAGGTACGTGGTGTCGCGCCCAGCGCGCACCCGCCCAAGGAAGACGCCGGCGGGCCGCGTCAAGCCGGCGCGGACGATCTCTTGCTGCGATGCCCAGCGCGCCGACCCGTAGGTCGTGACCTGTTTCGCCTGCCGCGCTCGCCAGACCGACATGGCGATCGCGACCGCGGCGGCGAGCAGGCCGCTGCAGGCGGCGATGACGCCAGCTTCGTGAAAGATCTCCGGCGCGTAGGCGTCGAAGAAGTACCACCACTCGAAGAGGCGCCACGGGTAATAGATCGGCGTGTCGAAAAGCTCGAACCACGCAGCGCCCAATCGCGGCTGATAGCCCAGCTGTCCGGCGGTCCACTGGGTCGCGATCCAGACGCCGGCCACAGCGACGCCACAGACAGTGACCACCTGACCGAAGAGAATCCCCGTTGCGCTGCTCGCGCCTTTGACGTTGCCTGAATGCACTTGTTTTTCTTCCCTGAAAATTCTTCTGAAACCGCCGCGCGTTGGTGCCGCGCGGGGCGAAGAATCTCCTCTGGGAAAGAGGCGGTCAAAGACACAGGGAACGCTGCAAAAGACCCGCGCCGTCTGAATTCGTATTCAGGAAATCGCAAGCTAATTTGCGAGTAGTTCGTCGCGAGTGGGCGTAGAACCGAATCGGCCGCTTCAGTTACCGCTGCGACAACTGTTTACATTCGCTCTCGGGAACGAGCTTGGAATTACTTCACCAGAAAAGTTGTTGCGCGCTAGCCAATTGAGGGTCCGCGCTGCCGGCCAAATTCCCACGACGCATTGCCGCCGCGCACGACGGCGGTCATGGATTGACCGAGCCGTGGCTCGATCACCGGCCGCCACGGCACCAGGCTGAAGCCCCTGCCGTCGTCGAGCATGGCAAAGCGGCCGCTGGCCAACAAGACACTGCGCCGGTAGACACCGGTCACGCGCTCGCCGTCGGCAACCGCGCGATGCGCGAGTCCCGTCTCCTGGTGCAAAGACTTCGCCGCCTGTTCGATGTCTCGGGCGCGGAGTGTCGCCAGCAGGTTGCGCGCAAGGCCCAGGCGCGTCCCGCGCCGCTCGGCCAACCCCTGCTCCACCAGGAAGTCCACCCGGTCCTTGAGCGCGCTCTGCACGTCGGCGCCGAACCCGCGATCCGTGATCTTCGCGGCAGCGCCCGTCACGAGCTGCTGGTCCAGCCAAGTCGCACCCAGAACCCGGGCCTGGCGCTCGATCGGCAGGTGCGAGCGCAACTCCACGGCGACGTCGCCGCCGCGCTCGATGTCGTAGTGGCGCCCCTGCTGCGGCAAGTCCGCCGGCACGCGCCACAAGCCGTCGGCCAATCGCTCGACGATCCCGGCGCGGCGCAGCGCCGCCAGCCGGCGCACGTGGATCTGAACGTCGGCAGCGGCGTCGCGGCCGGGTGACTCGGCCCGCACGCGCGCAAGGTGCGCATCGGCACGGTACAGGCCGTCCTGCGCGACGGCCGCGATGGTTTGATCGACCTTGCGGATCTCGGCGCCGCCGCGGACTTCGACGACCCCGCCCTGCGGGAAAGCTGCGAGGTCCGCGCCAACGGGCAGGCGCAGAAAGTGCGCACGGCCGTCGATGCCATCCACGACCAGGTAGCCGCGCTCCCGCAGTTCGTCCGCGAGTCCTTTGCCGGCGATGCGGCCGATCACCGGTGCAGCCTCTGCCGGGCTGAAGTCAATCGCCAGCTCGCGCGATTTCTCGCCGAGCGCTCGCTGCATGGTCCGCACGATGTCGCCGCGCTCACCAAGAGTCTCCAGCGTGATTTCGTGCATCGGGCTGAGCGTCCATCGTGATGGCGCGGTCTGCTCGGCGAGGCCCATGGATTTCAGACGCTGCAGGCGCCCGACCAGCAGCGCGCGTCGATGGCGCGACGCGGCGTCACGCGGCACCTCATCGAAATGGATCAGGCCTTCACGCTGTTCCAACTTGAGCTGCCGGTCGAGACTGGTCCAGCGCTCTTGTTCGACTTCGCGCGCCAGGCTGTCTCGGATCTCGCGTTCGGTGCGCGGGCCCAGCCATTCGGTCGCCAGGCCGGACGCGCGCTGCCGCATGCCATGGGCGATGTAGTCGCGGGCGATGACGAGGTCCGCGCCAGTCTGGTCCTTGCCGCGCAAGACGATGTGCGTGTGGGGGTTGTCCGTGTCCCAGTGGTCGACGGCCACCCAATCCAGGCGCGTGCCCAGGTCGGCCTCCATGCGCGCCATCAGCTCGCGCGCGAAGGGCCGCAGTTCCTCCATCAGGTCGGCGTCCTCCGGCGCGACGATGAAGCGGAACTGGTGTCGATCGCCTTGGCCGCGCTCCTCGAAGGCCTTGGGGTCCGCGGCGTCGGTTGTCGGCCCATAGGCCTGACCACGCGCGCCGTCCCGGCTCACGCCATCACGCTCGATGTAGCGCAGGTGCGTTTGCGTCGAGCGCGCGCCGGCCTGCTTGAGCATCACGAGCCGCGTCTTGATGACGACACGCCGTGAATGCACGCCGAGCGAGCGCCCGGCGACACCGGCCGCGACGTGACCGCGCCCGAGCCTGGCGCCGGTGCGAGCGGCGGACGATCGCGTGAGCTTCAGCGTCTTGCCGCCGGCCTTGCTCACCTCACGCAAAACGCGCGAGAGAAACTGTCGATCGCGCGTCTTCGGCGCCGTCGGCTTGGGCCTGAACGCGTTCTCGTCACGGTTGGTCATGACGAAGCTCCATCGCAGCTCGGCACACCGCGGCGAACACGGCACGCGGCAAACCCAGCAGGGACGCTGGATTCCACCTCAACGCGGCACGCGGACACTCCTCGCCCGTGCCGCGCGAACCCCCGTGCAAACCGAGCTCCGGGCGCGTCGCCGTGCCGTCCCCTTCTATCTTGCCCTCCGCGTCTTCCGGTCCCCGTGCCGACCGATACCGAAGTTCGGGCGGCGATGCGTTGCACGAGGGGTGCATCGCGGCATGCGCTCGCGATGCACGAACGCAGCATGTCGGCCGACACGTTGACCGCGCTTTCATGGCGCACTCCATGTCCACAAAGGAACGGCAATCCCGCGCACGTCCGACACCTTCACCGGCCCGAAATACCGGCTGTCGAAAGACGCTGCGTTGGCAGCGCCGAACAGAAACAGTTCACCGTCCGCCAGCCTTCGGCAGTCATGCCAGGCAGGCAGTGGACGACCTCGCCGATCGGCGTGCAGGATGCTTCCGATGCGCTGTCCGTCAACCAGCACTGCGTCGCCGCGCACGCACGCCGCTTGACCGGCAAGCGCCCGTACCTGCTTCAGCACCGGCACTTGCTTCGGCAAGTAGCCGCGTTGATCCGCAAGCGTCGCGGCGTCCGCCGGCAATGCGGCCAAAACGTAGTCGCCCACTCGTGGCGACGCGTCGGCATCAACCGAATACCAGCCCAGCGGAGCGCTCGCGGATGGGTTGTAGACGACTCGAATCGGAAGCCGCCATGCCGCAGGTGCCGTTGCAGCGGCAATGCCGATGAAGGCGCACAGGAGAAGGCGATTTCTGTTCATCGGAACACCTCGCCGGCCAGATGCGCCGCATGTCGCTCGAGCGTGTACCGCGGCAGAGGATCACCGATCACGAGCCGGTTGTGCAGCAGTTGCCAGTAGGCAACTGTGACCGCAACGAGATCGATGCCGACGGCGTCGATCTCGTCGATCAGCTGCAGCACGCGCCGCACTTTGGATTCGCTGGATACATGCAGCAGCCGTCGCGCGCCGGGCATGACGCCCGCCATGCGCTGCAGCGGCTCGCCCGCGCGGCCGGCTTGCAGCACGGACAGGTTCCAGACCGCCGTTCCGTAGTCGTTGGCGAGCCAGCAGACACGACAGAAGACGGCACCCGGCGGGAAGTAGGACATGCTGCGCCAGCGATCGAGCACCGTCTCGCGCACGGGTTTTCCGAAACGCAATCGGTTGTGCACGCGCTCGGGCACAAACGCCAGAACGACGCGAGTTAGCTGTTCGGCGGAGGTGCTCACTGTGCAGCGCCCCTGTCGTCGAACTCGCGCTCGAGCAGCACGCGCAGCATGTCGGCCACGGTCGTACCGCGCTCGAAGGCGATGACCTTGATGCGCCCGCGCAGCGCCGGCGTCACGTCGATGGTCAAGCGCGCGGTGTAGATCTGCGCCTTGCCCGTCGTCGTGGTTTCCTGCTGCTGTATCCAGGCCTGCGCCGCCGGGTCAGCGGCGGGTCGACTGCCGATCGGGCTGCGCGCGGCGCGTTTGCCGTTCACGGTGCGAGCCTTTGAATTTCGCTCGCCAGCTCGGCGATCTCGCGCGCACCGACACTGTCGGCGTCGAGCTCGCGTGCGAGCTGACCGGCCGCCACGCTGTCGGCGAAGACGATGCGCTGGCGAATCTCCGCCGCCAGCGCGGGCATCGCCTGATCGGCCAGCGCCTGGCGCGCTTCGCGGCCGATAATGGTCCGGGCCACGCGCCGATTGATGACGAAGGCCGCGCGAAGCGCCGGCTTGAACACGCGCGCCTCAGAGATCAACGCCACCATCTCCGCGCTGGCCCAGACGTCGTAGGGGCTGGGCTGCGCGGGAACCAGCACGAGGTCGGCCGCCAGCAGCGCGGAGCGCGCCAGGGCGGCGATGCGGGGCGGCCCGTCGATGATCACATGATCGACGGTTCTGGCGAGCTCTGGCGCCTCTTGATGCAGCGTCTCGCGCGCCAGACCCACTACGCCAAACAGTCTTGGCAAGCGGTTTTGTGTTCGGCGTTGCGCCCAGTCAAGCGCCGAACCCTGCGGGTCGGCGTCGATGATGGCGACCGAACTGCCCGATAGGGCCAGTTCGCCGGCGATGTGGGTGGCGAGCGTCGTCTTGCCAACACCCCCTTTTTGATTGAGCAGCGCGATGATCATGGTGATTTCGCGGCACGCGTGGAACTTCTCCACAGCGGCCGCGCCTCTCTTTGCATCGTTATGAACCAAGAGTTAGAAGAGTTAGCGAGCCCGCGAATCGTTGATGGGCGCGGGTTCGCGGGGCGTTGGCGCGCCTGATAGCACGAGACGTTTGCGCCCGATGGCACGAGGCTGCGTGCGCCTGATGGCACGAGCGGATTCACCGCTTGTCCTCTGCAAGTTCACCGTCCGTGCACAGTGCCGCCGGCGGCACGCCGACGGACGCGAGACGGAAGTGGAGCGTGTCGCTGCGTCGGTCCTCGCGCGTCACGCGCAGCCGGTAGCCCGGCAAGGACTGGCGCGCCGCGATGCGGCGCACGTCCAGCGCGAAGTCGGAGAAGCGCGCCATGCTGCCGGACTTGGCGTACAGGTGCCGGAAGTCGAACTGCCAGCCGTGGCGCTGGCGTCCGCCGTGCTTGCGCACGAGCCGATACAGCCAGCGCTCGATGCCGCCGCTCAAGGCGAAGTAGGCGGGATCGATGGTGAGCACCAGCGCCTCCTCGATCACGCCCGCATAAAACCAGTCGGGCAGGATCAGCTCGATGCCCTGCGGCCGGCCGAGACGGTCGGCGCGTTCCTTCCATTCGTTGATCCACGAGAAGCGGTGCATACGCCGGCCCGGCGCCTGGCGGATCGTGGTCGCGACGCTGGTGGATTGCAGGCGGTCCAGCGCCGCTTTCAGGCGCAGGTAGTCGCGCAGGGAGGTGCCGCGCCCGATGAAGTTGAGAATCTCGTAGGGCGTGGCCTGCATCAGGCGCGAGGTACGGATGCCGGCGTCACGCGCCTCGACGATCTGGCTGGCCGCCCAGATCAGCACGTCGGCGTCCCAGATCGTCGCCAGTCCGTGCTCCACGGTCCCCTCGACCCGCACCTTGATGCTTCCCGCCTCGAAGTCAATCGGCTGAACGCGGGGCGACTTCGCCAGCGAGAAGAAGGGCCAGGCCATCAGGTCCTGCGCATCGCGCGGCGCCATCGCGCCGGGCAGTGCGCGGAACAGTTCGAGCTGTTCGCGTTTCGGATCGGGAGCGATGGACATGGCTACCCGGTCAGCGTCCCGCGGCGCGCAGCGCCACATATTCGGGATCGCAGGTCATCTCGAATGAGCGGGCATTGGCCCAGGCCTCGAGGTCCTCGATCGCGTACATCACGCGCCGGCCGAACTTGCGAAAGCGCGGGCCGCCGCCGATCACGCGCTGCTTCTCCAGGGTTCGCGGCGACAAGCGAAGGAACTCCGCGGCCTCGGCGTTGTTGAGATAGCGCGGCGAGCGATCGCCGGGTGGCTGCGCGGGCTGGGTCGAACTGAGGGTCACGCCTTCGGGCTCCATCGGTGGGCATCGCCGACAGGCCAAGTGCCGCCGGGCGCAGCCAGTCTCGTCGCGGGCAGGCGTTGTGGGCAGGGAGATTCGGTCAGTGGGTGGCCGTCTCCCTGCTGCGGATCAAATCGAGATCAGCCTTCGGTAGCCGCCGGCCGTCAGCGATCGTGCGCGACGCAGCAGGTGGCGTACCTGGGCGCGCAGCTCGCTGTCGGGATGCCAGTTGGCGACCGCGATCTCTTCCCCGAAGACGCTAGTCGCGATCTCGCGCTGCGACGCGCCTTCGTCGGCGCCGTCGAGCGCCTGCAGGGCCCGCATGTGCCACAGCGCGAGGCGGGTTGGCCGAGTAAAGGCGACGGCCGCCGTCGCGTGCGGCGCGCGCAGCAACTGCTGCTGCGTCTGGACGGTCCGCCACTGGTCGCCGATGTCGGCGCTCGGGCTCAGCACGTACTCGAAGGGCCCACCGTCTTGCACGTCGCTGCCAAGCGCGAGGTGCAGTAACTCGCTGCCCGCATAGCCGTTCAACAGAAGTTGCCGGCCATCATGAACAAGCCGCTTCGGGCCAGCAATGTTCCACATGCTGAACGGCTCATGGTCGCCTTGCGACGGTTCGGCAGCGCGTAGCTTCGCGCGGCTCCGCGGATCCACTCGCCAAACAGGATGGGCGACGCGGGCATCGTGAATCGGATCTTCGAGTGTTTCGAGCTGCCAGCGCGCAGCCGGATCGCTCGCGTCGGCGCCGTGACGTTGCGCCCAGTCCTCGCGGTAGTTCACGTTGCGCCGCAGGTATTCCCAGGCGAGCGAAGGCTCGCTGAGTCGCAGCACGTAGAGATACGCAGCCGGCGAGCGCCAACACGTTGATTGCGTCGTGATGATTTCCCTCCTCGCGATGATTCCGCCGCGAGGAGTGCATCGAGAGCGTCAGCCGGCCGCGACCGGCTCAATCGAGAGGCGGCCGTAGAGCGGAACTCAGTAGAAGCGCACTTGCGTATTTGCGGGCACGCCACTTTGCGCGAAATGCGCCGTCGCGAGCGTGAGCGAAATTAGAGCCGATTTGTCGACAGCGACCAAGACCGCGCGTGTCTGAATCGTGAGCGCAACAGCATGAACGACGTCGGCGGCGATCAGCGTCAATCGTTGATCGAGCCGTCCTTGATCGCAAGCGCGGTGTACTCGCTCAAGCGGCGCCGAGGCTTGAAGTGAAGATCGCGCTGCACGGGAAGCTTCTGAGGGCCGCGAATGCTCTCGAGTGCCGAAAGCTTGATATGTGCCAGCTCCGGCGCTCCCAACCCCACGTCACACAACCCGTAGGCCGTGTCGGCATCGCCCGGATCGAGCTCAGTCAACAGCCACGTCGCATGCGCGTCCGGTGTGAAGAGCTTCACCACCGGAAAGAAGTCCTCGCGCTTGCCTTGCGCGGATGCTTTTCCATTGGAGAGAAGCTGGAGGCGCTGTTCGTCGCTTATGAGAGCCAAGTCAACTCCGATTCACAGCGTCGGTATCGCACAGAAAGGCAAATGGGGCCACTGGGGAAGCGCTAGGAAATGCAAAATGAATCCTATAGATTGTAGCCCTATGAAGTTCATTCAGTTGTCATCAAGGTTCGCACCTAGACGAACGAATGACACCGAAGAGCTCCTTTGCCACGGCCCTCAGAACGGTCCGAAAGGCCCGCGGCCTGAGCCAGGAAGCCTTCTCGGACGTGTCCAGCCGCACCTATCTCAGTTCGCTCGAGCGCGGACTCAAGAGTCCGACCTTGAACAAGGTAGCGGAACTTTGTGACGTTCTCGAGGTTCATCCGCTGACAGTCCTCGCCCTTGGGTATGCGAGCGACACCAAGGCACTGGACAAGTTGTTCGGCCGGGTGCAGCAAGAGTTGGACCTGATCTTGGCGAGCGGCGCGAATCGGTGAAGCGATCTGAGTGCTAACACTTCGCGCCTGAAGAAGGAGCATCAGCCGCCGGGCGGCTGATGCTAATAGCGCCTACGCCACGATGCGCCCGAGCAGCCGGGCCTCGCGTGCATAGGCGCTGATCGGCTTGTCGGCCTTGAAATACAGATCGCGCTCCACCGGCAGCCCCAGGATGCCGCGCACGGTGACAAGCTCCATCAGCCGCACGTAGCCCAGTTCCGGGAACCCTTGGCCGAGGTCGCACAGGCCGAACGCCCGATCGTCGTCATCCGGATCGAGTTCCGTCAGCAGCCACGTGGCGCCCGCGTCGGGCGTGAACAGCTTCACCACCGGCGGCGGATCGAAGTTTTCGTCGTGGATGGACCGCCGGCCGTTGGCGAGCAATTGCGCGCGAAGTTCGTCGGGAATGAGGTTCATGATTGCAACTCCTTGAATGGACGCTCTCGATCTGAGCGCTGCGGCTTTGCGCACGACATGGAGCGCGGCGGTCAACCCCAACACGGTCCGGTGCGGGCCGGGGTTGACGGCCGCGCGGCGTGCGCCACGCTGCGCGGCTTGTCCGATCGACGAGAGTCCAGGCAAGAAGGTGAGTCGCGATCACGAACGTCCGACATGCTGAGCACGCATGGCATCGGCTTGCCGACCGATCAGGTGCAGCCTGTTCGGCGGACTTCAGGGGCGCCAAGCTCGCGCGGCGGGGATTGGCGCGAGCCAGTCCCCTGGAGTGCAAGCGAAGTGCGCAGCGGCGCCAGGCGCGAAGGCGTGAGCGATCGAAGCCTACGGTCGAGACGCGCACGCGGCTCGATGCGAAGCACGAGAGCACGCCCCGGCACGCCGGGGACGCACGGATATGCGGCTTTCCGGAAGTGCGTGCATCCGTAGATGCATCGTTCACGCCTATGCGAGCAAGAACGAAGCCGCCGAATCGAGTTCGCGGATTTCCGCGGTGACGCGAAGCCACGGATCCGCAGACACGACGCTGCTTGTAACTGGACCCCGCGCCGACGCGAATATCATTCACGGCGCCACATCACACCGGCATGTGGAAGAAGGATCGTTGGATGGAAGAAGGAACAGACTGGGTCGTTCGATTCGGTCGCGAGGAATGGCTGCGCTACACCTACGAGCGTCAACAGGACGATTCGTTTCGGCTGCTCGGCAGCGTCGCACGCGGCGCGCAGATCGGCGCCCTTGCGGTGGACAAAGACGGCCAGTACCTGCAGATCAATGGCGACTACACGAGCCCGCTGAACAGCATCACTCTTCGCCGGGCCGTGGCCGCCGCGAAGCAATCCGCCTGGACACCTCAAGCGCCCGCCCGGCAAGACCTAGGGCGCGTGCCGGTCGTCACTATCAAGCGTCGGCGCCTTGCAATGCCCGTCGACTCGGCATCGCGCTGACCCACAGAGACGGAAACACGGATTTGCGCAAGTCCGTGCAACCGCAGGAATGGAAACGTCGAAAGCGCAACGGCCCGCGATGATGCGCGAGCCGTGTGATCCGACGTAGGAGCCCCGCCACGCGGGCGGGGCACCGGCGCCCGCCGATCAGTCCTTGCTGCGCGTCCAGATCAGGTTGTGCGCGCCGTCTTCGCCTTCGACCAGGCGGGCGTGGATCGTCGCCGGGAACGACGGGTCATCCAGCGTCACCGACAGGTAGGGGCGGTCCGCCTTGCTGACCTTCTTCCACGCCGCGCCGATCTCGTAGTTGCCGCCGGCCTGAATGCGGTAGTCCGGGGCGTTCTCGCTTTCCTTCTCGTTCGGGACGAACTTGACCTTGACGTTGAGCGTCAGGGTGCGAACCGTGCCGATGAAGCTGTCGCCTTGCGCGTTGAAGGTGCCGATGTGAGCCATGATGAAGAGTCCTTTCGTGTTTGACCAGGTCGCGCCCATCGCGGCCTTGGCGTGATCCGTAGGGGCGGGGGTCCAGGCGCGCCGCACCGCGCAAGCGGCCGCAGCGCAGCGGAGGACCGGGAGGAACGAGAAATTTGCCTCGCGAGGAAGGCCGCAGGCCGGGGAAATTTGTCGGGCTGGACGGTTGCGGCGGACAAGCCTGAGGCGAAGCCGTGCCCCGCCAGGATTCACGACAAATACAAGGCCGCTGTGGGTGTGATCCTGCAGCGACAGGACGCATGGCGCAGGCACCGGCGTCAACATCACGGATTCCGGCATGGCTCGCGCGCGCTCCAGTTCCGTCCGAACTCCGAAAGCGAAACGCCCGATGCCTCGAGGCAATTGGCGGATCTGGCGCGCAGCGGAAGTGCAAGGCGCACGGACCTTGTATCGACCTTCGACGTCCACGCGAACACGCCCCACGAACCGAAGGCCGCACGCCTGCCCTGGCGTCAGCAAGGGATGTCGCAAGCCAGCGGCTCGCTCGGTTGGTAGGGCAAGGTACGCGCGAAGTCAGGCGTCGCAACCTTCGCGGCGATGCGCGATTCCATCGACGCCCGTCGCATAACCATCAGCGTGACAAGCGCCTCGCACACGAGCTCGTGGTCGTCGAAGCCCTGCACGCGGAAGGTGACGCTGCGGCCGCCGAGCAGGTCGACCCATCCGCGCAGCCGCAGCAGTGAGCCCGCAGGAACAGGGCCTCGGTGGTCGACGCGAATCGTGCGGCTGGCCGCGATTTGGATCGCAGCGTCGATGTGCACCTGCATCTGCCGCACGCAGACGGATTCGATCACTGCGACCAGGTCGGAGGTCGCGACACAGCGAAGCTCCGATTCGGGGCGGCCATCGTCGCCGCATTCCTGTGAGCCAAGCCACCGTGCGTGCTCGATCGGCACGACGTGGGACTCTTCGAAAAATATCTGATTGACGCCAGGTTGGTTCATGAGGACTCGATGAAGGGTTTCAAACGCGCTCCGATCGGCGGGCATGCGAATGCACGTCGATCGGAGCGCGTCGATCCTCGTCGGGTCCGGTCGCGCAGAGAACCTGCTCGGGCGTAGTGGAGCGTAGAAGCGCGAAGGTGCGCGAGCTATCGGCGCAACAAGCCGCCGCGATGCCGCGGCTGGCCGATGAAGTCGCGAGCGACTCTGGCGAGCGGCACCGCGCTTGCCGCCATCGCGAACGCGGCCAGGTATTGAATCGCGTAGACAGCGATCCACAACGGCATGCGAAACGCCGGCTCCGGCGAGACATACATGTCGATCGTGAGCGGCAGCACCAGGAACCACCAGTCGAACAGACTCGGCTGGTTCAGGTCGACAACCGACTTCAGGCTGGCGATGGCCGGCGACACGGCCGCGAGCACGGCTGCCGCCGTCACGTAGAGAGGCCATCTGCTGCGCATCGGATCGCTCATCGGAAGATGGACGTCAATCTACTCGCGGCGAAGCTCGCGCACGCCGGCACTATTGCCCGGACTTCTTGTGATTTCGTCACAGCGCACAACTGACTTCACGGGACCCGCATCACATCACGACAACGACCTGGAAACGGAAGCCAAAACGCGCGCGGCAGTATTTGCCGCGCGCGTCGCGCTCCGTTCGTGAACATCCCGGGCGCGCAACCGGGATGTTCTCTGCTTACGCTACAGCATGCGCGTCTTCGCGAACTTCATCCTCGGCGCGCTCGCCTTCGAGCTCTGCCGGTTGCTCGGCCTGCCCAACACCTTGCGCGCCCTGACAGAACATCGGCGGCAACCATCCGGTCCCCACCACTAACCGCTCGGCCTCGCTCGCGAGTTCCGCCTTCTTGACCTTCTCCAGCCGCTTGACGTGATCGGGCGCAAACGCCTGCACGGCTTCCAGCGCCCGCGCTTTCGCGACATGCTCGAAGTACCCAGCAGCGGTCGGCGTCCACCAGTCGTGCATGTCCAGCCCCACGGCGCGCGCAAGTGCCGCGCCGGGCATGTCGTCCTCGCGCGAACTCAGCGCGCCCACCGTGTTGGCCACGCACAGGGCCAGCAGCGACAGCAACTCCTGCTGCGGAAGTGCCAGCAACTCGGTGAACAGCGCGTCGGGTTCTTCCGGGAGCCGTTCCGCCCAAGCCTGCCGAACCTGCGTCAAACCCACCAGCGCAGGCGACTGCGCGATGTCCGGAGCATGCGCTTCCAAACCGCGCTGCGGCGCGGCGCTGATGTTCACCAGCGAACCCCGCGTGCCGTAGCCCTCGACCACCACGCTCAACGCGAGCCGATGCACGAGAGCCACCAGCGCGACGTGCGGATGCCGCGCCACTTCCGCCTGCAACGCCGCCGTGCGGTGCGCGCTCAGGCGCTTCGCGAGCTTTTCTGAAATGGCGCTCTTGGAGGTCGCGTCGTCATCCACGACTTCGCCATCCGCTCGCGCCTCCTGCCGCTCAAGCGCCCGCAGCGCCTTGGCCTGCTCTTCGCGCAGCAAGCCACGATGCACCACCACGCCACCCATGTGGTCCACCGAAACGACCGCCCCTGCCGCCGCAATGACGCCGGGCGCGTATTCCGTCAACGACTGCGCGATGGCTTCCAGTTGATCGCCGATCTGATCGATTTCGTCGTTGAGCGCCTGCGCCCCCGCGTCGGACAGCTCGACGCTCTCATCATCCAGCCGATCCTGCAGCTCGCTCTGCTTGGCTTCCAGCTTGGCGATGCGCTTGGCTTCGGCCTTGCTCGGCTCGCGGCGCGTGCGCCGCGCACGCTGGAACGAATGCAGTTCCGCCGCCGTGGCGCGCGGGACGACGTCCACCCAGCCCCAGCCCTCGGCGCGAACCTGCTCCGCCGCAGCGGCGAGCTTGTCTCGCGCGAGCGTTTCCAGCAGCGCCGCATCCGTCAGGTAGACGCCCTGCTTCTCGTCCGAGAACAGGTCATGCCGCACACCGCCGCCCGCGCTCACGTAGGCGTCCACGCCGGCGAAGCGCGCCAGCGCGTCCTGCCCCGCGTCAATTTCCTCATGCGTCAGATGCTCGCGCAGGGCCTGCGGCCCGCGCTGCCATGCCGGGCTGTCGTAGAATGCCGCTTCCTGCGCCGCGTGGTCGTCAGTGATGGCGAGCGCCATCAATTGCTCCAGCGTCACAGCGCCCGTGCGGTAGTCCGCCAGCAGGCGCGGCGAGACATTCGCCAGCTTCAGCCGCCGCTGCACCACCAGCGGGGTCACGCCGAAGTCGGCGGCGATGTCCTCGATGGAGCGGCCCTCGGCCACCAGCGCGGCGAACGCCTCGAACTGGTCGGCCGGGTGCATCGGCTCGCGCTGCACGTTCTCGGTCAGGCTGGCGGTGCGCGCCGAGGCATCCGCCACCAGCAGGCAGGGCACCGGGTAGTCCTTGGGCAGTCGCTTCTGCTTCGCCAGCAGCTTCAGCGCCGCGAGGCGGCGGCCTCCGGCCACGACTTCGTAATGCTCGCCGTCGGCGCAGGCGACGACAGTGAGGTTTTGCAGCAAGCCGACGCGCTCGATGCTGGCGGCCAGCTCGGCGATCGGCGTGCCGCCTGTCTTGCGCACGTTGCGCTTGGAAAAACGCAACGCCGATAGCGCGACCAGCAGCATGGCCTGCGCCGGAACGGCCGCTTCGAGGGCCTGGGTTTCTGAATGGGTCACGGTGTTCATCTTGAAAGCTCCTGTCCCGTGCCGGGACAAAGTGAATGGGTTGAAGAAAGGAAGTCGATGTCGATTCACGCTCTGGCTGTTTGCATGCGCGGCTCTCCTGTGGTTTCCCCGAAACCGGCCGGATTCCTAGATTCGGAGCCCGGTGTTGGCTTCGGTTGGTCCGGCGCAGCGACCCGGGCCGGTCGCCGTTGCCGCCGTCTTTCCTGAGTTCATCGCCCGCGAATGGACGAAGCCGCCGCTGTGTGGCCGTCAAGGAAACGAGCGCAGGGTTGGGGCGGCCCGCAGCCGCAGGCGAGGACACGGCCCTGCGCGCCTTGACGGCCACACAGCGGCGGCTACGTTCGCGGGACAAGCGATGAAGTCAGGAAAGACGTAAACCCGGAACTGCGGCCCACCAGCGACGGACCAACGCCGCGCGGCGAGCGCCCCCGCGTGCCACCGGCACGCCTGGCTGGAGGAAAGCCGAGCGCGCAGCGCGAACTCGTCCCATGCGGCGGCCGATCAGGCGCAGCCTGTTCGGCGGTATCCCGGGGCGCCAAGCCTGCGCGGCGGGGTGGGCTGCCAAGCCGACCCCTGGAGTGGGCGCATCGACACATCGACCATGTCGAGCAAAAGGGGGCTGCGCCCCCGGATCTACATGAGTCCCTTCTCCGCCATCGACAAGACTTCCGGTCCGGCCACGACCATGTGGTCCAGCACGCGCACGTCCACCAGCGCCAGAGCGGACTTCAAGGTTTGCGTCAAGGCTTCGTCCGCGCGCGAAGGCTGCGCCGAGCCGCTCGGATGGTTGTGCACCAGCACGACGGCGGCCGTGTTTCTCGCGAGGACCTCCTTCACGACCTCACGCGGATAGACCGAGGTCTGCGTCACGGTGCCGCGAAACATCTCGACGTACTCGATCACGCGTTGCTGCGCGTCCAGGTGAATGATGGCGAACACCTCGTGCTCCAGCGTTCCCAAGCGCACCCGCAAGAAGTCCTTCACCGCGTCAGGCGACGACAGCAGTTCGACATTGCGCACCCGCTCCAGCAGCACACGTTGCGCGGCCTGCAGGACTTCATCGCGTTGCGCGGGCCAGTAGGCCCCGAAGACGTCCTGAACGAAGAGAACGGAAGAATCGAAGAATGAGAAATCGTGCGACATGGTCGGCTCCGTGATCCGGGCGGGATTGCCCGGGACCGGCACCAACACGGCGCAGCGCAGTGGTCACAGGTTCGAAGACGGCCGAAGGACGCAAGCGAACAAGCACGGCGCAGGTCGCGCAGACCTTGACGACGAGAACGGCGTGGTACGGTGAAGGGAACAGCGAGACCGCCCTACCCTCCCTCTGTGCAGCAAGCGCAGCGCGCAGCCGGCGAAGTCGGCGGAGGCGTCAGGGATCAAAGCCGAAGGACGTGACTCGGCACGAGGCACGGGGCACAGCCCGCGAGCCCGACGGCGCAAGCGCCGGGACGCACGATGCAGGGCGTGCGAGACAGGCCGAACTCAGGAACGCGCGGTCGTCTTCGGAGCAACCACGGCAGCGCAAAGGCACCGTAGGTGAATGGCCAATGTGAGAAAGGTCGGAATCAGTCTTAGCCCATGACTTGGGCAACCGCCGCAGCGGCGCCCTTCTTGGTGAGCTTTCTCAGCGCGTCAATCCTGGGCATCTGGCTGGCACGCGGCTTCGACTTCCCTGCTTCCCAGTGGTAAATCGTCTGACCCGAAACACCGAGCAAGGCCCCAGCTTGGGCCGCCGACAGGCCGAGTCGCTGCCGATGCGCGGCGAAGCCCTTCGAGCGAAAGCGAAGGCCACCTTTGTCCGGCACTTCTTCCGCTGACTCCGAGCGAGCTGCGCGAGTGCCATTCGACAAACCGCGAAGCGACTTCTGCAGATCGAGGATCTGGCGCTTGAGCGCAGCGATCTCGCTTCGATATTTGGACGATTGCTTCTTCAGGCTTTCGGTATCCGCCTTGATCTCTTTGCGAGCTATGCGGGAAATTTCGTTCTTCAGAACGGAAGCGATGTTCGGCATGGGCAGGATTGTGCCCGTTTGCCATTAAGGCGCGCGGAAAGAATGAGCCCGGGAAGGCGCCGGGCCCGCAACGGCCGCAGATGGGTGAACAAGAGCACGGCTCTTCGGAATTCGATCGCAGGAGCTCATGCCGCGCGAAATCGCCGAACTGTTCGGACTTTGAGCCGTACGCTCACGCACTAGCTCAGTTTCCCAAACACGCGAATTTACTTAAGTGGTCTTGCGCTCGAGCGCGAGACCCCCGGCCGGCACAGGGCCGCAAATGAACAGCGCGGGGCAATTGGGGCAGCTGAAAGCCGAAGGTTTGGCCTCGAATTCGCCTGCGCGGATGGCCTGCAGGTGAGTTTCCATGTGGCGGCGGCGCGTGGTCATTTCTCCGGCATTGAGCGCGAGTGCGGTCGAACTCTTGTCGGCCAAGTAAACCAACTCGACGGCTGCACCCGGAAATGCCTCACCTGCTGCTGAAAGAAATGCCGCAGCGCCAATCGACTTCGCGTCGTCGCTGCGGCTGTGTCCTGTCGAAACCCGGCGCAACGTGACCTTGCCGTCCCCCGCAACAAGGACGTCATCGGGCGTGACGACGATCTCTTCACCGGAATAGCTCACATGCAATGCCTGCGGCTCACGCGCCTCATAGCCCGCGCGCGTTGACGCGAAGTACTCGATCATCGCCACCGCGAAATCTGCGTAATGGTCAAAGTACCCGTGTTCACCCAGGCCCTCTTCCTTCAGGGCCTGCCGCACGTCCTCCCTCAGCTGTGTTCCTGTGGAGTTGATCTCGCCCTTGACGACCTTCTTGAACAACTTGCGGACACCGTCGTGCATCTGGATGAATGGCGTCACGGTGCGCTTGCCGCCTGTCTGCAGCACGTGCGTGTAGAAGAATCTGCGCGGACAGCGCTCGAACTGTTCCACCTGATGTGCGTCGAGGCGCAACGGACCGTCGACGCGAAGCGGTACAGGGGCGTCTTCGGGAGCATCAGGAAGTTGCCGTGTGGATGCCACCGGCGGTCGAATCAGTCCTTGTCCCACCCGTCCCAGGTACTCCGACTCCTTGCGTGAGCGTCCACCTTTGTTAGCCGATGCCGCATACAAGACAAGCCGGTCCTTCGCACGTGAAAGGGCGACATAGAACAAGCACTCCTTTTCCTCGAGCCGGCTGATTTCCCGAAACTCTTCGTATGTGCCGCTCGCTCCCTCGACCATCTTGTCAGGTGGAGGGCACGCCGGTGCGCGCTGCTTGTTGCCCGGCAAGGTGTCCTGGTTCAAGCCCGGGACATGAACTGCCCGGAACTCCAGTCCCTTCGCACCATGGATCGTCATCAGTCGCACTGCGTCGATGCCTTGCGCGGCCGCCGGGAGCTGACGCAGGTCCCGATCGTCGCCCAGGCGCAGCAGTCGCCGGACACGCTCGAGCAGCCTGAACACCGGAAGCCCCGCCGCCGCGGGCTGCACCCGGACGAAGTTCAGGAATTGCCAAATTGCAATGCCCCGCGCCCGGTCGCGGATCGTCTGCGCCGCCGCGATGTCGGCGGCGATTCGGCTGCGGTCCAGAACCATCGCGGCCATGACATCCCAAGCCGTATCGGTCGGCGTGAAGCCGGCGAACAGCAGTGCAAGCTGCTGGATTGCGGCGCGGCCCTGGGGCGAGAGATCCGCGATCTGTGCGGTCAAGAAGGCCAGCGGCTCCAATTTCTGGGCACGCAGGTGCCGCAAGATGGTGGCGACATCTTCAAGCGGCATCTCAAACCCGGGCATGCAGGCGACCCGCACCAGTCCCATGGCTCGAGGGTCGACGAGAAGCGACGCAAGGGAAAGCAGGTCCTTGACCTCGGGCCGCTCGAAAAGGCTGCCCAGAAACAAGACGGGTACGCCGAGGCTCTCCAGGTCTCGTCCGAGGTTCGCGAGCTTCTCGTTTCCCGTGGACAGGACCGCCTGATCTCGGTACGCAATCCCCTGGCCGCGCAGCTCCTCGATGCAGTCGGCGACGGCGACGGTCTGCGATTCCGCGTCAGCGGCGAGCCGAAATTCAGGTGGAGCATCCGCATCGGTGCGAAATGGCGTCAGACCGCTTTCGGGGCCGCCGGCCCGCATCTGTCTTGCGAAGGACGAATAAGCGGTGACGATCGCTGGGACCGAGCGATAGTTCGTGTCGAGCTTTCCTGTTTGGCCACCTGGGAAGTCCTCCTTGCCGAAGCGCGAAATGTTGAAGGACGAAGCACCGCGGAACCGGTAAATGGATTGCTTCGCATCGCCCACCACCCACAGGTTCTCGCCGGACGGGCAAAGGGCCTGGAGCAGCCGCACGCTGCTTCGGTTCACGTCCTGATATTCGTCAACGAGGATGTGGTCGTAGAGTCCCGACAAGTGCTTCCGAACAGCTTCCTGGGTCTCCAGGAGCTTCACCGGCAGGTACACGAGGTCGCCAAAATCAACGCAGTTGCGCGCACGCTTGAGCTCCTCGTACTTCGCGTAGACGCGCGCCACCTCCAGGGCCTTGGCTGCTGCAAGCTTCTCGTCGTCGGAAGCGGCACTCGCCTGCATGTCCATCGCGAGCCGCATGTAATCGTCTGGACCGGCAACTTCGTCCTTGGCGCGCGAGATGGCCGCCAGTATGTCGTAGATGACTTGCGTCGGATCGTACAGATCCTGGTAGTGCTGCAAGCCAAGCCGCGGGAACTCGTGTTCGAGCAATTCGACTGCTTCGGTGCGATCGATCATCCGGGGGTCCGCGGGCAAGCCCAGGCTGTCATGGAAACGGCGGATGAGGTCCAGACCGAACGCGTGGAATGTGCCGACCCACAGTGCCGCAGCTGCGGCGGGCTGCCTCGCCGCGATGCGGTCGGCCATTTCACCTGCGGCCTTGTTCGAAAACGTGAGCAGCAAAATCCGGCGAGGATCGACGTGGTCGGCCAGCAGCAGTCCTTCAACGCGCGAGATCAGGGTCTGCGTCTTGCCCGTGCCGGGCCCGGCGGCGACGAGATGGGCTCCGCCCCGGTGATTTGCAGCTGCATTCTGCGAGGCGTTGAGCTCGTAATCGGCTGCTTCCTCTTCGGACAGCGCGACCTCCGGGAGCAGCAAGGCATCGAGCAGCTGCTGCGCAACGACCGCGTAGGGTGCTTCCAATTTCAGCGCAAGATCATGCGCGGTGAGTCCGTGCTGAAGGTGCTGCTCGCGAACGTGGAAGCGCGGAATGAGCAGCTCCCGCGCAAACAAGTCCATTTGGATTTCGCGTCGCTGCTTGCGTCCGTAGTCAACCACCCGGTCCTCGCCCACGGGCGCGGCCTCGGCAGGACGGGCAAAGTCCATGTCCTTCGACGGGGTAGCGTCATCGGCGTCACCGAGCAATGCGTGCCCCACCTCATGCGCGATCAAGAGCGCCTGCTCGAAAAGAGTCCCTTTCTTCTCGTGAAGGATCAACTCTCCGGTCGGTAGCAACTTCGCACGGCCCCCATCGAGCATGGACGCGCCGGGCAGCACATCGTCGACGTCGTAGCCTTGCAGCTTGGCAATTTCCTTCGCGAACGCATACGGCTTCCAGGGGTCCAAGCCTTGTTGGCGCGCATGGGCGTGCAGTTCGGCGGCCCTCCTGCGGGCCAGTTCGATGGCATCCATCGGGGACCTAGCTGTCTTCGCGCATCAGTTCGGCGATCTCTTCCTCGCTCATGGCGGCTTCTCGCAGCAGCTGCTCGAACGGGACGCGAACAGGTTCTTTCGGCGCGGTATCGGACTTGTGCTGCGCGGAACGCGTCGCCGCGATGGGCGCAGAAAGCACAAGACTCAGGGTCTGTACGGTGTCACCAAGTTCAGTGGCAAGCCGCGTCAAGAACCGCTTGGGAATGGAAGACACGATGGCTCGATGCTCGGCCAGGGCCGACAGGACACTGCGCTTGATTCCCAGGTGGCCTGCCACTTCGCGTTGACGCGCTGCGCTGAGGTCCGAAAGGGCCGCAGCCCGTTGGGCGACCTGCAGGCTCGTCAAGGCGCCCTTGACGCCGTTCATGCCGCGTTTCTCAATGTCTTGTGGGTCAAGGCCTGCGGCCACAAGGTACTCGTCCAACTCCTCGGCGCTGGCGTCCATCAGCAACGCGATCTGCGCTTCCAGGAATTTCTCGTCGGGGGTCTTTCCGTTGTTCACGATGTCACTCCTTGGGAGCCAGCTTGGCGGCGGTACGCATGATGTGCTTCCAGGCGTTGCGGAACTCGGCTTCGTCTGCGCCGACTGCGAGCCGCAGCTCTAGAAGAGTTTCGAAGCTGGTCTCCTTCAACTTGTCCAATATCCGTCCGGGCAATTCGTCCGGTCCGTAGTTCGCTCGCACACACGCGAGCTGTGCCATGCCTTGGGCGTCATCCTCTTTCGCTGCGAGCTCTTCGGGCGGGCCGTCGGAGTGCCCGGCGAGCTCCTCCAGCTTCGGGGGCTCGCCGTCTTCGCCGACGCTCGGCAGCTCGCTTTCGAGCACCAGCGGAACGTCCTTGCGCTTCTTCTGCTTTTCGAGGTTGTCCGCCCAACTGCGCATGACGCCGATGACGGCCTGGTTGAAGTCGATGCGGTTCTTCGCCCAGGACCGCTTGCCGATCCCCAGGCGAGTCAAGGCATCCTGAAGCAGGTCCTCCGGCTCGTATTGGCGCTGCAGTTTCGGCTTCGTGCGCAGCACCAGGGCCGCGATCGCGGTGAGCTTCTTCACCCGGGCCGGATCGCGTAGCAGCGCTTTGATCTCCAGCTCTATCTCGGCGAGGCTGGCCAGCACGCCACCCGGATCGTTCGGCTCGGGCTCGACGTCGCCCAGGTCTGGGACGTTTTCGTCATCGGGGTTCTCCTTGTCCATGTTGCTTCCTCCCTTTCATGCTCCAAAGCGAACAGGTCTTGCCAATTCTAGGTAGAAGTCCCTATTTCTGCCCATCCTTGGCAAGACCTGCGGAAAACGGAGCCTTCAGGTAGTGAGGGGGAGCGGTTCCCCCGTTAGGAAAGCTACATGAGCGCTCGTATCCGCATTGCCGATGAATCCCTCGAGTTCCGCGACCTCGTCCTGTCCGCAAGCGAAGCCACAGGCGCTTCGATCCTGGAGGGGGCGGGGCTGCAGGACCCGAATGCCATCCTGCTGCAGCGCCTGGGCACGGGAGACCTGGAAACGATCCGACCGCACGAGAAACCCGACCTCGGCGCCGGAAACGAGTTCATCGTTGGCGTCGGCGACCGCACCTATATCTTTACGCTCGACGGCGCAGAGATGGTGTGGAGTTCCGCACGCATTTCTGGTGCGATCCTGCGCAAGTTGGCGCGGCTCTCCGACGACGTTGAACTGGTCCTGGTTCGCAGCGACGGCGAGCAGGAGGTGATCGACGATGGCGCGCTCGTGGACTTGACGCGACCCGGCGTGGAGAAGCTCGTCACCCGCGTGCGCAAGTGGAAGCTGCGCGTGCAGGCGGTCACCCTCGAATTCACGGTGCCGATGGTGAAGGTCGCGGACGCAATGCGCGAGGCGGGGTTCGACCCCACCAAGGCGTGGAACATCTTCCTCTTGGTTGCTGGCCAGCCGAAGCAGGAGGTCGACGTGAACTACGTGGTCGATCTGCGCACGCCGGGGATCGAGCGCATCCGGCTGATGCAGCGCAATGTCGACAATGGCGAGGCCACGCTCGCGAGCCTGCGGCGAGCGTTCGCGCTGCTGCCTGTCGACACCAAGTTCCTGGATGGCACGGGGCTGAAGTGGGAGACTGTGAAAGCAGGCGAGCGCAGATGGTTGCTGGTGCGCGACTACGAGCTGCTTCCGGGCTACCAGCCGCGCAAGGTGACCCTCGCGCTCGAAATCCCGAAGGATTACCCGCAGGCGCAAATCGACATGTTCTACTTCGCGCCGGGCGTGTCGCGCAGCGATGGCGTTGGGATTCCGAACACGCACATCACGGCGGCGATCGACGGGGTGACCTTCCAGGGATGGTCGCGCCACCGCACGGCAGCCCACAAGTGGGATCCGAACACCGACAACGTCGGCACGCACTTCGCGCTCGTGGAGCACTCGCTTGCCCGGGAGTTCGGTGAATGATCCCGTGCACCTTGACGATGACCCAGCACGTGCACGGCCAGCTGCGGGAACATCTCTTCCCGGGTGATGGAAAGGAAGCCGCGGCGGTGCTTGTGTGCACGCGGGTTCCCGGTCGGCGCCTGCGCCTTCTCGTGCGCGACGTCGTTCCCGTCCCGTATGAGATGTGCAGCCGGCGCGAGCCGGATTCGCTGACGTGGCCCTCCGACTACATCGAGAAGGCCATCGATTTGGCTCAGCCTGAACAGCTGTCGATCATCCTCCTGCACTCGCATCCCGGGGGCACGCCGGACTTTTCGGTCGTGGACGATCGCAGCGACCGCGAAATCATCCCGAGCATCTTTCAGGCCTGCGGGAACCTGCACGGCAGCGCCGTGATGCTGCCGAACGGCGTCGTGTTTGCACGCATGTATGAACCCGAGATGAGGGCGATCCCTGTCGATCTGGTCTGTGCGATCGGGCCGGACCTGCACTTCTGGTGGGGCAAGGATCGAAGCAGGCCCGCGGCGCGTCCGATGGCTTTCACCAGCGCAATGACCGAGGAGCTTGCAGGCCTGACGGCATGCGTGATCGGCGTTTCGGGGACCGGCTCCATCGTCGCCGAGCAGCTTTGCAGGCTCGGATTCGGTCGCGTGATCGTGATCGATCACGACAAGGTCGAGGCCAAAAACCTCAATCGGATTCTTAATACGACGAAGCGCGATGCGGACATGAAACTGCCCAAAGTGGCTGTCTTCGCAGACCGCGCCAACCAGTACCGTGACGTCCAGTACGTCATGCCGGTCGATGCCGATGTCCTGACGCGCAAGGCCGTGTTCGCAGCCGCGCAGGCCGATGTGCTGTTTTGCTGCGTCGACACGCTGCGCGCCCGCAGCGTTGCTGATCTTCTTTGCAAGGCGTTCCTGCTGCCCTTGTTCGACGTGGGCGTGGCGATTCCGACGCGTGCGACACCCGGCGGCCGCGCGATCGACGAGGCGACCGGACGCATCGACTATGTTCACCCCGCGGGCAGCAGCCTGTTTGACCGCGGCATCTACACCGCTGCGACCTTGGCCGCCGAAGCTTTGGCCGAAGCCGATCCCCAGGCGCACGCCGACCAGGTTCGGCGCGGCTACATCGACGGCGTGCCGGAGCAGGCGCCGGCCGTGATCGCACTGAACATGCGCGCGGCCAGTGCCTGCGTGATGGAGTTCATCGCCCGCGCGTACCCGTTTCGCCATGAGTCCAACACCTGGTACGCGCGCACCCGGTTCATGCTCGCGGAGTGCGTCGAGGAATACACCGGGGAGCAGGAATTCACGCGCTCCGAGTCAACGCAGCTCGCTCGCGGCGCAGAAGAGCCCCTCCTGGGCATGCCGATCCTCTGCGAAGGAGACGACGAATGAGATGGCCGAAGTGGCTTTTGAACGGGCTCGAACGCCTGATGCCGGCGCGGCGGCTCGTGGTCGTGGAAGGCGAATCGTTGCCGAACAGTTTGCCCTCGCGCGACCTCGTGCTGCTGCGAGACGCGGGCGAGGACTGGAGCGTGGCGATGCGCTGTCCTTGCGGATGCAAGCAGCGTGTCGAGCTGCCCTTGATCCCCGAGGCCAAGCCGCGCTGGTCATTGCGATTGGAAAAGGGTCGGCGCCCGACGCTCTCTCCATCGGTGTGGCTGCGCGAGGGCTGCCGGTCGCACTACTTCGTCCGCGGCGGCCGGGTCCGCTGGGTCTGAACGACCGTGTACGGGCAGATCCGGTCGTCCTTCGCGCTGGTCCGTTCATCATCCGTTCGACGTGCGGCCGCGGTGGGCGACAAATGCCCATAATGTTGAGTTCGAAATGCAGGGAGGCGCAGTGAAAATTCTGCATACGGCGGACTGGCAGATCGGCCGCATCTACAGTCAATTCGACGCGGGCGATGCCGCCGAATTGACGAATGCGCGTCTGGAGGGCGTGCGCCGCATCGCGCGACTTGCCGTCGACCACGAAGTCGATGCCGTACTGGTCGCCGGCGACGTGTTCGACAGCCAGACGCCGCGCGACAAGACGGTGGTGCGGCTGTTCGAGGCTCTCTCGGGCTTCGACGGGCCTTGGCTGATGCTGCCCGGCAATCACGACGCCGCGTTGCCCGAATCGGTCTGGGAGCTGGCCAAACGCCTCGGCGCGGTGCCTTCCAACGTCGTGCTATGCCTGAATCCGGAACCGCTGGAGGTGCTGGGGCGCGGTGGCACCCGTTTTACGGTCCTGCCCGCGCCGTTGACGCAGCGCCGCACGCATGCGGACCTGACCGAGTGGTTCGACCACGCGCAGACCCCCGAGGGCATGCTGCGCATCGGGCTGGCGCATGGCAGTGCCAGCGGAATCCTGGCCGAGGACATCGACTCTCCCAACCCGGTGGCAGCCGACCGGGCAATGCGCGCCCGCCTGGATTACCTGGCGCTGGGCGATTGGCACGGGATGAAGCAGGTGAACGAACGTACCTGGTACAGCGGCACGCACGAGCCGGACCGCTTCCGCGACAACGGTTCGGGTCACGCTTTGATCGTCGAGTTGGATGCGCCGGGTGCGATGCCGCGCGTCACTCCCATCGAGACCGCCAGTTATCGATGGACGCAGCTGCAGTTGCAGGTTCTGGGCGAGGCCGATGCTGAGCTCGCGCTCGAGGCGCTGGCAACGATCGATGCGAAGTCGGTCGTGCAAGTGTCGCTGGCTGGCTCCTGTGACATGGCAACGCAGGCGCGACTGGAGGCGGCGCTGCGATCGGCCGAGCACCGCGCGGCCGCATTCTCGGTGCAGCAACATGGACTGCGCCTCGCGCCCACGGAGGCCGACTTGCAGGCGCTGCGCGCCGACGGGTTCGTGGGCGAAACGCTCTCCGAACTCAAATCGCAGTTGCAGCTGCCCGGCGAACAGGCCGACTTGGCGCGGGATGCATTGCTCGAGCTCGCGCGCATCCAGCGCGAATCCATCGTGGCCGGCCGGGGAGCGGGTGCATGAAGATCCGACACATACGGCTGGAAGGCTTCAAACGATTCCGCGAGCCCCTGACGCTGGCAGATTTGGTCCCGGGCATCAACCTGATCGCAGCTCCCAACGGCAAAGGCAAGTCCACCATTGCAGAAGCCGTTCGGGTTGGATTCCTCGAGCGGTACCGAACATCCAGTTTGGGGGATTCGCTGGCGCCATGGACGCAGCCCGGGGCCAACCCCACCGTCCAGATTGAATTCGAGCGTGAAGGCAAGACGCACCGGCTGGCGAAGACTTTCGGAAGCAAGAAGTCTTGCACGCTCGAAGTTGAAGGCGGCAAGACACTCAACGGCGATGACGCCGAGCAGTTGCTCTCCGATCTGTTCTCCTTCAGTTACTCCGGCAAGGGCACCAGCAAGCCCGAGCACCACGGTGTGCCGGGGCTGCTGTGGGTGCAACAAGGGCAATCCGGAGAGATCGCTTCGCAGGTGGAAAACGCGCACGAGTACATCAGTCGCGCCTTGGGCGATGACTTGGGTGAGCTGGCCGCAACCGCCGGCGATCGGGTGATCGAGCGCGTGGAAGCGGAGTTGGCTGTCCTCCACACCAAAGGCGGCAAGCCGACGGGTGACTACGCACGCACGATCGAGCGCCACTCGACGGGGTCGGAGGAGCTGGCCGAACTGCGCGCCAAGATCGCGGCCTACGAAAGAGACGTCGACCAATTGGCGCGGCTGAAGGAGCGGCACACGGTGGGCGAGCGAGACCGCCCGTGGGAGGCACAGCGGGCCGAAGCCGCGCAGGCGCAGGAGGCGCTACGGCAGCTCGATCAAATCGTCGGGCAGCGCCGCGAAGTTCAGCTGAAGTTGACCGTCAGCCAGAATCAAATCCAGCAGTGCCAAGCCACTCTCGCGACCTATGACGACGAAGACCGGGCTGTGGCCGATCGCGAAGCGCAGGTCGGTGCCGCTCGCGAAAGCGATCAGCAGACGCTGGAGGACGTCCGCGCTGCCGAGGCCACCTTGCGCAGCGCCCAGGAAGCTGATTCGCAGGCGCGCGAAGCGGCCGCTGCCGCCCGGCGCGCGGCGACCCGCCGCGGCCACGAAGAGGCTCTTGCGGCCGCGCGGCAGCGACGGGCGGACCTCGGCGCGCAGCTCATCGCAGTTCAAAGTCACACACTCGAGCTCGCTGAGCAACAAGCCTCCGAGTCGCGTTTGGCGTCCTTCGCCGAGGCGGGTAAAAAACTTCTCGCGGCGGAGTCCAAGCTCGCGAGCGCGCGGGCCACCTTGGAGGCAGTGTCCACCCGCATCGAATACGACTTGCAGGGTGAAGGCGTTTCACTGGAAGGCGATCCCATCAGCGGTAGCGGCAACCGAACCGTCGCCGAACCGACCGAGATCGTGATCGCAGGAATCGGCAGCATCCGCGTGCTGCCAGGGGCGAAGGACCTGACGCAACTCAGAGCCGAGACCGAGCGTGCGCAGCTGAAGCTGGAGCAGCTGCTGCAGGCGATGGGCGCGTCCACTCCGGAAGAAGCGCGTCAACGCGAACGGGCTCTCGCAGCGGCCAAGTCGGCGATCGAGCGCTTGCAAGCGGTGATCGGCAGCATCGCGCCGGCGGGAATGGAAGCGCTGCGCGAGCAAGCCAACTCCGCCGAAGGCGAAGAGCAGCGCCACGAGCAGGCGTTGGCTGCGCTCCCGAAGGACGACGTATCGACGCAGGGCCTCTCCGTAGAGGCCGCGGAAGCGCGCGAAGCGATCACGCGCAAGGCCCTGCAGGATGCGCAAGCTGTGCACGAAGCCGCGCGAGGCGAGGCCGTAAAGGCCAAGGAGCAGGTCCGGCTTGCCGACCGTGAGTTGGCCGCTGCACGAGCGCGCGTGGCGGCACCGGACCGTGAGGAGCGGCGAAAGAAGTCGCGCGGCGAATTGGCGAGCGCCGAAGCGCTTGCGCAGACGCAGATTGAGCAGATCGCCTCACTCGACGACATGATTCGACAGGCGCAGCCTGAGCTGCTTCGCAGCGACGTCGACAGGCTGACCCAAAGCGCCGATGCCCTGGAGGTGGACCATGGCCGCACCGGCGCCCAACTGGTTCAACTGGCGGGGCAGCTGCAAGGGCAAGGCGCGCTCGGCCTGCAGGAGCAAGCCGCTGCACTCGAAGAGGACCTGGCGCGCGTTCAGCGACAGATTGCCGAACGCGCGCGTCGCGCCGCCGCGCTTGTGCACCTGCTGAAGATTCTTGCGGACAAGCGCGCAGAGGTCGCACGCTCGATCCGAGCGCCGCTGCAACAGCACATGAATCGCTACCTAGCGATTCAATTTCCGGGGGCGAGTCTCGAACTCGACGAGCGCCTTCGGCCGAATCGCATCACGCGCAATGGCCCGTTCGGCATGGAAACGGGTGCGTTCGAGGCTCTCTCCGGCGGTGAGCGCGAGCAGCTGGGCATCATCGCGCGGCTTGCCTACGCCGATTTGCTCAAGGATGCGGGCAAACCGACATTGGTGATGCTGGACGACTCCTTGGTCAACAGCGACCGCGAGAACCTCGCCCAGATGAAACGCGTCATCTATGACGCAGCGCAACGCCATCAAATCCTGATCTTCACGTGCCACCAGGAAAACTGGTTGGATCTAGGGGTCGCACCGCGGTCCCTGCAGTAGCCCATACCGCATGCGCCATGGCGTTCCCAATTGCAGTGTGCGACCCCTATGCCGACTGCCGCTTCGCCGCAAAGAGCGGCGGCAGCTTGGCTGCGTTGCTCACGAAGAGCTGGAAGTCCGGGGGGCCTTGCATTGCGGCATCGAGCGACAGCCGCAGGTCCTGGATGGCGTACGCCGCCAGGCATTCGCGCACGCGCAGTCGCATGGCGCGCGCGCCGGGGAAATACTCGTGCGCGATCATGTCCTGTTGCTCGGGTGAGAGCTTTGGATGCGCCACGATCACCAGCTCCAGGATGCGATGCCACGCGTCATCCATGGAAGCCGGGTGCTCGCTCGCTTGCACAAGCAGTTCCGCCGAGTCGATGCGTCCGAGCGTGAAATCTCGGAACTCCCGCCGTTGCGCGCACCAGGCACGCACGTGCCAACGCCGCGGCGCGCGAACGAAAGCGTGTGGAAAGATGATGCGCTCGGCCCCGTGTGGCTGGGACATTGAGCGATAGACGATGCGCACACCCGTTTGTCGTCGTGCAGCGCGGAACAGCGCAGAGAAGACGTTCGGGGACACCGGAGAAAGGTCCCACCGGGCATCCTCGATCAATTCGCCAGAAGCCTTTGGCTCACGGCTCCCGATGGCCCGAAGGTACTCGTCGGCTGGCGCCCTCGGCAAGCGCGCGTCGAGCATTTCGAGGGGCGCGTGTGCGGAAGCCCGCTTCGCACGGCGGCCCAAACGCTTGGCGAGCTCGCCCATCAAGCGGCTGGCCCAGACGGCCTTGACGTCCAGCAGCTCGCGAATGCGCTCGTTGTCGATCGCGCCTTCCCAGGTCAGGACGGTTTCGAGTTTGGACAGGTGTGACACGCGTCAGAGGGGCTTTGCGTGCGGCAGCATACCAGAAATTAGCTTGAAAGCTAATTTAGCTTGGAGTATAAATTCCCGATGAACCTCTTCGACCGGTTGCCGAACGCGCTGTTCGCACCCTTGACGGGCCGCAATAACCGTCGCACCTGGGAGCTGCTGGTGCGCCTGTCGCAGAGATTCTTCGGTGCGGACTGCGTCCCGCCTTTTGCCGAGGGATACCTGCACGAGCAGGTGACCAAGGAGATTGAGCGCTTCCTTCTCGATCAGGAGCAGGATGACTCGGAAGAGTTTCCTGCGGGTACGCCGCTCAACATCCAGGCCAACCAATGGCTGGCTCGGCTGATCGAGACAGGATGGCTCATCGAAGACCGCGTGGGCCTGCGCTCGTTCGTCAGCATGCGGCCCGTCGTGGCCCGGTTCTTCGACACGCTCGAACAGTTTGCGCTGGACGGCCCGCAACTGGTGGGAGGCAACATCCAGCTGATCTACAACCAGCTTCGCAGCGTGCAAAGTGACCCCAAAGGGCAGGCCGCGGGGTTTCAGAGCGCCGCGCAATTGTGTTCGCGTCTGATCAATGCACTGAACGCGACCACACTGCGGGTCAGGGACCTGATCCGCGACCTCACGCAAGAACAAGACACACCGGTGTTCGTCAGGCGCTTCTTCGCGGAGCACATCGAGGAGCTGTACGTGCGCGACTTCCGGCAGATGCGCACGGAAAACCACCCGCTCATGCTGCGCTTCGAGATCATCGAACTGGTCGCCGACGTGGCCGATGCCGAGCCGGCGCGTGCGCAGCTGCTCGCCGGCTACCGGGAACTACCGACAGCGCGCCAGGAAAGCGCAGAAGATGCTCTTGCGCGTGATGTTGCGCGTTTCCACCGGCTGCTGGACGTCGAGCGCTTCCTGGAGCGCATGGATCGCGTGATCGATTCGGCGACCCAGCGGGCGCTGGCCTATCTGGGCTATCGGCTGAAAGCCACCGAGCGGCTCGAAGACGTACTTGCCGACGTGGTCGCCACCGTCATTCAGTTCGAGCAGGAGGGGCGACCGATCGAAGGGCGCCTGCTCTCACCCGCACCGCTGCTGGGAGACGATCGGTTGCGCATGCCGAACGTGCCAACGCCGAAGCCTCAGCGGCGGGCCATGGTCAAGCGGGAAATGACGCTTCACGAGCGAGCGGAGCTCGCGGTTCGGCGGGCCATGGTGCTCCACCGCGACACGACCCCCGCGGCGGTTAAGCGCTACGTGCATGCCCGGCTCCCTATGGGCGGCCAGATCGAGGCCGCCCGGCTTCCGGTGGAAAGCGTCGAAGACGCCGTTGCCGTGCTGGTGCTTCTGCGGCTCGCCGCCATTGGCCACGCCGACCCGCGGGCACTGCGTGCGAATCCCTTGCTTCGCAGCCTCGACTTCGAGCTTGTGGTGAATCCCGGCGCGCGAGCAAGTACGGAGTTTTTCGAAATGAGCGACTTCACGATCAAAAGGAGGGCCCGTCATGCCGCGTGACTGGAATGCCATGGCCGAGCGATCCGAGGGGACGTACGAGCCCAACGATTTCAAGCACGCGATGTACCAGCTCGTGGTGCAGCAGTGCCTCTATCTGCGCCAGCGCGACCAGGCGGTGGCCTTCCGGCTGGTGTCGGCGCATCGCGAGGCGTTTGGCGAGGCGCTGTCACTGCTGGGACTGCGCTTGGGATTCAATGACCGGCTGGAGTTCTGCTATGTCGTGCAGGAAACCGGTGTGCACAGCCAGCTGGACTTGCAGGAAACGCTGTTCCTTCTCACCTTGCGCCAGATTTACCACGCGCACGCGAACGCAGGTGATCTTTCACCCGAAGGCGATACGCAGGTCGACATCCCGGAGTTCGAAGAGAGCTACAAGTCGCTGTGCCAGCGCGAGTTCGAGGGGCGCTCCGAAACGCTGCGCGCGCTCCTGAAAATGGCATCGCGGCACGGGGTGGCACGCGCGATCGATGCCCCCGAAGGAGACCCACAGCCTTTCGCCATCGCGATCTGGCCCGGCATCGCGGAGGTGCTCAGCGAGCACGCGCTGAGTCGATTTGGCGCTGAACTCAAGTCGCGTTTGATCGTCACCGACGCCGCGCGCGCACAAGAACCCGGGAGCGCTGCGTGAAAACATTGGTCACGGTCCATCTCGTGCAGTTCTCGTTGTGGGACTACGAAAGCTTTGAGATCCGTCCGGGAGGAACCGGCATCATCGGTCCGAACG
>Ga0182008_10000302_pt1 | contig 38769 bp, 39 predicted proteins | sample Sormic07211129_1_FD_120482 | JGI IMG/M metagenome (GOLD analysis project Ga0182008, IMG submission 120482) | Rhizosphere microbial communities from Sorghum bicolor, Mead, Nebraska, USA - 072115-129_1 metaG | ecosystem: Host-associated > Plants > Roots > Rhizosphere | place: USA: Nebraska...
ATTTTACTAATGCAAACTTACCATAGCAGCGGCATGTCTGAGCTCTTTTTGCCGCAAAGAAAAAGCTTGGCGCAAAAAAGCGAGTAGTGAAAGCCGGAAAGAGCTACAAGAAAAAAGTTGGAGAGTTGGAGAAATGCGAGGGTTCGAGAGTCGGAGGACAGAGAGTTTGAGGGTTGAAATGCAAACGGTGGTAATACCTATATATGATTAAAAAAACACCTCCGACGAAAGTCAGAGGTAGTATATATTATCTGATGCAAATTAAAATTCTGCGTTCTTTGGAGTTCTTGGGAAAGGGATGACGTCGCGGATGTTGGTCATACCCGTTACGAAAAGAACTAACCTTTCTAAACCTAAACCAAAACCTGCGTGAGGAACCGACCCAAATCTTCTGGTATCTAAATACCACCAAAGCTCGTGCTCGTCAACATGCATTTCTGCCATTTTAGTTTTCAAAACATCTAATCTTGCTTCTCTTTCTGATCCGCCAATGATTTCTCCGATACCAGGGAAAAGTACATCCATTGCAGCAACGGTTTTGTTATCGTCGTTCAGTTTCATGTAGAATGCTTTGATTTCTTTTGGATAATCAAATAAAACTACAGGACACTCAAAATGCTTTTCTACCAAGAATCTTTCGTGCTCAGACTGAAGATCTGCACCCCACTCTTCGATGGGATAAGCAAATTTTCCTTTTTTATTTTCTTTTGAGTTTAATAAAATCTCAATTGCTTCTGTGTAAGAAACTCTTTTGAACCGTTTGGCAATTACATTTTCCAGCTTTTCAATTAAGCCTTCTTTTGCTCTTTCTTTTTCAGGTTTTGATTTTTGCTCTTCTGCAAAACGCTTGTCTAAGAACTCTAAATCATCTTTACAGTTGTCTAAAACATACTGAATCACATATTTCAGGAAATCTTCTGCCAAATCGATGTTATCTTCCAGATTATTGAAGGCAACTTCAGGCTCAATCATCCAGAATTCAGCTAAATGACGGGTTGTATTTGAATTTTCTGCACGGAAGGTTGGTCCGAAAGTATAGATTCTTCCCAATCCCATTGCTGCAGTTTCACCTTCAAGCTGTCCTGAAACCGTTAAGTTTGTTTTTTTACCAAAGAAATCCTGAGCAAAATCGATATCTCCCTGCTCGTCTCTCGGGATATTGTTTAAATCAAAGTTGGTTACGCCAAACATTTCACCCGCTCCTTCTGCATCAGCTCCTGTAACAATTGGTGTATTGATATAAAAGAACTGGTTTTGGTTGAAGAATGAATGAATTGCAAAACTCACCGCATGACGTACTCTGAAAACCGCACCAAATAAATTGGTTCTGAATCTTAAATGCGCCTGATCTCTTAAAACCTCTAAAGAGTGTTTCTTGGGTTGTAAAATCGTTTTGTCTCTTTCTTCAGTAAAGTTATCTCCTAAAATAATGATTTTTTTAGCAATAATTTCTACAGTTTGTCCGGCTCCTTGACTTTCTACTACCTCTCCTACTACCTTAAGAGAAGAAGCTGTACTGATTTTACTGATAATTTCTTCGTCAAAATTTTCAAAATCAACTACAATCTGCAAATTATTAATTGTAGAACCATCATTTAGTGCAATAAAGCGATTTGAACGGAATGCTCTTACCCATCCGTAAACTGTAATGTCATGATGTAATACTTTTTTGTAGTCCTGAAGGACTTCTTTAATCGTCTGCTTTTTCATTTGTTGATTGATAAATTTTTGTATAAAAATTAATGTTTGCAAATTTACAAAAAAACAGTGTAAATCAATATGAGAACTTATTTTATATTAAAATCATATAAAACAAAGCCTCATTTAAAAATAACTTTAAATAAATTATTCATTTTCAAATTCAAATTCAAAACAATCTGGTGTTCCATTGTCATTAGAATCAACTTGACAAGGATTTGACGGCGGAGAAGGTGCATACCTAATACAATTGTCAATGTACTTATCAGTAAATGGCCTTTCAAAATCATTTGACACATCAACTCCATTAGAAAAAACATGTTGTGCCTGTATAGATACATCTTTTAATTTAACACCCTCATTTCCAAACACTCCAACAGAAGTGGAGACATTACTATTAGCAGGTATTATTCGTGGTGGTAGTATTATTGTCGTATCCCCCCTCTTAGCAATTGAATAAACCTGTCTTGTATAAGGTACAACATCTGTAGATGTAACATAATAGCTGTATCTCATACCTGTTATACAACTACTTGTAGTATAAATAACTGCATTTATTATGGGCTTTTCTTCTAAGCTTGATTTATTTAGAAAACCATTTTCGTTGACTAAATCCATACTACTTACATTCTCAGGCTGCAGATCATCTACATTTCCTCTACAATTAAATAAAAATAATAAGATTACGAAAAATTTTAAAATTTGATTTTTTTTCATGATTAAGTGTTTAAAGTTGAATAAAACAAATATATCACAAATTAAAGATTTTAATTAAAAAATGTAGTCTTTTTTCTTTGCTTTCCATTTTTAATTTGCCATGCATGATAAAAACTCGGTATGTCGTACTGCCATTTTGGAAGAATTAAAATAATTAAGATAACATCAATATGAGAGACGATTCCTAAAATTATGGTGAGATGAAATGCCCAACCTGCCTGTTGAAACCCTATTAAATAAGTGAAAGCAATCAGTAAACTCAATCCCCACATTTTTGATAAAAAAGCGTGAGTACAGGTCTCTTTACCGAATTTTAAAATACTTATGATATAACATAAGCCTTCCATGATGAAGATTAATGCGATACTTTGCCAATGACTTTTTATTAATTCTGTATTCAAAAAGTATGTTGCCAATCCTAAAGAGAGCCAAAATACCAAATCTACCTGACTGTCGAGTCTTCTTAATTTTTCTGTGGAAACTCCAACTTTTCTCGCAATGATTCCGTCAAAAATATCGGTAAGTAATCCAATAAGCATTAAAGCTAAAATTACAAACCTAGATTCTTCACCTTTTAAATAAGCTAAAAAGAAAATTATCGGCGCTAAAAGAAAGCGTGTTACGATTAATATATAAGGTATTATTTTCATGTTTAAATTTTTTTGATATTATTTAAAATTTAAAAATCAAGCTAGCTTCGGCTGAAAGAGTATTAAATCCTTCTGGCGCAGTTTGCTTATACCACAGTCTATATGGCAGATAAGAAGCCTGAACACCAATTCCAACATTATTTTTCCAAAAACGAATTCCCTGACCAATTTTTAAAGTTGAAAAACTAGCACTGTGAGTATCTATATAGATCGTATTCTCCTTATCAGATTTTTCCAGAGGCTCGTCTTTTGGTATATCTCCATCATTAAAAAATAACGTTTGGAGGCTAAATTCTGAAGTCCATTCTATTTTGTTGTTTCTTAATTCGTATCCCTTGACCATTCTGGCTCCCAGATTCCAAACAAATTCTTCTGAACGAATAGGATAAAGTATTCCGTTTTTTCCATAATTAAATTCGTAAAGACTTTTACTGTAACCGAAATTTGTTCCCAATTCCAAATGAGTTTTAGATTCATCTGCGGGAAATCTGTACCAATAACCAGCGTACACACCTGCATTTTGTTTTGTTTTAAATTTGTTAAAGTTCAGAAATGAGCCGAATTCAATTAAAGATCCTTCACATTTTTCAGTGTTGACGTTTTGTGCAGAAAGATTCAGACAAAACAACAGGAATATTACAAAAGCTCTCATGACTTAAAAGTTGATCAGTGGTAGTGTGCGTTTTCCGTTTTTGTTCCAGAAGCCGATCTGAAGACCTTTCATTTTATTCGATTTATTCACCAAACCGAACTGTAAACCTTTGCCGTCAACATTTTTATTAACGAAACCTATCTGAACACCTCTGAGAATTTCTGTATTATTAAAAGCAGAAAAACTGACACCCTTCATTTCTTTAGACGAAACGCCTAAGATTGCAACAAAAGCTCCATTGCCTTTTTCAATATCAAAATTGGCCAGCGACCCCATTACACCATTCATCGTATGACCATAATTGTAAAGAGAAATACTGAATCCATTGTGGCTAATCCCTCTGAAATAACCTGCGGGAGAAATATTAAGTCCATTAACCTGAACAATTTCTACATTTGCAGTTTTTGTCGGATCATAAAAAAGCCAGAACAAAATTCCTAAAGGATTAATTTCCAAATTAAGCCCGTTCACCTTCTGTAAGTATAAAGCAGTTTCCTCTTTAAAAAGATATTGGGAATCCAAACCCAATCCGAATGCCAACCCGTTGACCATACTAATTTTGTTATTTAAAGGGGTGATTGCAGCCAGTCGAACTTCTTGGTGAGTTACTTTCAAACTGTCCTGACAGAATAGAAAACTGTTAAAGCAAACAGCAATGATTAAAAATAGTTTCGTTTTCATAATAGCGAGTTTTAAATTATAACTCAAAGCTACCCACAGAACAATCTCACCTGAATGCGAAAAAAAATTAAAATAAATCTCTACATTTGTGAAAATCGCAAATACCATGAATCAGGAAGTTTTATTGAAACAAATTAGAAAGAAGATCGGCGACAAATCTCTGAATGACGAGATAGCCAATATTCTCAATATTAGTTATGATGCAGCACATCGAAGAACTTCAATGAAAGCCAAATTCAGTTTTGAAGAAGCGGTGGAACTGGCTAAGTATTACCAAATTTCAATCGACCAGTTTTTGGGAACAGAAAATCAATTGGTTGTAAAAAGAACACGTCCTGTAAAAACACAAGAAGATTTACTGCACTTTTTTGAAAGTTCGCTGAAGATTTTGGATGTTTTTCAAAGTATTAATCAGTCGAAAGTATATTACTCGGCGAAAGACATTCCGTTTTTTTATACCATTTCGGATACTATTCTTTCCCGTTTTAAATTTTATGTATGGATGAATCTGCTGAACGAAGATAAATTTCTGTGTTCTTTTGAAGATTTTGATCTTCCTTATCATTCGCCAAAAAATGAAATGCTGAAAGATTTGTACGAAAGTCAGAATGTAACTGAAGTTTGGAATGACACCACGATTATGAGTATTCTGATGCAGATTTCTTTCTACTCCGAAATGGGTCTTTTAAAATATAAAGATATTGTATTGATTTTGGAAGAAGTGAGAAGTGTCATTGAGAATGTTGAGTATAAAATACAGCATAATCCTGATTTTAATTTCTATGTCAACGATTTGGTCATTTTAAGCAATAATATTCTGTTTAAAAATGAATATCAATCGTCGTTTTTTATTCCTTTCAATATGTTTGGATACATGATGACCAACGACGAAAATACGTGCAATGATACCTTGATTTATTTTGAACATGAACTTAAAAATTCAAAATCGCTCAATACTTCCGGAAACCGGGAACGTAAAATGTTTTTCAATAAAATGTATGATCAGATTGAAAATTTAAAACAAAGATTGAAATGAAAACTCTGAGTAATGGTGAATTTTTTGGACAAACCAATAAAACGCTGCACTTTGATGGTCTTGTAATTACAGATACAGAATATACTCATCCTTATGTTGATTGGCATTATCATGAAAATGCCTATTTCACTTTTCTTCTGCAGGGAAATATGACTGAAGGAAACAAAAAAGAAATCTACGATTGCTCAGCAGGAACTTTATTATATCATCATTGGGAAGACCCGCATTACAATATAAAACCAGATGGTTTGACAAGAGGTTTTCATATTGAAATACCAAAAGAATGGTTTGAGAATCTAAATATTACTCAAAATAATCTTGAAGGAAGTTTTCATCTTAGAAATCCGGAATTAAAAATCTTGATGTATAAAATTTTTAAAGAAAGTAAAATCAATGACAACAATTCCGAAACATCAATTCAGCAATTATTATTACATATTTTCAGCCAGCTATCAAATCCAAAGATTGTTGTTGAAAAAAAACCAATTTGGGTAAAACAAATTGATGAACTTTTGCATGAAAATTTCAATGAAAAATTAGATTTAACAGCACTTTCCCAAACATTAAATATCCATCCTATTCATCTCAGCAGAGATTTTTATAAATATTTTCATTGCAATTTGGGCGATTATATACGGAAATTAAAGATCAACAGAGCTTTATCGATCATTGCCAACAACGAAAAGTCTTTAACAGAAGTTGCCATAGATTGTGGTTTTTCTGATCAAAGTCATTTTATTCGTTGTTTTAAAGAAAATATCGGAATCACACCTTTGAAATATAGGAATATTTTAAAATAACTTAATCAATTTCTATTGTCATTTAATAGGAGTAGGTTTTTTTGTGAAATTTCAGATTAGACTCCTACAAATAGTAGATATAATTTAATGCTTTAAAGACAAAAATAAATTTACCAGATGTTAATTTTATTCTATTTTTTTAAAAATGCTATTTATACTTTTACTTAAATAAAAAATTACCGTGAAAAACATCTTTTCATTCGCTTTAATTCTCATTTCCTATTTTTCATTTAGCCAAACTTCAAATATTATTGAGTCGGAAAAAATTGAAAACTCTCTTCAAAAAACTTATTTAAACAAAATCGTGTTTTTAGATAAAACACTTGCTTTAGAAAACATTAGAGAATCAGATTTTATTTCATCTATGATTTTTCAGGAAGATAAAGATCTTGACATTCGTGTTTTTCAGGAGAATTCTCTGGTTAACTATCTACATCAACTTGATCCTTCATTATCGATCGATGAATTATTAAAAAAAGGAAATTACCAATTCTCCTTTTACGTCGACGGGAAATTGATGTATGTAGAAAATCTGAATTCAGGAGCAGGAACAACAGAAAGTAAAACCCTAAAAACAACATTTCGAATTCCCTTAGCGAGCTCAAAAAATGAAGATTCCTGGGGAAAATTTCTATGGTCACGTTTTTATCTGACGAATAACGGGATTGATGCATTGGGTGAAGGAAAGCATATTTTAAAAATTGAAATCAGGCCTTATTTAAAGACTCCAACGGTGAAAGTGGGAAATATTATTGCAGAAGGAGAAATTAATTTAATTGTTACTAAAAAATATATTTCAGAGCAGCAGATTGCTGTTCAAAAAATCAAACCAAATAGCAGTTGGAAAGTTTCCGATGAAAAATTCAATCAAGAAAAGATTAGAGCTTTGAATCAAAAAATTGCAGAAAATAGATTCAGAGATATTACCAGTATTGTCGTTATCAAAAATGGGGAACTTATTTTGGAGGAATATTTTAATAACTATAATAGAGATAGCCTCAATGACACAAGATCTGTTGGAAAATCTTTTGCTTCAGCATTAATGGGAATTGCAATAAAAGATGGATATCTTAAAAATGAGAACCAAAAGATCAGTGAATTTTATGATCTGAAAACCTTTAAAAATTTCTCTTCTCAAAAGAATAATGTGACGATAAAAAGTTTGTTGACCATGAGTTCCGGTTTCGAGGGAAATGATCAAGATGAAGAATCTCCAGGAAACGAAGAAAATATGTATCCTACAGACAATTGGATTAAATTTACTCTTGATTTACCAATGACAGAAAATAAAATCGGGGAAACCTGGAATTATTTTACAGCAGGAGCCGTTTTATCCGGAGATATTTTAGATAAATCTGTTCCTAAAGGATTGAAAAATTACGCAGATAAAAAACTGTTTCAACCTTTAGGGATTACCAATTATAACTGGCAATTCACTCCTCAGCAAAAACCTTCTTTGGCAGGTGGATTAAGAATGAACACTTTAGATTTAGCAAAATTTGGACAATTGTATAAAAACAACGGGATTTGGAACGGTAAAACAATTGTAAATAAAGATTGGATAAAAAAATCTTTTACCAATTATTTTTCCGGTAATCCTGATTTTGAAGGCTACGGATATTTATTCTGGAGAAAAGTATATACAATAGGAAACAAAAGTTTTGAGACCTATCAATCCAGTGGAAACGGAGGTAATAAAATCATTATGTTTACCGAACTGCCAATTGTTATGGTAATTACAGCTAAAGCCTACAACAAACCTTACTCGCACTCACAAGTTGATAAAATAGTACAGGAATATTTATTACCGGCAGTGTACAAATAAGTTAAAAAAAAACAGACTTTTAGTTCGAACTATAAGTCTGTTTTTTTATGTCTGTTTTATGATGATTACTCATCTTTTTTCGAAGGCACCAAAAATACATCGATCAAACCTTCCGGAATTTGCATTTTGATGAATCTTTCTTCACGGTTTACCTCAAGAATCCAGTCTTTGATTAATGGGATCACGACTTCTTTTCCATCTAGATTGGTTACAAAATAATTCTGCGCTGTCTGATCATTCACTGATCTGATGATACCACAACTGTTATCCTGCTCATCAAAAATTTCGTATCCGATAATTTCGTGATAATAGAATTGTTTGCCGGTAAGTACAGGCAGACTCGTCAAAGGTAGATATACATTTTTCCCTAAAGACTGATCTACCAAAGCTTCAGAAGAATTTTTAAAAGCAATATTCAAAGCATCAAGTTTGCTCCAAGAAGATTTTTCAATAAAAAAAGGCACCAGCAAACCGTTGATTTCTACAAAAATAGAATCTAGTTTTTTATAAAGCTCGGGTTGGTCTGTATCCAACTTAAGGATAACATTTCCGGCAAGCCCGTGTCTGCGTGTGATTTTTCCTAATAAATAACAGTCTTCCTTTTTCATAGTGACGTAAGAATTTTAAAAATCTGTTTCAAAAAGTAAAAACAGATTATTTTGTTGTAAACAACAAAGACACGAAAAATCGTGCCTTTGCTTTGTATCTTTTTAAAAGAATTAAGCCTGAGTTTCTTCAGTTCCTTCTGCTTCAGCAGTTGGTTCTTCCGTAGCTTCTGTAACTTCTTCAGCAGGTGCGTTTGCAGCTTCTTCAGCAGCTTTTGCATCAGCTTCAGCTTGCGAAGCAGCAGCAAGTCTAGCTTCGTTTACTTTAGTTTCAGCATCAAAAGCAGCTTTTTTAGCGTCAGCTTTAGCATTTGCCAAACCGTCTACTTTACCTTGTACTTTAGATTCTTTAGACTCTACCCAAGCATTGAATCTCTTCTCAGCTTCAGCCTCATCAAAAGCTCCTTTAGCAACACCACCTTGTAAGTGTTTTTTGTAAAGAACTCCTTTATAAGAAAGAATAGCTTTTGCCGTATCAGTTGGCTGAGCTCCGTTGTTTAACCACTTTACAGCAGAATCAACGTTTAAATCTATTGTAGCAGGGTTTGTAATTGGGTTGTAAGTACCTAGTTTTTCGATGAATCTACCATCTCTTCTAGCTCTTGCATCTGCAACTACGATGTGGAAGAAAGGCTTACCTTTTTTACCGTGTCTTTGTAATCTGATTTTTACTGACATAATGTTTGAATGTTATGGGAACTCGTCCCGGTTAAATATTTAAGTGTGCAAAGATAGTAAAAAGTTTCAAGTAAAAAGACTCTGGTTAAAAGTTTTAGAATAATTTTTTAGGAGCCGGGAACCTGCTTTCCGCTATATCTTTTTCGCAGGCACTTTTTTCAAGCCAGCGCAGAAAAAGGATGTCGCTGCAATCAGGGCTATGAAATTGGTTTATAGTTCACCACTTTACCTTAATACTATCATATTGATAACTCTTACATTTACGAGTTGTTACAGTGTTAAATTGTTACATTATCTATGTTTCCCATGTAAAACAAACCAAGACATTTCTGGTTTTCTTCGATCGTTAAAGAATCTTTCAGATGGTCAACAATTTTTGGAGAACTCCAATAGCAGCCTACTCCATTTGCTGTACAGGTAAGATACATATTCTGCACCGCCATAGAAACCGCAGCAATCTCTTCCCACTCAGGAACCATTCCGCTGAAATTAACAACGATAGAAATTACAGCATCTGCTTTGTTGATTTTAAAACCTATATCCTGATATTTCTTTTCTAAAAAAACTTGTGGAGCTTGACTTGATTTGTAAATTTCCTGCATTTCTACAGCCAAATTTGCTTTTTCTTCCCCTTTGAAAATTTTGAAACGCCAAGGTTTTGTACGTTTATGATTGGGAGCCAATGTTGCCGAATGAAGAATCTCTTCGATTATTTCCTGAGAAATTTCTGTTTCGCTATAATCTTTCGGAAAGATGCTTCTTCTTTGTTCTATGATTTCTTTTAAAACTTCTGCTTTATTCATGAACACAAAATTAAGGAAAAGATGGAAGCGAGGTATGAAAAGCTAGGAGTTTTTTTCGGATATAATGTGCTTTTACCAAATTTTTGGTTGCTTTTTTTGATGCCACGAATTCACGAATATAATTTTTAAAACTTGAAAAAAATTAGTGTATTTGTGGCTATTTCACTTGCATCTTTTTACTTTTCCATTGTTCTTTTATATTATTTCTTCAATTTTCTGATGAATTTTATTCAAGGTGAACTCTTCGCCGGCTTTCATGCCTATAATTTTCTGAGCCATGGGACTTTCTGGAGAAATAGCGTAGAAACGGTCGCCTTCAAAGAAAAATTCACCCAAAGAAACAGAAATATAAAAACGGGCTTTATTGGTAATTACTAATGACCCTAACTTGGCATGTTCAGATTCAGAATTCAAAACTTTCTTCATCTGTTGTTGCATATTTCTTAAGTTTGCCATTTGTTTATCTAAATGGTAAATCTCATCCTGCATTTCTTCACGAATAGAATCGTATTTTGAAGTTTTTTTTATTTCGCGGCTTGCTTCCAAAGTAAAATTCAAATAAAACTCTAACGTTTTTACTTTTCCAGAAATCATATCTCTTACAAAAATCCGCAATTCATTTTTATTGTAAATCGCCTTCTGCATACATCGTAATCTTTACATAAAGATAATATTTAATTTAAAAAGTTGCTTATTTTTTTTAATCGAACCTTGACAGATGAGATTTTTAACATATTTAAATAAAAAACTGCTTTCAACAATTTGAAAGCAGTTTTTTAGAAATTTATTATAAGTTACATTTATTTTTCAACCAAAGCTTTTAAGTTATTAAGACCTTCATCGTAAGATTTTCCCATTTGATAATCCATCATCGGTCTCATAATTTTCATCCAGGTTTCTTGTTCGGTATCCATGCTCCAAATCACTTTTGTAGAATTTCCTTCGGAAGTTAAAACAATATCCGAAATCGCCTGTCCTTCAAAAGGTCTTTTAAAAGTCATTTCTGTCTTTTGCTTTTCATTGGCAATTAATTCTTTAATTTCCTGACATCCGGCGCCTGCATCATCATTTTTGCTGTCCCAACAATACTTATCTCCTACTTCACCGGGAGTTCCGGTGTACGTAACTTTCATGTTTTTATCTAATTTCATCCAGGGATTCCATTCGTTAAAAGATTTCATTGAAGCGATCTGCTGCCAAACTTTTTCTTTCGGAGCATTCATCACCATCGATTTTTCGTAATGGTAATTTTTACCAAAAGCTAGCATTGCAATGATTGCATACACAACGATTAAGAGGACAATCCCACCAATAATTTTTAAAATTGTTTTCATATATAGATTTTTAAAGTTTTTTATTCGTTATATAGAATCACCAATCTGCATCAGTCTTTTTTGGAAATCTTTTTAATGGTGATTTCATAGTTTATAGATATTAAAGTTCTTTTTGGTAGTAAACAAAAAGCTAAGTGCTTTGAATAACGCAATATTTCATTCTGTTTATTTAAAATCAAAATTAAACATTTCATCACAACGCCATCTTTTCCTATGACAAGAATATTCCTCATTAGGTACATTTGTCACAAATCATGATCAAGGCATCTTTTTTGCGCATAAAAAATTAATTCAAATCAAATAATTAAATTTACATCAATTAAAAATACGTCAATGAATATTTTAACAGAAAAATTCAATACACCATATCATTCAGCACCTTTTGATCAAATAAAAAATGAAGATTATCTTCCTGCTTTCAAAGCATTAATTCAACAATCTGAAGAAGAAATCAATGCTGTTATTAATAATCCGGAAGAACCAACTTTTAAAAATACCATTGAAGCATTAGCCTTTTCGGGTGAACAGCTTGATGTAGCCTCGAATATATTTTTTAATTTAAATTCGGCAGAAACAAGCGATGAGCTCCAGAAAATTGCTCAGAAAGTTTCACCAATTTTAACCGAATATTCTTCAAAAATTTCTCAAAACGAAGCGCTTTTTAATAAAATTAAAAAAGTTTATGATGCAAAAGAGAAATACACTCTGAATGAAGAGCAGCAAATGCTTTTGAATGAAACGTACAAAGGTTTTGTAAGAAGCGGTGCTTTATTAAATGAAGAAGATAAAGAGAAATTAAAGAAAATCAGCATGGATTTATCTTTAAAATCGCTTCAGTTTGGGCAAAATGTGTTGGCTTCTACCAATCAATATTTCAAACATATCACCAATAAAGAAGATTTGGCAGGAATTCCGGAAGCAATTATCGAACAATATGCTGAAGAGGCTAAAGAAAGAAATCTGGAAGGTTGGGTTGTAACATTGCAATATCCAAGCTATATTCCGTTCATGACGTATGCTGAAAACCGTGAATTGAGAAAAGAAATTGCGTTGGCAAATGGCAAAAAGTCTTTTGACGGTGGAGAATTTGACAATCAGAATTTAATAAAAGAACTTCTCAGTCTAAAACAGCAAAAGGCAGAACTTTTAGGCTATAAAAATTACGCAGATTATGTTCTGGAAGAAAGAATGGCAAAATCGCCAACAAAAGTAATCGACTTTTTAAATGAATTATTGACCAAAGCAAAACCTTACGCTGAAAAAGAAATCGAAGAATTGAAAGCTTTAGCAAAAGCTGATGGAATTGATGAAATGCAAGGTTACGACCACGCCTTTTATGCCGAAAAACTTCGTAAAGCAAAATATGATCTGAATGATGAGGAATTAAAGCCATATTTTCCTTTAGATCAAGTTCAGGAAGCTGTTTTTGGTCTGGCAAAACAACTTTTCGGATTGACTTTTAAGGCAAGAAATGACATTCCGAAATATCATGAAGATGTGAAAGTATATGAGGTTTTTGAGGCTGGAAGCGAGAAGTTGGAAGATGGAAGTCACGATCCTGAAAAAACTTTCAAATCTCTTTTATACGTCGATTATTTTCCAAGAAAAGGCAAAAGAGCCGGAGCCTGGATGACGAGCTACAAAAATCAATATCAAAAAGACGGTGAAAATTCTCGTCCACATATTTCTATTGTTTGTAATTTCAGCAAACCGACGAAAGATACACCGAGTTTACTGACTTTTCAGGAAGTAACAACTTTATTCCACGAGTTTGGTCATGCCTTACATGGAATGTTGGCAAATACGCAATACCCAAATCTTTCAGGAACTTCTGTGAAATGGGATTTTGTAGAATTGCCTTCTCAGTTTTTGGAAAACTTCTGTTACGAACCGGAATTTTTAAAAACGTTTGCTAAACATTATAAAACAGGAGAAGTTCTTCCTGATGAAAAAATCGAGAAAATCGAACAGTCGAAAAACTTTATGGAAGGTTATCAAACGATGAGACAGCTCGGTTTTGGATTGCTCGATATGAATTATCATACCAAAGTTGCAGAGTTGGAGAATAAGAGTGTAAAAGAATTTGAAGATGATTATACGAAAGCAACGCAATTGTATCCTGCAAATCCTGAAACAGCGATGAGCCCAAGCTTTTCACATATTTTCCAGGGCGGATATTCCGCGGGATATTATTCTTACAAATGGGCGGAAGTTTTGGATGCCGATGCCTTTCAATATTTTAAGGAAACCGGAATTTTCAATCCTGAAACTGCCGCAAAATTTAAAATTTTACTTTCTTCAGGCGGAACGAAAGATCCGATGGAATTGTATAAAAATTTCAGAGGAAGTGAGCCGAAAGTGGAGAGTTTGTTGAAGAGGGCATTTGGGTAAATCATTCAAATTCAAAGTTCTCAAAATTTAATATCTAGAGGACTTTGAATTTTTCTTATGGTTAAATCTGTAATATGCGTGTAAATTTGAGTAGTCATCACGCTGTTATGTCCTAAAAGCTCCTGAATATATATGATGTCGGTACCATTTTCAATAAGATGTGTTGCAAAACTGTGGCGTAGGATATGAGGTGTTACCAATTTTTGTATTTTCGCCTTTAAAGCCGCCTTCTTTACAACTTGCTGAACACTTCGGGGTGAATATTTTTCATTGTTTCCGCCTTCGAAGAGATAGGTTTGTGGAAAATACTTTTCAAAATATTCTTTAAGCAACGGCAATACAGATTTTGGCAGCATTACATAGCGATCTTTTTTTCCTTTAGCCTGAATTATCGAGATTCTTCCAGATTTTGAATCTATATCTGTGATTTTTAAATTAATTAATTCACTTACTCTTAAACCACATCCATATAAGAGACTTATCATCGATTTATGTTTCAAATTTTCAGTTAATTCAATCATTTTTAAAATTTCTTCTTTATTGAGATATTTTGGTAATTGGTGCTCTACTCTTTTTGGATATAAATGTGACAAAGAAAATTTTCTACTAAACATTATTTCATAAAACAGTTTAATACTTCCTAAAATATGTTTTTGAAATGATTGCGAAATATTTTTCTCCCTTATCTCATGATACAGATACTTTTCAACAATAGTTTCGTTCACTTCTTCGATGGCAATACCATCAATTGATTTGAAAAATGAAGTTAAAGTAGAGATATAAGTTTTGATTGTAGATTCGCTGTACCTTGCAATTTCAAGTTTTTGTCTGAATATTTGAGAATATTTCATCAATGTATGTTTTAACCAAAAATACTAAACATTCGTCAATCCGAAAAACATTTTCAACAAAATTTCACATAAACAACTAAAAACCAACACAATAACTAAAAATAAAATTAATTTCAAAAATTAGCTTTGCGAATGTTATATAAATTGGATTGACGCAATGCGTAAATTTGGAAGTTATAGGCAATGCTTCTAAAAATGCGAATATGGATTCTCAATTACATAAAATTATTAACGATATCTCAATTTTAACTTTAGATGGTGAATTCACACCAGAAAGTTTAAAATTAGCAATTGACAACCTAAAACTCGAAAATATTGAGTTTACTGGAAGTGGATGTTTAATCACTTTTGACAACAAAGAAAACGCAACAAAGCTTGATGTTTTAAATAATGAGTATAATCAATCAGATTCGAGATTTAATGGCGTTGAACTTGAGAATAATCAAATGGATTTACTTTGCGATGTAAATGTTTACATAATAGATTTAAAAATAGATCATATTGAAATATGGAATAAACTGGGCACAGAAATGAAAGAAATTCCATCAAAATATATTCTTAGGCAAATGTGGAAAAACAATAATAATAAAATATTGCAAAGAAATTAGCACAGCCTATAACAACGGTTTGGCTCAATAGCTAAATTTATATTTAAAAACATGTTCGATTTTCCGCTGGAAAATTTATCTTAACAAGAAAACAATCGTTCACGCAGTCGCTACTGCGCCAAGCCGCGGAACGTTATGCGGCAGCTTAAAAGATGACACAACGGACAACTAACAAGACAAGAAAATGGGATTTGGTTTTAATTTATTTTTCGTTTTTATCCTCGTTCCATTTACAGGTATTCTCTTGGTGACTTGGTTGCTGACCAGAAAGAAAATTTTCGGTAAGACACTTGGACTGATTTGGCTCGGAATATTTGGACTTGCATTGCTTTCTGGTATCGCTCAATGGTTGACAGCAAAGACTGAATTGAAAAAGAAAGACTATTACGGAGAGTATATTGTAAATCGCGACTATTTCCCTGGCAGACAAGCGGACTGGCAATACGAAAATTTTAGATTTGAAATTAAAGAGAATGACTCTATATACTTTCACGTGACAGATAAAGAAAAAATATTAAAAACATATCGTGGGACAATTACAACGACCAAACCATATAGCTCGGAACGACTGATAATAAATATGGAGCAACCAACTCACCACATTATAACAAGTAACCCGACAACTTATCGAAGTGCTTGGAGCTTTTATTTAGTATTTTACTCACCAAAATTTAACAACGTTTATTTCACAAAAGGACAATGGAAACCACTCGACAAATAGACGACAGAAAAGAAAGCCGACCGCATAACAGGCGTTTGGCAAAAATGCGGGTTCAGTGCTTAAATGAAGCATTGTGCTTCGTATCAAGTTCAGTGCTGGCAGATAGTTTAGTGCTTCGAAATCCACTTCTTCGCCAAGCGCCAAAACGTTAGCAGAGATTTTAGAAAAAACCGACACCAAATGACAAGACACATTTTTACAATATTATTATTACTTATAAATTATTCAGTATTTGCAAATGACGGAGCTTTTTTCGCAAAAGGAAATCAACTCATTCCAATCAATGAAACAGAAATTACTGTCAGAAAAGAAATTTTGACGCTTAAAAAAGTCAGAAATAAATTTATAGAAGTAACTGTTTACTATGAATTTTTTAATCCAAACGAAGACAAAAAATTAACTGTTGGTTTCGAAGCTTTTTCGCCTGTAGGTGATGTTGATGGAACGCCAAAAAATGGACACCATCCGTATATGAGAGATTTTACAGTAGAACTAAATAACAATATTTTAAAATACAATGTTGCTTATGTTTCTGATTCATTATATACTGAAAACGGGAAAATAAAATCTAAAGGCATTCCTAAATTCGATGATAATACAAGTGTAAATTATGTTGACTTTTATTACGTGTATCATTTTGAAGCAAATTTCAAAAAAGGCGTCAATATTATAAAACATACCTACAACTACGACTTGTCAGGTTCAATTGACTACAATTATGATTTTGAATATGTATTAACTGCCGCCAATCGTTGGGCAAACAAACAAATAGATGATTTTACATTAATTATTGATATTGGCGAATTCGAAACGTTCTCTATCAATAAATCATTTTACAAAAACGCAAATGAATGGCTTTTAAACGGAATTGGTAAAACAGAAGACGTTAAAGGCGTTAAAAATTCATTTATTGAAAATGATGCAACAAAATTCCATTTACAAAAAGGAAATTTAATTTTCCAAAAAAAGAATTTCAAAATTAACGGAGACTTATTTCTTTACGCTCAAAATTATATTGGAATTCAAAATTTAGAATATATTCCTTTCAGTTATTATCAAGAAGAAAATATAAATGAACCAAAGAACGATTTACAAAGAAAAATTTTAAAGAATTTACCTTTCGCAAGACGTGGTTATGTTTTTCAAAATCAAGAGTTGAATACTTTTTACAAAAAAATGGATTGGTACATTTCAAATCCAAACTATGAACCAAACACAGAAATATTAACAGAAAACGAAAAGAAATGGACAGAAAAGTGGAAATAAAAGGATGCAGATGAATGTGCCGATTTAGTAGTTAAAAAAATAAAACAAGCAACTTCACCATCCGTTTGGTGGTTTGAAAAAAATAAAGAAGAACTTCCAAAAGTTGGAGATATTGCCATTGTTACAGATTGGAATGGAAATCCTAAAGCAATTATTCGAACAACAAAGGTCGAAATTGTAAAATATAAAGATATTACATCTGAATATGCTCAACTTGAAGGTGAAGGTTATAATTTAAAATATTGGAAAAAGGTTCATTGGGATTATTATACTGAAGAAATGAATAAATTTGGTGAAAAACCAAATGAAGAAATGAAAATTGTTTGCGAATATTTTGAAACTATTTGGTAAAAATAAAATAAGTACAGCTAACACTTCAATAAATCATAAATTCACATTTACTTTTCGCAATATTTTTCATTATTTTCAAGAAAAACAAACCTCAAATTACAATAGATTATGTTTCTGTTCAAAATTCGGATGAAACAAAAGCGGAAGAAAAAACTTTAATTAAAACAATCCATAAAACAAGTTTATACAACTAACTTTTTGCATTCTAATAATCTTACCAGTTATGAAATTTAAAATAATTCTTTTATTAGTTTTCGCCATCCATCAAGTTTTTGCACAAAAGAAAGAATTTCGGGATACAGAAGTCGATACGCTAACTTTTTTGAACAACAGAAAATTATTAAACAGTTTAAATACCAATGCATTTCAAAAGAAAACATTTGCAGAAAATGAGATTACAATTCCTTATCGATTTTTAACCCCTAAAAATAACCTCATCAATCAAAAATATCCTTTGGTTATTACCTTTCATAATTCCACAAGGATCGGAAACGATAATGAAAATCAGCTTGAGCCATTTGCTAAAATATGGCTGCGGGATGAAATTTATGAAAAGTTTCCATGCTATGTTGTAGCGCCACAATTTAATAAACGCTCCACAAATTATGAGATTGATAAAGACGGTATTCAGGTTTCAAAACCATCTGATGAAGTTTTTGCTTTACTGAAATTAATCAAAGATCTTAAAAAAGAATATCCAAATATTGATAAAAACAGAATCTATCTGATCGGTTATTCAATGGGAGGTTCGACTACCCAAAATCTTATGAATCTGAGTCCTGATACATTTGCTGCGATTGTTTCCGTGGCTTCGGTTCCTGATTTTTCGAATCTTGCGAAGATTAAAGAAAAAAATATCTGGTTAATTCATGGTAAAAATGATGATGAAAACCCCTATATTGGCAGCGTTCAATTGTTCGACAAACTTTCTTCCAATAAAAATTTGACTTTTACAACCTTCAACAATCTTAATCATAATAATATTGTGATTCCTTTTTTGGTAACCGATGAAATTCCGAAATGGCTGTTTGAAAAACGCAGGTAAAAGGAAAATAAGTATTTACAATTTCGTAATTTTACGCCATGAATAACATTACCCAAAGATTAGAAAATGTAAAAAGGCTTCAGGCAAAAAGATGGGAAAATGAGGATCATTGGGATGATATCAACGATCTTTTGATTAAAGAACTTGAAGATATTTTATCTATAGAATCTGAAAACACATCTGCTTTGATTAATCTCGGAGCTATTTTATGTGATTCGGGTGAGTATGAAAATGCTCTTGTAGTCTTAAAAAGAGCATTAGATTTGGGTTCGGAAGATAAAAATCTGTACACTAATCTTGCGATCGTAATGGTGGATATGGGAATAAATCCCGAAGAATATCATGAATATCTGGAAACTGCCGAAAATATGAGTGAAAATCCGCTTACTTTTAAGGCATATTTTGATCCGCATTCACATTAGAAAACAATTAATTTTAAAAACTTCAAACCATGTTACTTGCTATTTTACTTCCATTTTTATCCTTCATTGTGAGAGGAAAAATCATCACCGGAATTATATGTTTTATTTTACAAATTACAATCTTGGGCTGGATTCCTGCAGCAATTTGGGCTGCTTTATCATTACAAAATTCACGAGCTGAAAAGAGAAATGAAAAACTGATTCGAGCAGTACGAGAAAATAGAAATTAAAATATTCTAAAGCATCATGATAAAATATATCCTATTTTTTTCTCTACTTTTTGTCTCGGGTTTTATTTATTCTCAAACAAAAGAATATGAAGCTCCAGACTATAAAGCCATTCAGAAAAATATTGAGAATAAAGATTCAGAATATTATTATCCGAAATTGATGGATAAACTGAAAGCGAATGACACGCTCATTACCAGTGATCAATACAAACATTTGTATTTTGGATATACCTTTCAGAAAGAGTATCGTCCGTATAAAACTTCAGAAAATGATAAAAAGCTTATCCCATATTTTCAAAGTAAGGATTTAAAAAAATCTGATTACGCAGAAATTATAAAAATATCGAATGCTTCACTAAAAGAGTTTCCTCTCAATCTGCGTGTGATGAATTTTCTTGGCTACATTTATCATTTAGATGGTAATGAAGCGGTGGCAAACAAGGTTTCTCAAAATTTTTATGGTTTATTCGGCGCTATTTTCAGCTCGGGAGACGGAAGAGATTGTGCATCAGGATTTCATGTAATTGCTGTAAGTCACGAATATGTTGTGATGAATATGTTGAAGTTAGAAATTGCTTCGCAGAGCTTAACCGGCGATTGTGATTATTTAGCTCTAGAAAAAGACAAATATAAATTGCCCGGAGTTTATTTTAACATAACAAAACTCAAGGAAAAAGGGTTTGATTTTTTAAATTAAAGCTAACCAACATTTCACAAATAATGAAAAAACTATTTACTTTTTGTTCTATAATATTATCCTTCACTATATATTCTCAAAATATACAGACTGAACTTTTTTTTAATGAGAATCAAATTAACGAGTTATTTAAATCAGATTCAAGGATAGAAAAGCTATTTATCAAAAATAGTAAGGATTCAATTTTGGTATTTGCCGAGATTAAAAATGACTCGGTATTTTCTATATATGTGAAAAACAATAGGAAAAAAGATTTACAACTTATTCCTCAAGATAATAAACTAACTCTTATTCAGGAAGCTTTAACTCAAGATAAAGACTGGAAACCGATTGAGTTTTGGGTTAACTCCGATTGTGGAGTATCTTATCTCAAAAAAAATAATCTCAAATCTGGAGCAGTCATCGCTTTAAATTCAAAAAAATATAACGGAAATTTTAAAACTAAAATAAGATTTAAGTTATTAATCAACAGTAAAGTTTATTATTCAAACTCTGTCAAAGCATCAATCAACAAGTCAAAATTTGAAAAATCAGTTTGGTATAATCAAATTAAAGAGATTTACTACCCTACTAAAAGTGAAAAAGAAGCTGAAAATATTTTATTCTTAAATGAGTAATTTAATTCTGAATGAAATGAATATTTTTTTATTCGACTTAAAAAATATATTTTCGCATTACTGAAAATTAGAGCTAAAATGTTCTGTTTCAGCAAAAATTAAAATTAAAAACACTATCTAATCAAAAATGAAAAGAACTTTATCAATTGTCTTAGGCTTAAGCATTGTGCTTTCTACTACATCTTGTGCGACCATTTTTACAGGAACCAAAGATTCAATCACATTTACCACAACGCCGGAAGGTGCAAAAGTAATCCATAAAGGAGTTGAAAAATGTTTGACACCTTGTACAGCAGAAATCCCGAGAGGTTTGGGTAAACAAATGGTGATGTTTCAAAAAGAAGGTTTCGAGACTAAAGAAGTGAAGCTTACCAAAACTTTTAATCCGGTAACGTTACTAAACATTCTTCTTGGCGGCGCAATCGGTGTAGGAATTGATGCGGCAACCGGATCGCTTACAAAATACAGCCCTAAAAATTATACTGTTGATTTGGAATCTAAATAGATCAATTACTTTATAATATTAAAGGAAAATCAGGATTAAAAATTTTTAGTTCTGATTTGCTTTTTTATGTAAGATGTTTTCGTAGCTATCTATTTTCACAAATTTATATTTTAATTAGCTGTCCTCACATACAATTGTAAAATATAAGATGAATCTAGAACTTACAAAATTGTTAGTTGATGGAGTTTTAAATTCTAAATAACTTGAGAAAAGATGTTAGAAAGTTATGATTTAAATTTTACTTACCAAAAAAAGTATTTTTTAAGATGATTAATTGAATCTAGTATTCTAAAGTTTCGTTTTGTAACAATATTCACAAATTATTTTCAACAGTTGAATCAATAGAATTTGTCAGAAATCTTTTCCTAATAAACTTATTTATATGAAGGAGAAGTATATTCTGAAAGACTTATAATCGGCTTAAATTATGTATTCTAATTATTTAATATTATTTTTTTCAAGTTCTTTTAAATTATTCATGCTTGTCTGATTGCCACGTTCAGAAGCTTTTTTCCAATATAGTTTTGCATTCTGAATATCTTTAATTTTAAAATAAGCCACTCCTAGATCATTCAGTATAATCTTATTATCTTCATGCTGAGAATCTAAATGGCTGAGATAACCTTTTAATTTTGGTATTGCTCTTTTAGGATTACCAGATTCTAAATAGAGTACACCAGAGTATTTAAGCGCATCAGTATTACCTAATTTTTCAGCCATATCAAAATAAACCAAAGCTTCTTTGTATCTGTTTTCATTAAAGTATTCTATTCCTTTATCTAAATACTTTTGCTCATCTTTTTTAAATAAAAATTTATAGGACATGAAGGATAGTAGAGCAAAAACTCCAATTATTGCAATAATTTTTCTCATAATACTAAAATTAAAATACCATAAAACAGATAAACAACGATTAAAAATTCAAAAATTTTGAGTTTGAAAGTATAGATTGCATAAGCATTTAAACACATCATTAAAATACAAAAAACAAAAAAAGGAAGTTTGCCAAATTGAGAAAAATAATAGTAAAAGATGTCTATAAAAACATTCTTTTTTTGTAATCCAATATACTGAATGTCTTTTCCTTTTTTGAGCTTCAGAAAGTCTTTTTTATTTACAAAAAAAGTAATGTGCTTATCATTCTTATTATATAATATCTTTTTATCATCCTTCAAATTTGATAAAACTCCTGTTCCAGAGTTATAAAATTCATTTGTATAATCTGCTATACGAAACTTATAGAAAGGAACTCTTGTAAATGATTTTGTTACTTCAGTTAAAGCTCCATTTATACTAATAAGATTACTCTTTAAAACAATTAATTTTAAAGGCACATATAAAATACCAGCAATTGAGATTAATATTATTATAAAAATCTTTATATTAAAATTCATTTTCTCTTACATTTATACCTTTCACAGCCTCTACTTCATGATTTAATAAAGCTTGAGCAATTTCTTCTTCACCAAAATTTGCCATTAGATTGAATGTAACAAAATCACCAATATCTTTAATAACATTTTCGATAAGACCTTTACCAACCGTTGATTTTAGCTGGTTCATAGCATTGGTCTGAATATTGAGATTGGAATTATTTGTTGTATTATTAATTTCTGTAATAGATGGCGAATGATATCCCGTTGTAGATGAACTTGATGAACTTATATTTATGTTTGTTGTACGAGGACTTGCATTGGGGTTGGTAGACGAATATATTGTTTGGGTTCCTACGGTTGTTTGCTGTACTGTAGTACTTGGTAAAATTACCTCTCCGTTAGGTGTAATTATTGTAGTTCTATTTTGATTTATAGAAGTGTTTTGAGTAACTGATGTGTGAGTGATTTGAGTATTTACATTTTCAATTTCTGAAGCACCTCCCCAAAGTCCCCCTTCCGGAGAACTAACGTAATCATAAGTCGATGTCGCAGTTGACCCCAAACTTTCAGGATTAATTACATTACCCATACCCGTTACATCTTTTAACCAGTCATAGGTTTTACCTGCAGTATAATTTGCTCCAACAACACTTCCCGCTTGTATTAATGCAATCCAGTTCTTTGCCTTTACCGCAGTAAGCAGTGCCGGTACACCTTGTGAAACCCCTTGAAATAAACTTCCCCCAAAATAAGAAAGCCCAATAATAACCACCGTATCTCTTAAAGTATCTACTCTGTTTTTATTTACAATTGCATCTGCATACTCTTCAGAAAAGCAAATAATAATTTTACCTCCAAATAAACAATCTAATGTAGAACTTCCTATTAATGCTTTTTTATTTTCAAATTCGACATTCTGATGTACTGGTGCCCAATCATACATTAAAGTCGTCATAGCACAAATGGGAAATGATATTGCAGCGGCTAAACCTGTAGCGGCTCCAGCTGTAGCACCAATAGCCATTACAGATCCTAATGCTAATGCTGCCGCACCACCTGTAAAAAAAATCAAAGCACCAACAGCAGCACCAATTAACGCTCCGGCGATAACCATTTTCGAACATACAAAATTACCTCCAGTTCTGTCATCAATTGTTGCTAAATATTTATTCTGATTTTTTATTGATGACTGACTGTGAACTTTTATCTGTTTTTTATTCATTCCTGATGTACATACTAACCATGTTTCATCAGGTACATATACATTTCCCATATTATATTTTGGTAATTTCGTAATTGCATTTAGACACAATTGTGTCATTAATATTTTCGGTAAATTCTGATAAACACTTTTCTATATGTCCTGTCTTGTCAAGCTTATATTTAGATCTTAAACTAAAATCATATTCAAAATTATTCCCTAATAATTCTCTGTAGGTTTTATCATACAAATCTTTAAGAATATCTTTATTTTTATTTTCTAAAAAGCTCTTATTTTTTATTTCAAAGTAATCTTCTCCGTTATCAATTTTTTTTGTATTTATCTTCAACCAAATTTTATTGCCAGAAAATAAGGAAGAGTAAAGTTCTAATGAATGGCTGTTCTTTATACTATTTGTGTCTAATTTATTTTCAAAAAGTTGAGGAAATATTTGATTATATTGTATGTTTGCTACTATATGTTTTAACGAATCAGAATATATGCTTTTACTTGTTTCTATTATTTGTTTCAACATTTCCTTATCATCTGTCATTTCATTTAATTCTATTTTTACGATTTCCCATTTTTCCTCTATCTCAGTTTGATTAACTATTTTAACTATTTTCCCACTATGGTCGGTAGAAACAATTAAATTTTCAAAAGGCTTATCCAATAATGATAACAGGATTAAATAGCTATCATAATGAGGAGAGCTACATGTAATTACTTTTGATTTTTGATTTATTTCATAGGTATTACTCACAATACTTTTAATCTCTACAATACTTTCCGTTTTTGAAGTATAGATTAGTTTTTTAAAAGTATAATATTCACTTTCTGCAATAATTTTATAATCATTAATAAATAAATAATCAATCTCCCGTTTGTTATTTACTTCGGGGTTTATTATTATGGTAGATAAATGTATAGGAAGATAGTCTCCTGAAATTAGTTTTGTTAAAGAAGAGTTACTGTTATGATAATTAATAAGTTCATTTATTGATATTTTAAATTTTTCAGCAATTAGTTCTAATGTATCACCCTCCTGAATTTGGTATTCCAACAATTCCATCTTTTATTTAGTTTATATCAACTTGTTTACCTGTCACGACAGTATTACCTGTAGCATTAATTGATGTATTTGATTTACTATGTAAACTAAGATTATTTTGAGTAACAAGTAATGCGTTATCTTTTGAGTTCATATCAAGCATTCCGTTTCCAACAGAAATCGTAATTGAATCTTTTTTAATGGTAATTTTATTTTCGCCGACTTTAAGCTCAATTTGAGTTTTTCCTTCCAAAGAAATATTTCCGGCATTATCCATTGTTAAAACACTCTGATCTTTTCCGACATTAATCGTGGTTTTCGTAGCGACTTTTGTGGTATGATTATTACCAATATCTTCATTATTATCATTACTCACAAAAGTGGTCACATCACCCGTTCCGCTTAATGTGACATGATTTCCATTTCTGTCTTTAATTTCAATTCCGGCGCCGTCATTGAGACAAATAATATTTCCACTTTTACTGGATAAACTTTTAACATTGTTTCCGGCTCCGCCACCGCCGCCAACTCCACCATGAAACATTCCGCCCATCACAAACGGTCGGTCCGGATGCTGATGAACAAAATTTATAATTACCTGATCACCAACTTCAGGAATGGCCATGAATCCACGGTTTTTATTTACTTTATCACTGCTTCCGGCATCCGGAGTCATTACTCGAATAAATTCTGAGGTATCCGGCCCACTCTGCCAATCGAACTGAACCTGTACTCTACCTTGGTTTAAAGGATCTGCATTTGCGATAACTTTCGCAAACTGAGCCTCAGCTCTTGGATTTTCAAAAACCGGACGTGGAATATATCCGCTGTCTGCAGCAATAGCCTCAAAATAACCCGTATAATATCCTCGTGCGTCAACCTCGTGCGTTACTTCAGTCATCATTAATTTGGTGAAATAAGAGGTTTGATTGGTATCTTGTTTTCTCATTTCAACATCTGCCGTACACCCCGGATATAAAAATGGAACCGTTGTTTCTCCTGAAGTAATAAATACCTGCGAAGCATTGCTTCCGGCCGTTCCTTTTTGTGAGGCGTCAATATCCATAAAAGATGCTGCTTTTATCGGCGCAACTCTTAAAGATGGTGTTGTAAATGTTTTTTCTGAAATTTCGTACGCTCGTTTTGCAATATCTGAAGCGTGGGTAATTTTAGAGCTTCCCGTCGTCAGTTTTTCGTTTTTACTGCTGTTGTACCCGTAAAATGAAGGATTCACATGTTGAGCTTTCATTTTGATTTTAATATCGCTCACACTGCTTCCATAAGTCAGCTTTACAGGCTGTTCGGCAGGTGGAAGCTTTCCAAAATGCAGAACTTCACCGTCATAAAAAAATTGCTCGCCGTAAGCTTCTGCAATTCTAGCTAAATAATTATAATGTGTTTCTTCGTACTGAGAACTGTAAGAAACGTTTCCGTATTGAGCATCTACCCTAAAGTCAAATTTATTTCCGCCAAGTCCTTCTTTGATAACGTGATGGGCAATACTGTTGAGGCTAATCGGTTGGGCACCCCCAAAACTTTGAATATGAGGAGCCGCATCTAATAATATGGTCGGACTGAAACCACTCAAAACAATATTTCCTAAACTGCCTTTTTCCTGACTGAAACCTACTTCTGTGATAACTCCTACAAAATTTCTTTCAGGACCGTCGATAACGTCTTTATATTTAAAAATTACAGTTAGTCTTTTCCCTAAAAAATTCTGGGCTTCCTCAAGATTATGATTTTCTGCAGAACCAAGCGTATCATGAGCAAGAGTAATGCTGAATTCATGATGTTTTATAGCGCTTTGATTTAATTTGAAATGCTTAAAATGTTTAATTTCTTTTCCTTCGATAATCAAATCAAGCTTTACCACTCTGTTGATTCCTAAAACCTGACTTGTGGCTATTGCCAAAGCATTGTGAATTTTTGAAGTTGGTTGATTTGCCCAAACTTTTTCTTCTATAACCGCAGGATTGTTGGTCTGAGCCATCTGATTCATAAACATATTAGATTTTTGTGCTGCTCCATTAATGGGTTCGCTAATCTTTGAGTTTATGTTTTTGATATTTTCGCTGGCTTTATCTGCAATTTCTTTTGACGCTTCTTCCCGAAGGTTTTGTGTCGCACCAGTCTTTATCTCGCCTGAAAGCTGTGGTTTTATCGTATTATCCTGAAACATAATATTTTTCTTTAAACTTGTGAATTTGGTTTTTTATTTTTTTTATCTCATCAGAGATGACAAAATTTTCGTATTATGTATTACGAAAATTTTTGTTTTTTCTTATTCTTTTAAATTTAATCATATTATTACCAAAAGAAAAAAAATTAAGCCTAAAATTTTACTTTTTGTAGTAATACTACGATTCATTCTTTAAGTATGGTATTATTGTAACAACAATTTTTGATCTTCTTTATATCTGTTTTCGCCGTAATTTTTATTAAAGTTCACAGATTTTTTATCTTTTTCGCTCAGTTTCTCATACAATTTTATTCGCAGTTTTGCTTCTGCTTTCGGGTCGTCTTTTACAGGAAATGTAATGTGATATTTCTCTTGAAGTATTGTTGAGACTTTCAATAGGTTTTCATAATAATCAACAGCTTTAGGATTTTTATTTTCCGATGTTTTCTTTTTTTCGTACTCAATATATTTTGCCATTGGAGAAAGCTCAGTTCCTTTTATTTTGGGATTACCTCCCTTTTCTAAGAGATATAATGCGATACGGAATTGAGATAAATTACGTGCTGCTTCTTCCATAATATTGTGCCCCAAATAAGAAGTATGATTAATATCTGCACCATTATCCAACAAAAAATCGATCATTTTTTTCTCGGTTTGTTCATTTCCCAAAGACATTGCATTGCAAAGCGGACTATTCCCTAATTCAGGATTTGGATTAGCTTTATATTTGAATAAAAGCTTTGCCATTTCGTAATTATTTAAGGCAACTGCGTGAGAAAGGGGTAAGCCTAATCCTTCATTAGGAACCACAATGTTGGGATCTGCTCCGTTTTTAAGGAGAATTTCCATTGCAGGAAGATTTTCGACAACGGAAGCATACATGAGTAACGTATATCCTTTATTATCACTCAGCTGGTTGATGATTTGCGGATCATCTTTTAAAACACTTTCTAACCCTGAATTATCTTCATCAAAAATTTTCTGTGCAGCCTGTAGCTGTTTTCCTTCAAAAAGTTTTTGAGGAGGGTATTGCTCTTTGTTTTGAGTTTTTCGGGATCTTGTATCCTGACAGGAAAATAACGTCATGGTAAAAAAGATTAAAAAAATTATTTTTTTCATGGATTATGGGTTTGTTGCAATTACATTGGTATTAATGGTTGCAATCATCGCTTCTACAGCATCTGCATATGCGCTGTGACCGCTTCCGAATGTTTTAAGATTCATTCCTTCATTATCCGGAATGTACCCGAAAATTTCGTTTTGTTCGCCTAAAGCTCGTGGAACCGCACCTGTAAGGCCGCCAAAAAGCGCCAGATTATTCAGTCCGGGAATTCTTGAAATTGCAAGAGTCGATAAAAGACCTTCTCTGTTATTCTGAAGTGCATTAAGAATATCATTACTGGTACTGTAGTTGGTGATATTGGAAGTAGATCCTACCGCATTGTTTTCATCTAAAAAATCTAAAGTATTTTGGTGCACACCTCGCGTGTTGAAAGTATAAGCCGGTAATCCTGTGTAATAAGACGCCATTGCACTATTTCCTCCACCCAAAGAATGTCCTGTAAAAGAGACATTTCCGTTGGTTGCTTGGTTCATTTTATCTGCCAGACGCATTGTTTTTTCGATCTGTGGGGTCTGAGCACCAAAAGCCTGCCCGCCATCTTCTATAAACCAGTCATGATAAAACTGCATCCCTTTAGGTTCTGACCCTCTGAAAGCTACAAAATACTCTCCTGTTGTATTATTTTTGTATAAAGAAGCGTAAAATCCATCGTCACGATTCGTATTAAAATCTTCAGGAATAAAATTTCCGGGACCAAACATGTCGTCTAGCACTGCCTGGTCATCAGTATTCATTCTTGTATACTCACCAATTTGTGCTGCTTCATCAGAATTATCATTATAAGAATCCTGCGCCATCGATGCGGCGTTGCTTAACTCTGTAATTTTAGCAGGTGTAGGAAGATGAAACTTGACCGTTCCACCCAAAAAACAATTAAGCGTAGAATTTTGAAGAAGAGGTTTCTTACCTTCAACTTTTACTTTTTGATGCGTATTCGTCCAGTCACTTCCCTTGGTAAGAAATGAGCAAATATTAAGACAATCATCAATAAGTGCGCTTCCAGCCCAAGCTGCAGCAGCCAAAACAAACAATCCGCCACCAAATGCAGCGGCGATTCCAACTCCGGCAATAGCTCCGGCGACCATCATCTGCGGACAGATAAAATTGTCTTTGAAACGATCATCTTCTGTGGCCATCAGTTTGGAACCATTTTTTAGATAAACGCTCGACTGAGAACTGACTCCTATCCCGATCAGCCGTCTTCCGCTGGTACACATGAGCGGAGTTTCTTGTGCGATATACAGTTGACTCATATTGTTTACGTTATTAATTGAATATGATATCTGCAGACATACAGCATTTTTTCGTTCAGCTTTTCCTTTACATGAAATACAATTTCTGATAATACGGAATCGAGATTATAAATATATTCTCCCTCCAGCATCAAATCATATTCTAAAGGAATATTTAAAGCTTTCTGATAATTATTAGCATAAATTTCATCAAAATCGCCGGTGTGACTTTTAAGTTTTCCTTTGATATTCATCTGAAATTTATCTTTATTATCTACAAACTGATAGTTTGTATCGTACACTATTTTTTCCCCCGGAAAAAGGGTCGAAAGAAATTCTCTTTCTTTGAATTGACCTTCATTTGTGAAATTGACTCCGGTATTCGGAAACGGATAGAAAAGTATCTGGTAAATAAGATTTGCTTTAATATTATCATCAATCCTCTGAAATTCTTTATCATAAATATTGATGATTTCGTTGTAAGATTCTTTTACCAATTGCAGAAAACGAAGTTCTTTTCGTTTAATCTCTTCCCATTTCTCAATAATTTCCTCTACATTTTCAATCTTTTCGATCGTTTTATCTTCGCTGAGAAGTAATGAAAGATTTTCGGTTGCTTTATTTACCTTATCCAGAATTTCGTAGAAAGGTTTCATCTGTGCATCGAAACGGATATATTTTTTATCTGAGATCAGAATATCAATATGCTTGTATTCTCCGGGAATAATTTCCCAGATTTCTTCTGTTTCTGTTTCGTTTGCTTTTCCGTTGCCTAAGGTAAGGTATGACTTGACGTTAACAGAATATTTTCCGTTTCTGTACCAAGCATATTTAAATGAATTTAATTCTTGAATTTCGTTTACTTCACTTTGATTCATAACCGGAAAGTTTTGAAATTAAGGATGATTTAAAACAAAAATGGTAGTATATTGAAAATGTGTATGAATAGTTTTATTCATACACATTAATCATTTCATAAACGAGAAATTATACTCCCGGCCAGATGCCTTCGTATGCAGCTCCACCATAGTTGATTTTTTCTGCACTTACTACAAAGCTGATTAACATAGAGTTTTGATCTATTGCATCAAAATCTACTTCGTGCTGAATAACGTATCCGTTTTCCCAGTTAAGAGTAATCAAAGTACCTTCTTCATGAGATTTGTTGAAAGTAATTTCACCAGTTGTTGGCTTATATTTACCATTAAGCAAACTTTCAAGAATTTCAGATTTCTCTGTTGCTTCGATCGTTAATTTGATGATAGCGTTGGAAGGATCTGATGCTACACGCCCTGAAACGTCTGTAGATCTAGATACGCTGTAATTAAGCTTTAGTAATTTTTGTCCTTCGCTTCCGTTGAATTTTAAGATTCCTCTTGAATTGTCTGCCATGTTTTGTAAATTTTAAACAGTTAATATTTTGTGATTTGGTTGTTATTTCTAATCCAAAGATAGAGCCATTGATTTCTTTTGGAGCTATAAATATGATAAATCTCAGTTTTTGTAGTAATACTACGATTTTGTGTAGTAGTTCTACTACTTTCGATACGAACATAGAAAAACCCCTTTGTACAAAAGAGGTTTTTGGTTTATTTTAAATCAAAGTATCCCTGGAATATGATTAATTTTAAGGAATTTTGATAGAATTTAACAAAATTTATTACATATAAAAACTAAAAATGATTATCATGATAATAAAAGTGCTTCATAATATGGATAATTATCTATCCCATTTTTACCAGATTTTTTCATAAGAAGTTTCGTTCCGGTATTTCTATCTAAACGTACTAATTAAATTCCTTTATCACCCTTATATTCAAAATCTGGCTATTAACATATTTAGAATAGTTTTATTTATTTTGCGTGAATAGAAGTTTTTGGCTTATTAATATTTATAACTAAATTCTTTTCCCATTGTAATAATTTCTGCAGAATCATCTTTAAATCTGATTATAAGAGTAAATATTTCGTATCAGCTATCGATCTTATTTTTTGCAATTTTGAAATTACTATGGAATTAATTCAATTGAAGTTACATGAATAAAGAGTTTAATCTTCAAGAAAATCTGAGCTTCTTTCTTGAGATGATAGTATTTTAAGTGTAGAATCTTCAAATGTAAATATTTTGACTAATTTATCCTCATTATATTATTTTTCTTTTACTTCTTGCAATTGCTTTTTAATATCCTCGGGAAACCAATGTAAAACAGGGTCTTGTTTATATTGCTCATATACTTCGTCAGGATATAGAAATGTTTCTGGAAGATTGAGTTTTTTGAGTTCTGCTTGGAAATCCAATTCTTTGTCAAAATAAACAAGTTGTTTTTCTTGAGTATTGATGATGAACCATTTTTCGGGTATATTAAAATCAGGTTGATTTTCATTTTTAAATTCAAGTTTGTGACCATAAATATATTGATTAAAGACATTAAACTTTTTTATTGGGGAAATTCCTCCTCCAAATTCGTTATAAAGGTTGTCTAAATCGGTGTCTAAAAACCAACCATATTCAGATCTGTTCATGCTCAAAGGTTTAACAAGAGGTAAAATATTAATATTTCCTGGATCTACATTTGAATAATAAAATTTATCTATTCCTGCATTTTTATAGGAATAATCAGGTGTATGTTCTTTCATTTCATTTTTTATTTTGTTACATTTTAATGAACAAACAATCATGAAAGATAAAAGTAATGTTTTTAATAATTTCTTATTAAATTTTTTAATTTCCAAAAGGAAATGTGGCTCTATTATAATCATCTGTTTTGTTATATTCTTTTATTATAGAATCTTGTTTTTGCTTCATATTTTCCATCATTTTTTTAATTCTTTCATCTCCATTTGCCATCCAGTCAATTTTTGATTTATTGTAGGAATTTGTCCAATTTCCTTTTACTCTCATTAAATCATTTCCTCCTACAATGTCGTGATAGAGAACACTTACCACATCGTATTTTGTTAATAAAAATGAGGAAGCTAGTTCCTCATTATATTATTTTCCTTTTTTCCTTTTTTCTTTTGCTTCTTGCAATTGCTTTTTAATATGCTCAGGAACCAAGCTAAAACAGGATCTTGTTTGTACTGCTCATACACTTCGTCAGGATTTAGAAATGCTTCGAATAGTTTGATATTTCGTCTGTAATAATGAGATTATTTTTTTCAAAGCTACAAACATCAATAAACCTAAAATATAACCTACCAAAATTCCACAAAACACTCCAATAAATATGGAAATATTAGTATCCCACCATTCTTTAACAGAATTAACAAACCAAAAAAAGATTATAGCTACAATTGTACAGCCGACCATTGAAACGCCCAAGAAAAAAGTTTTGAAACCCTTACTAATAGATTTCTGTTGAATACCTATCAAAACAGAGGTTGATAAAATACCTGCTGTTATAAGCCCAATTAGAAATAAAATAAATAGTAAACATAAAACCACCCCAATAATTACTACGATAGCAAAAAAAATGGCTCCCATTATTAATAGAACAACAAGAAAATCATCATCATTTTTGAAAGAATCAATAATATATGGTGAAAAAAGACTAATGAAGTTAATATGATCTATCATCCCGTTAGCTGGTGTTTATTTATTTTGCTTTGCTTTCGCTTCTTGCAATTGCTTTTTAATATCCTCAGGAAACCAAGGTAAAACAGGGTCTTGTTTGTACTGTTCATACACTTCATCAGGATTTAGAAATGTCTCTGGAAGATTGAGTTTTTTGAGCTCTGCTTGGAAATCCAATTCTTTGTCAAAATAAACAAGTTGTTTTTCTTGAGTATTGATGATGAACCATTTTTCGGGAGAATCAAAAGTAGAATCTTGCTCATCTTTTTCAAATGGCTTGTAGCCATAAATATAAATTTTATGACAATTAAATTTCAAAATAGGTGATATTCCACCTCCAAGATCATTTTGAAGCCTTTCAACAAAAGTATCTAAAAACCATTCTTCAGGGTTACCTATACTTGAAATGTTATATGGTTTTATTAAGGGAATAATAGGAGTATTACCTAAATCCTTTTTCACATAATAAAATTTATCAATTCCTGCATTTTTATAGGAATAATCAGGCACATGTTCGTTCATTTCTTTTTTTATTTTATTACATTTTAATGAACCAAGAATCATGAAAGATAAAAGTAATGTCTTTAATAATTTCATATTAACCTTTTTTAATTTCCAAAAGGAAATGTAGTTTTATTATAATCATCTATTTTGTTATATTCTCTTATTATAGAATCTTGTTTTTGCTTCATGTTTTCCATCATTTTTTTAATTTTTTCATCTCCATTTGCCATCCAGTCAATTTTTGATTTATTGTAGGAATTTGTCCAATTTCCTTTTACTTTCATTAAATCATTTCCTCCCGCAATGTCGTGGTAGAGAAAACCGGAGATAATACATACAAAATAGTATTTTATTAATAAAAATGAGGAAGCTAGTTCCTCATTATATTATTTTTCTTTTACTTCTCGCAATTGCTTTTTAATATCCTCGGGAAACCAAGGTAAAACAGGGTCTTGCTTATATTGCTCATACACTTCATTAGGATTTAGAAATGTTTCTGGAAGATTAAATTTTTTTAGTTCTATATTAAGTTCTTGTTCTGAATTAAATTTAGATAATGAAACTTCTTTAGTTCCTTTTTTTAAATCAATAATAAACCAAAACGCAGGAACAATTACTTTACGATTATCAAAGTTTCGAATCTCTTCAATTTTATGACCATAAATGTAACTACTTGTTAAATTAAAATTATCAACTGGACTAATACTAATTTCATCAAACTTATTGAAGCCTGTTGAAATTTGCCACATATCATTGCCTTGCAGCTTTATTAATTGAAATGGTTTAATCAATGGAATCATCGTATAATCCCAACCATTATCAGCCCAATAAAATTTATCTATTTTAGCGTCTTCATAAGGTCTTTCGGGAAATAATTTGTTTTTCATTTTCTCAGTTTTATTACAGTTAATCAAAACAATAAAAATAGCTAATAACGCAATTATTTTTTTCATTTTAAATATTTTATTCAGTTTTGCGAATCCATTTTAAACGATCTTGTTCCATTTTTTCTTTCCATTTTTTCATACCTTCTTCAATAATTTTGTCTCCGTTGGCTTTCCATTCAACATCTTTTTTAGAGTATTGATTACTCCAGTTTCCTTTTACTTTCATTAAATCATTTCCTCCTGCAATGTCGTGATAGAGAAAACCAGAAATAATACTTACCACATCATATTCTATGCTTCGTGAACCATCTTCAGACGCTCGTAAATCAAAAGTATCCTCAAACTTATGTTGAATTTTTACATTTCCATTTTTATCTACACTAACTAAAGTTATTATACCAATACTTCTTAATAACCAAGTCAGTTCATTGGCTGCAACTTTCCAAGTATCTCTATATTTTGTACTAAAAGGATTTTTAAACTGGTCTAACATATCTCCTTTGGCTCTTTTTCCTCCTAATTGAATTGCTCTTAATGGAAGATCTATAATTTCAAACGTTTCTTTTAAATAACGTAAATCATGAAACACCTTTTTAGCAATTTCTTTTTCATATTCAACAAACTCCGGATCTTCATTAATCATCTTAATCAGCCTTTTGCTGTTACTAATATCTACTTCACCACTTTGCAGCATAGAATAAATTCCGGCTTCAAAAAGATTATCTATATTTCCATCCGTAAAACCAATAGATTTTGCCAGGCTTTGTCTTGCACCATGCGCCCAGCCGGAACCATCATATTCTTTGTCGCCTCTTGCCCAATCTACAATATCAGTGTACCAGTGTTTTGTAATTTTCAGTTCTTCTTTGGCTTGGTCTACCCATTTTTTTATTCCTGCGGTATTGACAATGCTTGTTTTTACCATTCGGGTTTTTCCTTCGCCTTCTACAAATGCTTTTTCTTCTTTCCGTTTTTGTTCCAAAGTCGCACCCGAAGAATAATCTAAGCGGTAAAACAAATCTTTGCCTGTATCTTTTACCCGATCCCAAATGGTTTGATCCTGATACTGATCCCAATCTGAAAGAGTTCCTTTATTAAACATTAATCCTACCGGAGCAAAATGAGCCTGCAGTTCCATATTATGTACTTTTTCAAAAGCTATTAAGGCATTAAGCTTAAGACGGTACAATTCACTTTTCATATAAAGAGCTTTTTTCGCTCCTTCTGCTTTTGAAATTGCCTGATCTAAAATTGTATGAAACCAATCAGGTAACACATTACTTATTATAGGAATTTTATATTTTGCCGGCGCATACTTTTTAGAAGGATTAGCCTTTATATAGTCCCGATACGTTTTATACTGATGATAAATTTTCCAATAAGATTTTACGCATTCTCTGAATGTAGGTGCATTTCCGTTAATACTTCCATCAGGATTGAAAGCTTTATCTAAAAGACGTTTAGGAAAATGGTAACCTTCTTCCGAGAAAAAACCTTCGGCGCTTGCTCCTGCATAAAATCCCCAACTTTCAACATAGAGATTATCTTTTTCATTACATGCGTTTTTCACATAAGGAATATCTCCCATTCTGGTTACAAATAAGGCTCTGTCATTAGGAAAAGTAAACTGTACAGATCTATCTATTAAACCTCCCCACGAATCGCCTCCAAGAAGCTCATTCATTTTTTCATAGATTCCCTGATTTTGATACAGTTTTTCTTTAGTAAAAATATCTCCTATCCACTCCAGAACCCATTCCTTAATAAAATCTTCGAAATAATAGTTTTTGAAATGCTCGTAATTTTTTCCGTAAAGTCCTTGTGGCTGATGTGTTCCTAAAAATAATATATTGATAGGAATTTCTTCCCAACCCATTTCATACGCATAATAGATAATTCCAAGTGCGGTTCCTGCAGCAATTGCTGCTCCCTGACTATGGCCTACTACAGTTATAGGTTTGTATTGTGGTGAATAGCTAAGAGCTCCGGGATTTTTTTCTTTCAAATCATCAATAACAGATTTTTCTTTAATGTTCCATTTTCTTTTAGCCCAAGCATAACCCTGTGCAATGCCATGTTCTACACGGTGCGCTCCCGAAGATTGAAGACCATGAGAGCCATTGATAAAATGTGCATTTCCGAGAGCATGAAAATATTCTTTAAAAACTTGAGAATATCTCTTTTTAGTAACATTATCATAACCTTCCCAATATCCTTCAAACTTTTCTTTTGCAGCAAATATCCATCTATAATTTTCTGTCGTTTCATAATTGGGGTCACTATATAATGTACCGCCTCCTTGACGATTATCAATTTCTAGCTCATCATTGGTATAAATATCAACATTATCCGTTATCTTTTTTTCATTCATATTTGCCCCTCTCATTGGATTTTGCGAAACATCATCTGGAACTTTGTCCACAATAACATTGAGATAAGATCCAGGATTTTTTTTTGGACTACTTAGATATCCATTGCAAAAAATAACATCCCCATTTAAAATAGGTTCCGTAAAATTTAGTATGGGTGGTTTTGGAGGTTCTTCATTTATCCCATAACTCACTCCTCCTTCCTTACCAACTTGTATTACTTTAGAACCAATATTTTCTACATTATCTTTAGAATATCTCTTATAGCTACCTCCAATTACTTTTGTAATACTTCCTTTTACAATTCGTATTCTGCTCATGGTTTGATAATTTAGAAATTATTACTTTTTTCAGAACTATGATTTTTAACTATTTTATCAGAATGTTGTTCGTTTGTACCATTACTCTGGGTTATAATTTTGCCTTCACTCACTTCATTTCGCTCCTTTTTAGTTTCACTATGAACATCCCCCTCAATCATTTCCGTCAATTTTCCTGTAATAAACATGCTTGTATCTCCAATTACAGAAGTCATTTTCATCGCTCCCACACTTTGGGTAGCGTTTAATCCTATACTTTGGGTTCTGTTCATTCCAATAGTATCAGACTGATCCATTCCTACACTCGTTGTCATATTTTCAGATACATTAATAAACATATTCTTACAATTCAGCGTCATCGTTTCTGGAGCGGTGATGTTGATATTACTTCCCGTCGTATCAAGATGAATCTCATTACCTGATTTATCTGTAATAATGATACTTTCATCTTCTGTGAAAACCACTTTATGGCCGCTTCGGGTCATGATAGATTTTACACGGTTGTCTGCAAAGCCACCCAAAGCTGTTCCCCCATGAAACATTCCGCCCATAACAAAAGGTCTGTCTGGATGATTGTGTACAAAGTTTACCATCACCTGATCACCTACTTCCGGTATGGCAACATAACCTCTGTTTTGGGTAACCTGATCTGTCCCTCCTGCATCGGGACTCATCATTCTTATAAAATGAGTGGTATCGTTCGTCTGCCAGTCAAATCTTACCTGAACTCTTCCCTGTCCTTCCGGATCAGTATTTGAAATTACAGTGGCAATTTGGGGTTGGGCAATTGGTATTGTGAATTCAGGCTTAGGTAAAAATCCTGTATCAGATGCAATTCCCTGAAAACTTCCGGTGTAATGACCGATGGTATCAATCTCATGCGTTGCTTCTGTAACCATGATTTTTGTAAAATAGGAGGTTTCATTCGTATCCGGTTTCCGCATTTCGATATCGACACTGCATCCCGGATGTAAGAAAGGAACCGTTGTAGAGCCTGAAACACTGAAGACATTCACGCCTTCACTTCCTGATGTGCTTTTTTGGGAGTATTCGACATCCAAATGGGTCGTTGCTTTTATCGGAGCAACTCGTAAAGAAGGTGTTTTGTAAATAGCATCGTTGTGCTGATACGCTGTTTTTGCCAAATCTCCAACATGTTGAATCGGAGTTGAACCTGACATCAGTTTTTCATTTTTATTGCTGTTGTAACCGTAAAATTGTGGTTTCGTATGAACAGCCTTCAATTCGACTTTTATATCGTTTGCGCTACTTCCGTATGTTAATTTGATCGGTTGATTTTGTGGAGGCAATTTTCCAAAATGAAGAACTTCACCATCATAATAAAACTGTTCACCATACGCTTCTGCCATTCTTGCCAGATAATTATAATGGGTTTCATCATACTGACTGCTGTAAATGATTTGAGAATAATCATTTGTATCGATTCTGATATCAAAACGGCTCTTATCTAAACCCTGTTTAATCACTTCCTCAGCGATAATTCCCATATTGACAGCCTGATTTCCGCCAAAACTCTGAATATGCGGTGCCCCATCCAATAAAATAGTCGGACTGTAACCCGATAAAATAATATTTCCCAAGCTCATTTTCTCCTGACTGAAACCTACGCCGGTAATTACACCGACAAAAGTACGTTCCGGACTGTTTTCAATGTCTTTATAAGAAATAACGGCCGTTAATCTTTTGCCTAAAAACTTATTCGCTTCTTCTAAAGTATGGGTTTGGCGGTCGCCTAAAGTATCGTGA
>Ga0182008_10000304_pt1 | contig 38625 bp, 21 predicted proteins | sample Sormic07211129_1_FD_120482 | JGI IMG/M metagenome (GOLD analysis project Ga0182008, IMG submission 120482) | Rhizosphere microbial communities from Sorghum bicolor, Mead, Nebraska, USA - 072115-129_1 metaG | ecosystem: Host-associated > Plants > Roots > Rhizosphere | place: USA: Nebraska...
GAGACCGCTGCCGTTGAAGGCGTACATACAGTGTCCATTCCCCTTCAGGCCATACGGGACGGTTATCCAGCCGAACAGCTTGCAGAACTCAATAAGTGGTCTTCTGCCAGAGCACCGTACATCTATAAATTCTCAGTGAATGACGACGTTTACAAAAACCTATATCAGGCATTCAGCAATGCAAAAAAAGACAAGCAAATCGATCGCGCATTCGCCAGGCTGAACGCCGAGTCCCCCCTGCTCTATGTCGGTAGCTCACAGTCCCTGAACTCACGGATTAAGCAGCACCTGGGCTTCGGAGCGAAAGGTACATACGCGATGCAAATCTGTCATTGGCTTCCAAAGTTAGAGGGTGAATTACACATCCAAGCATGGAAGTTCGGCGCTAACACCGAAAAATCGGTCGTCCAAGCGATTGAGGATGGGCTTTGGGCCGCCAGTAGTCCGATGTTCGGACGCCAGGGAGCGCTCTAATGCACGACATCTACAATCTGCACCTCGGCGAAGTTCATGGGAAGGTAGCGAGGACACTTCAGCCCCCTCACGCCCCCTAAAGTTCGTTGACCATCAGCCGATATTCCCCTAATGGCTTACCTCACAGGCAGGTGCGCCCTTACCACAAGGATGTTCGCTTTGTCCTCCGCCAAATCCCACTCCACCGTCAGCCGTCAGTGGGAGCTGCTGCGGCACCTCCCCAAGCGCTCGCCCGGCATCACCGTTGCAGGGTTGTCAACTTGCCTACAATCGGCCGGCTTCGCGATCAGTCGACGTACGATCGAACGTGACCTGCGCGACCTGTCCATTGTGTTCCCCTTGCAATGCAACGACGCGGGCACACCGCAGGGTTGGTACTGGAAGCCCGGAGTCAGCGTGGAATTGCAGGGCATCACCTTGAGCGAAGCACTGAGCCTGGCGCTGGTGGAAGACGCGATCCGCCCGCTATTGCCTGGCAGCATGCTCCAGACCCTGGAGCCGCGTTTCGAACATGCACGACGCAAACTCAAGGGGCTGGAGGAGGATAATCCGGCGGCCCGCTGGCTGGATAAGGTCGCGAGTGTACGGCCAGACCTTAACCTACAGACACCAGAGATTGGCTTTGAAGTACTGGAAACTCTGCAAAAGGCGCTATTGGAAGAGCAGCAGATACGGTGTCAGTACTACTCGGCGCATTCCGACAAACTCCGCGAACTCACGCTCAATCCGTTGGCGATGGTGCAGCGTGGCTTGGTCACCTACCTGATCGGCACGGCTCACCCGTACACCGACGTACGCCAGTTTGCGGTGCATCGCTTTCGCCAGGTGAGCGCGCTGGAGTCCCCTACACAGGGTCTAGTGGATTTCGATCTGCAAGCGTATCTGGCCAGTGATGCGCTGCAATTCGGTACGCTAGAGAAAATCCAATTTCAAGCCTGGCTAAGCGAACGTCAGGCACGACTGATTCGCGAAACGCCATTGAGCGCGGACATGCAATTGACGCCGCTGGATGACGGTTACCGGGTCCAGGCAACGTTGAGCAACACCTGGCAGCTGCACTGGTGGATTCTGTCTCAGGGCGATGCGCTGATAGTGGAGCAACCAGAGAGTTTGCGGGTGAAAATCCGCGAGACATTGCTACGAGCTGCGGCTTCCTATGGTTCCACACACATAGAAGTCCAAAAGCCCACCTGCGGGTTGTGAAAGCGTTTTTCGTTGAGCCATCGCGACACAAATTGTCGCTTCAAGGACCGAAGATCACCGCCCCACCCTTGGCTGCCTTTGCGAACCACGCCCTGGCATCTGATCGCAAAAAGCAGACGGGGTTGAAACAGCAGGAGCCATGCGATGAAAACCTACTCAGCCTTTCTCCAACGCGTTAATTCCAAGGCAGGCCCTCAAGCCAACTTCACCGTCACAGTTCAGGCCGTGTCTTCGAACATGGCCAAGATAACGGCTGAAGCCCAATACCCAGGTTACAAGTGCCTCAATGCGCCCACCCAAGTGCGTTGAACCCGCAGCACTCACAAGGAGCGTCAGCGTGTCTGAAACAAACATCACTTTTGGTATGCAGTTGGATGGCCAGCGGGCCACCCAGGCGAGTGATCGCTTGGGCGTGCTGACGGTTGGTCCACAGGGTTTGCTGGATTACCTTGAAACCCAGCTTGGCCTGATTCAAATACGCCCGTGCGCAGCGCAACGCACCGCGGCCTACCGAGACTGCCTGGCACGGATGGACAGCCCGGATCGGTTCTACCATGCCAGTTTCGCAGTGGATGAGCTGGGGGTTGCAGAGGCGTTGCTGGAGTGGCGCGACACCTGGTCCTTGCACGGTTGGGACGGCACCGTTGGTGCCGATGCCAACCAGCGCCTGCGGGACTTGGCTGATATAGAGCCACTGGCGCGCCAGCACGTTGCAGCTTCCATGGGCGAGCGCTTGCAGCACGTGCTCGCGGCTCTGGCGCAACGGCGGCCACCGATTGCCCAGCTGCGACTGGTCGATGACTGGGCGATTTATCCGCAGCGCTGGCAAGCGGTCCTCGAACGCTTACCGCACGAGCAGGCGAGTGCACCGATGGGTGCCAGCCAAGGGTTTCTGGGGCGTTTGCAGACCTGTCTGCGCCAGCAAGCGGAGGGCGCTCAATGCGATCCGCTGACTTGGGAAGATGACGGCACGGTAACCGTGGTGCAGGCGCAGACCCGCGTGCTGGGAGCCAGTTGGCTGAGCCGCACCTTAGCGCACAGCACACCTACGTTGCTGGTCGCCAGCAGCCAGGGCTCGCGCCTGGACGCGCACTTGGCCGGCGCCAACCAGGCACGCCACGGTTTGCAGGAAAACAACGACCTGCGCCCAGCGCTTCAGGTACTGCCACTAGTCATGGAGTTGCTGTGGGCGCCACTGGATTACCGCGCGCTTCTGCAATTTTTGACTCATCCGGTGTGCCCGATACGTCGGTTTGCCCGCCAGCAGCTGGCCTCCAAGCTGGCGGATGCGCCGGGCATCATCGGGCCACGCTGGGAGCAGGTGCTGGAAGACATCGAAAAGCATTACGAGAACGCGGATGCACAGAGTGTTCGACTGTCCATTGCACAGTGGGTTGAAAGCCCCGGCTATGATCCCGATGCCGGTGCACCACTGAAGGAAGTGCTCGATCGCACACAACTTTTGCAGGAATACTTTCGCCTGCGCCTGGGCAATGAAGCACCCGCCCAGAGCCTGGCGGCCCGTGCCGGCTATGCACAATGTAGCGCCTGCATGGAAACCCTCGACACGCTGCTGGCTCAGGGCGTTTCGACATTGCGTCAGCGGCAGTTGCAGCAGGTGATCGAACAGGCCACGGGCAGTGGCACGGATAACCTCCTGAACGTTGCGCAGGTCGGTGCTCACTTGGCAGTCTCGCAACCGGGAGCCGCCATTGAACCCACCGACCAGGTCATCTGGTGGGAGGTGGCCATGCCATCGCTGCCGGCCAATCACCCGTGGTCGACCGCCGAATTGCGGCAACTGGCCCTTGCGGGTGTCACCCTTCCCGACAATGCCACGCGGCTGGCCAACGCCGCGCAGGATTGGATGCGTCCGGTGCTGGCAGCCAAGCATCAGTTGACACTGGTGCTGGCGCCACCGGATGAAGAAAGCCACCCGCTGTGGCAGATGATCCAGACCGCAACGACCCACGCGCCTGTGCAAGCCCTTGAGCATCTACTGCTGCAATCCGGCCCGCTCAGCGAACCGGTCGCGCGCGTACCGCTGCCACAACAGAAACGCTGGTGGAAACTACCTGTCGACGTACCGCTGGCTGTCCCGCAGAACGCCTCGTTCTCGAGTCTCGAGTTGCTGCTGTTCAACCCCTACCAGTGGCTACTCAAGTATGTGGCCAAGCTTTACCCCTCCGACAGTCTCAGCCTGGGCGACGATTTCCGCCTGAACGGCAATCTGGCCCACGGGCTAGCCGAGCGTTATTTTCAGTTGCCCGACGCCCTCACGCTGAGCGATGCATCTTTTGAACGCTGGTTCGCAGGCGTCTTCGACACCTTCGTCGCCGAGCAGGGCGCGGTATTGCACATGGCGGGACGCGGCGCCGACCTGGCGACGTTGCGCCATCGACTGCGCCGAGCGCTGATGACCTTGCGTCATCAAATGACCCAGGCAGGCGTGTGCACGGTCATCTCGGAAAAAAGCCTGACCGGAGAGTTCTCTGGGCGCGCACTGATTGGCTCCGCCGACCTGGTGCTCACGACCGCCAACGGACAACAGGCCATCGTCGACATGAAGTGGGCAGGCGGGAAGAAATACCCCGAAAAACTGAAGGCAAACCGCCACCTGCAACTGGCGATCTATGCCGAACTGTTGCGTCAAGAAAGTGGTTCCTGGCCGTCGGTGGCCTACTACATTCTGGAGTCCGCCAAGCTACTGGTACCCGATAACCAGGTCTTCGCTGACGCAGAGGTCATCGCCGCCAATCCACCGGCAACCACCCGCGAGTTGTGGGACAGCTTTATCAGGACCTGGAAATGGCGCCAAGAGCAAATTGGACAGGGCGAATTCGAAGTGGCGCTGGAGCGCATTGAAGCGACCGAAGCCTCGCAGCCACCGGAGTTCGCCATGGCCATGGAATATCTGAAAGAAGACTACAACGACTATTTGACCCTCGCCGGATGGGAGCAATGACATGCCGCCAGTAACCGCACGCATTACCTTCATCAGCGCGGGTGCAGGCAGTGGCAAGACCCATCGCCTGACCGACATTCTCTACCGCGAACTTCGCAGCCAGCAGGTTCAGCCTGCGGGCGTGATCGCCACCACGTTTACCCGCAAAGCCGCCGCCGAGCTTCGAGAGCGGGTGCGCAGCCACCTGCTCAAGCAAGGTGACATGGGCCTGGCGAACGCCATGGGCCAGGCGCGTATCGGCACCATAAACAGCGTCTGCGGCCAGTTGCTAGAGCGATTTTCCTTCGAAGCAGGCATGGCGCCGCAACAGCGAGTGCTGGAGGAAAGCCAGGCCAATGCGTTGCTGAATCAGGCGATTGACCGAGTACTGCATGGCGAACGTATGGCGGACTTTCTCGCAGTGGCACGTCGCCTGGGCCTGGAAGAAAAGGGCCAGCAAGGGGGGCGTCACGAGAACAGTTGGCTGGACGATCTACGCCGCATCGTTGACCAACTGCGCACCAACGATATCGCAATGGACCGCGCCCGCGACTTTGCCGCGATCAACGCCCAGGAATTGCTCGACAACTTCCCCAAGGCCACCCAAAGCGACCTGAGCGGCGAACTCAAGCGCCTCATTCCAAGTACGCTGGCGACGCTGGCCGACGCTGAAAGCAAAACGAAAGTGACCACCGAGTATGTGTCGCAACTACGGGATTTCGGGCTGGAGCTGAGTCGAGGCAGTGTGCCGTGGAGTGCCTGGGCAAAGCTGGCGAAGTCGGCACCGGAAAAAAATCTCAAAACCTGCGTTGAAGGCGTCACCGAGTGTGTCGCACGCTACGCCGAACATCCCGATTTGCATCAGGACCTGAACGATTATTTGCGACAGGTGTTCGATCTGGCGATAGATGCGCTGACCATCTATGGCGACAGCAAACGTGAACTGGGCGCCCTGGATTTCGCCGATCAGGAACATGCATTGCTGAACCTGCTGGACCACCCCACCGTGGCCCAGGTGCTGGACGACGAGCTGGACCTGGTGATGGTGGACGAGTTTCAGGACACCAGCCCCATGCAGCTGGCGCTGTTCCTCAAGCTCGCCCGATTTGCCAAGCGTGTGTACTGGGTAGGAGATATCAAGCAGGCGATTTACGGGTTTCGCGGCAGTGACAGCGCGCTGATGCAGTCCATTCTGAGCTCGTTGACGGTGCTGGGCGGCCATAAGGAAATACTTCCGTTATCCTGGCGATCACGACCGGAACTGGTGCAGCTCGTCAACGAAGCATTCAGCCACGCGTTCTCAAAAACCTTGCCCCGCGCCGAAGTCGAACTGAAGCCCAATCGCAAGGATCAATTGGCCGGCCCCGCATTCGCCAACTGGCTGCTCGAAGGCAAGAACGCCGACCTGCAAGTCGGCGCGCTGGTCACGGGCATCGGCAAGCTCATTGACGAGCACTATGAGGTATTCGACAAGGCTGCTGCACAGACGCGCCCTGTCCGTTTGGACGATATCACCGTGCTGTGCTATTCCCACGCGAACGTCGCCAAGGTCGCCTCGGCACTCGCGGCGGCTCGCATCCCCTGCTCCACTGCCCAGGCTGGATTATTGGCCACCGCCGAGGCGACGCTGGCACTGGCTTGCCTGCGCCGCCTCAATGATCCCGCCGACACCCTGGCCACAGCCGAAATCGTGGCCCTGGCCGACGGTACCGAACCCGAAACCTGGGTCGCCGATCGTCTGCGTTACCTGGACGGCAATCATCGCCTCAGCCAGTGGCTGGAAGAGACCGTGGAAAACCACACAGCCCATCCCCTGGTAGCCAAATTGGCTGCATTGCGGGCGCACTTGCCGCTGCTGGCACCCGCCGAAGCCCTGCAAACCGTGATTGCCGAATGCGATTTGCCGGCACGGGTCGTACGTTGGTCGGCCAGCCCGGCACAGGCACAGACACGCCTAGCCAATCTGGATGCGCTGATCGAACTTGCCCAGCAATATGAAGAGTTGTGCCGAAGTGCACGACAGGCTGCCTCGATCTCCGGCCTGGTGCTCTGGCTGGGCGAAACCGCCCGCCAGAACAACGATCCATTGGCCACACCCGCCATTGATGCAGTCCGGGTGATGACCCATCATGCCGCCAAGGGCCTGGAATGGCCGGTGGTGATTCTAATGGACCTGGCGCGCTCTGTGGGGGACCGGTTGTGGTCGGTATCCGCCCGCTCGGGGAGCGCGTTCGATCCTCAACGGCCACTGGAGGATCGGTTTATCCGTTACTGGCCATGGCCCTTCGGGCTGCAACAGAAAATCCCGCTGGCAGACACCATCGCTGAGACCAAAGTGGCCAAAGAATTCCGCACAAGCGCGGTGGAAGAAGCGAAACGCCTGCTGTACGTCAGCATGACCCGTGCCCGCGACTTACTGGTGCTGGCGCGCCCAAGTCAAAAACCGTCGGGCGAGTGGCTTGAGTGCATCGATGCACCCTGGTTGCTGCCGCAGGAGGATGCGACTCACATTACCCTGCCTGACGGGCAAACCCTCAAGGCCGACTACTGGAAACTGACCGCCGTTGAGGCCCTTGTGCAAGACCCCGCCAGTTTTAGCGGCGTGCACTGGTTCGCACCTGTTACCCCGCAAGCTCCGCGCCTGCCGCTAAGTTTCAGTCCCTCCAGCAGCGCTGCGCAGCCCCACGTCACAGCGCGAGAAACTTGCAATATCGGTTACCGCCTCACGCTAAACGGCAAACCGAATATGAGTGTCCTGGGCACGGCGATCCACGCCTGCCTGGGCTTATCGTTCACCGATCCCAACACGCCACTGGTGCTGGATGAGGTGCAACGCATACTCAAGGGCTATGGGATGGAGCAGCATGTGAATGCCAGCCAGGTGTTGGAACAATCCCGTGCCCTGCACGCCTGGATTGCCGCACGCTGGCCGCACGCTCGGGCAATGGCGGAGTATCCCGTGCAACAAGTGCTGGCCTCCCGGCAAGTGCTCAATGGACGCCTGGATCTGCTGCTGGACATCGGCGACGGCTGGGTTCTGATTGACCATAAATCCAGTCCCAAAGCTTCCGCGAGTTGGGACCAACTGGCGGGCGAATATGCCGGACAATTGCAAGCCTATGCGCACGCCATTACCCGCGCGTCAGGACGCCCGGTAAAAGAAGCCTGGATTTTCCTGCCCACGGCAGCCGGTGCGTTCCGGGTCCTGTGAGGGCAAGCCCCATCGGTTACGATTCAAATGACTCAACTCTACGCGGCGGCTGAAAACTGCCGCCACACACTCAACAAAGGAACGACTATGACGCTGTACGAATCCATCGCTCTGGAAATCAAGGAAGGCGTATTGGGCGCGGTCTTCAAGGCGCAGGATCTGCTCTCGGATGAGCGCAAGGTGCTGCGCTCAATCGACGGTAAACAGGTCGAGAAGTATCGGATTGGTTTTGAGTTCTTCAAGGAAAACGGCATCCGCCCGGCCATCGCCGATTACGCGGTCGACAAGCTCACCGGTGACGGAGGTTACGCCGTCCGAAATGGCGCCAAAGCCAAATACCTGCGTACAGATTCGGCAACCTATCAGCTACTGCCTGCAGAGACACAAAACGAAGTCCTGCCCGCAAAGTGCACCGCACCCTGAATACCTGCCTGCTCAGGGATGCTTGAGCAGTCTCTTACACTTGGCAACGGCCACTTCCCAGGGCGTGGCACGGCGCATTTCAAACTGAGTGCCGCCACACCCCGGGCAAATGTCCGGGAAGTCCTTGGGGCTCAGCACATCGCTGACCGGGACGACCGTCCGGCTCCAGCCGCAAGCTTCGCAGATGCGGGTGAACGGTCGCATGGGCATGACCATGGTGAGCTCCTTCTTTAGTTGTAACGTTTGGGATTTAGTGCACAGGTTTACTCAATGCATCACCCTTCAATTGTCGCGCGCCTGTCGAGCAGCGAATGAACAGCTGCGAGGTCATCAGGTGTGCCCTCGAACAATCGTCGGTGGGCTCATCGATACGGAGGGAGGGCGTCAGATTGTGTCGCTAGCACCAAATCTGCTCAACCGGCTCGGCAGTCGAGAGCATGCCGCCTGATTGAAATCGAAGACGTAAGCCAAGCGGCAAGCGCTGCTTGGCTTTTTGATGAAGTCTACGGTTGAGTTGCCATTGTCGGAATCGCGAGAACTCGCCCCAAGTAGCTGTCCAGCTTGCTGCTCACATCAATACTGCGATTTTTGAAAACCGAAATTGCTTTATCAAGTTTCTCCGCAAGCATGTCTCGATGCATGCCCTTCTTTGCTACGGCGTAAACCATATTCAAGATAGGTATTATTTGAAAGACTGTTTCTGTCAGGTTATCGGTCCAATCCCATTTCAACAGATCTGCTGCGATGATTTCGCGGTCATAATCTCGCAACGTTTCACGATGGAACTGTTGAGCGCCAAATAGCACTCCCAATCCATTAAAAATAACCTGCGCCTCACGGGTGACACTGACCATCCAGCTCTTCAACTCTACCGCCATCTCTTTAGAGTTTGAAGCTGCAAAATCGGCCACCTTGGTGTGTACTTTCGAGTAATTGCTAAAAAATCCTGCTTCCTGATCGTATAGTCTCAGAACTTTTTCTTTCCATTGATCAGCCCGAATATTACAACGCCTGAGAAACTGCGCTCGTATCTTGCCAATCAGGTTGGCCTTCACACTGGTCATGATGGCCTGTAGCAAAGCAGCATCCCCGAACGCCGTGGTCTCTCGACCATTCCTGAGTTTTTGCCCCAGGTTACTGACATCGATAATCGCGCCGCACTTTGGCACCTTGCTCTGCAAATAATTACGAACGTCTCGTCTTTCGCTATCGGAAGCGATATCCGATTTTGTAAGGGCGAATACTACGTTAAACCCTTGTTCGATCAGCGGGTTGATGACCGCCTTGAACTCGTAATCCTCTACACGCGCTCCCTTGGCGCTGATGCAGTAGATAACTGTATGGAACCAGTCAGTGATCTGTCCTCGATCCTCACGCTCATGTGCTTCCTTAATGATCAGTTCACGCCAGTCTTCGGCTTTGTCAGCTTCAATGCCCCAACTGTCATGCACCACCATCTTGAAATCATTCAGAACAATGGGTGGGTACGGGTAAATTCCACAACCTTTTGCGTCTGCCGCCTTAGGCGTGACAGGTCGACCCGCACCCGCTTCGGCGATTTTTTTGCCCCAAAGGTAATTCAGCAGCGAGGACTTCCCGCACCCTGACTTACCCAAGATAAGAACGTTAATCTGAGACACGGCGCTAGCCTCCTTTCATCTTCGCTTTGATCAGCTCGGAAATCAGATTGCTATCGAAGTATTCTGCAATGTCCTTGACTACGCCATTCAGATCATCCTCCACTACGCGCTCACACACCTCGGTCACGGCGTAACCTACCGCACCAGTAATGGCCGATGCGATCGAAGCATTAATGGCAGCACCTACGGCACTCCCGGCCCCGGGGATAAATTTGATTAGATTGCCTGCCAGACTACGACCCAATTGCGCGATCAGCTGTGAAAAAATGCCACCGGCAGCAAGGGATTTAATACTTGGCATGTCCCAAATAGACGCCAACCGCGCAATCATAGCGATTTGGTTTCCGACCAGAACCGGAGCATCGGAGAAAGGGATCGGACTTGCCGCAATAGTCGCTGCACTCGCTACGTGCTGAGCAATTACCATGTAGGACTGTTTGCGTTTGAGCTCAATTCCGCTCCTTGTAGAGCTGATAAAACCTTCCTTGAGCGAATCGTCCAGATGGTTGTGTGCCCACGTAATCAAAGGCTCCACGGTCAACCCCACCGAGGCATCGGTTGAGAACTCAAAGACTGTAACCTTTGGGCATTTGTCTTTGACCACGGCGACAAGAGTCTGGCTATCTTCCTCAGAAACTTGATCGACCTGCGTCATGATTACCGCAACTGGAATCTTGCTGGCGACAATCTCATTGATCGTTTTGGTATCGATATCAAAAACGCGGTGGTTAGCGACACTGATGCAGTACCAGGCCAAGTGGACCTGATCATCTAGTTGTGGCGCTCTCGTTTTGACGAAGTCAACGACCTGCTCCTTGTATCGCTTCTGCGCCTCTTCGCCAGACTCATAACCTTCACTATCGAATATGCGAATCAGCTCATTTTCGTATTTTTCGATTCCTTTAGTGACAGGACTTCCAGCACCTACACCCGCAAGCGCTTCACCAAACGTCGCATTCACCAAAGAGCTCTTACCTGCACCCGTCCCGCCTAAAACGAGAATGTTGGGCTTCTTGATCTTGCTGCGAGCACTTTTGAATTCGTTAGCGAACTTCTCGCCGAAATCTTCATCGTCCTTAAAACCGCTCATGCAAACACTCCTATGAAATAGTTTTGCCTACTGTATCGCCCAAAAAAATAAAAAGTTGAGCTCCACAGAAAAACAATCTTGATGACGCTGGGAAGGTTGAAAATGCTGTCCAATTTTTTCGGATAACGCCCTGCAGTCAATCTTCTGCACTAGATAGAGTCCGTGTTCTAACGACGCTATGGGTCATCCGATGGCGACCTCTGTAAATCGTCAATGGCCATTATTAGTGACAGCGCGACAGGTTGTGTCGCACGCCCATGCTTTTTTGCGTTCAGCTCGTTGTTGTAATTCTTGATGATCCAACCTCAGCCCCCCCAGCAAAGAGGCCAGCCACTAACGCTCACGCTGAATTATCAAACCTGAGGGCTGTTATCGATCACTGAATCAAACGCTTTGAGGTCTATTCATTGCTACCCACCACAACACTCGTGGATATCCGGCAATCGCTGACAATGTCGCCCGTCCCCCAATGGCGGCAGTAGAACCGCCCCTCGTTTACAGACTCGCCGGACTCGTCAAATACCTCTATCACCGCATTCCAGAGTGAAGTCCTTGGCGCGTCGCTGGTGGGGTCCAGGCAGAGCAGATGAGTGATCTGCATATCCTGCTCTTCATCAAATTGATAGCCTTGATAGCCCACCACCATCAACCAATGACCGGCCCCTCCCTGCCAATCCACACCCACTATCGGGATGTCGCTGCTGTCCACCGCTTTAGCAATCTGTTCGATCGTCGCTTTTCTTCTGCGCGCCACGTCAAGTATCTGAGTCGTAACGCCTACCCCCTTGAATGTTTCAGCGAGCCAGCTGATATCGAAATCATCAGTGCCCTCTGTCACCAGGCTTCCGAACGCCAACAGATTTTCACGGAAGCGTCCCTCTCGGGTTCGGCCATCGAATTGATCAAGATTGCGGGCTTGATCGCGCGTCAACACCCCTAACGTGATCAGCGCCATGGTGATGCAATAGGGACCACAGGCCCCATCCATCTCTCCCTGTCTCAGATGAATAAGGTCATGCCCAACCGGATGACAGCAGGTCACTGGACCCAACGGCGAAACGGACAGCCAAGGGTTCACAATCATTTTATTCATCAACTAACTTCCTGTAGATCAAATGCCCGACAAATGACGAGATGCTTTGCTTCACTGCGGACTCGTCCAGCGACTAGCAAATTGGGGCGATTAACCAGTCAGGCCAGATAATGCCATTTAGACATCACCTTTGCGTGCAATGCAGTTGTAATGCCTTTACCAGCGCGACAAAAATTCGGCCAGTGTCCGCTCCAACAACCCAGGGAATCGGGTAGTCAATGACGTGCTTTGGCACCTGGGACATTGATCAAACCACTCTCCTGGCCGCAGTGCGTCACTTTGCGGTGTCACTGTTTTCCTCCACCCGCAATCCCGGCAGACGTAGGTAAGAGGTCTGGGCTTTATGGGCATGGCAGTTCTCCAAAATTCATATACACACTTTATGGCTTGGCCCACTCAGCTCCCGGGGTATGCCCGCTCGATCTGTTCATCGAACTCCCCTCCATGACCACAGTAATCCCGAGGCACGCGCTCAATATCCTCAGCCACCTGCTCGATCACCCCACGCAACTCCAATCGCTCGTACCACCGCGACGGGATCGCTGCCGTGCCATGCTGGATACCGAGTAAATGGCCGGCTATCAGTCCCGTACCGTTACTATCGCCATCGTGGTTCACCGCATTGATGATGCCCTCTTCCAGGGTGTCGGCCGAAAGCGCACACCAAAGACCAATGGCCAAGGCTTCCTCCGCCAACCACCCGCCACTGAACTCGGCGATTCGCTGGGGTGTAGGGCGATAGCCTTCATAGAAGAAAAACAACACGCGTTCGAGCATGCTGCGCGTTTGCTCCATGCCCGCTTTCTGACCATGCAGGGCCAGGCTTGAAGTCACCGCATTTTCCAGGCTGGTCTGGTGATCAATCAGACGCTGGAGGATGTCAGCCAACAGACCCGCCGCAAGATAACCGGAGGGATGTCCGTGGGTCAGGCGGGCAGATTGAGCGGCGTACTCGAATGCGTTAGCGAAGAATGCACAAGGTGCCACTCGCATCAACGCGCCGCAGCCCTTGCTGTTGTTTTCGGCATTTGCCCCCAGGTGCGAGCTGGCCTTGAGTGCGCTCAGGCAGGTAGTACCAAGAGCACGGCACGACCAAAGAGCCGGCTCGGTGATCAGCCAGCCATCGGCGTTCACCGATGTTGCCGACGGATAGTCCTGGGTCATCAACCAGCGCAGCAGCGAATGGTGAATGACACTTGGCACATGGCATATGCCCCCCGAGCTGCTCCGCACAAAGGCACGCAAAAGACCTTCAGCAGTGAACAGCATCATCTGCGTGTCGCCGGTAATGGCACCAGTAACACCACGGACCGGGGTGAAATCGACAATGCCCTGAGGACCGTATTTAGCCTCGATGGCAGGCCACTCGAGGAATTCCACCGAAACGCCCAGCGCGTCGCCAACAGCACCGCCAACCAAGCACCCTTTGATTCTTTCCAGTCGCTTCATGTCCTTTCCTCTCACGCGACTGGCACCATCGCCAGCACAATTTCCAGTTTTCTCTGCAACTGTTCCACGTGCGCTTTTTCTGCCCGCAATGCCGAGCGCAACTCTCGGTTTTCCATTTCCCGGATGCGCGCCCAACGGGCCGCCATCTGATTGCCAAGCAGTAGGTGCCAGATCTCGCGCAACCGCAGGTACTGCATCAACAGCACCAAAAAGATCAGTCCAATCATCAGCAACGCACCTGTCGAGACTGCGTCCGACATACTCATGTCCACTTCCTTCCGTGAGTTCGATTTACCTCGAAGACAGACACACGATATGTCGTGTTAAATGACAGGTCTAGAATGTAGACTTATACAGGTAAAGTATTCGCACACATGGAGGGCGCACGAAACGCATGTATCCGGCGAACAGACTCGTAGAAAAATGGGTTTTTGCTATTGGTCAGCCAAGAGTGTTGCCTGGCAGTTAGCCCGGTAGATCCGGGGCAGGTTGTTCGGAGCTTGCGCGTAAACCGATCCAACCGTTCGAAGCCCTCAGTGGATGCACCAGAGTACATACGTCCTCAAACTTTACATATTGCGGCCACTGCCCAACGCGCTGATTGGAAACGCTATCCGAGCGAAATCATTGGCGTCGTTTTTTACTCGGCACAGGGGGCGGGTTAATTGCACCCTTTGCGTCAGCACGGGAGTAGGGGCAGGTGGAGTGGACTGCAGCTTGAGCACAAAACTGCGCTCTCAGAGGCCTGAAAAGTCTGGTAGCGATGAGGTTGATCTGCTGTTCGTTAACAGGTCAACTGCTGGTGACCTGTTACTCAGGCCCTATTTGTAGCTTCACGCTCCTTCAAAATCACCCCGTGCTTCAACGGCTGCTGAAAGTGAAATCCCCCTCCCAGCTAAACCCGCAGTGATACTGGGCATTAAAACATTGAAGCGCGGCATGCTCGATCGTGAACCTCTTGAGCAACTCAACCACCGCTGAGTTACCCCCGTCCCTGTTATCGCGCATTGCCAACTTGAGTGCGGTCTGACCTTCATTGTCAGGGCAAGCCAAATTTGCACCGTTACGCGCCAGTGCCTTTACCAGTCGGGTATTGCCTCGCAGCCCTACCGTTCCCAGCGCGGCATACATCAGTGCGGTCCTGCCAGCTCCATCTGCTGCATCGATGGTCGACGACAGCATCTCGATCACTCGACCATAGGACTCGTGACGCCGGTATTTCGCCAAATGAATGAGTGCGGTGCGTTGAGCCGCGTTTCTGATCGCAGGATCGACACGTTCAAGCAACTGCCTGCAGGCATCCGTGTGACTGGCCAAGGCGGCCATATGCAGCGGGGTGTCGCCATGCAGGAACAAGTCCGGATTGGAAAGCTTGTCCGCGTGTCGAGTGACGTAGTGTTCAATCTCACCGTTATCCCGAGACTTTAGTGTTTCCTCGAACTCAGCCGTGTTGGCTCGCTGAAGGTTTTCCAGAACCGATCGCCCAGCTGGATCAGCGTAAATATTGGAGCCATTAGAGTCACTTTCGATGCCTACCCTGGACATGGATGCATCACAGGGACCGAGATCCACTGAACCGCCCCTCTCGATCTCGTCCTCGTCCCAGACCTTGCCGGCCTCGAAGTGAAGATAAGGTCGCCAGCCCTCCTCCTCATTTACAATCACTTCCTCGCCTATTTTGACGTGCCCTTCCAGCGTGTTGGCCAAAAATGCCGCCAGCTCCACCAGGAAAGCTTCAGGCAAGTTCGAACTACAAGCTCCATGCCAGCAATCGCCACCGTTGAACAGACTGCTATAGGCTCTGGAGAACCAGAGAGTTGCAGGCCGCTGATGAGGGTGCCGCGCCAACCACTGCCGAGCGAAATCATTGATCAGTTCACGCCAATCGACATAGGCGTAGTGGCCGCCAATCTGATAGATGTCAACAACGAGCACCTTTACTCGGTCGCCTGAAGTCCTGACACGAGGGATAAAGAAGTCCTGCCGGTGATGTGTGAATTCATTCATCTGCTAGCTCGCTGCCGACCGAGGCCCAATCGGGCAATTGTTTGGTGCTGCACCAAACGTACTAATAAATTAATGCATAGCTGCACCATTGAGAAAATGGCGATAAGCCACTAAACACTCGAATGTGACACTTGTGAACTAATGAACGAACCCAATCGGTCGCTGCAACCCGACGGTTTTCAAACGACTTTCCGCCAGCAACGCACTGGCCAGTTCATCAGCACTGACAAAGGGCTTGAAGCGCGCACGCCGGGCTACCGCAGCGAAATCACCCGGCGTCAGATGAGCCTCATGCTTCAAGCGCAGCCCCGCTGCGCTGGAAGGGTCCTTGAGCTTGAGCGCCTGCATATGCGCACTGAACAATTGCTGAACTTGAGCTTGGCGCAGATAACCAAAATGGATTTTCAGATCAAATCGACGTAAGGAAGCCTCGTCCAGATCGCGTATCAAGTTGGTTGAAGCGATAAACAGGCCACGGTAACTTTCCATTTGCGTGAGCATTTCGTTGACTGCCGTTATCTCCCAGCTTTGGGTGGCCTTGCGCCGGTCCTGCAAAAAGCTGTCGACCTCGTCCAGCAGCAATACCGCATCATCTTGCCCAGCCTTTTCAAATGCTGCGGCCAGGTTTTTCTCGGTCATGCCCACGTAAGGCGATACCAAGTCGGACACCCGTTTCACCATCAGGGGTTTACCCAACTCTCGGGCAATCCAGCAACCGAATGCCGTCTTCCCTGTGCCTGGAGGCCCGTAAAAACAAAGACGCGCCTCGGGGTGTTCACGCAGGCCATCCAGTAATCCGGCGGTCGCCACGTCAGTGTTAATCAGTTCAGGCGAATAGAAGGCAGGAAGTGAATGCCCTTGATTACGCTCAAGCTTATCGAAGCCTTGAGCTTTGAGCGTGCTGTCCACCAGGCATTCAACGGTGGCATCCAGAGCCTTGCCTGAACGAGGATGAAGGTTGCGGGCAATGCTCACAGCGCGAGTGATGACCGCAGGGCTCATGTGCTCATGCTCAATCATTTTGCGGACCAGTTCGTCACTCAGCTTATCGCCGCCGCAGCCACGAATAATGCGCTCGCGTTGAGCCTTTGGCGGGTTGGGTAACTCGATAACCAGGTCATACCGCCGGATATGGGCGCTATCCAGTGATTCGATGCTGTTGCTCAGCCAAAAACAGGGCAACGCATTCTCTTCCAGCATGCGGTTGACCCAGCCTTTTTGAGCTCCGGCCTTTCGGTCCAGAGACAATGCAGGCGAGCCAAAAACGTCCTCAATTTCATCCAGCAGCAACAACGCTTTTTGCGAACGGAGCACACTCATGGCCGAGCGCAATGAACATAAACGCTGATTGGTGCTGACCGGATCACCATCGCTGTCACTGCAGGCAATTTCATACAGAGGTGTATCAAGTGCTGCCGCCAGCAGACGGCTGAGTTGCGTCTTGCCGGTACCAGGCGGCCCATATAGCAATATGTTAACCCCTGACCGGGCTTCAGCCAGGGCCTTGGTCAGATGCGCCTTGGCAATCTTAATCGGTTGCTTGAGGTGCGCGTAATCGTCTTCCTCCAGGGTCCCCGCCGCACTCAGCCGGAAGGCGTATTTGAAGAGCTCGATCGGTTGCCCCCGGTTGAAGCGCAGCAAGCCTGGAAGGTCACTGTTACCCACTTCTAACCGGCTGCTCAAGGTAGTGACCGTACAAGAAACCGTATTGACTTCCAGCAACCCCGCCTTTACCAATTGGCCATCGTGAGCGAGGTATCGAGCCAACAACTTCTGCGGGATATCCAGCAATACCGACAAGACCCGTAGCATGCGGTTGTATCCCATGGCCCCGAGCAGATCGGCGGCGCTACTGAGCACAGGATCGGAGTGCATCAACACACAAAAGCCGAGGATGCTTAATTCTGAGTCGTCCAATTCAATCAGACGTGCCAGCGCCTTCAGGTTATGGCTCAAACGATCCGGGTACCCAGCCTCGCAATAGTGCATGTCAAAAGCCTTGCGTTCAGCTCTCAAGCGCAACAGAGCATGGCTTGGCTTGAAGCCATCGTCACCAATAAGTGCTCGCAACCCTAGCTCGGTAGCGAGCTCGTCGTCATTGAAGTAATGCCGCTGAATCAGATTGCTGTGTCCGCCGAGATCGAGCATCAATTTGAAGGCCCATTTCAACGACAGCGCACAAGTGTCTGGGCTGTGGGGGCCGGAGCTGCGATTTGAGTCATGACTGATCGCGCGGCGGATTGGCATCGTGGTAGTTCCTGTACCTGATAAGACCGGAGGGTGAAACAGAGGTGCGCCGAAATGAGTCGAGTGGGCGCCACGCTGCAATCGGCGAAGCTGCATCCAATACACACGACCATTTCCTTGTGTGAGTTCGATTCACCTTCCCGACAGCCAAACGATATGTAATATTTAGCGACAGGTCTATCTTGTAGACTTGTACAGGTAAAGTATTCGCACACATGGAGGGGCTATGAAACGCAAACAATCTATCGAGCAGGTCCGCTGGGACCTGGCGCTTCGCTATCGACTGATCGAGACCATTGCCTGGTGGGAAGGCCGGCTGACCACGGTGCACCTGATCCAGAGCTTCGGGATCAGTCGCCAGCAGGCGTCCAAGGACATCAACACCTACATCACTGAACATGCGCCCCGAAACTTGACATATGACAAGCAACTCAAGGGCTACGTGCCGAGCAAGCACTTCAAGCCGTTGTTCATCGACGACAGTGCCAGTGCCTATCTTCACCTGCTTTATCAGAACAACGAACGGGCTCCGCACATCGAAGGCCTGGCCCTGGCCTATGCCCACACCAAGGTACTGGAAGTTCCGGACCGGACGATTCGCGCAGAAATCCTGCGGCCATTGCTCAAAGCCTGTCGAGAAAACATGCGCCTTGAAGTTGAATACGTGTCACTGGCCAACCCCGCCCCAGAAGGTCGGCTCATCGCACCACACACCCTGGTCTATACCGGTATGCGTTGGCACGTACGCGCCTATTGCGAGAAGAACAACCAGTATCGTGACTTCGTGCTGAGTCGATTGCGCGGTCAACCCGAATTGGAAGGCATATCCGAGAACGGGATTGATGGGGACGAGGTCTGGAATAACGAGGTAACGGTGATCATCGAGCCCGACTCGCGACTGACAGCCGCACAGAAGGCAATCATCGAAGCCGATTTCGGGATGCAAAACGGCCAACTTCTGATCCCTACGCGCCGGGCACTGGTGAAATATGTATTACAGCGTTATCAGATCGACCCCACAAAAATGGAGCCTCGGCCTGAAGCGCAGCAGATTGTGGTGAAGAACCTGACTGAATTGGAGCCCTGGTTGTACAACTGAGGTGGGGAGTGTCGAGGCTTTTTGATGAAAATTCGAAACCCCCGCGGCTCAGGCATTGCGGAACCAGTACCTGAACGCTAACGAGTTCATATCGACAGACGATGCCCATGACCGAATCAACCAGTCCGTCGACGGAATTTTGAAAGTCCATCGGATTAGGGAGCGATAGGCCTTTTCGCCTTTGGGCATCGGCAACATCGGAGCGCATCATCAGGCGCTGACTCCCATAAAAAATCGGGAGTTCAGCATCAGGTTTCAGCAGGAGCTTTTAAATAGGGACTCCATGGAGCTGTTACGTGTCAATAAACTCGGAGTGAGGGTTGTACCTGCATCAACAGCTCTCGTCCCTACCGAGGCATCACTCAGGTTTACTCACCACCAGTAGCTGCTGTCGGGCCCGTGTTGCAGCGACGTAGTTCTCAAATCGCTGTAGAACACGGCCGGAGTTAGCAAAATCAAGAATAGCAACGGCTTTGAACTCTAGGCCTTTGATACGTTTCTTGCTGCCAAAACGCACTCCACTCTCTTCCTGTCCCGGATCAGCCTGGCGTGCTTTCAGCTCTACAGTAGCGATTCCGTTAGACTCCAGGGCATTGATGATCTTGTTGTTCACCGGGGTGAGACAGATCTCATGGGTACGAATCTCACCGATTTCGGTCAGCCCCTTTATCCATGCCAGAACAGCGCTAGCCACGTCATCATCTGTTTCACATTTGACCAGTTGCGGTTTTGGTCCATGGAATACTGAACGGTCGCCCTGCGTCACCGCCACATCGCCATTGAGGTCATCGACATCAAGACCTTCCAGCACCCCGTGAGCCCAGTCACGAATTTCTTCGCTGGTACGGTAGTTGATTTTTAGACGACGAGAACGCCCTCTCACATCAATGCTCGCTCGGCCCATAGGCACCGGGGTTACGTTATAGATTCGCTGGTGCCCGTCACCAACAACACAAAGTGGATCATTCAAATCTTTATCCAGTGGGCTGATTGCAGCAACCAATCGCAAAGCCTCAAGGCCAAAATCCTGAATCTCATCGACAAGGACATGTCGGTATTGCGGGAAGTCGCCACGCTCAACGATCAGACGTGCCTGATGGATCAAGCCATCAAAAGTCAGAAGCTCCCGTTTAGTAAGCTGCCTGCGTACCTCAACAAACACCTTCCAAAGCGCTTTACGCTGTTTTCTACGCAATACCTGACGTCCACTGCGCACCGCCGTAAGGTATTCATCTTCAGTCGAAATACCCATAGGTTCGATTACCTGCTCGAACTCTTCACGCAGAAAGTCGGCAGAAAACTCTTGCTCCGTTGCAGCTGGCAGCGTCATGACCTGCTTCCAGATCGACTGCAAATCATCAGGCTCTGCAATTTTTCCTTTCCAGTGAGCCCGGAAGCAAATAGTCCTAGCCAGTTGATGCAGATTGGTCACCTCAATGCGATCACTGAAACCGGCCGCAAGCTTTTCCATTAAGCCCTTGATGGTGACTGAGAGATTGGTGGTGTAGGTGGTAATAAGGACTTTTTCATTATCCGTACACTGTTTCGCCAACCAGGCCGCGCGGTGCATGACCGCTACGGTCTTGCCGGTACCGGCGGCACCAAAAATCTTCATGGGGCCCTTGGTCGACCACTCGACCAGCTTGCGCTGGTAGGGATGCAAGAAAATACGCCACTCTTCAATGTCCTCGCTGAGGATTTCACGTAAATGCTCCTCTCCCTGCACCAGTACCAGGTTCATATTGGACATATCTGCCAAGTGGCTGAAGTCACCTGGTCCAACAGGTTTGGCAACATCATTCAAACCGCCAATCATCTCATTTAAGGCATCGTCAAGCGCCATACCCGCAGCAATCCCGAACAAAATCTGACTGGCCTCAGGCGGCAAGTATTCAGACAATCGCTCAAAGTCGTCGTCTGACCTCACCGCCCTTACAGCCGGAATCAAGGCGTGTGGTACACCCGCGTGAAACAACTCGTCGTCAGAAAGTTTTTGCAGCACATATAGCTCAACATCGGGCACAACTGGCTGGACAGCAGGTTGAACCTGGTCATTCCCAGCCAACAGCGAGCGTTCAGCCTCCTCAACGTCGAACACCTGCAAGGTGCCTAGTGCAAGGTGAGTCTCAAAGCGTTTGTTGGCGCACCACTGGTAGGCCTCATCATGGTGATCAATATGCATGAGCAGGTAGGTATCGCCCTGCTCTGGCGCAATCACGATGGCACGATAATCCAAACCAACTCGGGCACTGCGCACCTTAGGGTCTTTGGTGGCATTAACAGGTTCTAGGTGAATACTCGCCTGGGTACTGTCTTCTTCAAACTTTTGCGTCAGTTCAACGACTTTCTTTTGCACTTTTGCCGGGAGCTTGCCGAAGCCCTTGAGCACGTCCCGGTGGAGCATCATTTTAGCCATGTTCAACTATCTCCATTAGACTTCGGCAGTTGGTCAATGCACCACTGTTCACCGCGCGTCTCAATATCTTTCTCCGTAATTACCCGCCATCCAGCCTGTTGCCACTTGTTGGCAAAAGCTGCCTGATCACCCGCTAGAATACTCACAGGGGGTTCTGACTCGGGCCATGCCATCTCGGCAAACAGATCATCGGTAAGGTCATCACTAATGTGCTCGACCTCAGGCAACACGCAACGTGCCTCAGCCATCAATTTAACCAATCGTTCAAGGGCAGGCAGCACCTCTTCAATCACACTCTGCCAAGACTCATCGAGGCTGTTCAGAGGTGTCAAATCCGGCTCTGGTATCACGCCGTTCACGTACTCGGAGGTGATAAACACCAGAGTATTGCCGAGGAACTGAAATAGGTTGGCCATCGCATAAAAGCGGCGCCAACGGAGCTTAAAAGTCTCTACCGCAGAACGTTCAGCAGCCGAATCCCCCAGGCGCAACTCTAGCTTGAGGTTGGTAAAGTCATTGACCAGCAACTCCTGCCCCAACCCATAGACCATAAAATCCTCCGTCAGCGCCAAGTTTTGCGATAACCAGACCCAATCACCACGGTCATCCTTACCAACTGGCGGAACAGGGTAACCATTGCGCCACATTGCAAGCTGGCTTGAAACCTTGCCGGCTTCCTGTCCAATACCGTTGCCAGCTAACATCATGAGAGAGAAACCTAGCATTTCCCTGCCAACATACTGCCAACCCGATGCGTTGGGGGTAAGCAGAAAGGCTTTTAGTTGGTCAAGCGCATGACCCGTAGCGGTTCTCACTGCGGGGATTTTCACCCCGGTTACCGCCTTCAAACGCGCGGGCAGGATATCGTCGGTTACACGTTGAGCCATAAAACGGAATCGCTGGCCGTCGGCTTCAGCCAAATCATCCCACCCCAGGCTCCACAACCAATAACGCTGACTTTCCAGAATGGATCTGCGCTTGAGCCAGTCATCAGCGAGCCCTGATTCAGCCTCATTCGGCTTCACATGCGGCTCAAACCCATCAAGAAAAATTGCCACCGGACGACAAATCTCGTCATCGGCAAACAACAGAAAATCGGGTTGACACTTAACTGTAACGCCCTGGGCACCGCCCAGCATTGGTTGTAACTGCAACGACCAGATACGCCCGTCACCCAGGGTGAACTTAAAGCCGCGGCTACCGGCTATCAACTCTTCACGCCAATCACCCGGTTTACCTAGCGTCTCAACCCAATGCTGCAAGCTGCTGACAAAGCGCTTTTCCAGCACACTGCCAAACATTGCTTTAGGCTTGATGTCGTCGAGCCCATGCTTGGCCTGTCGAGTCTGTCCTGCCTCAATCAAGCGACTGAGCAGACGAATACCCCGTTCACGACTGATTTCTTCAGATCTGTATTGCATGTGAAAGGTGCGTAGGCAGCGGTAACAACCATCGGTGTCATCCTTGGTCTGGTGCAACTCACGACAACTGCAGCTCTCCAGGGCAACCAGGGCGCGGCGCATCACGTCCATTACCCCCTCGCCCATGCGTTCCTGATCATCCTGGTCCTGGAACAGCGCCTTGAGAAAACCGGTACCTCCGGGCACCGCATCCATTAGCACCAAATAGTGCTGGGTAGTTCCCTCGCGCAGATTGGGAATTACCTGCTGGCGCACCAGCAAGTGTCCAGGGTCGCCCTGAAAGCGCAGACGCATCCCCAGATAAATGGCTGCCTCTAGGGTTGATAGGTCCTCCGGCTCTACTTCAGGCAACAAGAGACGAATCGCCTCTGAGCGCAGCTCGCGATACAAGAACACATTTTCCCAGCGGTAAGCGTCCTCAAGCCGACCTTCTCGCTTGCGTCGCTGTGTCTCCCGGTGACCGGAACAGCTCCTGCGGTGACTGACCTTGTCACGGTTCTGATTGGACTTGGCCGCAACACCGCAATCTGCACAAATCAGAAAGCCTTCTGACGACACCTTGGCATCCTGTCCAAAGTCAAGATCCCGATGTTGTGACTGAAAGCCAGCGTTCACTTCCCTCATAACCATGGCGGCGCGGTACTCAATACCAAAGGGCAAGGCATCATTGCCAACTGCAGCGCTGGCCTGCTCCACCGTCTGATCGAAAGAAGTGACCAACTGGTACATCTCGTTTTCGCGCTCATCCCCCTTGTCAGCAGACAGGCTGTCGTAATACTCCATGTAGGAAATTGCCTGGGAACGAGAAAATTCCAGGAACTGCACCTGCTGGCCCTTATCCATCTGGCCCTGCGGCCCGTCATAACCACATTGTGGGCAGGCAGGCACAGCATCAGGCTGATCCAACTCGGCTTGTTGGCGCATGTGTCCGCATTGCCCGCACACCGCCCATTTGGCAATCAGGGGCTGACTCTTTGAGCCCAACTCCAACTGTTGAATGTCAAAGCGGTGACTATGGGTATAAAAATGGTTCCAAGGTGCCAACTCGCGAATGGCAGAGGAGCCCGATCTGACCAGCTCAAAGGGCGGACGTACCTTGAACTCATCCTCTCCGGTTTCCCCCTTGAGCCTGCGGTTATAAACTGCACCGGAAAAGCGAACCCCTCGTTCAGGGAAAGCGTAGTTAGGCAACAACCCGTGCTCGGTCAACACCTCCAGCGCGCTGATGTCACTCAGCTTGCGCTGACGGGCGCGCAGAATCTTCTCTTCACGTTTGATCTCAGCCAGGTCTGCCGATTCGGTCTGATGATCAATCTTGTCCTTCTGGCTGCGCAAGCGCTTCTGGGCGTTAATCAGCAACAGCCTTTGTTGCTGAAACTCACTGGCAGCCATTTCGATGGCTGCGCGCAGGCGCTCAGTGGTGGATTCCTGCAAAAAGCGCTCACGGGTATCCGCTTTGGCGTTGTACTCAAAATGCTTGAGAAAAGCAGTGCGCAATGCCTCTTCGTTTTCCAGCATCCAGGCAATCAAAGACGGTATATGCCCGGTCCGGTTGTTGATCACCTCGTCAACTAGCTGATTTGCCGTAGCCGGTAGATCCGTCAGCGCACCCCGACGCACGGCCTGATCAAAACAGAAGGCCAGATACTGTCGCACCAGCACGGCACTGGCATCCAGCCAGCAACCGGGCGGTTCGATCTTACCGGCCAGCAGCGCATCAGGCCTGGCATAGAAGAACAGATCATGCGGACGCTGGTTGATAATGCTCAACACCAGTGCAGTTCCGGTTCTGCGCCCGGCACGGCCAATGCGCTGAAGATAACTGGCAGTTGTCGGAGGAATGGAACACAACATGGTGGTCGACAGATCCCCAATGTCGATACCCATCTCCAGCGTGGACGTTGCCGTCAGTACGTTGGGATCATCGGCGTGGCTACCACTATTGAAGTTCAGCTCCAGTGTTTCACGCTCCAAGGTATCTAGCAGACCAGTGTGCTCATGGGCAAAGACACGACGCAGCGCCCCTTTGCGATAACGCGTGCGATAGTAAACTTCCCGTTCATTGAGCTCTGCCGTTACATACCGCCCGTGCTTATCCCGATACGACAGGCTGGGGGCATCTTGCCACAGTGTTGCTTCCTGCTCTGGCCGGTAGAGGTGGTAGCCGCTGGTAGTGCACTGCAACTTATGCCCGGCAGGATAAAGCCTGGCCGCTGTATCATTGATGGCATACCAGGCCTTGTCGCCATCCTGATGCAGCCGGACCAAGAGGCCGGACTTCTCTCCGGCCGACAGGAACGCTGCCAACACATCAACCAGGGTGGCATCATCAATGCTTGGCAGACCCAGTACCCGGCGAGCCCACAGCAACTGCCAAGGCAACATCTGACCATCCCGTGGGGCTACCAGAAGATGGTCGTGATACTTGTCTGGCTGAGTCGCCAACAACCGAGGTTTGTATTTGCCCTGGGGGGGATAGGTTTCACGACCCGAGATCACCCGGCCAAAAGGGAATTTTCCCCAGTAGTTTTGTTGGGCATAGCTGTTCAAATAGGCATGACGCACACCGCCCCTTTCGCGCTGGCGATGCAAAATACCCAGCAACCATAGACGCATACGCTGTTCATCTAGGCCTGCCAGCAACGGGCTGATGCGCACAAAGCGCTGGTGAACTTCATCCAGCGTGGCATCGATGACCGCGCAGTCCCAACCCAAGGTCGCACTGGCATGCAACTCCATGGTCCTACCATGGGTCAGCATCAGACTAAATTCACTCGTCGCCTCCCAGGTCAGACGTTCGGTTATTTCCTTTCGAAGCTTGGCAGGCGGATCCTGCAGGCTGCCATTGCGGTACTCCTGATAGGGCTCGTATTCGCGCAGATCCGGTGGAATCAGGGTTGCCATAGCCTCTTTTAGGCTACCCGGCCGCCCGGGCTCATTTTCAGCCCAGAAGGCCAGCAAACGTTCGCCTACCTCAGATAGCGGTACCCCCTCATCACCGGCATCATCAATCAAATGCTGCAAAGCTGTTCGCAGGGTGAAATGGTAGGTACGGGCAGAGAAAAAACCTGCGCGATGGCTGGCATCCTGAACGCTATCGGTAAAAGCCAGCATTTTGGGGTCGTTATTTAGAACCGAGCCGAACACCTCGTCTATCGCTACGCTGGACATGGTCGCAGCCCGGCTACCAATAAACATGAGGCTGTCTAGCTCGTGGCAATGCGGGCACTTACGGATACCAACACGGTTTCCGTTCTCGGTAGTGCGTTGTTCATGAACCATCTTCACGGTGAAGGTGGTTTCACTGCTTAGCGGACATAAGCCAGGCCCCTCGCGTAAGACCAGTGAACCGGGAGCCAAATGCCAGCGCAGGCCTTCCAGGCCCTGCTGGCCACTCTGTTCCACAGGGTCATCCCCCTCCAGCCAGGGGCTAAGCAATACCAGCCGCTGATCCGGATCGCGCTCAAAACCCCAAGCATCATAAATGGGTGAGACCTCATCGCTCAGCTGCTTGCCACGCACACCCTGCTTGCTGATCTCGCTGTCCTTGTCCGGATCATGCAATGCGGCCCAGGCCAGCTCACCACACTCGGTGCAGTGGACCACCGGAAGCTGATGCTTGCCCTCTGGCAAGGTGTCATCCAGCCAGGTAAATACCGGAGATGGATTGACCAACGCACCAATGCGCCGCAGTTCACGCAACCAAAGTTGCACTTGGGTGGGTACCAGAGGGAAAGGTTTGCCACTGCGCAGCTCACGGGCGTGGGCGATCAATGCCAGAAAAGCCAGTACTATCTCGCCCCGACGCTGCAGATCACCCGCCGAACGCAGGGCAAAGTCATCACGGGACAACTGACGCAGCAGCTCAAGCCAATGTACCGCCTGTTCCTGGGTAGCCTTAAGCATCTGATGAAACAGCGAATGCCGGCGTATCCACTCGCCTAGCGCTACACCCCAGAGGTCACTTTCATTGAGACGCTCAAGCACTGGCCTGAGCGTTACATAGTGCGGCGTCCAGTCAGGCCAGCGCGGATCATCCGCCGATACGGGGAAAGTCGGACCACCAAAACACGCCGCCATGCGCCGCGCATACCTCAGCGCATCTTCCAGATGCCGTGGTTCTGAGTCCTCCACACCCGGCAGAAGATCGGCCTCCAGAACCGGAGTACGCACCACCTCATCCACCCGGTAGCGATCTTCCTGAATGACTGCATCGTGCGTAATTTTTTCTTCGAACAGAGTGCTGGCAAAGTCACAAAGCTTCTGTATCGGCCCCATGGTGGTTTCATCATCCCCGCCGGCCACCGTGGCGCTGGTACCCACCATGCACAACTGGCCCACGGGAATGTCAAAGCGAGCCTTGAGACGGCGAATAAGGCAGGCAACATCTGCCCCCTGCGCCCCGTCATAGGTGTGCAACTCGTCCAGTACCAAGTACCGCAACAGTCCCGGCTCCGCCTGATTGTGCTTCCAGATGCTCATATCCTTGGGCCGCAGCAGCAGGTAATCGAGCATCTTGTAGTTGGTCAGCAGAATATCCGGCGGATTTTTCTGCATCTCGGCCCGGTTGGTGATGGAAGTGTAGGCTTTCTTGCCGTCAGGTCCGGCTTGGATCACCGTGACTTCAGTGTAAGTGCCTGGCTCTGCGCCTTCGTCCTTGCTGGAGTTCTGCTGCATACGCCCCGTATACAAACCAACTCTAATACGGGCCTTGCGCTGACCATTTAGCGCATAGCTCATCTGATCGGATCTGAGAATTTCTTCTGCAAAACGCCCGGCCTGGTCAGCGGCCAGCGCGTTCATTGGATAGAGCACAATCGCCTTGATACCCTCACGCCTGCCGGCCTGATGCATACGCAAGCAATGATCAAGCAAAGGGTATAAAAAACATTCGGTTTTGCCTGAGCCAGTCCCAGTAGTCACCAGGGTATGCTGTGGCACATGTCCATTACGCGTGGTCAGTCGGCGCCAGCTTAAGGCCTGATGTTTGAACGGGACAAAAGGCACATGCAGATCAAACAGGGTGGATGTATCTCCCCTGTCCTGCCTGAAAGGCCGGCGCAACTGCACCCAGGGGCCTTTGAATAAACCCTCCTCGGGATGGATGAAAAAAGCTTCCAGCGCCCGTTCTGCCGAAGCCAGGCGAAGGTTGAAAGTTGCCCCCAAGTAATGCAGTACCTGCTTTCGCACTTCCAGCGCTAGCGTTGCCGGCAGCATAGTCTTTTCCTTGTTACGCCCGTAATGACGCTATCTTATTGAATTTCCGTGACTTACACCTGCAGAACAACAAATCCGCGGCTGCCCTGCCCGTCAACCGACCACAACTGACGTATATGGCCAGATTTCGCTGGCACTAGAAAATAGAATCTCTCCGCGCTGCAGCACCGCATTCTCGTTCCAGTCTGTTAGCGGGTCAGCCTCACCAGCAACGGGCAAGTGGAAATAGCGGTTCAGATTCAGTTTGCTGAACCTCACCAACTCTGGTCTTTTTTTGCTCCATGCCGCATTGGACAATGACGGATTCAGGCTGCTGGTAATCAGCGTCAGATTTCCCAGGGTATGCAAAGCCTGATTGCGTTGCTGGATAAAGGTGAGTCGATTCTCTGGATCGCTGTTGATAGCCTCAGGAATGATCCAGTTTTCCTGCCATTTAACCGGCATGATGTGCTCAATGGTAAGGCTTGGTGGCAGCGGCAATACTTCGCTTTTCTTTATACACTGCGCCTGGTCAATCGCCTCCAGCACTGCCCGCAACTTGTACTGCGCCAAATTCTGGTAGGCAGGCTTATGCAAAATACTCTGCCTGAACTCTTCATCCGTAGGGAAACGGACACTGTCGCCTGTGTTCGACTGAAGCACTTCCTGCAAGGCCATCGCAGTCAATTCACCGCGTTTGTCTAGCGCCTTGATCACATCAACAAACAAGCGGTTGTAGTTCTTGGAGGTCATACCGCAGACCATACGTCGAATAAGGAAGGATTCAAGCACAACAAGAAAGTGATCGAACTCAACCTGCTGTTTAGGCAAAAGCTGATCACAGGCCAGAAGCAATAATGGGAAAACCGTTGCCGTATCGACGGCCTGCAGCCGCGACAGGAAAACAGCCAGACGAGATCCTACCGGCGGCACAGCAAAGGTGCGGAATGACCGTGCATAGCGGGACATGAACTGCAGGTGTTCTTCGATACTGAGCGGCTGGGTGGTCAACTGCGTGCTCTGTAGTGAGGCATTGGCATTGCCCTCCTGCTCGGAGGCCTGCTCCTCAAGCGCCAGCACATATTCCTTAAACGCCTCAAACAAGTGGGCACTGCGCACATCATCGCGTAGCATCAGCGTCAGGTAGTGCTGCAGGTATAGGTCTATGCGTGGCCGCTTGGTACGCCCTTGATTGATCTCCTTGCGCCAGAATTTATCGTCAAATGCCTTCCAGTGCTTTTCGTACAACAGCTCGATATCCCTACCATCTGTTTGGGCACGGCGGAACAGGTAATTCTTGATCAGGTCAGCCGGCAACAATTGAGTGCCTCGGGCATTCAGCGTCTCGAAGATCACCTGGGACTCATCTTCGTCATCCAGATTGATCACCACCACCTGTAGCCCGTTACCTATCACCTGCCACAGTGCCTCCAACCGATCTTTGATCGGTAAGGCTGCCTCTTGACTTAACCCACCCCGCAGCCAGTCATCGAGCTTGCTATAGAAGTAGCGGTAGCCACCTAGCACCTGATGATTCTGATCCTGCCAATCAGGCAGGTCTTCTAATGCCTGCTCGAGACCCTCGGGCCCTTGCGCGGCATGCACCAGTCTGAATGCCTCACGATCGCTATTGGTCGGCCAGACCTTGTAGCGCTCGTGTTCAAAATCGACTTTGCTGGCTTTGTTCGCTACGAGATCGTTAAAACGCTCGTAAAATTTTTCACTGCCATGCTGATTGCACACATCCCGGGCAGCAATCATGAACAATTGCAATGTAGTAAAACGTTGCTGCCCATCGATGACTTGGTGAGTCTCAATTGAGCCCGCAACATTTTTCATCTGCTCTAGCACAACCGCACCGAGGAAGTGAGTGCGGCTGCGCATCGTGCGAAGCTGGTAATCCATCAACTCCTGAATATCCTCCCAGAGAGGCCCCCAATTGCGCTCCGCATTCCAGACATAGGGGCGTTGGAATAGCGGAATTTGGAAGGAAATAGTCCCATCAAAAATCTGGTTCAGATTGCGCGCCTTGGCGTCCATGGTTAGGCTGTCTCTTCAGTTTGCTTTAGTCAATCCCAGGCGTTCGGAGAACACCCTATAGGCAGTATGATAATCCTCTATCCGATCAACGCCGACAAAAGGGGGATAGAACGTACGAGTTACTATTTGGATGCCATTATCGATTTCCCAGGAAACCGTTATAGGGGATATTCCGTCATGCGTCTCAAGGGCTAACTTAACTTCCTTCGCACCAGAATCTCTTCTGAGAGAATTAGGAAGTCGCTTCCCGACAGAGTCATAAAGATCAGTTGAGTCATACTTAATAAGCGTTGGAAACAATTCATTATAAATCTGAACCAGCTCACCACAAGAAATATCAATCTGTATTGCGGCAAGCACATCCAACTCCACAAGTGCCTGCCTATACTCACAATCATTTCTCACAGGAAAATCAACACACCACTCCGAGGAAGACAGATCACTCCAACCCTCAAGACCAGGCTTTTCACAGACCCACCCATCCTTTGAAATATTTTTACTAGAGACGCCCTCCCAAAGATCACCATAAAGAGATGAAACACAATTAAGCCTTAGAGCCCGATTCACTATGTAATCAGTAGCGACACCAGTAGCACATGGCAGAAGAGATAAAACACTCTTCCGAACCCTCGGATTACCAAGAGTCTTCACAAAATAGTCATAAACAACCGATGAAGAAAGCCCAACGAACAACATCATACTCTTGGAACTACTGAATCCCAGAGAGAAAATAAGATCAATATGACTTACACCAGGCGGTATAATAGCTGGAATCAATGTCCTTTCATTTGTCGGCTTCACAAAGCTTCTGTTTGCAAACCTATAAGAGTCAATTATCTTCCGACCATCCGGATACATTTTTCTCTCAAGAAATGCGCGACCAGCATCTGTTAACTTATAAACAGTTCTAAGTTCAGGATTACCAACCCCGCCAGCATGGATAACTGTGTCATAGTGGCTATTTTCCGTACAAACTGTTTGACAGCTTTGAAAATACGGCTTACCTACGTAAATATGTGGCCCGGACAGCACTGTTTGATATGGAGTGCTTGGACAGTACGAAGGCGAATCAACTCTCACTATGTATTTTTTTTCTTTGCCGGTAGACTCATTGAACAGTTCAACAGGAAAAACTTCAGAAGTCAAAGAGCCGATTGAATGACTCGCACCAGCAAATTTTTGGAGCACATTAATTGATCCCGTGCTATGCACCTTAGGAAGGCAGGTCTCTAATACTGGGACTCCCTCAGGCTCAAAAACCGAGTTAATAACTTTTAGGCGCTCCATGTCAAAATCAACGATTCTATCCTTATGGCCACCGTCATCCCAACCCCCATCAGCGTTCTTTAAGCCAGGAACCAACCCATAACCATCATGGGCATAGCTTCTGAATATCACTATAGGATGACAAATATTAGCGATACTAGAAAACTCAACAAAAGATTTCACAGCGCCAAAAATATTAATACTGAAATTTTCTTTTGCATCAACATCACCAAACAATAGACAGCCATTGTGAAACTGATAGTGCTTCAAAAGCCTCTCATAATACTTAGATCTAAAACTACCACCTTTAGGGTCATCGTAGACACTTTCAGGGTGTAAAAAGCCTGCAATACCGTTCTGCGAAACAAAATCAAAAGTTCTTTCAATAAAATTTTTATATAAATTTGACCTCATCGAACCACTTAGCGGATACAACAAAGCAGAAGATAAAAATCTTTTCACCCCAAGATGACCGGCCAACGCAACTGAGTAGATCGATAGTGAATTACTATCTTCTAAGGCCTGCTCAAGGACACCTCTCGATTTATTTGCATCAAACTCTCTAACCCCTACCTCAGCAAAAAACTCACTTGCAACTACTGTTACACTCCAATCAGTAGTCCTCCAAGGAGGATTGCCAAATATTAGATCAAAGCCTTGAGGTTTAAATTCCGCCTCAATTGATGGGCCCAGTATCTCAGTAAAGATTAGCTCCCAATGATGAAAGTTTTGATCGGCACTTATATGGCGCCCTATACCAAACCAGGCCACCAGTTCACTGAGGCGGGCAGCATCCGGCAGTTGCTGCTGGCTAGCCTGAAAAAATTCTTCCAGACTAATAGCTTCTCCCAACTGAATTTCCAGCATGGCGCGGGAGGCTGGGTCATCAATACCCAACCCAAGCAGTACTTCCGCAGCAGTAAGCCAGGCCTGCCGACTAGGCAAATCCGCAGCCCGATCCAGCGGCCAGAAATAAAAGCTGCACCAGCAGTCCATCAATAGGCGCAGGCGCTGGAAGGCGCCGGATTCGGCCTCTAAAGTGGCCTTGATCTGTTCCTGACGCTTGAGACTCGGACTGGGGCTGATGGCTTTTAGATCATTCTGCGCGATTGGCCATACACTTGCTGTACAAGCAGTTTTGGCGAGGGCCTTATGACGCTCGGCTGCGTAGCCGGCCCATAGGGCATCAATACGCTCGCTCAGATGCTCCAGCCGAGCAACCTCCTCCGGTGAGTGTTTCTGCTTGACCTGCTTGTCGCGCCAGCTCTTGATCTGTTCGCACTCATCCGGCCAGTGGACTTTCATGAGGCTGTCATTGGCAGCGGGGGCCATATCTTCGTCCCACACCAGGAAGTGATAGACCTCACCGGGCTGGCGAGCCTCACCGGGCTTGAGCTGCCGTGGTGTCTGGGCGTTTTTACCATAGAACAGCCCACGCAGTAGCTGCTGTTTGGTCCAAACGCTGCGACGCGCGCCAATCAGGCTGTTACCGGCACGCAGACGCAGACCAAGCCAGGGTGTAGCCGCCGGGCGATAAAGCGGCTGACTGTCTGCGTCACCGGGGTTTAGGGTGAGTCGGTGAATGGTGGACAACCACAATGATAGCGCCCCCAACTCCACAGCAATCGGGTTGAGATCCACACCGTATACGTTGTGCACAGCGATGTAATGCCGAGTACGGCGCAACTCATCCTCATACTCGCCAGGGTCGATGCGGCGGCCTAGCTGCTGCTGCTTGAGGGTCAGGTAGCGATGCGCCAACTGGTCAGCAGCTTCGACCAGGAAAGCTGCCGACCCCATAGCCGGTTCACATATCTTGAGCCTGAGTATTTCATCCGCCTGATCCGGCCCGAAATCTTTTAGCCGCTCCTTGAGCGCTTCTTCCACAAGTGTGCGAGTAAGCACTTCCGGCGTGTAATAGGAAGCACTGTTGACCCTATCAACTCCGTTGAGATGCAGAATGAATTCGCCGGTTTTGTAGATACGGGTTTTCTGGGTACGATATTCGAGAACGACTTCCCCTGTCTTGAACTCAACCTCACGAGTAGCCGGGACAAACCATGTTGGTACCTTGGCATCGATGGCGTTATCCAGCATGGGCCTGCCATTTCTAGCCTTCTGGTGCACCTGAATCAGGTCTTCGGTAGCAAAGAAGCCCCGGTATGAAAGCAGTCCCTCATACACCGAACCCAATTGAACAATACCTAGTTCGGCATAGTTGATGCGGCCAATACGCCTATTCTGTTGTGATGTACCCAGGCTGAGGCAGCGCACAACCCGATGGAGCACCCGATTGGACAGCTTGACCCGACTGAGCAAAGGCGTCGCCTGGGGGTCGAACAGGGATGCTGTAAGGGGCTGGATGGCAAATACTTTACCGGGCGTATAACGGGAGCGCCCCCCGGCACTGCCAACTAGCTGTAATTGCTCACCGACAGGATTGCCAAACAAGCTGTCCTGCCTGGGTAGACGGCCAAACTCGGCAAATTCGGGTGTCTCTACTTCCAGCCCATCGTGCGCAGGGTCAAAGCCCTCAAAAATCAGTTGAAACAGACGGCCTAGGTGCTCGGCAAAATAAGATCCCTGTTCAGTTGTTGTTCCAGGCTCATTGGCATCCACCAGATCGCGCAAGGCTTCTAGACTGTAACCCAACCGGTAGACATCGTCGGTGATAGGCAGAATACCTAGTTCAGCACCACGGGCCTCAGCATAGAAGCAGAACAGCAAGCGATAAACAAATATCAGTGCATCATGGCGCAGTTGGTCGGCGGTGACTTCACGGCTTCCATCTGCAAGAGGCGCCTCGCGCTCGCCGAGCTGGCGATATCCCAGGTTGGCCTGGCGGCGGGCCTCGACCCAACCATTGGCAATGGCCTGAATGGCCTCGCGCACTGCTGCCTGCAGTTGCTCGGAAACGCCATGGGTGCTTTTAAGGCTGCCCTCACGCAGTCGCTCATGCAGCACCTCATCGGACTCACCCTGGGGAACGAGGGCTTCGCTGGAGATAAGGGCGCAAATGGCATCGAAGGTGTCTTTCTGATTGCGACCATAGGCCTCATCCAGGTCTATCCACAGATAACGCCCCTGGGTATAGGTGTGACTGTCAAATAGGTAAACCCGACTGCCAGCCAGGAGCATAATCCAACGTGGAGCATCTTCCTGCTTAAGCAGCAGGGCAATGGCTTTTTCCCAGCTGGCCTGCAGGGTTGGAAGGCCTTCAACCAGCTTGCCAGTGGGCAGCACGTCCTGCTCCAGCGGCTCTTCATCACTCTCACCATCAGACAGGCAGAATGGTGCCTGGGTGATCACGAGCCAAGGACGGTTGTGCCGGTTGAGGCGGTGCAACACCGGCAGTTGGCGCTGTTCGCTAACCAGCTCAAGACCAAAGGGTTGTGGCTGGTAGCCGAGCGCATGCAGCAAGACCGGGTGCCAGGCATCAATGGCCGCGTTGGCTGCTCGTGCGCGCAGCAGTGGTTCGGGGTAATCCAGTGCTTCGGTCTTGGCTTTGAAGTAACTGGTGGAAAGGGCTGCCAGCTTACGCGGAGTCGACTGGCTGCCGGCTTCTTTCCAGGCCTTGGCCTGCTCGGAGATATCCTTGGCGAAACCGTTTTTGTCGGCCAGATAATGGGCTGCGTAGTAGTCACCCACATTCTTGATTGCGTTATCCAAAGCCATTACTGCACTCCTTCCACAACCAACACCAGGCGCGTGGTGGCTTCGTCCGTCGCCCGGTAGTGGGTCATTTCCCAGTTTTCCTTGCGGTCTTCCAGGTATTTTTCCATTTCTTCTCGCTTTTGCCTGAGCTGGGTTGCGCGCTTGCCTTCCGGGGGCAGTCCGTCGAGCTGCCCATCGATACGCTCCGCCCAGCGGGCAAACCAGTGCTCCAGGCGCTTATTCTCTTCATCCAGACGCGGGCGGATTTCTGCTCGGCGCAGATCCTTGAGCTTGCGCATGTGGTGCAGGCTCTGGTCTACCGCGGAAGAAAGGAAGCTTTTGAGCAAATGTTCAGGCAGATTACCGCGCTTGCCGCTGTTGGTGAGGTTGTTGAAGTCAACCTCCGTGAGCGCTTCTTTGAGCGGGCGAATTTGGAATTGGCCTCCCTTGCGGAAAGAAACACCATGCGGGTCGACTATCAGTGGCGTACCAGCACGGGAGCTGACCTGACCAATAAAACAGAACAGCAACTCACCAGGCTGCAGAAAGGGTGAGCTAATTAGCGGCGCTTCACCCCGCTGCTGCAACATCATCAGGCGCTCAGCCAACCACTGCATGACTGGGTGCTGTTCGGTCAGCAACAGCTCCCGGGACCACTGCCCCTTGTGCGCCAGTGCGGCCTGGATAGCATTGTTGACACGTTTTGGGCTGGCGGTGAGGTAGAGTTGCTGATCTTCTGGCCAGGCTTCTTCGGGCATGGCTGAGGCGCCATAGACCATTTCACTTTCAACCCAAGGCGCTCCCAGGCGACGCGCCAGCTCCTTTGGTGGAGTGAAAATAAACTGTTCTGCGGTTTTTTCTAGCGGGTGCCAGTCACTGCCACCGACCTGAGTCTTCAGCGTCCGGTAGCCCTGTTCAAAGAATTCGCTGTTGGAGAGCAAACGAATGCGGGAGTTGTCCTTGATTCCTTCAGCCTCTTTGGCCTGCTCCTCTACCGGACTACCATTACCAAGCAGAAAGTCGAGAAAGTCCTCATGGCCCTGCTGAGTGGCTGACTGGAGAAGTGACTCCAGCTCGCTGGTTTCTCCACTGCTTTTCTCCATACGATCGAGCAGTGCCCTGTCACCCTGCACCAAACCGTCACCGATAGCTTCTTCTTCGCGCTTGGCGTCATAAAGCTTTAGTACGCTCTCGCCGGTGCGGGTGGAGCGATTGATTTCTTCCACCTTGCTGACCAGACGTTCGAAAATCTCGCTATCCCCTTTCAGCAATCCTTCACGGGTTTCCACCATGAGATAGCGAATCACAGGTGAGTGTTTCTGGCCGAAACGGTCGATACGGCCATTGCGCTGGATAAGGGTGATGATCGACCAGGGCAGATCATAGTGAATGATGTGATGGCACTGGTGATGCAGGTTCACACCTTCTGAGGCCACATCGGTGGCCAGCAGCAGACGCATCGGGCTAGTACCCGTACCGAATGACTCTACAACGTCGGCCAGAGTTGCATCTGACATGCCGCCGTGTATGGCAGCAATAATCTGTTCGGCTTGTTTTTCCTGCTTAGCACTGAAAGCCAAGCTGAAGTGTTTGGCCAGCGCCGGTGCCAGAAACTCTTGGGTAACCCGGCTTTCAGTGAACATAAGTAGGCGCGGGCTCTTGGCAGTGCCATCCCAGCCCATGGCTTCCAGTTGATGGATCAGCAGAGCAAAACGTGCACTGGTTTCAAGCCTTAGCGGCTGTAGCTGACTTATCAGCAATTTAAGCTCGTCCAGTTCGCGAGAGCCGGGATCATTGGCCTGTAACTGTGTCAGCCGTTTACGCGCGGTGGAAAGACAAGCCTCCGGACTGGACAAGAAGGCCTTGTACATACCCCAACTTACGATGGCCTGGGTATCGATCTGCTTATCCAGTACCAGTTGCCGAATATGCGCGAGCTGGTGGTAGGCACTCTCTTCGGCCTCTGTGGCTCTGGCCTTAGTTTGTTCGAGTGGTATCACCTCCCTATCAGAGAAATTGTCTCCAGCTTCGGCTCTCACGTCCTCCTTGAAACGCATCAGGAAAAAGGGCGCAATGTCTGCGGCTTCATACTCCTGCAACTTGGGGTCTGGTACGGCGGAGGGATCGAGCAGACTGATTAGACGCCCGAAGGTTTCCCGCTTGCCGTTATGGGGCGTCGCCGTTGTGAGGATCATGCTGTTGGTACGACGCGATAGACGACGGGCTAGGCGGTAGCTGAGATGCTTCTCGGGGTTGCCGCCACCGGAGACATTGTGTGCCTCATCTATCACAACCACATCCCAGCGGGTGTTCTCAAGAAAGTGAGCATAACGGCCAATATCCTTGAGAGTGTCAATCGACATGATGATGCGGTGATACACCTCGAAGGGGTTTTTCGAGGCGGGGATTTTCAGCTGCAGCTTGGATAGAGCAGCCGAGTCCATACGCACCAACGGCAAGGCAAAGCGGTTCCACAGTTCAGCCTGAAACTGGGTGAGCATGGACTTTTTGGCGAGCACCAGAATACGCCCCGCCTGCCCACGACGAATCAGCTCACTGAGGATCATGCCGACTTCGATGGTTTTACCCAAACCGACCTGATCAGCTAGTAAGAGACGCGGCCGCATCTGCTTGAGGGCGCGGTGAACTGCCTCTTTCTGATAGTCCATAGGGGTAAATGCCCCCATGTCATCTACATGCGGCTCTGGGTCAGTTAATGGCATTTGCCGCAGCTGCGCCTCGAGGAACAGCCTTGAGCGGGAGTACCCATTGGAGTCATCACGGATCAGCTCGGTCTTACGCGGGTCCACTTCACGCAAGGTGTCGAGCTGGGTCAGGAAAGCTGCTTCATGGCCACGGTTGAGATCATCAACACCTGAACAGAACACGATCTGATGCTGGCTGCTGCCGGCGGCATCCACTCGGGTTACCATCCATTCTGCATTACGGCATTCAACACGCATGCCGGGAGTGAATACTGTCAATTGGTTTGTCCTTATTCAGGTTAGCCATGAATAACCTTCAATTTACGCTGGGCAAAAGCCTTCCCGCCGACTACCCGTTAGCCGCGCTGTCCGCAGGTACCGTTTGAAACATGATGACTACACTCGCCGAGAGCCAACCCGCCAAGCCAAATACAGATTCAGACAAAATAGGTAGTAGTCCCTAAAGATCAGCCTTACCGTCACTCAACCTTTACATCGAACGTGTCAGTCACGCTCATGCCGTCAATAATGTTCTCGATGATGGTCTCGAGAAGCTCCCTAATGGCACTGGAGTAGCTGGCACGAGTGGCAAAATAGTTGAAGACATAGGTCACATTGCCTCCTCGCACTTGAAAAGTTTGAGGAGGGTAACTACTTGCTCACTCTGCTCTGCATTTAGATCAACATCTCAATCCTTGCCAGGACAGGCGAGAATAACAGGCAGCGACAGCCACTGGGCCTCGACAGACCAAAGCTCCGGCCAAAATAGGTCTGCCGCCTGATGTCAGTGCATGTAGCCAGTGCCAACTAAAGAAAGAGCGTCGTAAGGTCCGGAGCACGGGCTATACAGCCAAAATTCATCAGCTTTCACAGATTTCTGCGCAGTGAACTGGCATATGGCACTTTACCAGCTTTTCGCTAACGGTGACCCAACGGTGACCAGATCGATCAAATCCCAGAAACAACGAAGCCCGGTCGTTTCCGAACCGGGCTAAGTCATTGAAATATATGGTCGGGACGGAGTGATTCGAACACTCTACCCCTAGC